>Ga0318496_10000159_pt1 | contig 20215 bp, 17 predicted proteins | sample GRESIP109b1f22_FD_203296 | JGI IMG/M metagenome (GOLD analysis project Ga0318496, IMG submission 203296) | Tropical soil microbial communities from Luquillo Experimental Forest, Puerto Rico - GRE.SIPMG.109b1f22 | ecosystem: Environmental > Terrestrial > Soil > Tropical forest > Bulk soil... | reverse complement strand
CCCGGGCCCGTCCGGGAACGTGGAGTATTTCCTGTGGCTGCGCCGCGCGGCGCCGCCGCTGGATCACGCCGCCTTGCGGCAGGCCATCGCGGAAGGACCCCAGTGAAGCCCGAGCGGACCGTGCTCGTCGTCGCGCACGTCGAGCGCCCGGCGGCGGTGCGCGTGGCCCGCATCGTCGTGGACCGGCTGACCGCCGCGGGGATGACGGTCCGGGTCCTGGCGTCCGAGGCCGCCGAACTGGGCACCGCGGACACCGAGATCGCACCGCCCACGGCCCTGGCCGCGAACGACGCGGAGATGATGCTGGTGATCGGGGGTGACGGCACGCTGCTGCGCGCGGCCGAGCTGGCCCGGCCGGCCGGGGTGCCGCTGCTCGGGGTCAACCTCGGCCACGTGGGCTTCCTGGCCGAGGCCGAGCCGGAAGACCTTTCCGAGGCGGTCGACCAGGTGGTCGGGGGGAAGTACGAGATCGAGCGGCGGATGACTGTTGACGTGAGCGTGCGGGCGAACGGCGACGTGATCACGACGACCTGGGCCCTGAACGAGGCCAGCGTCGAGAAGGGCGCGCGCGAGCGGATGCTCGACCTGGTGATGGAGGTGGACGGGCGCCCGCTGTCCCGGTGGGGATGCGACGGGGTGGTGTTCGCCACTCCGACCGGCTCGACAGCGTACGCGTTCTCGGCCGGCGGGCCCGTGGTGTGGCCGGAGGTCGAGGCACTGCTTCTGGCGCCGATCAGCGCGCACGCCCTCTTCGCGCGGCCCATGGTCGTCTCGCCGCGCTCCGTGCTCGCGGCCGAGGTGATCGGCCCCGCCTGGGGCCAGGGTGAGACTTCCCGGGCCGTCTTGTGGTGCGATGGACGGCGTAGGGTTGACCTGGATCCGGGAGCGCGCGTGGAGGTGCGGCGCGGCAGCCAGCCGGTGCTGCTGGCCCGGCTGCGGGGTGTCAGCGCGGGCGCCGAGGGTAGCGAGATCAGCGCACCCTTCACCGACCGGCTCGTGGCCAAGTTCGATCTCCCGGTGACGGGCTGGCGGGGCAAGGGCGACCGGCGGCAGGCGGCGCACGACGGTACGGCCGCGCAGCAGGAAGCGGCCGCTCGCCGGGAAACCCCGGCCGCGCGCCAGCGAGATGAGGAGCCGGGCGGCGATGCTTGAGGAAGTCCGTATCACCGGGCTCGGAGTGATCGACGACGCCGTGCTCGAGCTCTCCCCGGGGTTCAACGTGGTCACCGGCGAGACCGGCGCAGGCAAGACCATGGTGGTCTCGGGGCTGGGCCTGCTGTTCGGCGGCCGGGCCGACCCGGCGCGGGTGCGGCCCGGCGCCGACCGCGCGAACGTGGAGGGCAGGCTGAGCGTCGAGGCCGACGGCCCGGTGGCGCGGCACGTGACCGACGCAGGCGGCGACCTCGACGACGGGGGCGGCACGCTGATCCTGAGCCGCTCGGTCTCGGCCGAGGGACGTTCCCGCGCCCACGCCGGCGGCCGGTCGGTTCCAGTGTCGCTGCTCACCTACCTGGCCGACGACCTGGTCGCCGTGCACGGGCAGGCCGATCAGCAGCAGCTCCTGAAACCCGCCCGGCAGCGCGAGGCGCTGGACCGTTTCGGCGGCGCCGAGCTCGCGGCGCTGCTGGGCGACTACCAGCGGGCCTACCAGCGGCACCGTGACGTCCGCCGCGAGCTGGACGAGCTGACCTCGCGCGCCCGCGAGCGGGAGCGCGAGGCCGAGGACCTGCGGCGCGGCCTGGCCGAGATCGAGCAAGCGGACCCCTCCGACGGCGAGGACCTCGAGCTGCTCGCCGAGGAGCAGCGGCTGTCGCACGCCGACGCGCTGCACGCGGCGGCCACGACGGCGCACGAGGCGCTGCTCGGCGACCCGTCGAGCGGCCAGTACGACACGGCCGACGCGGTCACCTTGCTCGGCGTCGCGCGGCAGGCGCTGGAGGGCGCGGCCCACCACGACGCCGCCCTGGCGGCCCTCGGGGCGAGGGTCTCCGAGGCGGCCTACCTGGTCTCCGACGTCGCCGCCGACCTGGCCTCCTACGCACAGTCGGTAGAGGCGGACCCGGTCAGGCTCGCCGCCGTGCAGGAACGGCGGGCGACGCTCAGCCGCCTGATCCGGCTGTTCGGCGGCCCGGCCACGGAGACAGCCGGGGCCCCTGCGGACGACACGGGCGAGGCCAGCGCCGCGGATCTCCCGGGGCCGCCGGACGCCGCGGGCAGCGGCGTGACGGCCGTGCTCGTGTGGGCCAAGCGGGCCGGCGCCCGGCTGGCCGAGCTCGAGGGCGACGACGACCGGATTACCGCCCTGACGGAGCAGGAGTCCGGCCTCGCCGCGGAGGTCGGGCAGCTGGCCGGCCGGCTCAGTGCCGCCCGGAAAGAGGCGGCCGAGAAGTTCGCCAGCGATGTGACCGACGAGCTGGTCGCGCTCGCGATGCCGCACGCCACGCTAACGGTGGCGGTGACGCCGCTGAGCGAGGTCGGCCCGTACGGTGCCGACGACGTCGAGATCAGGCTGTCGGCGCACCCGGGCGCCCCGGCGCTCGCGCTGCACAAGGGAGCCTCCGGCGGAGAGCTGTCGCGGGTCATGCTGGCCCTCGAGGTCGTCTTCGCCGGCGCGGACCCCGTGCCGACCTTCGTGTTCGACGAGGTGGACGCCGGCGTCGGAGGCAAGGCCGCGGTGGAAGTCGGGCGCAGGCTGGCCCGGCTGGCCCGGCGCGCGCAGGTGATCGTGGTCACCCACCTGCCGCAGGTGGCGGCCTTCGCCGACACCCACCTGGTGGTGGAGAAGGCCGACGACGGCTCGGTCACCCGGAGCGGGGTCGCCCGGATGGACCAGGCGGGGCGGGTCAGGGAGCTGTCGCGGATGCTGGCGGGCCTGGAAGATTCCGAGTTCGGCCGGGCCCACGCGGAGGAACTGCTCGCGGCCGCCGCGGCCGAGCGGGCGGCGGGCTGAAGCTGGGTCCAGGCTGTGGATCTGCTGATGATTGCAGACCGTGACCGCACCTGCGGCGTCCCGTAGGCTCGAAATCTGGCAAACTTACTGTGCGATGAAGGCCCAGCCTCGGAAACCACGCAGAGTGCGCCGGAAAGGGTCCGAGGACCTGCCCGGCGTAACTGCGACCGCGCGGCTGGACCGCAAGACCAAGAACCTGGCCAACCGGCTGTGCCCGGGTGACATCGCGATCATCGACCATAAGGACCTGGACCTGACCGGCGCCGATGCGCTGGCGGGCTGCCAGGTCGCCGCCGTGGTGAACGCCGCGCAAAGCATCAGCGGACGGTACCCCAACCGCGGGCCACAGTTCCTGATCGAGGCGGGCATCCCGCTGATCGACGACGTGGGCTCCGAGGTGTTCGACCGGGTGCAGGAAGGGCAGCTGGTCCGGCTGGACGGCGACACCTTGTACGCCGGCGACCAGGTCGTGGCCAAGGGCCGGCAGCAGGACGCCGGCTCGGTGACGGCCGCGATGGCCAGCGCCAAGGCCAACGTGGCCGCCGAGATCGAGGCGTTCGCGGCCAACACGATGGAGTACGTCAAGAACGAGTACCCGCTGCTCATCGACGGGATCGGGATCCCCGCCCTGCGGACGAAACTGGACGGCAGGGACACGCTGGTCGTGATGCGCGGCTACCACCACCGCGAGGATCTGGCCACGCTGCGCTCCTACATCCGGGACCGTCGGCCGGCCATGGTGGGCGTCGACGGAGGTGCCGATGCCCTGCTGGAGGCGGGCTACCGCCCGGACCTGATCGTCGGCGACATGGACTCGGTGTCGGACACGGCCTTGCAGAGCGGCGCCGAGATCGTGGTGCACGCCTACCCGGACGGACGGGCGCCGGGCCTGTCCCGGGTCCGGGCGCTGGGGCTCGACGCGGCGATCTGCCCGGCCGCGGGGACCAGCGAGGATATCGCGCTGCTGATCGCCGACGAGCAGGGGGCCAGCCTGATCGTCGCCGTGGGCATGCACCACACGCTGGTAGAGTTCCTGGACAAGGGCCGGTCGGGGATGGCGAGCACGTTCCTCACCCGGCTCAGGGTGGACGACAAGATCGTTGACGCCAAGGGGGTCAGCAGGCTCTACCAGAGCCGGGTGTCGGCCTCGGCCGTCGTCCCGCTGCTGCTCGCCGCAGCCGTGACCGTGGTGGTGGCCGCGACGACCCTGACTGCGGGCCAGATCTTCTTCAGGTATCTCGGCACGCAGCTGGAGACCTTCTGGTACTGGCTGACTGGATTGCTTTAGTGATCGATTTCCGTTATCACCTGGTCTCGATTGTGGCTGTGTTCCTCGCGCTGGCGATTGGCATCGTCATCGGCGCGAGCGCGCTCAAGCCCGACGTGGTCAAGTTTTTCGACAATGCCTCGACCCGCGAGCAACGGACGATCTCCACGCAGCAGGCCAACATCAGAAACCTGGAGAACCAGCTCGCCAGCAACCAGGCGTTCGCGCAGGCCGCCGCGCCGAGATTGCTGAGCGGCCTGCTCGCGGGCCAGCAGGTGGCGCTGGTCACCGCGCCGGGCGCGGACGCCACCACCGTCAACGGCGTCACCGCCGCCCTGAAGCTGGCCGGAGCGGAGATCACCACCCAGGCGGCGCTGCAGCCCTCGTTCTTCGACACCAGCGCCGGCACGCAGATCAGCCTCAAGGCCTTGGCCCAGCAGACCGCGCCCCCCGGCCTGCTGCTGCAGACGACGGGCGTGAACCCCCTGATCGCCGGGCAGCAGGAAGCCGCGCAGGTGCTCGCGGCCGCGCTGGTCACCAAGGAGGGTGCCGACCTGCCCGCGGACCAGGTCAACAACATCCTCACCAGGTTCGCGCAGCAAGGATTCCTGCAACTGAACCCCGCGGGCGGATCCGCGGCGACGCACCAGGCCACGCTCGCCGTCGTGATCATCCCTGGCTCCCCGCCGGCGGCTGACGCCAACCCCGCCAACCTGGCGCTGATCTCGGTGGCCGAGCAGCTCAGCCTGTCGAGCTCCAGCCACGTCGTCCTCGCAGGCTCCCTGGCCGGCTCGGGGCCCGGCAGCGCCATCGACGAGCTGAGCAGCGGCAGCGCCGGGGCGCAGCTGTCCAGCGTCGACAACGCGGACAAGGAAGTCGGCCAGATCCTGGTGGCTCAGGCCCTCAGCTATCTGCTGACCGGGCACAAGCCGGCCGCGTACGGTACCGGCGCGGTCCCGAGCCCGGCGCCTACCCCGTCCCCCACGCCGTCGGCCACGCCGTCGGTCAAGCAGCCGGTCCGCGCGTGAGCCGCGGCGCGCTCCGGATCGGCGGGGCCCTGCTGACCGGCGCGCTGGCCGCGGCCAGCGCGCGCGCCGCTTACGCCGGCCTGAACGCCCGCCCACCGGGCGGCCGTCAGGCCTGGACCAGGACCAACCACCGCGGCGAGCCGGTGACCCTGCTCGAAGGCCCAGCGGCCGCGGCGGCGGGCGCCGCCACGGCCCTGATCGCGCCCGGGCTGCCCGCCCGCGCCCGGGCCGCGCTCGCGGTGGCCGGCGCGGGGGGCGCCGCGTTCGGTGGCTACGACGACCTGAAGGGCAGCTCGGCCCGGCGCGGGTTCCGCGGCCACCTCGGGGCCCTGGCCCGCGGCGAGGTCACCAGCGGCGCGGTGAAGATGGCCGGGATCGGCCTCACCGGGCTGGCCGCCGCCGCGCTGGTCGGCGAGGCCGGCGTCGGCGGCGACGGAGCCGGCGGCGCACCCGCGGCGGACCTGCTGATCAACGCGGGCCTGGCCGCGGGCGGCGCGAACCTACTCAACCTCTTCGACCTCCGCCCCGGGCGGGCGATCAAGGTGGCGCTGGCTGCGGGCGCCGCGCTCGGCGTCGCCTCGCCCGAGGGAGCGCTGGCCGCCGCGGCGCCGGGGGGCGCCGCGCTCGCGATGCTGCCGGAGGACCTCGGCGAGCGGGCGATGCTCGGTGACGCGGGAGCCAACGCGCTGGGTGGCATGCTCGGCGCGGCGGCCGCCGGGACGCTGCCGCGGAAGGCGCGGATCGCCGTCCTAGCGGCGATCACCGGGCTAACCGCCGCCAGCGAGGTGGTCAGCTTCACCCGGGTCATCGACCGGACCCCGCCGCTGCGGTGGCTGGACATGCTCGGCCGCCGGCCCGCGGCCGCCGGCGCTGCACCCGGTGCCGTGCCAAGCACGGGCGGTACGGACGGGGCTGGTGAGGTGAATGTGCCCGGCCGGGCGGGCGGGATGAGCCAGGCGCCGACCGCGGCGCCCGGGCCTGCGGCTTCGTCGCCGGCCGCCGCCCCGCAGTGAGCCTTTTCATCCTCCCCCCGACCACCACGCACGTACTCTGAGCGGAAATCGACGGATGCGAAAGGTTCAGTGACCAGGCCTGCTCTCCCGGTGACCGACCGGAGCCCGGAATCGAGCCGTCCGCGCCAGCTGACCAAGGCCATCGGCCGGGCCGCCGTCCTCATCGCGGCGCTGACCGCGGCGGGCCGGGTCATCGGCTTCGGGCGCCAGCTGGTGTTCGCGCACACGGTGGCCAACTCCTGCCTCGGATCCGCCTACACCACCGCGAACCTGGTGCCGAACATCATCTACGACGTCGTGCTGGGCGGGGCGCTGGCCAGCATCATGGTCCCGGTGCTGGCGGGCCCGGCCGAGCGGTCCGCCGCGGACCCGCAGGCGGCTCGCGACACCCGCCGGATCTCTTCCGCCCTGCTGACCTGGACGGTTCTGCTGCTGGCCCCGGTGAGCGTGCTCCTGGCCCTGGCCGCCAACCCGGTGATCTCGGTCCTGATCCCGCACCTGCGAGGGTGCGCGAAGGCGGAGGCCGTCACCGTCGGCTCGAGCATGCTCGAGGTGTTCGCCCTGCAGATCCTGCTGTACGGCCTGGCCGTGGTGCTCTACGGGATCTTGCAGGCGCACCGCAAGTTCACCGCTCCCGCGCTGGCCCCGGTGCTGTCCAGCGTCGTGGTCATCGCCGCCTACCTGGTGTTCGTGCCGCTCGGCGGGACGCACACCACCCGCCTGGCCGGCCTGTCGAGCGCGGCCGAGCTGACGCTGTCGGTGGGCACCACGGCGGGCGTGGCCGCGCTCGTGCTGACCGCGGTGATACCGGCGCTGCGGCTGCGGCTGCGGCTGCGGCCGATGCTCAGGTTCCCGGACGGCGTCGCCCGGCGGGCGGGCAGCCTGGCCACGGTCGGGATCGCGGCCCTGATCGCCCAGGACGCATCGCTCATCGTGGTGACACGGCTGGCCAACGGCCACGGCGGGAGCGGCGCGGTGGTCTTGTACAACTACGGCTGGCAGATGTCCTTCGCGGTGTACGCGGTCCTCGCCGTCCCGATCGCGGTCAGCGCCTTCCCCGTGCTGTCAGCCCGGGCCGGCGCTGAACTCGAGAGGGAGGAATTCGACGCGACGGCGGCCTTCTCGACGCGGGCGGTGCTGCTCGTGTCCTGCCTGGGCGCGGCCCTGCTCGCCGGGGCCGCCGTCCCCGCCGCCCACCTGTTCGCCTCGCACCCGGCCCAGGCCAGGCAGCTCGCCCTGGCGCTGGCCGCGTTCGCGCCGGGGGTGATCGGGTACGGCCTGATCGCGTGCCTGTCCCGGGTGCTGCTGGCCGACGGGCAGAACCGGGCGGCCGCGGTCGCCATGGCCGGCGGCTGGCTGATCGTGATCATGGTCGACGTCGTCGCGGTCAAGATGGTCACCGCCCACTGGGTGGTGCCGGTCCTGGGCCTGGGCAACACCGTGGGCCTGGTGGTGTCGGGAATAGCGCTGCTCGCCGCGGTCCGCCGGGCCAGGGGCGGCGCCGCGCTGCACGGCACCACGCGCGCCGCGGCGGCCGGGCTAGCGGGCGCCGTGGCCGGCGCGGCCACCGGCGCGGGGGTGTCCGCGGCCCTGCCGGTTGCCGGGTTCTTCCCCAACGCCGCGGTCGCCCTGCTGGCCTGCTGCGGCGCGGTGATCGCGTTCGGGGCGACGGCGTACGCGCTGGACGGCGGCGACCTGCGCGCGGTGGTGGCCCGGACCAAGCGCAAGGTCATGCCGTGACCGCGGCCCGGATCGCTTACGTCATCGGCACGACGGCGGGGGGAACCGGCCATCACGTGGCGATGCTGGCCGACGGCTGCGCCGCGCGGGGGCTGGCCGTCGAGGTGTTCGGCCCGGCGGCGGCGCGGGGCCTGTTCCCGGCGGTCGCGTTCGGGCCGGTGGAGATCGGCCACCGGGTCCGCGGGGCGCACGACGGGCAGGCGACGCTGCGGCTGCGCAGGCTGCTGTCCCGGGCCAGACCCGATGTCGTGCACGCGCACGGCCTGCGCGCGGGCGCGGCCGCCGCGCTCGCCCTGGCCGGGCCGCACGGCCGCCGACGCGGGCCCGCGTTGCTGGTCACCGTGCACAACGCGGCCCCGGACGGAGCCGTGTCCAGGGCTGTCTACCTGGCCCTGGAGCGGCTGACCGCGCGGCGGGCGGACGCGGTGCTCTGCGTCAGCCCGGACCTGGCCGGCCGGATGCGCCGGGTCGGCGCGCGCGACGTCGCGCTGACCGCGGTCCCGGCGCCGGCCGCCGAGCCGCCGTCGGCCGGGGCGACCGGGAAGGCGCGGGCCGACATCGGCGCCTGCGGGCGTCCCGTGGTGCTCGCGGCCGGCCGGTGCGCCCGGCAGAAGGGCTTCGACACCCTGCTGGCCGCCGCGGCCAGCCTGCAGCACCGTGACCCAGCGCCGCTGGTGGTGATCGCGGGGGACGGCCCGCTGGCCGGCCGGCTGGCCGCGCAGTCCCGGGCGGCGGGCACCGAGGTGAGGTTCCTCGGCCAGCGCGACGACGTCCCGGCGCTGCTCGCGGTGGCGGACGTCGTCGTGGTACCGAGCCGCTGGGAGGGGCAGCCGCTCATCGTGCAGGAAGCACTCCGGGCCGGCCGGCCGCTCGTCGCGTCCCGCGTGGGCGGGATTCCCGCGCTGACCGGCGAGGCCGGGGCGCTGCTCGTCCCGCCGGACGACCCGGGCCGGCTCGCGTCGGCGGTAGCCTCGGTACTCGATGACCCGGTACTGTCCGGACACCTGGCGACGGCCGCGTCGGCGCGTGCCGCGGCGCTGCCGTCACCGTCCGTCGCGGTCGACGCCGCGGTGGCCGTCTATGCCCGGCTGGCCAGGCACGACCCTCCTCGCCCGGATAGCGCGGCGTAATCGCCGACGGCCCGCCGTTCTCGTGCCTCTGCCCGGGCTGCTAGTCTGCCCAACGGCCGCTCCCGGTTTCCCCGGTCACGGCTGGATGGTTACTGAGCGCATATTGCAAACGGCAATTCGCAACGCTCGCGAGATTAAGGTAAAAATCCAGCATTTTTGCTGAGGCAATGACCGCTGATGTGCTCAACTGTCTAACTGGGGAGGTACGAGCCTGCCCTGGGGGGACGAGCGTATGGACGGAATGTCCAGATTCTGCCGTCTGCGAGGCAAATGCCCAGCGGCCGGGCTGCGCGCGCGTCCGGTTTGTTACCGGACAGTACTGTCCCAAGCGGTCCCTCATCTGCGGACTTTGCGCAGGCCAGCGCCATGACGAACGGCCAGGCGCCCCCGCCCAACCCGCTGCCCCGGCGCGTCCCCGGCAGCAGCCGTCTGATGCCAGGCAGGCGGCCCGAGGTTCCGCGCCCGAGACTCCTAGACGGGCCAGCCGGCGTGCGGGCCCCGGGGGAACAGCCGGCCAGGCCCGAACTCCGGCCCGTGCCGCCGCAGGCGGCCGGAACCGATGTGCGGTCCCCGGAGGGTCAGGCGGCCGGCCCTGAGGTACGGCCCGCCGGCGAGCAGCCGGCCGGCGCCGAGGCCCGGCTCCCCGGCGGGCAGCAGGCCGACGCCGGCGTCCAGCCTCCGCCCGGGCCGGAGCCGGACAAGCCGCGGCCGGAGGTCCCGGACGGGCGCGCCGCCGCAGACCCGGTCCCGCCACCGGACGAACCGGTGACCGGGCCCGTGGTCCTGCGGCGGGATGCCGAGATCGAGCGGCAGGCCGCTGAGGCCCTCGCTCCGAGGGCAGCCGCCGAGGCCACCCCGTCCTGGCCCCAGGTCGTCGGCACCACGGCGCGGCTGTGGGTAGCGCGGCGCCGGACGTGGTGGCGCGTGCTGGCCGCGCTCATCGTGGTGCTGATCGTCTTCGCCGCGGGCGGGTTGACCGTCGCGCTGCTGCGCGGCACCCGGTCCGGGAGCCCGCCCGGCGGGCACCGCGCGGCGCCCGGCACGCCGGGCCTGGCCCAAGTGCAGGCGGCGGCCGCCGCCCGGCAGCAGGCCGTCACCTGGGTCACGGCGCAGGTCAGCCACAGCGCCGTGGTGTCGTGCGATCCGGCCATGTGCGCCGGCCTGGAGGCGCGGGGCTTTCCCGCCGGGGACCTCATGACGCTAGATTCCGGGGCCAGCGATCCGCTGGGCTCGGCCGTCATCGTGGCCACGGCCGCGGTGCGCAGCGCATTCGGCAGCCGCCTGACCAGCGTCTACGCGCCCATCGTGATCGCCAGCTTCGGTTCCGGATCGGCGCGGATCGACGTCCGCGTCTACGCCCCCGGGGGCGCGGCCGCGTACCTGGCCGCGCTCCGGGCGGACCAGGCCGTACGGCAGAACCTCGGCCGCGTGCTGCTGCGCAATACCCGGATCGCCGCCGCGCCGGCCGCGCGGGCGCAGCTGGCTGCGGGCCAGGTCGACACGCGACTGCTGGCCATCCTGGCCACGCTCACCCACCAGGGCACGGTGAGCATCGCCGCGTTCGGTGACTCCGGGCCCGGGGCCGGCCCGGGAGTACCGCTGCGTACCGTCGAGCTGGCCAGCCCGCCCGGAGCGAAGAGCGGGTACCTGACCTCCGTGCTCGCGCTGGCGCGCGCGCAGCAGGCGCCGTACCTCCCGAACAGCGCCACACTGGCGCGGCTGGCCGGAGGCCAGGAGATCGCGCGGATCGAGTTCGCCGCGCCGAGCCCCCTGGGCCTGCTGAGCGGCTAGGCGCGCATTCCACCCAGTATCAAAGTGAAGGGGAGCACTTATGAAGCTGTCACGGAAAGGAGCCTGGGTCACCAGGCTGATCACCTGCTGCGCTCTGGCGCTCGGCCTGGCCGGGGCGCTCGCGGCCGGCGCCTCGGCCGCGTCCGCGGCGACCGGCACAGGTTACATCCGGCTGGCGCACCTGTCGCCGAACACGCCGCCCGTGGACGTCTACCTGTACTCATTCGGTAATCCCAGCGCCATGGTCGTGCTGCACCACGTCGCCTACGGCGAGGTATCGCCGTACGAGGCGGTGAGCAGCGGCGAGTACACCGTGGCCATGCGGGCCGCCGGCGCCGCGGCGTCCGCCAAGCCGGTCCTGTCCACGACGGTCGACGTGGTCAGCGGTCACGCGTACACCGTGGCGGGCATGGGACCGCTGGCCGGGATCCGGCTGCAGGTGATCGACGACAGCCTGGCCATGACGCAGAACGCGGCGCTGGCGCGGGTCATCCAGGCGTCGATGCACCAGACCGACGTCACCGTGACTGCGGGGAGCAAGATTCTCGGCCGGCACCTCAACTTCACGACCGTGACGCGTTACAGGTCGGTGCACGCGGGAACGGTGACGGTCCACGCGGTGGGGACCACCGAGCACGGCAGCGCCCAGTTCAGGCTGGCCCCCGACACCATCTACACGTTCGTCGTCCTGGACAACTCGGGCGAGCTCAAGGTCGACGCCCTCGTGGACTCGGCGGGCAGCAAGATCGTGGCGACCGGCGCCGCGGCCACCGGATTCGGCGGCACCGCGGCGCGGCCCGGCGCGCCGCTGCTGCCGTGGATCGGCGCCGCCGCGGCGGGACTGCTGATCGCCGCGGGCGGGACCATCGGGCTGCGGCGCCGCCGCCGCCCGGCCATGCACGCGCGGTGACCCCGTGACGCGGTCCGGCCGGCACATCTCGCCGCTGCGCGCGGTGCGCCGGCCGGCCGCTGCGGCGGCGCTGGCGGGCGGCATCCTGCTGGCCGGCGCCGGAGTGACCGGGCTGGCGGTCGCTAGCCAGACCGGCCGCCCGGCCGTGCCGGCGGGCAAGCCGGCACTGGTCCCGGTGCCCATCGGCCGCGTGGCGGCCGCTCCGCAGCCGACCCCGCAGAAGGTGGCCAGGCCGGTCAGCCTGACCATCCCCTCCATCGGCGTCCGCACCGGGCTGGTCCACCTCGGGCTCACCTTGTCCGGCGCGCTGCAGGTCCCCTCGACCACCACGGTGGCCGGCTGGTACACCGGCAGCGCGCGGCCCGGCGCCACCGGCGCCGCCGTGATCGTGGGCCACATCGACTCGCTAACCGGGCCGGGGGTCTTCTTCCGGCTGCGCCTGCTGCATCCGGGTAGCCGGGTGTACATCCGGCGGGCCGACGGCACGCTGGCCGTGTTCGAGGTCACGTCGGTGCGCTCGTACCCGAAGGCCCGGTTCCCCACGGCGGCGGTGTACGGGCCGGTACCCGACGCCGAGCTGCGCCTGATCACCTGCGGCGGCGCGTTCGACTACGCGACCGGCCACTACCTCAGCAACGTGATCGTGTCCGCGACCCTGGTTCAGTGAGCGCCCGTGCCGAGCCGGCCGAGCGAGAAACGACGGGCCTGCGGGCCGGCGTCGCCCCCGGTGGCGAGGTCCGCTAGCCACTCGCCGAGCAGCGGCCCGAACTTGAAGCCGTGCCCGGACGTCCCGCTGCCGATCACCACGCGGCCGGCCCGGTCCACGATGAAGTCCTCGTCCGGGCTGTTGTCGTAGACGCAGCGCTCGGTCCGGGCCAGATCCGGGCCGAAGCCGGGCAGGTACCGGGGCACCAGCCCGCGCAGCCGCTCCGTGAGGCCCGGGTCGGGACCTTGCTCCTGGCGGTCCGGGTCCGTCGGCGGCCCGCTGTGATGGAACCCGATCTTGTATAGCGGCGAGCCCGGCACGGGCAGGCCGTAGAATTCGCCAGCGCCGTGGCAGATCAAGATCGGCATCGCGGGGCCGGGCTCCGCGGTCGGCGCCACGTAGCCGACCTGCTCCATCGTGGCCACCGACGGCACCGAGATCCCGGCGGCGGCGAGCAGCCCGGCCGTCCACGGCCCGGCGCACACGATGGCCGCGGCCGCGGTGACCGGGCCGGCGGCGGTACGGACGGTGACCTGGCGGCCGTCATCCTCGATGCCGGTGGCCGCGGTGCCGGCGCGGATATCGGGTACCGCCGCGGCGAGGGCCCGCAGGGCAGCGTCGGCGCTGATCACGCAGGAGCCCTGCTCCAGCAGGGCCGGTCCGGCCACCGAGACCTGCGGGAACCGGGCAGCCACCTCGGCGGCCGACAGGAACTCGTGCGGCGCGCCCGCGCTGTCCATGGCCTGGCGGACGGCGTTCAGCTCGGGCCCGAAGGTCAGGTGCGGCGTCGGCTGCAGGAGCCGTCCGCCGAACTCGTCCTCGAGCTCGGACCACGGCCCGCGGGCACGCATGGCCAGGCCGACCCACCAGGCGTCGCCGTAGCCCAGCCGGAAAATGCGGCAGCTGCCCTTGGACCCGCAGCCGTCATGGCCGACCTCAGCCTGCTCCAGCACGATGACCTCGCGGCCGCGGCCGACCAGCGCCCGCGCGGCGGCCAGGCCCAGCAGCCCTGCCCCGACGACGACGACATCGCACCGGGCTTCCACGGCGCCGGCCGCTACCAGCCCCGGGCCCGCCATTCGGGCACGTGCGGGCGCTCGGTGCCGAGCGTGGTGTCCTTGCCGTGGCCCGGGTACACCCAGGTGCCGTCCGGCAGCTGGCCGAACACCCGCTCCTCGAGGTCGTCCATGAGCTGGCCGAACCGCTTCGGATCGTGCTCGGTGTTGCCCGGTCCGCCGGGGAACAGGGAGTCCCCGGTGAACAGGTGCGGCTCACCGCCCGCGTCGTAGACGAGCGCGATGCTGCCTGGGGTGTGGCCGCGCAGGTGGATGACGGACAGCTCGCAGTCCCCGACGCTGATCGTGTCGCCGTTCCGGACCAGGTCGGTCGGGGTCACCGGCAGCGGGCCCGCGTCCTCGGGATGGGCGGTCGTTTTCGCGCCGGTAGCCTGCTGCACCTCCGGCAGCGCCTGCCAGTGGTCCCAGTGCTGGTGCGTGGTGACGATCCGGGCCAGCGGGGTGTCGCCGATCAGGGCCAGCAACGTGCCGGCGTCGTTCGCGGCGTCAATGAGCAGCAGTTCTCCGGTACCGCTGCACCGCAGCAGGTAGGCGTTGTTGTCCATCGGGCCCACGGCCACCTTGGTGATGGTGAGGCCGGGAAGCTCCCTGGTGTCAGCCGGCCCGCCGACGCTGACGTCGCCCGTGTAGGTCATGCTCTCTCCGTCTCCGTTGTGTCTCCTGCTCGCCTCCGGGGCGCTGTGGACCCGCGCCCTCCGGCTCGCTCAGCCCCACGTGGGCAGCTTAGGCGGGAGGCCGCCGTGGCCGGCGGCCGGCTCCCGGCCGGGGACGGCCGGCCTGGGGCTGACCGTCAGCGCCGTCCCGTCATCCCGGCCGGTGAGCCAGGCCAGCAGCCAGCAGCCCGGGCCGGCCACGGTCACCGCGTCGGCGACCCGGACCGCGGAGGCGGGCCCGATCGCGAACCGCTGCCCGGTGCCGGCTACCTCGATCACGCACGCCGGGACGTCGTCTCGCTCGGCGAACTGCCAGGCCGCCCGTTCCATCTGGTCGGCGACGAACGGCGCCGGCCAGTCCGGCGGCGCGTACCCCGCGCCGAGGTCCACGTGATGGATCTCCACCTCGCCCAGCCGGCGGACCAGCGTGAACCAGGCCGGGTGCTCCGGCCCGTTCCTGCCGCGCACCGGTGCCTCCCACGCCGCGGGCGGCAGGGTCGCGGCCTCGGCGGCAAAGGCGGCCGCGGACTGCTCCACGTCCCCGGCCAGCACCGCGGCGCGCCGGCCGGCGCCGGCCTCGATCCCGGCCTCCCGGGCTTCCCAGCTGGGGTACTGCGGCGTCTCCACCCCGGTCCGGGCCCAGATCAGCAGGTTGCGGAGCCCGTCGGCGTTGCGGGCCAGGTGCGTCAGCACGTGTCCGCGGCTCCAGCCGGGCAGCCGCGAGGGCTCCCGGGCCTGGGCGTCGGTGAGCCCGGCCGCGGCCGCCGCCAGGCGGCCAGTGGCCGCGTCGATCCGCGCACGCAGCCGGCCGGTGTCGCTGTCCACCGCGTTCCTCCTCGGTCGTGCCGTTCCGCCCCGGCCATCCTCGCATCCGCGGGAATGCGGCGGCCGGGCAGAACGTTGCCCTCCGGGTGGCCCGCCGCAACCTGCCGCGTCCCGCGGCGATACCCGCGGCCACGCCGGCGGCCGTCCCGCCGCCCCGGAAGCGCCTCGTTTTGTCAGACCCCCCGGATACCATGGCGACGCGCCTCCTAAACCCTGAAGACCGACGTCAACGACGGGAGAGCTGAGCAGACCGTGGCTGATCGTCTCGTCGTCCGCGGCGCGCGCGAGCACAACCTCAAGGACGTCTCGCTCGACTTGCCGCGCGATTCCCTGATCGTCTTCACCGGGCTGTCCGGGTCCGGGAAGTCGAGCCTGGCCTTTGACACGATCTTCGCTGAGGGCCAGCGGCGGTACGTCGAGTCGCTTTCCGCCTACGCCCGGCAGTTCCTCGGGCAGATGGACAAGCCGGACGTTGACTTCATCGACGGGCTGTCGCCCGCGGTCTCCATCGACCAGAAGGCCGCGGGGCGCAACCCGCGCTCCACGGTCGGCACGATCACCGAGGTCTACGACTACCTGCGGCTGCTGTACGCCAGGGTGGGCAAGCCGCACTGCCCGGTCTGCGGTCGGCCGATCGCGCGGCAGAGCCCGCAGCAGATCGTCGACCGGGTGCTGGAGCTGGACGAGGGCACCAGGTTCCAGGTACTGGCCCCGGTGGTGCGAGGACGCAAGGGCGAGTACGGCGAGCTGCTCCGCGACCTGCAGGCCAAGGGTTACGCCCGGGCCCGGGTCGACGGCGTCGTGATCAGGCTGGACAGCGTCGGTCCCGCGGGCGAGCTGCCGGCGCTGAAGAAGTACGAGAAGCACGACATCGAGGTCGTGGTCGACCGGCTGGACGTCAAGGAGTCCGCTAGGCGCCGGCTGACCGACTCGGTGGAGACGGCCCTGGCTCTGTCCGGCGGGGTGGTGGTGCTCGACTTCGTCGACCTGCCGGAGGATGACCCGCATCGCGAGCGGATGTTCTCCGAGCACCTGGCCTGCCTCTACGATGACCTGTCGTTCGACGAGCTCGAGCCGCGGTCGTTCTCGTTCAACTCCCCCTGGGGAGCCTGCCCGGACTGCACCGGCCTGGGCACCCGGCTGGAGGTCGATCCCGAGCTCGTGATCTCGGACCCGGCCAGGACTCTGGCCGAGGGCGCGATCGGGCCGTGGAGCGGCGGGCACGTCAGCGACTACTTCATGAGGCTGATCGAGGCGCTCGGCGACGCGATCGGGTTCACCGTCAACACACCCTGGGAGCGGCTGCCCTCGGCCGCCCGTACCGCGCTGCTGCGCGGCTACGACCAGCAGGTGCACGTGCGGTACAAGAACCGGTACGGCCGGGAGCGCTCCTACTACACCAACTTCACCGGCGTGATCCCGTTCATCGAGGAGCGGCACGCCAAGGCGGAGAGCGACTCCAGCCGGGAGCGGTACGCCGGGTACATGCGCGAGGTCCCCTGCCCCGTCTGCAAGGGCGCCCGGCTGAAGCCGGTGTCGCTCGCGGTGACCGTCGACGGGAAGTCCATCGCCGAGTTCTGCGCGCTGCCCATCGGCGAGCTGGCCAAGCGCCTGCTCACGCTGGAGCTGTCCGACCGGGACCAGCAGATCGCGGGGCGGATCCTCAAGGAGGTCAACTCCCGGCTCGGCTTCCTGCTCGACGTCGGGCTCGACTACCTGACCCTGGACCGGGCGTCGGCGACCCTGGCCGGCGGGGAGGCCCAGCGGATCCGGCTGGCCACGCAGATCGGCTCCGGCCTGGTCGGCGTGCTGTACGTGCTCGACGAGCCGTCGATCGGCCTGCACCAGCGCGACAACCACCGGCTGCTGGAGACGCTGATCAGGCTCCGGGACCTCGGCAACACGCTGATCGTCGTCGAGCACGACGAGGACACCATCCGCGCGGCCGATTGGGTGGTCGATATTGGTCCCCGGGCTGGCGAGCACGGCGGCCACATCGTCGTGTCCGGCCCGCTGTCCGACCTGCTGGCCAGCCAGGAATCGCTGACCGGCGCCTACCTCACCGGCCGCCAGTCCATCCCGCTGCCCCAGGCGCGCCGCCCGCGGCCCAAGGGCCGGGAGGTCGTGGTCAAGGGGGCCAGCGAGCACAACCTGCGCGGCGTGGACGTGGCGTTCCCCCTGGGCTGCTTCATCGCGGTCACCGGGGTTTCCGGATCCGGCAAGTCGACCCTGGTCAACGACATCCTGTACAGCGCGCTGGCCAAGGAACTGCACGGCACGCGGATCGTGCCCGGCAAGCACACGCGGGTGACCGGGATGCAGCACCTGGACAAGGTGGTACACGTCGACCAGGGCCCGATCGGGCGGACGCCGCGGTCCAACCCCGCCACCTACACGGGGGTCTTCGACCACGTCCGCAGGTTGTTCGCGCAGACCACCGAGGCAAAGGTCCGCGGCTACCAGCCGGGCCGGTTCTCGTTCAACGTCAAGGGCGGCCGGTGCGAGGCGTGCGCGGGCGACGGCACCATCAAGATCGAGATGCAGTTCCTGCCCGACGTGTACGTGCCGTGCGAGGTCTGCCACGGCGCCCGCTACAACACCGACACCCTGCAGGTGCACTACAAGGGCAAGACCATCGCGGACGTGCTGGACATGCCCATCGAGGAGGCCGCCGGGTTCTTCGAGGCCATCCCGGCGATCCACCGGCACCTGAAGACGCTGGTGGACGTGGGCCTGGGCTACGTGCGGCTCGGCCAGCCCGCCCCGACGCTGTCCGGCGGGGAGGCGCAGCGGGTCAAGCTGGCCTCCGAGCTGCAGCGCCGGTCCACCGGCCGGACGATCTACGTGCTCGACGAGCCCACCACCGGCCTGCACTTCGACGACATCCGCAAGCTGCTCGGGGTGCTCGGCCGGCTCGTGGACGGCGGCAACACGGTCATCGTGATCGAGCACAACCTCGACGTGATCAAGACCGCGGACTGGGTGATCGACCTGGGCCCGGAGGGCGGCTCCCGGGGCGGCGACGTGATCGCGACCGGGACCCCCGAGGAGGTGGCCCTCGTCGACGACAGTTACACCGGCCAGTTCCTGAAGAAGATCCTCAACGTGTAGCCAGGGATCTGCGGCCTGCCCTGACCGGCGGCGCGGCGACCCGGGCGGCTACGCTGCCCGGGATGGAGGTCATGACCAGCAGCGGGCCGGCCCGGGTCGAGCTTGACCAGCCGGCCGGCCCGGCGTTCCTGCTCGTACTGACGCACGGGGCGGGCGGCGGGGTGGACAGCCCGGACCTGGTCGCCGCCCGGGACGCCGGGCTGCAGCTCGGCGGGGCGGTGGCCAGGGTGCTTCAGCCCTACCTGGTCCGGGGAGCCCGCGCGCCCGGTTCACCGGCCCGGCAGGACGCGGCGTGGCTGGAGCTCATCCAGGCCCTGCGGTCGGAGTTCCCCGCGCTGCCGCTGGTGCCGGGCGGCCGCAGCAACGGCGCCCGGCTGGCCTGCCGCACCGCCCGGGCGGCCGGTGCGCAGGCCGTCGTGGCCCTGGCCTTCCCGCTGCACCCGCCCGGCCGCCCTGAGCGCTCGCGCGCGGCCGAGCTGCGCCAGGCCGGCGTTCCCGTACTCGTGGTGAACGGGGACCGGGACCCGTTCGGCGTGCCGGACAGCGCGGACGCGTCCCGCGTGATCGTGCTACCGGGCGAGACGCACGCCCTGTCCCGGCGGGCAGAATTGATCCGTCCGATCGTGGAGACCTGGCTGCGCGAGGTGCTGGTTCCCCTGGTTCCCCGACCCGGCCCGGCGGATGAAAAGGCTCGCTAGGCCGCGGGCGACTGCGTGGAGTCGGCCGGCTCTTTCTGGCGCCGGACCTTCACCGTCGGCTGCGAGATCAGGTCGGTGGGGCGGTGCGGAGCTATGGGCTCGCCGTCGGGGAGCAGTTCCCCGGTGTCCTCAAATACGACGATGCCGTTGCAGAGCAGGCTCCAGCCCTGCTCGGGATGGCTGATGATGGTACGGGCCGCCTCGCGGTCCGGGCGACTCGCGTCCGGGCACGGTGGCGAATGCGGGCACATGCTCGTGCCTCCTGGGTCAGTAATCGTTGGGTCCTGTGGTCTTGATCACATCCTACTGTGCCAGCGTTACCGCCGAGTACGGCATGGCTCGTTGTGACTGTTTTCAGCACCACCCTTTGTAGCTTTCGATAGCCACGCTTCCGGTAGCCACCGATAGCCACTGGGTGTTCGGCCTGGCACGAAGGTGCTACCTGTCCGTTACAGCGTGTACCAAACCGTGATAGCGCCGGAAGGCGACACGCCGACGCGGGCCGGAACGCGCTCAGGAGATCACGTACGGGGTGCCCTCGGCTTCAGGCAGGTCCGTGCGCGGCGCCGGCGGCATGCCGGTGAGCCGGTGCGTCTCGCGCAGCGTCAGCAGCCGCTCCGCCTCGTCCGTCCAGGCGTGCACAGCCGACTTGGCCATGGCCTTGCGCCGGTAGATCCGGTCCTCGTACCCGCGCGGGCCGATCTCGGCGCGCTGCGCCGCGTACGCCGCCCGCATCACGTCGGTCAGCGCGGTGTCGAGGCGCTTGGCCAGCGGGTGCAGTTCGCGGATCGGCCACGCACGCGCCTGCGCGTTGCGGAACGCCTGCTCGGCGTCGCGCGCCGCCGCGAGCAGGTCGTCGAATTGCGCGGCGAGGGCGACGTCCGCCGCGTATTCGGCCTCGGCCTGGCCGCTGACTTGCTTACGACGCGCGATCACGCGGTCAGCCTAGCGGACGCCGCTGGGCGTCTGTCAGGCAAGGCTTTCCTGCCAGCTCGTGTGCAGGGCGGAGTACTCACCGCCCTCGGCCAGGAGCCGGCCCGGCGGCCCATCCTCCACGATCCGGCCGTCGGAGATCACCAGGACCCGGTCGGCGATCCGCACCGTGGACAGCCGGTGCGCGATGATCAGGGCCGTGCGCCCGGCCAGGATCGTCCGCAGCGCCCGCTGCACCAGCGCTTCGCTGGGGAGGTCGAGCAGTGAGGTCGCCTCGTCGAGCACCAGCACGGCCGGCGCGGCCAGGAACGCGCGGGTGAACGAGATCAGCTGGCGCTGCCCCGCCGAGAGCCGCCCGCCGTGCTTGCCGACCTGCTCGTCGTA
>Ga0318496_10000156_pt1 | contig 20280 bp, 16 predicted proteins | sample GRESIP109b1f22_FD_203296 | JGI IMG/M metagenome (GOLD analysis project Ga0318496, IMG submission 203296) | Tropical soil microbial communities from Luquillo Experimental Forest, Puerto Rico - GRE.SIPMG.109b1f22 | ecosystem: Environmental > Terrestrial > Soil > Tropical forest > Bulk soil... | reverse complement strand
GGGATCGGCCGCGCCGGGCCCGTTGCGCCCGGATCAGCCGCGCCGGGCCCGTTGCGCACTGGAGCCGCCCCGGCGAAGCCGGGCATGCCGTGCGGTGTTAACTCTTAAATCCTATCATATGCTGACAATCAGTGCACATGACGGCGCACTTCCGTCCGGCCGGTCTCCTTGCCGGCCGGCCTCGGGGCCGCCTCGCGCCATCCGCGTAACGGGCACGCCGACGGGATCGCTCGGACATCGTGCGATGTGAGCCGCGGTCCAACCGAGATGTGCCAGCCAGCCGCACCAGGCCGCCAGGTCCCGGACGGCGCCCCGGACCGGCCAGACCGGCCGGACGCCGGTAAGACAAAGGTTTGGCTACAGCCCCTGCACGTCACCAACGCCGAATACGCCTTTTCAGTTGCCAGAAACTACCCGCACTCCTGGATTAGCCAGGTTACGCTTGGCTCGGCAGGTAGACAGCGAAGTCCATTCTGGATCGGCCGGGCCCCAGCCCGTATGGATGGCCCGGCGGTGATCACGAAGTTCCCGGAGCTTCGCGATCATCGCTCAGAACTCGGCAGAATTCCTTTACGAGACAGCGCTGTAGTGCGGCGCTCTTTTTGCCATGACCTCTTTCATGCACACGAGTTCCGGCCCCGGCATCGAGGTTGCCCCGGCTATTTCGTCATTAGCAGCCTGCGGCTTTGCCCGGCATGCTAACCTCGCCCGGGTTTGTGGCGCACCGCGGTGCGGCCCGGCCCGCCACGAGCACCCGATGCAGGGCTTCGTGATGACTCGCTACCGGAAGCACCGCCTGGGCGTTATGCCGTATTTGGCGGGCTTCACTGGTGCGCGCAAACCTTTGATCAGCAGCTTTCCAGACGGCAAGAACCGGAGGGGATCAATGCCGGAATCCTCGTTAACTGAGGATGCTGAGATCACTCCGGACGGTAACGTCTCCATCGCCAGCGCCCCGGCGGCGATCGGCGTTGAGTCAGTGGTATTCCGAGCCGGACGGCCGGGCAATTTCCCCTTTCTTATCCGCCGAGCTCAGGCCCGGAGGACCTGGGTAGCTGCGGGCACCCGGCTGGTCCTGTATCTCTTCGGCACTCCGGGCCAGGACCGATTCTGGTTTATGTGGGACGACCTGTCCTTCGGCGCCCTCGGTGCCGTGGTCCTGGCTGATACCCGCCGCCTCGGCGACTGTTTCCCCTCGGTCGACTACTTCGAGCGGCGCCAGCTGCCGTTCATCGTCGCCATCAACGTCTTTGACGGCGCTCCTCGCCACAACGCCGAGGACGTCCGCATCGCGCTGGACCTCGACCCGAACGTCCCCGCCATGCTCTGTGCCACCCGGCAGCGCGACTCGGTCAAGGATGTCTTGATCACGCTCGTTCAGCACGTCCTCGCGGCCGGACCCGTGAACGGCCGCCGGGCCCCCGGTACGGACGCGGTCGGCCAGCCCGGCACGGTCGGCTGATGCGGTACCGGTAACGGACCTGCACGAGATCAACATAGTCCTGCTCTCTTACGCTCCCGAGAAGAACTAGGCCTGCACCCGGCGTTCAGGGTCAAAACTGACAGGTCAAAAGTGACCGGTTTCGCTAGTGATCTTCATAACGGGCTGTTACGCTCACAAGCTCTCCGGGAGTCCCCTGGTTACAGCGTGCTCCGTTAGTCACTTCTCACGCTGAGGTCACAGTCATGGGTTTGCGCCACCGGTCCATACGGCTGAGGATCTTCCTGCTCGTCGCCGTCCCGATCCTGTCCCTGGTCGGGCTGTACGTCTTCGCGGCCACCATCACGGCCAGCGATGCGCTCAACCTGGCCAGGTCCAGGACTCTGAAGGACACCATCGGCACGCCGGTCGGCAACCTGGAAGCCCAGATCGATCTCGAGCGCATGCAGGCCGTCGTCTACCTGGCGGCCCCGGTACCGTCGAACCTGGCGGCGCTGCACGCGCAGGAAGCAAAGACCGAGCAGTCCCAGAAGGCCGTCGCCAATGCCGTCAACTCCACCGCGGGCAGCGCCGGACCGGCGGAAAAACAAGCGACCGCGGCGCTGGTCAAGGACACGGCGGGCCTTGCCACCCTGCGCTCCAAGATCGCCTCCCGGGCCATCACCAGGCCCGAGGCGATCAGCGCCTATGCCGCCATCAACTTCGCCGCTGACGATGTGCTGAATCAGACCATCCTGCAGGAGTCCAATGTCCCGCTGGTCACGCAGTCACTCACGTTGGTCAGGGCAGGTAAGTCCGAAGAACTGCTCCTCGAGGAGAGCGCGCTGCTGACCGGAGATGCGATCGCGCGCACGTTCTCGCAGGCCGGGCGCCAGCAGTTCACCGAGCTGGCCGGGGCGCACCGGGCCATGTACACCCAGGCCCTGGGGGACTTGGAGCCGGCCTACCGCGCCTACTTCCTCAAGGACATCAGCCCCCCGGCGTCAGCTGCCCTGACGGCACTGGAGAACAAGGTCATCGCCGACAATCATCCTGGCCGGGTCCCGCCGGTGCCCCTGCCGTCCTGGACCCTGGCCGTCGGCGCGGTCTCCGCCGGGCTCTCGAACGCGAGCATCCAGGCGGCGACCACGCTGACGACGCGGGCGCAGCCGGTCGCCAACGCCACCTTCCTCCGGCTCTGGCTCGTCGGCGGCCTCGGGCTGCTGGCCATCATCGGGTCGCTCATCATCTCGGTCTGGATCGGCCGCGGCCTGGTGCAGCAGCTGGCCGGGCTCCGGCGGTCCGCCCTCGACCTGGCCAACAACCGGCTACCCGGCCTGGTGGAGCGACTGCGCTCCGGGGAGGACGTGGACGTGGCCGCCGAGGCGCCGCCGCTGGCGTCGAGTGCCGATGAGATCGGACAGGTCCAGGAGGCCTTCAACGCCGTTCAGCGGACGGCCATGGAGGCGGCCGTGGACGAAGCCAGGCTCCGGCGCGGGGTCAGTGACATCTTCCGCAACCTGGCCCGGCGCAGCCAGTCGCTGCTTCACCGCCAGCTGGCGCTGCTCGACGGCATGGAACGCCGGGCCACCGAGCCCGAGGAACTCGAGGACCTGTTCCGCATCGACCATCTCACCACCCGGATGCGCAGGCATTCGGAGGGACTGATCATCTTGTCCGGCGCGTCCCCCGGACGCAGCTGGCGCCACCCGGTGCCGTTCGTCGACGTGCTCCGCGCTGCGGTCGCCGAGGTCGAGGACTACACGCGGGTCAGGGTCACCACGGGGACCCGCGCGGCCCTGACCGGCCCGGCCGTGGCCGACGTCATCCACCTGATCGCGGAGCTGGCGGAGAACGCGACGATCTTCTCGCCACCCAATACCCCGGTCCGGGTGCACGGCGACGTGGTCGGCCGGGGATACGCCGTCGAGATCGAAGACCGCGGACTCGGCCTTTCCGACGAGAAGCTCGCCGACATCAACCGGAACTTCGCCCACCCGCCGCAGCTTGACCTGTCCGGGAGCGAGCAGCTCGGCCTGTTCGTGGCCGGGCAGCTGGCCAGGAGGCATGACATCCAGATCCGCCTGAAAGACTCCCCGTACGGGGGCACGACGGCCATCGTGCTGATCCCGAATGCCCTGGTGGTCAGCCAGGGCGCCTACGATGCCCAGGTCCCGGCGGCGGCGGGCGAGCGGGCGTTCCAGCTCACCGGCCGGCGGGTCTCGCTGCATCCCGGGACCATCGCCGAGCCTGTCCCGCTGACCCAACTCAGCGTGGCGGCAACGGCTGCGGAGCCGGGGTCCGACCCGCCCGACGACGCGACGCCGGCCCCGGCGAGCGACTCGCCGCCCAGCGTGCGAAGCGACCCGCCGGACGGCCTAGCGGGTGACCCGCCGGCCAGTCCGGCCGCCAGCTCGGCGGAGCCGGTCGGCAGCCTCTTCATGCCGCGCCCGCCCCGGGCCACGGCCCCGTCACCCAGCGGCTCGTTCACGCCCGGGAGCGAAGGGCCGCCAGGCCGTCGCGGCGAGTCCGACACCACGGACCCCAGGGCCACCGCCACCGGGCTGACCGCGATGGGCCTGCCGGTCCGGGTGCGCCAGGCCAGCCTGGCTCCGCAGCTGCGCGACGGCGGCGTGCCGCCGGGTGACGCGGCCGGCGACAGCCCGGACGCGCCGTCTCCGGAGGCGGTGCGGAACACGATGACGGCGCTGCAGAGAGGCTGGGAGCGCGGCCGCCATGTCTCCGGGGCGGCGACACCGTGGTCCGAGACGGCACCGGGCCCAGGTGACAGCGGGAACGGCGGCGAGCAGCGCGACGATGAATGACCCGGCGATCTCGGCGCGGCACCGGGAGCAGCGAAGGGGGAGCACATGAGCCAGGGCAGCCAACTTGACTGGCTCCTGGACGACCTGGTCGCCAGGGTCGTGCACATTCGCAAGGCCGTCATCCTGTCCCGGGACGGGCTCGCGATCGGGGCGTCAGCCGGGCTCAGCCAGGAGGACGCGGATCATCTCTCCGCGGCCGCGGCCGGCCTGCAGAGCCTGGCCCGGGGGGTCGGGCGGCACTTCGGGAGCGGGGCCGCCCGGCAGATCATCATCGAGATGGAGTCCGAGTTCCTGTTCGTGACCGCCGCGGGCGAGGGCAGCTGCCTCGCGGTCCTGGCGACGGCCTCGGCCGACGTGGGGCTCGTGGCCTACGAGATGGCGATCCTGGTCAAGCGGGTCGGGGAGCACCTGTCGGTCGGTTCCCGCCCCGGCCGCTCGAACGCGGGAACGAAGTGACGTAGCGTGCCCCCGGCCGACGACGAGTGGGTCGACCAGGACGCCGGTCCCGTGGTCCGCCCGTACGCGGTCACCGGCGGCCGGACCCGCCCAAGCGGCGAAGCCTTCGACCTGGTAACCATGATCACCGCCGTCCGCGGCATCGAGGTCAGCGTGGATGACGTCGAACCCGAGCATCTGATGCTGCTGCAGCTGTGCTGGCTCCCGACATCGGTGGCTGACCTCGCCGCCGACCTGGACCTTCCGCTGGGCGTGGTCCGGATCCTGCTATCCGACATGCGCGAGCGCAAGCTGATAGCCGTTCATCACCCGGCGCCGGCCCGGCTGAATGATCCGCAACTCCTGAGGCAGGTGGCAGATGGGCTTCGCAGGCTCTTATCACGACAGCCACGCGGAGGCCGTGCCTGTCGCCGTCAAGATCCTCATCGCGGGCGGCTTCGGCGCGGGCAAGACCACGCTGGTGGGGTCGCTGACCGAGATCCGGCCGCTACGGACCGAAGAGGATCTCAGTGCCCCGAGCGTGCTCATCGACCTTACCGACGGGGTCGAGGAGAAGACGACCACCACCGTCGCGATGGACTTCGGCCGCATCACCATCCGGGATGACCTCGTGATCTATCTCTTCGGCACGCCGGGGCAGCAACGGTTCTGGTTCATGTGGGATGAGCTGGCGATCGGCGCTCTCGGCGCGGTGGTGCTGGCCGACACGCGGCGGCTGGCCGACTGCTTCCCGTCGGTTGACTACTTCGAGCAGCGCGGCACTCCGTTCATCGTGGCCGTGAACTGCTTTGAGGGGAGCAGGCGCTTCCCTCCCGCGGCCATCAGGGCGTTCTGAACCTGGACGCCGATGTACCGGTCATGCTGTGCGACGCGCGCGAGCGCACATCGTGCCGCGACGCCCTCGTCGCGCTCGTCGAATACGCGATCCGGCTGCTGAACGTCGGCTCCGGCGCCGTCAGCTCCGCCAGATGAGGACCAGGGCGCAGTCGTCCGAGCTCGCGCCCGGTGTCTGCATCGCCTCGACGAGCCGGCCCGCGCCCGCCCTGAACCCCGACGTCACCAGGCGGTCCGCCTCGCCGAGCAGCCGGTCGGTGCCCGCGTCGATGTCCCGGCCCGGCGCCTCGATCAGCCCGTCGGTGTACAGCATCAGGGCGTCGCCGGGCCGCAGGGTGCCGCGCTCGGGGACGCACCGCAGGTCGGAGACGACGCCGAGCACGATCCCGCGCGCCTGGGTGAGGCGCCAGGTTCCGCTGCCCGCCTCGAAGTGCGCCGCGGGCGGATGCCCGGCCGAGTCGACGACGTAGTCCCCGGTGGCCAGGTCGAGCGAGAGGTGAACCGCGGTGACGAACCCCTCGGCCGTGGCCGAGCGCCGCAGGTAGGCGTTACACGCGGTGAGGAAATCCCCGGACGGGACCGAGCCGAGCAGGCCGCCGAACGCGCCGGACAGCAGCAGCGCGCGGGTGCCCGCGTCGATTCCCTTGCCCGCCACGTCGACCAGGGCCACCTCGAGGGTCTTCCCGTCGCACACGGATACCAGGAAATCCCCGCCGAACGACGCCCCGCCGGCGGGCCTCAGGACCGAGGCCGAATGCCAGCCCTCGGGCAGCTCGGGCAGCCTGCCCTGGGCCCGGATCCGGTCCCGCAGCTCGACCAGCATGCGGTCGCCCCGCAACCCCAGCACCCCGAGCTTGGCCCGGGCCCGGGCCAGCGCGTCCGCGAAGACCACCGTGACCGCGATCGTGGCGATGATCCCCGGCCCGGCCTTGCCCATCACCGCGTCGTAGGCCACCGCGACCGCGACGAGGCAGAACAGGATCCGCAGCGCCCGCGGCCAGAGCAGCAGCCCGCCCGCGAGAAGCGGCAGGATCATCACCCCGGGCGAGAACCAGGACACCGAGACGTGGACCGCGGCCACCGCGATGACAGCGACGGCCACCGCGAGCCCGAAGGCGACGCGCCGGTTCCTGGTAATGAACTGCCGCCGGACCAGCCTGCGTAGCCGCTGCGCCATATCGAGCGCCGCGGCCGCGGGCCGGCGCGGGACAATACGAACCATCTTGCCGGCACTGTACCGGTATATCTGCCGCGCCGGATAATCAGTCGCGGCCGGCGGGCGGGCCAGGTAGAAATCCAAGCATGAGCGGTGCCTACCCGATCCGCCCGATCAGCGAGAGCGAGTTCGCCGCGTTCTACGCGGTGATCGAGCACGCCTTCAACTCCACGTACCCGACCGAGCCCGAGCTGCAGCATGACCTCGCGGTCTTCGAGTTCGACCGGAGCCTGGCCGCATTCGACGGGCCCCACATGGTGGGGACGGCTGCCGCCTTCACGTTCCGGATGACGGTCCCCGGCGGTGCCGTCGCGATGGGCGGGGTCACCGCGGTCGGCGTGCTGCCCTCGCACCGGCGGCGCGGGATCCTGTCCGGCCTGATGCGCCGCCTGCTGGCCGACGCCCGGGAGCGGGGCGAGCCGGTCGCCGCGCTCTTCGCCTCGGAGGCGAGCATCTACCGCCGGTACGGGTTCGGCATCGCTACGGCCGAACTCGACCTCACGATCCGGCGCGGAGAGGGTGTCCTGCTGGAGCAGGCCGCGGCGGCCCAGGACCCGGCTCCGCGGATGCGGATCGCCGAGCCGCGCGACGCCGTACCCGAGCTGGCCAAGGTCTTCGACTTCATCCTGCCCGCCCGGCCCGGCCTGCTCGCCCGGGACGACCGATGGTGGGACTACGTCCTGTGGGATCCCGAGCACCGCCGTTCCGGCGGCAGCCCGCTGCGCTGCGTGATCGCCGAAGACGAGACCGGCCCGCGCGGGTACGCCCTGTTCTCCGGCAAACCGGAATGGGACGATCACGGGATCCCCAGCGGGACACTTGAGGTGCGCGAGCTGATGGCCACCGACCCGGCGGCCTATTCGGCGATCTGGAACGACCTGCTGACCAGGGATCTGGTCCGCGAAGTGCGCGCCCGGGTGCGCCCCGCCGATGAGCCGCTGCTCTATCTGCTCGCCGACCCGCGGCGAGCCCGCCCGCTGCTCCTGGACGGGCTCTGGGTCAGGCTGGTCAGCGTGGATAGGGCGCTGATACAGCGGCGCTACGCGTGCACCGTGGACGTGGTCATCGAGGTCGCCGATGACCTCTTCGCCGACAATGCCGGGCGATGGCGGCTGCGCGCCCCGGGGCCGGCGGGCGCGGAGGGCGCGGCGGCGGCCGCCGCCGCGAGCTGCGAGCGGACGTCGGCGCCCGCCGACCTGGCCCTGCCGGTCCAGGCGCTGGGAGCCGCCTACCTGGGCGGCACCAGGCTCAGCGCCCTGGCCGGCGCGGGGCTGGTCAGCGAGATGCGGCCCGGCGCGGTCGCGGAGCTGTCGGCGGCCATGTCGTGGGATCCGGCGCCCTGGAGCACGACCGGTTTCTGACCTTCGCGTGCGAGACTGAGGCATGCGCGGGATGAAGGTCACGGTGGACGCGGCCATGCGGGCCAGGGACGTTTCCCGGCCGCGCGCCGATCACGAGGAAACCGTGCGGGCCAGAGAGCCGGAGCCCAGCCGGCCTCGCCCGGAGCCGGCCAGGCCGGCGCCTCCGGCGGATTCTGGCCCGCCAGCGCCAGCCGCGGGACCGGCTGACGACGTGCCGAAGGCCAGGCGACCGCACCGGCGCCGCAGGCGCCGCTGAAGCGCAATTCGCCCGCTGCTCCGGGCCGCGCCAGGTTCCCGGACGGTCAGGTGGTGGCCACGCCCAGCAGGGATCCCACGGTATAGGTGACCGCGGCGGCCACCGCGGCCACCGCCAGCTGGCGCAGTGCGGTCCCGACCACGCTGCGTCCGGCCATATAGCCGATCGCTCCGCCCAGCGCCAGGGCCGCGACGGCACCGATGATCACCGAGGCGATCACCGCGGTCGATCCGCTCGTGAAGAACCACGGGAACAGCGGCAGGATGGCGCCGATCGCGAACGACACGAACGAGCTGACGGCCGCCCGGAGGGCTGAGCCCGGCGCCTCTGGATCGACGCCCAGCTCCAGCCGGGCGTGGGTGTCGAGGGCGATGTCCGGGTTGGTGGACAGGATGCGCGCCACGGTACCGGCGTCCTCGGCCGACAGTCCCTGGGCCTGGTACATGCCCGTCAGCTCGCGCAGCTCGCCCTCGGGATCGTCCGCGAGTTCCTGGCGCTCCACCTCGACCTCGCGCTGGACCATCTCCTGCTGGGCCGACACCGACACCAGCTCGCCCGCGGCCATGGAGAACGCCCCCGCCAGCAGGCCGGCCACCCCGGCCAGGCGGACCGCGGACGAGTTGGCCGACGCCGCGCCGGCCACGCCCAGCACCAGGGACAAGTTGGTCAGCAGCCCGTCGCCCGCACCGAGCACGATGGCCCGCTGCGTGCCCCCCTGGACGTCACGGTGCCGGCTGCCGTTGGTCCGGCTGCCGCCGAGCCACTGCCCGATCGCGGCGATGCCCCGGCGAGGCTGCGCCGTACTGGCCATCTGCTCACCCTAGCCGACCCGTGTAGCCGTGAGTTATAGCCACGGCGAAGCCTGCCCGGCCGGGGCCGGAACCGCCGGCGGCCATCGTGGCCTGCCTGACCGTTGCCTCTAGGGCATCGTCTCCGCGGGAGCGAACCGGCGTAGCAGGTACCAGGAGAAGTAGCTGCCGTACTTGCGCTGCAGCTCGGGCCGCTGCCAGTCCCGGCCACTGATCGTGCCACGGCAGGAGGGCGTGCCGCAGTTGCAGGTCATCGGGTCGTCGGTGTCGTCGAACAGCGCGTAGTCGGTGGTCAGCTCCTCGCCTGCGGCCACGTCGCGCATGGCGACCAGCACGATGTTGCCGGCGAAGCCGACGTTGGGCTCGCACGAGTGGTTGATGAACAGCATCACCGGCTCGTACTCGGCCTCCTCCACCGCGGCCAGGTGGAAGTCGTCCGCGATCTGGACGTCGGAGTTGCGCAGCCGCTCCGGGAGCCCGGCCAGCGTGTCACTGTCCACGATGTGACCGCCCTTGATCGCCACGATCTCGCCGACGGCGATCGGCGCCACCGCTACCAGCCCGCGCCCCTCGATTCCGCTCGGCCGGCCCTTGACCGCTTTGGGCGAGATGTAGCTGGATACCGTCACGGCCGGACTGCCTAGGAACCGTCGGGTAGCGGGGGCAGCTCCCCGGTCGCCTCGTAGTCCGTGACCATCGCCAGCCGCCTGGAGTGCCGGGGCTCACCGGAGAACGGCGTCTCCACGAACACCCGCGTGAAGGACACCGCGTCCTCGATCGAGTACATGCGGGCACCGAGGCTGAGCACGTTGGCGTTGTTGTGCAGCCGGGCCAGCTCGGCGGTCTCCTCGCTCCAGGCGATCGCCGCCCGCACTCCGCGTATCTTGTTCGCGGCAATCGCCTCCCCGTTCCCCGAGCCGCCGATGACGATACCCAGGCCGCTCGGGTCATTAACGGCGGAGTCCGCGGCGCGCATGACGTAGGGCGGGTAGTCGTCGTCATCGCGTTCGGCGTTCGGGCCGCAGTCGACCGGGTCGTGTCCGGCCTGCTTCAGCCACTCGATGAGGTGAGTCTTCAGCACGAAACCGGCATGATCTGCCCCAAGGTAGACGCGCATGAGCGCCAGTTTGTCAGAACCGTCCCCGGCCGATAGCGCCGGGATCAGTCGAAGATAGGGTCCCGGGTGCGGCTGCGCTTCAGCTCGAAGAAGCCGTCGGTCCCGGCGACCAGCAGCACCCCGTCCCAGAGCCGGCCGGCGTCGTCGCCGCGCGGGATCGGCGATATCACGGGACCGAAGAACGAGGTGCGCTCCACGGAAATGACCGGGGTGCCCACCTCGTACCCCACCCGGCTTATGCCGTCGTGGTGCGATGCGCGCACCGCCTCGTCGTAGCCGGGGTCGTCCATCGCGTCGGCCAGGTCGGTGGGTAGCCCCGCCTCCGCCAGCGCCGCCTCGTTCGTGGCCCGGTCCTTCGGCTCCTGCCGCTCGTGGAAGCGCGTGCCGAGCGCGGTGTAGAGCGGAAGCAGCACGTCCGGGCCGAACTTCTGCTCCGCTGCGATGCAGACCCGCACCGGCCCCCACGCCTGGGCCATGAGTTCCTGGTACCGCTCCGGCAGTCCCTCCTTGCCTTCGTTGAGCACTGCGAGGCTCATCACGTGCCAGTGCGGCACCACCGGGCGGACCTGCTCCACCTCGAGCAGCCAGCGCGAGGCGATCCACGCCCACGGGCACAGCGGGTCAAACCAGAAATCAACCACCTTCGGCTCATGCCGGGTCACGTCGTGCTCCTTGGGGACAAAGTAGGGGCAATAACCCTGACAACCGGGGGGTGGCCCCGGTCATTCCATCGGCCGGCATGCGATTATGCTCCGAACGCCAATCCGGGAAAGGGATACCTGCAGTGGCCAGCAACCTCACGCGCGACGAGACGCGGGACCGCGCACGCCTGCTCGACGTCGAGTCCTACCGCGTCGAGCTCGACCTGGCCGGTGATGACGCGACGTTCGGCTCGGTGGCCGCGGTCAGCTTCCGCTGCGCCCGCCCGGGGGCGTGGACGTTCATCGACCTGTCCGCGCCGGCGGTCCGCGAGATCACGTTGAACGGCGCCCGCATCAGCCCGGAGAACTTCGACGGGAACCGGATCAGGCTGGACGGCCTGGCCGAGCACAACGAGTTGCGGGTGGCCGCCGAGTGCGCCTACTCACGCACGGGCGAGGGCCTGCACCGGTTCACGGACCCCGCCGACGGCGCCGTGTACATGTACACCGACTTCGAGACGTTCGACGCGCACCGGGTGTACGCCTGCTTCGACCAGCCGGACCTGAAGGCCACGTTCCAGTTCGAGGTCACCGCCCGGCTGGGCTGGCAGGTGATCTCGAACATGGCGCCGTCGGCGACCGAAGCGCAGGGGCCAGGGGAAACAACGCGCTGGTCGTTCCTGCCCACCCCGCTGCTCTCGACCTACATCACCGCGGTGGCGGCCGGCCCGTATCACGCGGTGCGCAGCGAGCACGACGGCATCCCGCTCGGCATCTTCTGCCGCCAGTCACTGGCCGGCTACCTCGACCCGGACGAGATCTTCGAGGTGACCAGGCAGGGCTTCGACTACTTCCACGAGACGTTCGGCGTGCGCTACCCGTTCAGCAAGTACGACCAGCTGTTCGTCCCGGAGTACAAGTCCGGGGCGATGGAGAACGCCGGCTGCGTCACCTTCGTCGAGGCCTACGTGTTCCGTTCGCGGGTGACCGATGCCTACCGGGAGTCGCGCGCCGAGACGATCCTGCACGAGATGGCCCACATGTGGTTCGGCGACCTGGTCACCATGCGCTGGTGGGACGACCTGTGGCTGAACGAGTCCTTCGCCACCTGGGCCGGCACCGTGGCGCAGGCCGAGGCCACCCGCTGGACCTGGGCGTGGACCACCTTCGCCCAGGTCTCGAAGACCCGGGCCTACCGTCAGGACCAGCTGCCGTCCACGCACCCGATCGCCGCGGACATCCCTGACATCGCGGCCGTCGAGGTGAACTTCGACGGGATCACCTACGACAAGGGCGCCGCGGTCATCAAGCAGCTGGTCGCCCACGTCGGCCGACCGAACTTCATCGCCGGGGTGCGCCGCTACTTCGAGCAGCATGCCTGGGGCAACGCGACGCTCGGCGACCTGCTCGCGGCCTTGGAAGAGGCCTCGGGACGGGACCTGTCCAGCTGGTCAAAGAAGTGGCTGGAGACCGCCGGGGTGAACACGCTGCGGCCCGAGTACCGGTGCAGCGCCGAGGGCCTGCTCGCCGAGTTCGCGGTCCTTCAGGAGGCGCCGGCGAGCCATCCGGTGCTCCGCCCGCACCGCATCGCGATCGGGCTGTATGACCGCGGCGCGACCGGGCTGGCCCGGCGGCACCGGGTCGAGATCCACATCGACGGCGAGCGCACCGAGGTGCCGGAACTGGTCGGCCAGCCCCGCCCCGACCTGGTACTCGTCAACGACGACGACCTGACCTACGCCAAGGTCCGGCTGGACGACCATTCGCTGCGCACGCTGATCAGCGGCATCGGCGAGTTCACCGACTCGCTCCCGGCCGCGTTGTGCTGGGCCGGCACGTGGGACATGTGCCGCGACGCGGAAATGGCCGCGCGTGACTACGTCAGCCTGGTCCTGGCCGGCGTGGACGCGATCGAGGACATCACGGTCGCGCAGACGGTGCTGCGCCAGGCCGCGACGGCGGCGCGCCGGTTCGCCGACCCGGACTGGCGGGCCACCGGGCTGGAGCAGATCGCCGGTATGCTGCGCGACCTGCTGCAGCGCGCCGAGCCTGCCTCGGATCGCCAGCTCGCCTACGCCCAGGCGCTCGCCGGCGTGGCCACCTCCCCCGGGGACCTGGCGCTGCTGGCCGGGTTGCTCGACGGTTCCGCGACGCTGCCAGGCCTGGCGGTCGACACCGACCTGCGCTGGCAGTTGCTGTACCGGCTGGTCAGCCGCGGCGCCGCGGGGCCGGCCGAGATCGACGCCGAGCTGGCCAGGGACGCCACCGACGCGGGCGCCCGGCACGCCGCGGCCTGCCGGGCCGCGATCCCGGACCCGGCGGCCAAGGAGGAAGCCTGGGCTCAGATCACCGGCGGGCAGCTGCCGAACGCGACGTTCCGCGCGACGCTGCACGGCTTCGCCGACCCCGACGCCGACGATCTGCTGGACCCGTACATGGCGCGTTACTTCGACGTCGTGGCCGACATCTGGCGGGACTGGACCTCCGACATGGCCCAGCACTTCACGGTCGGCGCCTACCCGTCGTGGAAGATCACGCCTGAGGCCATCGCGCTCGCCGACGGCTACCTCGAGCGGACCAGCCCGCCGGCCCCGCTGCGCCGGCTGCTGACCGAAGGCCGCGACGACGTGGCCCGCGCGCTGCGCTGCCGGCGGCACGACCGCGACGCCGGCCGGTGACGCCCGTCCGCGGCGACCGGGCCGGCGGGGTCGCTGGTCAGCAGCGCCCGGGCGTGGGCGAGCACGATCGGGTCGTGGTCGACGTAGACCACCCGGCACTCCGGAGCCGCCGACTGGGCGACCTCGTGGGTGTTGTTCGCGGTGGGAATGCCGGTCCCGATGTCGAGGAACTGCCCGATGCCGGTGCCTGCGCCTCTCCGGAGCTCATGTGGGCCAAGCCTGCGGGAGCGGCAGGCCCGCCGCGGCCGCGGTCACGGCCCCGACCAGCGGCAGGCCGGGCAGGTCCTCGAGCAGCAACGCCCGGCCGTTGGCGTCGCAGAGCGGTATCCGCCAGTTCGGGTACTCGTCGCTGGTGCCCGGAACGTTCTGGGCGCGGCGGTCGCCGACGGCGTCGGCCAGCGAGACGCCGACCAGCAGCGCCGGTGTCCGGGCCAGGTAGCCGTACAGCGCCACGGTGAACTCGTCGGGTCCCGGCAACGGCCCAGCCGCGATCAGCCCCTGGCCCGCGAGCGCGTCCCGCCAGCGGCCCAGCATCAGCGCCGCGTCGTGGCGTTCGGCATCTTCGGGGCGTTTCAGCAGGCCCAGCTCGGCCCGGACGGTCACCTGGTCGGCGGTGCGGAACGCGGCGACCGGCGGCAGGTCGTGAGTGCCGACGGTCGCCATGCTGGCGCGGCGCCAGCGCTCCGGGGCCAGCGGCGTGCCGTCCGGCTCGCGGGCGAACCACAGCAGGTCCGTGCCCATGATCCCGCGGTCCGCCAGGTAGCGGCGGATCCACTCGTCCACGGTGCCGAGGTCCTCGCCGATGGCCACGGCCCCGGCCCGCGCCGCCTGGCCGGCGAGCGCGGCCACCGTGGCCCGGTGGTCGTAACGGAGGTAGGCGCCGCGGTCGGGCGGCATTCCCTGCGGCACGCACCAGAGCCGCATCAGCCCCATCACGTGGTCGACCCGTAGCCCCCCTGCGCGCCGCAGGGCCGCGGCGAACAGGTCGGCCATCGGCCGGTAGCTGGCTGCGGCCAGCCGCCGCGGGTGCCACGGCGGCTGCGACCAGTCCTGCCCGCGCTGGTTGAACTCGTCCGGCGGCGCGCCCACGGACAGCCTGCCGACCAGCAAATCCTGGTGCGCCCACGCGTCCGCGCCGCCGGGGTGCGCGCCCACGGCCAGGTCCGTGATGATCCCGGTGTCCATGCCCGCGGCGAGCGCGGCCTGTTGCGCGGCGGCCAGCTGGGCGTCGGCGTGCCATTGCAGCCAGGCGTGGAAGTCCGCCGCGTCCGCCCCGGCCCGGCCGGGCCACCCGGCGCTGCCGGGATCGCGGTCCTGCGCCGGCCAGGACCGCCAGTCCGGCCCGTGACGTTCCGCGCGGACGCACCAGGAGGTCCAGTCCTCGAGGTCGCGGCCCTCGTGGCGGCGGAAACGCCGGTAGTCGTCGCGCTGCCGGTCGCTGAGCGGCACCTGGTAGATGATCTCCAGGGCCTCGCGTTTCGCGGCCCAGACCGCGTCCCGGTCGATGAGGCCCGCGCTGGTGCTGGCGGCCCGGAGCGGGGCCGCCAGCTTGCCGATCCGCTCCCGCTGTCCCGCGTCGAGCTGCTGGTACTCGGGGATGTCCTCGATCCGCAGGTAAAGCGGGCTGATGTACCTCCTGGTCATCGGGAGGTAGGGGGACGGGCTGATCGGGGGCAGCGGCTCGGCGGCGTGCAGTGGGTTGATCAGCATGAAGCCCGCGCCCCGGGCCCGGGCGCTCCAGGCGGCCAGGTCGGCCAGGTCGCGCAGGTCGCCATGACCCCATGACCGCCGGGACCTGACCGAGTAGAGCTGGACGGTGAACCCCCAGGACCGGCGGTCGGGGAGGCGCGGCCGCCCACTCCCCCGCGGTCCCGCGGCGGCACCGGGCTCGCGGTCCGGGGCATCCGGCCCGGCCGGCCCGGCCCGCTGGACCTTCTCGTCCAGCGCATCCAGCGCGTCCAGGATCGCGGCGAGGGTGTCCTCGCCCACCTCGATCCGCTCGTGGCGCCAGTTCGAGTAGCAGGGCGCGACTCCGGCGGCCTCGGCTCGCTGGATCAGCTCGGGGTCAGTCATGCTCCCTATCGTGCCGAGCATGGCCCGGCGGGCTGACGCCGGGCCGTCGCCCCGGGCCGATCTCGGACCGCCCGGGGCCCGTGTCGGCCGGCCCGGGATGAGCATCAGCCGGCCGACGGGGACGGGGTCGCGCGCCGGAACCTGGGCATCTTGGACTGGCAGGCTTTCAGCGCGGCCGCCACCTTCGGGTCGCTGGGGTTCAGTCCGCCCAGGAAGCGGTCGGCGCCGGGCGACGGCGGGGTCGTGGGCGGCGCCGTCAGCCGGGTGGTCGGGATCGTCTCGCCGTGCGCGGCCGTGCAGCTGCGGAATGCCTGGAACGCCGCTGCGAACTGGCCGCCGCCGAAACCACCAGCCGGGCGCAGCGACGCGCACGCCTGCCTGGCCTGCTGCATCGCGGGGTTGGGAGTGAACCCGCCGCTCGGGCGCACCGAGGGCCGGGCTGTGGGCCGGGTGGTGGGGACGGTCACCCCGTGCTGACGCAGGCAGGTGAGGTAGGCGCTCGCACCCGGGCTCGGCTTGGCCGAGGCCGAGGAGGCGGCCGCGGCCGCGCCGCCGCAGCCCGACGCCAGCAGCGCCACCAGGGCGCACCCGCCGGCCACGCCCATAACCCTCAACGAGGTACCCGCGTGAATACCTGGACGGTGAAAAAGCCTGCCAGACACAGAGTTCTCCTAGGCTCGACACAGGCCGATACCCCCCGCCCGCAGGGCACCCGCCGTCATTTCTGCTGCCCGATCACGGCAACGCAGAGAAATCTCGCCGGCCAGCTTGAGCAAACGCTGCACCACGCCTGCCTGTTCGCCGAGGATGCAAGAGTGAAGTTCACCCCGGGCCGCCTGGCCGTGCTCGCCGTGCTGGCCGCGCTGGTGTCAGGCTGCTCCTCCGGCCCGGCCGGCAGCGCGGCGCCGCGGGGGACAGCGAGTCCCGGGGCGGCCGCCCAGTCCGCGAGCGCCTCGCCGACGCCCGTGAGCACGCCGGGCACCGCGCAGCCCGCGTCATCGCCGAGCGTGATCGCGGTGCCGCCGCCGCCCGCGTCCCTGCCCCAGACGATGGCCTTTCCGCACGCGGACACCGCGGTGTTCCACGCGGAGATGACCGACCTGTGGGCGGCCGTAGTCGCCGGCCGCCCGGCGCTCGCCAGGGACGCGTTCTTCCCGCTCAGTGCCTACCAGAAGGTCAAGGCCATCGGCGACCCGGCCGCGGACTGGCAGGCCCGGCTATGGGGCGATTTCCGGCTCGATGTCGCGGCCGCGCACGGCCTGCTCGGCCACGGCACGCGGCAGGCCGCCCTGGTGCGGGTGATCGTCCCCTCCCAGCAGGCCAGCTGGATAGTGCCGGGTGTCTGCGAGAACGGGATCGGCTACTGGCACGTGGCCGGGGCCCGGGTCGTGTACCGGCTGGACGGGCACGTGCGGTCGTTCGGGATCGCGTCCCTGATCTCGTGGCGGGGTCGGTGGTATGTCGTCCACTTCGGTGCGGTGCTGCGCAACTCGGCCGTGGGTCTGGTCGACCAGCCCTCCCTCGGGCCCGGCGTCCCCGGGCCGCCCGGCGGGTGCTGACCGGCCCGTGCCGACCAGCGCTCACCAGATCGGCGGGTGCCGGTCCTGCCACGGCCGCGCGGCCTCGATCTGGGCCGACAACGATATGAGCGTGGCCTCCTCCCCCATCCGGCCGGCCAGCATCACGCCGATGGGCAGCCCTGCGGCGTTTTGGTGCAGTGGTACGTTCACGGCCGGCTGCCCGGACACGTTGTACACGGCGGTGTACGGGGCAAACCGCTTCTGCCGCTCGAAGTTCTCGGCCGGATTCACCTCGTCGAAGTACCCGACCGGCACCGGGGGCGAGGCCACCGTGGGCGAGAGCACGGCGTCGTATCCGTTCAGGGCCTCCATCGACATGCGCGAGACGGCCTGCAGGTACGCCTGCGCGAAGAGCAGTTCGGCCGCGGTAACCCGCTGGCCCCGCTGGCGCAGGTAGCGGGTAAACGGCAGCAGCTGGTCCTCCTGCGCCGGGTCGATCGGGGTCAGCGTGGCCATCGCGTACCAGAGCATCTCGAACCAGGGGACCGCGTCGGGGCCGATCGGCAGGTCGACGTCCTCGACCTCATGTCCCAGCCCGGCCAGCAGCGCGCTGGCCTCCTCGTAGGCGGCCACGCAGTCCGGGTGGACGTCGGCTCCGGCTACCGCGTTCTGCAGCGTCCGGCCGATCCGCAGCCTGCCCGGCTCGCGGCCCGCGTGAGCCAGGAACGTCTCGCCGGCGGGCAGCGGAGGCAGCGTGTACATGTCGCCCAGGTGGTTGCCGGTCATCGCGTCGAGCAGCAGCGCGGCGTCAGCGACCGTGCGCGCGATCGGGCCGTCGATGGCCAGGCCGGCCAGGTCGGGGAACAGCGGCCCGCCGGAGACCCGCCCCCGGGTGGGCTTGATGCCGAACAGCCCGCAGACGCTGGACGGGATCCGGATCGACCCCCCGCCGTCGCTGCCCTGCGCGGCGGGGGCCAGTCCGGCCGCCACCGCGGCCGCGGCCCCGCCGCTGGAACCGCCGGCCGACCTGGCCAGATCCCAGGGAGTGCGGGCCGGCGGCCCGATCCTGGTCTCGGTGTAGCACGGCAGGCCGAACTCCGGGGTGGCCGTCTTGCCGGTGATCACGATTCCGGCCGACCGGAGCCTGGCGACCATGTAGTCGTCCTGATCCGCGAGGTTGTCCTCGAACACGGTGCTGCCGAAGGTCACGCGGACGCCCGCGACCAGGTTCAAGTCCTTGATCGGGATCGGGATGCCGGTCAGCGGGGCGAGCGCGGGGCGCTCGTCCCGGCGGGCCTGCGCCGCGGCTTTCTCGGCCGCGGCGGCCTCCTGGCGGGCCAGGTCATGTGTCACCGTGTAGAAGGCCCCGACCTGATCGCCCAGGCGGTCTATCCGGTCCAGGTAGTGGTCGGTGATCTCGATCGGCGACAGCTGGCCCTCGCGGATCGCGGCGGCGAGCTCGGCCACGGTCAGGTCATGAATCTGGGTCACTTGACTATTCCTCGCCTTGCAGGACGGGGATTCCAGCCGTCACCGGCTGGGGTTCCTGTTTCGCGGCCGACTGCACCGAAGGGGTCTCCAGGTGTCTGACATCAGCTCCGCAGGCATCGCCCGGGTTGCCCCGGGCTACGGCAAGACCTGCCGCAAGAATGTTCTTCGCCGCATTAAGGTCCCGGTCATGGCGGGTGCGGCAGGACGGGCATCGCCACGTCCGGGCCGACAAGCTCAGCTCGGCGAGCACGAACCCGCAAGCCGAGCACATCTTGGACGAGGGGTACCAGCGGCCGATCACGACCAGCTGGCGGCCAGCACGCTCGCACTTGTACTGCAGCTGGCGCCGGAACTCACCCCAGCCGCAGTCGCTGATCGCCCGGGCCAGGCGCCGGTTGCGGACCATGTTCTTGATCGCGAGGTCCTCGATCGCGATCAGGTCGTTGCCGCGGACCAGGCCGGTGGTGGTGCGGTGCAGGAAGTCGCGGCGGGCGTTGCCGACCTTCCGGTGAGCCCGCGCAACCTTGGCCCTGGCCTTGGCCCGGTTGGCCGAGCCCTTCTGGCAACGGGCGAGGCGCCGCTGATACCGGCCGAGGTTCCGGGCCTTGCGCTCCAGGTGGCGGGGGTTGGCGACCCGGTCGCCATCACTGGTCACGACAAAGTCGTGCACGCCCAGGTCAACACCCACAGCGCGGCCGACCGCGGGCAAAGGCTCCTGCGGCTGCGCATCAACGGCCAACGTCACATACCAGCGGCCGTCGGGCTCGCGCGAGATGATCACCATGGTCGGGCCAAGCGTCGCCGGATCGACGGCGGGCCACGACCACACAAACACCAGCAAGCCAGGGGTCTTCGCCAGGCGCAGCGCTCCGTCACGCATGGAGAACGCCGACCGGGTGTAGTGCGCCGACTGCCGGCAGCGGCGGCTCTTGAAGCGAGGGTAGCGCGCCCGCTTGCCAAAGAACGCACAGAATGCCTGGTGCTGGTGGCGCAGCGCCTGCTGCAGCGGGACACACGAGACCTCGTTCAGCCAGGCCAGCTCGGGGTCCTTTTTCAGCACGGTCAAAGCCGCGTCGGTTTCCGCATACGTGGTGCCCCGATGGTCTCGCTGCCAGCGCTGCTGCCGCTCGGCAAGAGCGCGGTTCCACACCACCCGGACGCAGCCGAAGGTACGGTTCAGCATCGCCTGCTGCACCTCATCGGGATACGCCCGGCACCGGTACGCCGTCCTCACAAGAACAGCATGCCAGGCCGCTGCGACAAGACACCGCCGCGTTACATGCGGCACCGGATTCCCCGGCCTGAAGGCGAGGGCCTCCTCCTGAGGCAACGGTGACCGAACAGTAGACGGGCCGCGTCCTGCGGTCCAGCAGCGACCCGGCTGGCGCTCGCGCCCGGGGTACACGGTCGCCCGGCGGGGCTGGATTACGCTGGGCCCGTGGACTCCGAAACCGGGCCGGAGGCGAACAGGACCGGGCCGGCGTCCCCGGCTGGGACGAGCGCGAGGGCGCGGGGCCAGGCCGCTGGCCGCCTCGTTCCCCCGCACCGCCCCCTGCTCGGCGCCCTGGCCAGCGACCACCGGC
>Ga0318496_10000150_pt1 | contig 20715 bp, 14 predicted proteins | sample GRESIP109b1f22_FD_203296 | JGI IMG/M metagenome (GOLD analysis project Ga0318496, IMG submission 203296) | Tropical soil microbial communities from Luquillo Experimental Forest, Puerto Rico - GRE.SIPMG.109b1f22 | ecosystem: Environmental > Terrestrial > Soil > Tropical forest > Bulk soil... | reverse complement strand
CGCGCGGTCTCGTTCCGCGCGGCGCGCGCGCCGGGAGGGCTCGAGCGGCCGGGCTCGCCCTCGCTCCCTGCCTTGCGATAGCGTCCGCCGGATGGTGGATCCGAACGACCCGTGCCTGGCGTGCGGCATCGCCGCCGGACGCATCGCGACGCCCGGCGGGATCATCCTGCGCGACGGCGGCTTCACGGTGCACGCCCTCGCCGATCCGACCCCGCTGGCGGGCTGGCTGGTGGTCACGAGCGACCGGCACGCGCGCGCCCTCTACGACCTCGACGCCGCGGAAGCTGCCGCCCTCGGCCGCGTGACGGCGCGGGTGATGGGCGCCCAGCGCGAGGCGCTCGGGGCCGAGCACGTCTACGCGTTCGCGATCGGCGACGTGCTCCGCCACTTCCACCTCCACCTCGTGCCCCGCTACGCCGGGACGCCCGCGCGGCTCCGGGGGCGCGGCTGCTTCGAGGGCCGCCCGGAGGAGATGCTCCCCGAGAGCGAGGTGGCGAGCGCGGTGGTGAAGGTGCGGGCGGCGCTGGGAGGCTGAGCACAGACTCCCCTCCGCTCCGCGGGGGAGAGGGAGCGGCGGCTACCACCCGCACTGACGCCCGGCGTTCTGCTTCTCGAGCCACCGCGCGAGCGGCGCGAAGTACTCCACCAGCGCCGACGCGTCGGCCTCGCGCTGCCCGGTGAGCGCGAGCATCGCCTCCGGCCACGGGCGCGACGCGCCCATCGCGAGCATCGCCTGGAGCTTCCGTCCCGCCTCCTTGCTGCCCGCGATGGAGCAGGTGTGGAACGGCCCCTGGTGTCCGGCGGCGCGGCACATCGCCCGGTGGAACTGGAACTGGTACACGTGCGCGAGGAAGTACCGCGTGTACGGCACGTTGGCGGCCACGTGGTACTTCGCGCCGGGGTCGAAGTCCTGCTCGCTGCGCGGCGCGGGCGCCGCGACGCCCTGCAGCCTCTCGCGCAGCGCCCACCACGCTGCGTTGTAGCGGTCGGGGGTCACCTTCCCGGAGAACACGTCCCAGCGCCACTGGTCGACGAGCTTGCCGAACGGGAGGAAGGCGATCTTGTCGAGCGCCGTGCGCATCTGCACGTTCACCACCGCGCGGTCATCTTCCGGCGCGGCGGGGAGGAGCCCGAGCGTCTTCAGATATCCCGGCGTCACCGACAGCGCGATCGCGTCGCCGATCGCCTCGTGGAAGCCCTCGTTCGCGCCCTGCTGGAAGAGCACCGGGAGCTTCCAGTACTGCTGGAAGTAGAAGTCGTGGCCGAGCTCGTGGTGGACGGTGCGCAGGTCGTCCTCGGTCCCGCGAATGCACATCTTCACCCGCAGGTCGTTCGAGTAGGTCACGTCCCAGGCGCTCGCGTGGCACACCACCTCGCGGTCCCTGGGCTTCGTGAACATGGATCGCTCCCAGAACGTGGCCGGCAGCGGGTCGAAGCCGAGCGACGTGAAGAACGCCTCGCCGGTCTTCACGATCTTCGTCGCGTCCCAGCCCTGCCGCTTCATCGCCGCCTCGACGTCGAGGTCGGCGACGCCCGGGTACGGCTCGACGAGCGGATAGATCTCGCCCCACGACTGCGCCCACATGTTGCCGAGCAGGTGGGCCGGGATCGGCTTCCCGTCGGGGACGAGCTCCTTCCCGTACTTCTCCTGGAGCCGCGCGCGCACGTAGCAGTGGAGCTGCTCGTAGAACGGCTTCACCTGCGCCCAGAGCCGGTCGGTGTCCTGCTCGAAGGCGGCGGGCGTCATGTCGTAGGCGGCCCGCCACATCTCGCCGAGGTTCGCGAACCCGAGCTCGCGCGCCCCCTCGTTCCCGAGCGCGACGAGGCGCTGGTAATCGGGCTTCATCGGCGCCGAGATCGTGTGCCAGCCCACCCACGCGTCGAGGAGCTCCCTGGGATCGCGGCTCCGGCGCATCACCTCGTCGAGATCCTCGAGGTCGCGGCACGGGGCCAGCCGCTGCTCCGGCTTCCCGTCCGCGCGCCCGCCGGTGGCGCCCTCGGCGTCGGTCCGGGAGCCGCACCACTTCCCCTTGCCATACATCCCGTCGAGCCGGGCGGAGATGGCCGCGAGCTCGGCGCGCTTCGCCGGGTCGGAAGGCGCCGGCAGCGGCATGGCCGCGAACCGGAGGAGGTGCAGCGCGCGCCGAGTCTCGGGGTCGGTCGCGACGCCCTGGAACCGCAGCGACTCCTTCACGGCGGCGGAGAGGTAGGCCATCACCTCCTCGCTCGCCCAGGCGGACCCCTTCTCGGTGTCCTCGGTGATGTACGTCTGCCGGATCCAGTCGGCGGTCTGCTGCCGGGTCCACAGCCGCTTCAGATCGGCGTTCACCCGCGCGACGAAGGCCTTCGCGTCGGCGGGCGTGGGCTTCGGGGGCCGCGGCGGCTTCTCGGAGCGGGGAACGGCGCGGAGGTCGGTCGCCGCGCGCGCGGCGGGGGCGAGCGCGAGCATCACCGCGAGTGCGAGCGTTCTCATGTTCGCCCGAACGTAGCTGCGCGCTGCGCATCCGTCCACGGGAATGGCCGCTGCGCGCCGCACCGGGCGCGTCGCGCCGACGCGCGATCAGGCCTGGACCCGGGGCTCGAGCGGGCCGCGGTCCTGGAGCCGCTGCTGCTCCGGCTCGCGCCGCAGCTCCACGGTGAAGGTCGCGCCGGAGCCGGCCGCGCTCTCCACCGTGACCGTGCCCCCCAGCGCCTCGACGATGCGGCGCACGATCCAGAGCCCGAGCCCGAACCCGCCGTAGTTCCGCTCCGAGACCGCCCGCTCGAACCGCTCGAAGATCCGGTCGTGGTCCTCGGCGCCGATGCCGATGCCCTGGTCGTGCACCTGGAGGAACGCGCGGTCGCCCCGCGCGAAGACCCGCACGTCCACCGGCTTGCCGGGACCGTACTTCAGCGCGTTCGAGACGAGATTCGTGAGCACCTGATCCACCCGCAGCCGGTCCCAGATGCCGGTGACGGGCTCCTGCGCCTCCACGCGCAGCTCGCACCCCGCGCGCGCCGCCTCGTCCTCGAACCGGGACGCCACCTCGCGCGCCACCTCGCCGAGCTCGAGCGGCTCGAGGTCGAGCTCCAGCCGGCCGGAGGTGATCCGCGAGAGGTCGAGCATCGTCGCCACGAGCCGGTTCAGCCGCTCGAGGTTCCGCCGGATCGAGTCGGTCTTGCGCACGATCACCTCGGGCGGCGCGCGCCCGGCCTGCACCCGCAGGCTCTCGGCCTGGAGCCCCAGCGACGTGAGCGGCGTCTTCAGCTCGTGCGACGCGATCGACAGGAACTCGTCGCGCAGCCGGAGCGAGTGCTGCGCGCGGCGATAGAGCCGTCCGGTGTCGATGGCCGCCACCACGAGACGCGCGAGGTCCTCCACCATCGCCACGTCGGCCTCGCCGAAGCGCAGCGCGGGGCGCACGGAGATCAGCGTGATCGCACCCAGCGGCTCGCCGCGGGCGAACAGCGGGGCCGTGAGCAGGTGGCGCGTGCCGGCGCTGCGATGGAGCGAGAGGAGCGCAGGATCCCGCTCGAACAGCGGCTCCGAGGCGGCCCCCAGGTCGTTGCGGATCTGGGGCCGGTCGCTGCGGAGCCCCTCGGCGGACCCTTGCCCATCCGCCGGCGCAACCGACGCGCGGAGGCCCTCCACCGCGTCGCGCGCGAAGGCCGGATCGGGGAAGCCCGCGATCCACAGCGGCACCCCACCCGGCTCCTGGACGTTCATCACGCACCCGTCGGCGACCCGGCTCGAGGCGAGCAGGCTCACCTGCTGGAGCGTGCGCGGGTAGTCGAGCGACGACGCGAGGATGCGCCCGGCCTCGGCGAGGAACCCGGCGCGGAGGCTCGCCGACTCCGCCCGCGCGAGGGCCCGGGCCTCCTCGCGAGAGACCCAGAACAGGAGCGCCGTGAGCACGAGGCCGGTGGCGAGGACGACGCGGGGCAGCCAGCGCTCCCAGCGCTCCACGAAGCTCTCCCCCGCGGTGAAGCGGAGCGTCCAGGTGCGCCCCGCCACCTCGATGCGGACGAGCCGCGAGCGCCCGACGCCCGCGTACCGCACCCCGTCCGCGTCGTACATCTGGGCGTCCGGCGTAGGCTCGGGCCCGTCGAAGAGCTCGAGGTCGAGCTCCCGCGCGAGCGCGGCGCCGAGCGTCGCGTGGACGAGGTCCCCTGCGCGGAAGGGCGCATAGACCCACCCGACCACCGCCGCGTGCCGCTCTGCCGCCGTCGTCGGCCTCGACGCGTACACCGGGAGGTAGATGAGGAAGCCGGCCTGTCGCCCCCCAGTGGCCTCCTGGACGAGCTCCACGCGTGCGGTCGCCGAGGGCTCTCCCGTGTCGCGGGCCCGCTCCATCGCCTCTCGACGCACGGACTCACTGTACATGTCGAATCCCAGCGCGACCCGGTTCCGCACGTCGAGCGGCTCGATGTAGACGATGGCGGTGGTGGGATCGCGCGTCCCCGAAGGCCAGATCCGGTAGTCCATGAGGCCCTCGGCGCGGACGGCGTCCACGTGCGCGGCGACCTCGTCCGGGTGGAGGAGCCTCGCCCAGCCGATCCCCTGGATGCCCGGGTAGTGACGGGTGAGGTCGAGGGCCTCGACGAACTGCCCGAAGGCGTACCGGCCGGGCTCCTGGCCGTCGATGAAGATGCCGCGCGTGGCCCGCAGGGTGGCGACGGAGCCCTCCATCCGGACGCGCACCGCGTCGGCGGCCTCCGACGTGATCCGGTTGAACCGCGCCTCCTGCTGGCGGCTCGCCACGTCCTCGACGTAGAGCGCCGCCGCGAGCGTCACCGAGACTCCGGTGAGCACCACAAGGAACACGAGCACGGCGTTCCGCCGCAGACTCGGTGCGCGCTGCGCTACCTGCATGTCGCCCACCCCAGGAGACCGCGTCTCCTACGTCCCCGCGCGCTCCCCTCCCGCGGAGAACGCACCGTCCACGATACGCCGGGCCTCCTCGAGCAGCTGCGCGAGGTGCGCCTCGTCCCGGAAGCTCTCCGCGTAGATCTTGTAGACGTCCTCGGTGCCCGACGGCCTGGCGGCGAACCAGCCGTTCTCGGCCACCACCTTGAGCCCGCCGATCTCGGCGCCGTTCCCGGGGGCCCGCGTGAGCTTCGCGAGGATCGGCTCCCCGGCGAGCGTCGTCTCGCGCACCGCCTCGGGCGAGAGCCGCTTCAGCGCCGCCTTCTGCGCAGGCGTGGCCGGCGCGTCCACGCGCGCGTAGTGGGGCGCGCCGAGCTCTTGCGCGAGGGCGTCGTACAGCTCCCCGGGATCGCGGCCGGTGCGCGCCGTCATCTCGGCGGCGAGCAGATCCATGATGATGCCGTCCTTGTCGGTGGACCACGGGGTGCCGTCCCGCCGCAGGAACGACGCGCCCGCGCTCTCCTCGCCGCCGAAGCCGAGCGAGCCGTCGAGCAGGCCCGGGACGAACCACTTGAAGCCCACCGGCACCTCCACGAGCCGGCGCCCGAGCCGGCGCGCGACGCGATCGATGAGCGCGGAGGAGACGAGCGTCTTGCCCACGCCCGCCTCGGGCGACCAGCCGGCGCGCGCGCTGAAGAGATAGTCGATCGCCACCGCGAGGTAGTGGTTGGGGTTCAGGAGCCCGCGGCTGCGCGTGACGATGCCGTGGCGATCGGAGTCGGCGTCGTTCCCGAACGAGAGATCGTACGCGTCCTTCATGCGGACGAGGTTCGCCATCGCGTACGGCGACGAGCAGTCCATCCGGATCTTGCCGTCGTGATCGAGCGGCATGAAGCCGAAGGTCGGGTCGACGACCGGGTTCACGACCGTGATCTGCAGCCCGTAGCGCGCGGCGATCGGCTCCCAGTACGCCACGTTCGAGCCGCCGAGCGGGTCCGCGCCGAGGCGCAGGCCGGCGGCGCGGATGGGCGCGAGATCGACGACGTTGCCGAGGTCGAACACATAGGCGTGCAGGAAGTCGTGCTCGCGGACGCACACAGATTCGAGCGCGCGCTCGTAGGGGATCCGCCGCACCTCCCGGTTGCCGCCGGCGAGGAGCGCGTTGGCCCGACGCTCGATCCAGCCGGTGGCGTCGGTGTCGGCGGGCCCACCGTCCGGCGGGTTGTACTTGATGCCCCCGTCCTCCGGCGGGTTGTGCGACGGGGTGACCACGATGCCGTCGGCGAGCCCCTCGCGACGGGCGCGGTTCCACGAGAGGATCGCGTGCGAGACCACCGGCGTCGGCGTCGCGCCGCCGGCGGACGCAACCCGCACCTCGACCTCGTTCGCTGCGAGCACCTCGAGGCAGGTCCGCTCGGCCGGCGCGGACAGCGCGTGGGTGTCCCTGCCCAGGAAGAGCGGCCCGCTCGTCCCCTGCACGGCCCGGTACTCACACACCGCCTGGGCGACCGCCAGGATGTGCGCCTCGTTGAAGCTCCGGCGGAGCGACGAGCCCCGGTGGCCGGAGGTGCCGAAGGCGACGCGCTCGAGCGGGTTCGCGGGATCGGGGACGTCCGCCTCGTACGCGGCGAGGAGCTTCGGCACGTCGACGAGCAGCTCCTTCGGAGCGGGCATTCCGGCGAGCGGATGGGGCATGGCGAAAATGTTCGCACGCCGCGTCGGTCGCGCGGCGCGAAAAACGGGCGCCTCACCGGGGGATGCCCCGTGGGCTCGCCCTCCCGGTCGAGCTCTCGCCGCCCGGAAGGATCGCCGGTGAGCACGGCTTGGCGGATGCCGGGGGGTGCCCTCAGGTTTGGTCAGGTCACTGCATCGCCCCGGCTTCGCCGAGGGGGGAATCCGGTGCGGTCACGTGAAAGGAGACGATGATGAAGAAGTTGATTGGAATCCTCGCGTCGGCATGTCTGGCGCTCGGCGGCACCGCGTTCGCCCAAGGCTCCGGATCGGGCTCGTCGGATCAAGGGAGCGGCTCGATGGGCAGCGGCTCGGGCGGCTCGATGGGCAGCGGCTCGACGGGCGGCACGTCCGGTAGCGGCACCAGTGGCAGCGGCACCGGTACCGGCACCTCCGGCGGCATGAGCGGCTCGTCCTCGGACACCTCGGGCACGACCACCTCGCCCGAGCAGAAGCACAAGAAGAAGCACAAGAAGAAGACGAGCACGTCGAGCGGCGGGACCTCGAGCGGCACCTCCGGCCAGGGCGGCACCTCTGGCTCGAGCTCGCACCCGTCGACCGGCAGCGAATCGGGCGGCTCGATGAGCCCGAGCAACCCGAGCAGCCCCGGCGGCACCAGCGGCTCCAGTACCGGCTCGGCGCCTTCGGGCACCGAGACCTCTCCGGGCAGCACCAGCCCGAACACGGGCTCGTCCGGCTCGAACAGCGGCAAGAGCTACTAGCCTCGTCCGCTCCGGCCCGGCTCGCACCCCGGTGCGGGCCGGGCTGGTGATTCCTCGCCCGGCGGCTGCGCCTTTCCATGGCGCGCCCAGCCGCGCGCGCGTACGGTCGTGTCCTTTCGGATCCGGCGCGCGCGAGGGCACGGAGGCGCCGCTTTCACCGGGAGCGACAGGATGGAGACGGAGCGGGAGATCGCGCGGGTGTTCACGCTGCGCTGGTCGGACGCCGACGCGAACGGCCACGTGCGGCACACGGTCTACAGCGAGCTCGGCGTCGAGGCGCGCATGGCGTTCCTGCGCGCCGGCGGCTTCGGCTGGAACGAGATCGAGGCCGCCGGCATCGGGCCGGTGCTGCTCCGCGAGGAGCTGGAGTACCTGCGCGAGCTGACCATCGACGAGCAGGTGCGGGTCGATCTCCGCGTGGCGGGGGCCTCCCCCGACGGCGGCCGCTGGCGGATCCGGCACCAGATCTCCAAGGCGAACGGTGAGCTCGCCGCGCGGGTCACCGTCACCGGCGGCTGGATCGACCTCCACGCCCGGCGGCTCACCCACCCTCCCGCCGCGCTGAAGGCGCTCTTCGACGTCGCGCCCCGGACCGAGGACTTCGAGGAGCTGAAGTCGCTCCGCCGGTGAGAAGGCCCCCCACGGCCACGTCCGAAAACCGCCAGCGCGCCGCCGCGCGGTGGCCTATCCATGCCCCGGATGACGCTCGATTCCGACGCCTGCTGGGAGGCCTTCGCCGCGCGCGACCGCCGGTTCGAGGGGCGGTTCGTGGCCGCGGTGACCTCCACCGGCATCTACTGCCGCCCCGGCTGCCCGGCGCGCATCCCCGCGCGGAACCGCGTCCGCTTCTACGCGCACCCCGCGGCCGCGCAGGCCGAGGGCTTCCGGCCATGCCTGCGGTGCCGGCCCGACGCCTCGCCCGGCTCGCCGGCGTGGGTCGGCTCCTCGGCGACGGTGGCGCGCGCCCTCCGGCTCATCGCGCAGGGCGCGCTCGACGACGCGCCGGTGGAGGCGCTCGCGGCGCGGCTCGGCGTGGGCGCCCGGCAGCTCACCCGGCTCTTCCACGAGCACGTGGGGGCCGCGCCGGGAGAGGTCGCGCGAACGAGGCGCCTCCACTTCGCGCGGCAGCTCCTCGAGCGGAGCAACCTCCCGGTCACCGAGGTGGCCTTCGCCGCCGGCTTCGGTTCGGTGCGCCGCTTCCACGAGGCAGTGCGCGACGCGTACCGGCTCTCCCCCACCGCGCTCCGGCGCGCACGGCGCGGCACCGTGCCCGAGGGGCTGGTGCTCCGGCTCCCGTTCCGGCCGCCGCTCGACTGGGAGGGGCTCCGTGCGTTCCTCGGCGCGCGAGCCCTCGTGGGCGTGGAGCGCTTCGACGACGGCGGCTACCACCGAACCTTCGCGCTCGGCGCGGACACGGGCGTGCTCACCGTGCGGCCCGCGGCCTCGGGCGACGCGCTCGAGCTCTCGATCTCTGCCGCCACGCCCGCGGCGCTGCTCGATCTCGCGACCCGGGCGCGCCGGCTGTTCGACCTCGACGCAGACCCTGCCGCCATCGGCGGCGCGCTCGCGCGCGATCCGCGCCTCGCGCCGCTCGTCGCCCGGCGGCCGGGGCTCCGGGTGCCGGGCGCGTGGGAGCCGTTCGAGATGGCGGTTCGCGCGATCCTCGGGCAACAGGTGTCGGTGGCGGCGGCGACGACGCTCGCCGCGCGGCTCGTGGCGCTGCACGGGCGCCCGCTGGCGGCGCCCGCGGCCGGGCTGACGCACGTGTTCCCGACCCCCGCGGCGCTCGCCGGCGCCGAGGTCGGGTCGTTCGGGATCCCCGCCGCGCGCGCGGAGGCGATCCGCACGCTCGCGCGCGAGGTCGCGTCCGGCGCCCTGCGCCTCGGACCCGGGGCGACCGCGGAGGAGACCATCTCCCGGCTGCGCCAGCTCCCCGGCTTCGGCCCGTGGACCGCGTCGTACGTCGCGATGCGCGCCTGCGGGGAGCCCGACGCGTTCCCGGCCGGCGATCTCGGCATCCGCAAGGCGCTCGGCGCGCCGGGCCACCCCGCGGCCGAGGCCGAGTGCGAGCGCCACTCCCAGCAGTGGCGGCCGTGGCGGGCCTACGCCGCGCTGCACCTGTGGTCCAGGTGAGCCGCACCTCCACGCGCACATCCACGTCCGAACTCCGCCGGCATTCGAGCGGCGCCCGTGGCATCTTCCGCGCATGACGCAAGGCTCCGCGCCCGCCCCGGCCCCTCGCATGGGCCGCACCGAGTGGCTGCTCCTCGTCGTGCTCGCGGCGCTGTGGGGCGGCTCCTTCTTCTTCGCCAAGATCGCCGTGCGCGACCTGCCCCCGCTCGCGCTCGTGCTGGCGCGCGTGGCCGTCGCCGCGTTGGCGCTGCACGCGGTGGTGCTCGCGTCCGGCCGGCGGATGCCGTCGTCCGCCGCGGCCTGGCGCGCGTTCCTGGGGATGGGGCTCCTCAACAACGTCGTCCCGTTCGCGCTCATCTTCTGGGGCCAGACCCGGATCGCGAGCGGCCTCGCGTCGATCCTGAACGCGACCACGCCGCTCTTCACCCTGGTCGTCGCGCACGTGCTCCTGCCCGACGAGCGGCTCGACCGCCGCAAGGTGGCCGGCGTGCTCACCGGCCTCGCCGGCGTCGCGGTGATCCTCGGGCCCGACGTGCTACGGCGCGCGACGGCCGGCCTGGCCGGTCAGGCGGCGGTGCTCGGCGCCGCGATCTCCTACGCCTTCGCCGGCGCCTTCGGCCGCCGCTTCAAGCGGATGGGACTCCCGCCGCTCGTCACCGCCTGCGGCCAGGTGACGGCGAGCACCGCCCTGCTCGTGCCCGTCGTCCTCGTCGCCGCGCCGCCGTGGGGACTCCCCGCGCCGTCCGCCGCCACCTGGGGCGCGGTGCTCGCGCTCGGCCTCGCCTGCACCGCCCTCGCGTACGTGATCTTCTTCCGCATCCTCGCCGTCGCCGGCGCGGCGAACGTGATGCTCGTGACGCTGCTCGTGCCGGTGAGCGCGATCCTGCTCGGCGCGGCGTTCCTCGGCGAGCGGCTCGCACCGCGTCACCTCGCCGGCATGGCGGTGATCGCGCTCGCGCTCGCCGTCATCGACGGCCGGCCGCTGGCGGCGCTCCGGGGCCGGCTCGCGCCGCGGGCGGCCGCGGCCGATCCGTAGCGCCGCGCGGCATCCCCGGTCAGAGCGGCGGCCGGTTCCGCGCGCCGTATCCCGTGAGCTCGACGTAGCCCTGCCCGGCCGGCGCGCCGTCCGGGCGGAGGATTCGCACCGCCCCCTCCCAGTAGTGGAGACCCGCGAGCCGCGAGACGTTCTCCTGCGCCGCGAAGGCGGGCTCGACGCGGAAACGCTCCCCCCGGACCTCCACCTCCCACGACGCCGGATACTCGGCGCCCGTGGCCGGGCTCTTCCAGCGCCCGGTCGCCCGCGCCGACCACTCCCCCGGCGCGAGCCACGCGGCCGCGCCGTCGGCCGCGACGAGCGTGGCGCTGCGGAAGTCGGCGGTGCCGTCGGCGCGCCGGAGCACGTAGAGCATCAGGTCGCGGCCGTCGGCGAGCTGGAGCGCGAACCAGTCCCAGCCCACCTGCCCCGGCGCGAGCTGCGAGGACGAGCGCTCGCGGTCCATCCACGCGAGGCCTCGCACCTTGCGGCGAGCGCCTCCCTCCGTGACCTCCCCCTCGGCGGCGAGGCGCGTGAACGAGGTGTAGAGGCTGGCGTACCCCTCGGCGGCGCTCTTCCGGGAGACGCCGTTCGGCCCCTGGAACACCAGAGGCTTCTCGGGGCGCGTCGAGAGGCGGAGCGCGGTGCCCTGGGCGCGGTCCACGAAGGCCAGGTCGAACCCGGCCCCGTTCCACGTCACCGTCCAGCGCCCGTCGGTGCCGGCCGGCGCCCGCGCCCAGGCGATCCCGGGATCCGGGAACACGCCGAAGCCGCCGAGGAGCGGCGCGTCGCGCCAGAGCACCTCGGAGAAGCGGTGCTCGTGGCGAGAGAGATCGCCGATCACCGCGTGGCCCATCACGACGCCGCGCGCGGCCCACGCAGAGTCGAGGGGCGGGGCCTCCGGGAGGAGGCCGATCCGGAAGAGCGTGAGCTGGAAGCCGAGGTGCGCGCCGTCCTCGGCCTCGAGGTGGCCGGTAAAGTACCACCACTCGTTCTTGAAGCCCGGGCTCGCCCAGTGGTCCTCGGGAAAGCGCCAGACGTGGTCCGCGGAGGGCTGGAGCCACTGGGTCGGGGTCGCGGTCGAGGTCGCGCCCGCCGCCGCGAGCAGGATGGCGAGGAGCTCAGAGCGCATCGCGCGACAGCTCCGAGGCCGGCGCCGCGCTCGCCCGGAGCGCGGGGTAGAGGCTCGCCGCGGCGGCGGCGGCGAGGAGGAGCACGGCCTGGCGCCCGAGCTCGCGCCACGGCCACTCGATCGGGAACGACCACCCGAACCACGCCGGGTTCACGAGCTTCACGAGGGCGAGCGCGAGCCCGGACCCGCCCGCGAAGCCGAGCGCCGCTCCGGCGGCGGCAATGCCGAGCCCGCGCCCGAGGAACACGCGGAAGAGCTGGGCGCGCGTGGCCCCGAGCGCGCGGTAGAGCGCGGCCTCGGCTGCGCGCTCCCGGGCGAGCACGAGCAAGGACAGCGTGACGCCCACCACCGCGATGAGGAGGCTCATGCCCTGCAGGAGCCGCGTCACCGCGAAGGTCTGCTCGAACGTCGCCATCGCCTCGGCGCGAAGCCGCGCGTTCGCCCGCACGAGGAGTCCCTCGCCAGCGTGCTCGCGCCGGAGCCGCTGCACGAGTGCCTCCACGTCGGTCCCGTCCCGCACGCGCAGCGCCACGTTCGTCGGCGGCGCGTCGCCGAAGAGCTGCCCGAGCGTGTCGAGCGACAGGAGCACAGCCCCTTGCTCCGCGCCGTAGTCCGCGTACACGCCCGCGATCCTGAGCCGGACCTCGCCCCCGGGAGCGTCGAGCGGCAGCGTGTCGCCGGGGGCGAGCCCGGCCTTCCGCGCGAGCGGCTCGGAGACGATCGCCTCGCCGCGCCGGAGCCCGGCGATCGCCGCCCCCGCGTCCCCGGCGACGAAGCGGAACCGCCGCTCCGCCCCCGGCGTCTCCGCGTCGAGGCCGGAGACCGTGACGCGCCGCCCGGCGGAGCGCCCCGGAAGCTGCCGGAGCCGATCGATCCGCACCACCTCCGGCTCGCGCGCGAGCGCGGCCACGACCGCCGGGTCCATCGAGGGCGCGAGGCCGCCGCGACGCCAGGAGGTGGTGGTCACGTACACGTCGGCGCGAAGCGTCTCGGCGAGCCAGGCGTCCACGGTGGAGCGGAAGCTGCCGACCATCGTCGCGATGCCGCCGGCGAGGCTCGCCGCCACGCCGAGCGCGGCCGCGGAGAGCGCGGTGGTGCGCAGGTGTCCGGCGAGGCTCCGGACGCCGTAGACCTCGCCGAGGCGCCGGGGACGGGCGAGCCGTGCCGCGCGATCGAGCACGAGCGGCGCCGAGAGCGCGACGGCAGCGAGCACCGCGAGCGCGGCCACGAAGCCCCCCGGGCGCCACGCGGTGCCCGTGACGGCCACGAGGCCGCCGGCGAGCGCGAGCACCGCGAGCGCGGCGGCGAAGAGGCGCGGGGCGCGCGAGCGCGCGGGGTCGTGGAGGGTGAAGGTGGCGAGGAGCGCCCGGGGATCGGCGCGGGCCGCGTCGAGCGCCGGGGCGACGGCCCCGAGGAGCGCGCCGGCGAGCCCCACGCCGAGCGCGGCGAGGACGAGCGGCGCCGGCACCTCCACCCGCTCCACCGCCTCGAGCAGGTAGAGGTTCTGGAGCGTCGCCGACACCGCGCCCAGGTTCGCGCGCGCCGCTGCCCAGCCGAGCGGGATCCCGAGCGCAGTCCCGAGCACGCCGAGGAGCGCCGCGTCGGCGAGCACGACGGCGGCGACCTGCGCGCGGGTCGCGCCGAGGGCGCGCAGCACGCCGAGCTCCTCCCGGCGGCGGACCAGCGCCGCGTTCGTCGCGGCGTGGACGAGGAAGCCGCCCACGAGAAGCGACACCAGGGAGAGCGCGGTGAGGTTCAGCCGGAACGCGTCGAGCAGCCCCGAGGCCTCGGCGCTCCGCGCGTTTGACGTCGCGACGCGGGCGGCGCCGGCGAGCCGCTCCTCCAGGCGCCCCGCGACCTCGCCCGCGTCCGCGCCCTCCGCGACGCGCACGGCGAGCTCGGAGAGGCGTCCCCGGGTCCCGAACAGCGCCTGCGCCTGCGCCACGTCCATCAGCGCGAGCCGCGACGGCGCGCCCGGAGCCACGCGCGCCAGATCCACCTCGGCGCCCACGAGCAGCTTCACCGGCCGCGTCCCGAGCGTCACCTCGAGCGTCGCCCCCGGCGCGAGGCCGAGCGCGCGCGCGAGCGCCGGGGTCACCGCGATCCAGCCGGGCGTGCCGAGCGCCTCCGGGAGCGAGCTCACCGGGAGCGCCGCGCCGCCGCGCCCCGGCGCGAGCAGATCCACGCCCACCACCTCGAGCCGCAAGGACGGGCGCGGATCGGGCCGCGCGCCCAGGGGCGCGGCCCCGGGCCGAACAGCCTGGGGGTCGGGCTGGACGGCGGGCTGGGAGATCGCCGGCTCGGCGCGGACGATCGGCACCGCCGAGGCGACGCCCGGCTCGGCGAGGACCGCAGGCAGCAACGCCTCGTCGAGCGTGGCGCCGGCCCTGGGAAGCACCACCACCTCGGCGCCTCCGCCCACCGCCTGCATCGTCCCCTCGAACGCCGCGAGCGCGCCGCGGTTCAGGATCTGGATCGACAGCACCGACGCGACCCCGAGGGCCACGCCGAGGAGCGCGAGCGCGAAGAGGAGCGGCGCGGCGCGGAGGTGGGCCGCCATCGCGCGCACGAGGTAGCGCGTCACACCGGCTCCAGCGCCCCGCCGCGGAGCCGCCACGCCTCGCCGCCGAGCGCCGCGATCTCCCGGCTGTGGGTCGCGAAGACCACCGCCGCGCCCTCCTCCCGCGCGAGCCCGAGCAGGAGGTCCATCACGCGCGCGCCGGCCTCCTCGTCGAGGTTCCCCGTCGGCTCGTCGGCGAGGAGGAGCCGCGGCCTCCGGAGGAGCGCGCGACACACCGCAACGCGCTGCGCCTCGCCGCCCGAGAGCTTCTGCACGCCGTCCCCCGCGCGCTCGCCGAGGCCCACGCGCGCGAGGAGGTCGCTCGCCCTCGCCCGCGCGGCGTCGAGCGGGTCGCCGGCGATCATCGCCGGCACGAGCACGTTCTCGAGCACCGGCAGGTGCGGCACGAGGTGGAAGAACTGGAACACGAGCCCCACCGCGTCGCGCCGCACGAGCGAACGTTCCCGATCGGAGAGGGACGCGAGATCCCGCCCGAGCAATCGCACCGAGCCCTCGGACGGAGCGTCGATGCCCGCGGCGAGGTGCAGGAACGTGCTCTTCCCCGACCCGCTCCGCCCCAGGAGCGCCACCGTGGCGCCCGGTCGCACCGCCACCGAAACGCTCGACAGGACCTGAAGTTCCGCGCCGCTCGCCAGCAGGTGGCGCTTCGACACGCGGTCGAAGGCCAGCACCTCCGACGGGTGAAAGTCCGCCCACCTGTCAGCCCGCTGGTGTAGAAGGTCCGCGCCCATTTGGGGCCCACACATTTTTCAACGAGGAAACCCACCCGATGCGCACGACGCTCCTGCGGCGACTGTCCACCGCCGCCGTACTGTTCGCAGCTCTGGCCGCCCTCCCCGCGCGCGCCGACGACGGCTTCTCGACGGCGAACATCCAGTTCCTCCAGGGCTGGAACTACCACGACAAGAACACGAACACGTCGAACGGGCAGGTCAGCACCGTCACGTTCAACTACTTCACGACGTGGGCGTACGGCGACATGAACTTCTTCGTGGACTTCGCCCGCGCCCAGGCTCACTTCGTCGACACCTTCTCCGGCGCGGCGAAGACGCCGATCGGCGACTCGCTCGTGTACGGCGAGATCCAGCCCCGCATCGGCCTCGGCAAGACGTTCGGCTGGAAGTGCCCGCTCGGGCTCTTCCGCGACTTCGGCCCGGCGTTCGAGCTCAACCAGGGCAACAACTTCTACGCCTACCTCGCCGGCTTCGGCGGCGACTTCAACCTGCCGCAGCCGTACGTGGCCGGCCTGAACCTCTACTACCGCTACGACAAGTTCTACGGCGACGGCTGGCAGGCCACCACGTACTGGGGCATCCCGTTCAGCGTGGGCCCGGTCGGCTTCGCGCTCGCCGGCTTCGCTGACTTCTCGAAGGCGTTGACGTCGCACAACAGCCAGTCCATCGACATCATCTCGCAGCCCGAGCTCCTCGTGGACGTGGGCGCGCTCTGGAACCAGCCGCGGCGCTGGTGGGTCGGCGCGGAGTGGAACCTCCACTACAACCCCGTGAAGAGCGACCAGTCGCTCCAGGCGATGGTGCAGTACACGATCCGCTGATCGCGGACGCATCGCGCCGGAATGTACCCGAGGCGGTGGCCGAGAGGCCGCCGCCTCTTCATTTCTGGCCGGTGTCCGCGAGGTCGCCGCCTCCTCGTTTCTGGCCCGGCGCTCGAACGAAGTGACCCGGCCGGGACCGATCCCACGTTCTGCTCGCAGCGCGGGGGCTTCGGGGGCAAGATTCGCGCCCGCCCTCCTGCGAGAGCGATCCCTATGACCCAGGAACTCGGCTTCTTCCAGCGGCTGCTCTTCGCCTTCGTCGCCTTCTTCGCCGTGCTCGTGAACGGTGAGTTCGCTGCCCGCGTGCGCGAGCTCCGCGCCCGCCAGCGGGCGGGCCTCCCGCCGGTCCCGGCCACGACTCCGCCGCCGGCCGCCGCCGAGCCGGCGCCCGTGCCTGCACCCGTCCCCGCACCCGCGGCGCGCCAGGAGGTCCGGATGGAGCCCCCGCGGCCCGTGGGCGGCGAGGCGCTGCACCTCCTCTCGCTCCTCCAGCGCGATGGCCGGCTCGTCGACTTCGTCTCCGAGGAGCTCGCGGGCTTCTCCGACGCCGAGATCGGCGCCGCAGCGCGCACCGTCCACGAGGGCTGCAAGAAGGTCCTCTCGAGCTACGTGACGCTCGAGCCGGTGCTCGCCGAGGGCGAGGGCGCGAGCGTGACGGTTCCGCCGGGCTTCGACGCGGCGGCGATCCGGGTGACCGGCAACGTCGTGGGCGAGCCGCCGTTCCGCGGCACCGTGCGGCACCACGGCTGGCGCGTGAAGGACGTGCGTATCCCGCCGCCGCCGCCCGGCGACGCGCGCGTGGTGGCGCCGGCGGAGGTGGAGCTGTGAAGTACGCGGTCGGGATCGACCTCGGGACCACCAACACCGCGCTCGCCTCGGTGGCGCTCGACGGCGAGGGCGGCCAGCCCGCCGCGCTCGGGATCCCGCAGCTCGTCCAGCCCGGCGAGGTGCAGCCGCGCCCGCTCCTCCCCTCCTTCCTGTACCTGCCGCACCCCGCCGAGCTCCCGGCCGGATCCCTCGCGCTCCCCTGGGATCCGGGCGCGAGCGACGCGGTGGGCGAGCTCGCGCGCGAGCGCGGCGCGCAGACCCCGGTACGGCTCGTCTCCTCGGCGAAGAGCTGGCTCTCGCACCCGGCGCTCGATCGCCGCGCGGCGTCGCTCCCCGCCGGCAGCCCCGACGACGTGCCCCGTGTCTCGCCGGTGCAGGCCTCGGCGCGCTACCTCGCGCACCTCGCGCACGCCTGGGATCGCGAGGTGGCGAAGGGCGACCCGGCGCTCGCGCTGGCGCGCCAGCGCGTGACGCTCACGGTCCCGGCCTCGTTCGACGCGGTGGCGCGCGAGCTCACGGTGGAGGCGGCACGCGAGGCCGGCCTCGACGACCTCACGCTCCTCGAGGAGCCGCAGGCCGCGCTCTACGCCTGGGTCGAGGCGATGGGCGACCGCTGGCGGAAGGAGCTGGCGCCGGGCGACCTCGTGCTCGTGGTGGACGTCGGCGGCGGCACCACCGACCTCTCGCTCATCGCGGTGGTCGATCGCGCGGGCGACCTCGGCCTCGAGCGGGTCGCGGTGGGCGACCACATCCTGCTCGGCGGCGACAACATGGACCTCGCGCTCGCCTACGCGCTCGAGCGCAAGCTCGCGGCCGCGGGGCGCAAGCTCGACCGCTGGCAGGTGCTCGGGCTCACTCACGGCGCCCGCGCGGCGAAGGAGCAGCTCTTCGCGAACCCGGGCCTCCCCGGCCAGCCGGTGACCGTGCCGGGCCGCGGCAGCTCGCTCGTGGGCGGCGCGATCCGCACCGAGCTCACCCGCCCCGAGCTCCTCGACACCCTCGTGGACGGCTTCTTCCCGTCGGTGGACGCCTCGGCCCGCCCGGTGGCCGCGCGCCGCGCCGCGCTCACGACGCTCGGCCTGCCCTACGCGCAGGATCCCGCGGTCACGCGCCACCTCGCGGCCTTCCTGGCGCGCCACCGCGAGGCGACCATCCCGGGGCTGCGCGCCGCGGGGAAGGCGTTCCTCCACCCCACCGCGGTGCTCTTCAACGGCGGCGTGATGAAGGCCGACGAGCTGCGCGCCCGCGTGCTCTCGGTGCTCTCCGGCTGGATCGCGGCCGAAGGCGGCGCGGCCCCGCGCGAGCTGCCGGGCGTGGACCTCGACCTCGCGGTGGCGAAGGGCGCGGCGGTGTACGGCCGCGTGCGCGAGGGCAATGGGATCCGCATCCGCGGCGGCACCGCCCGCGCCTACTACGTGGGCGTGGAGACCGCGATGCCGGCCGTGCCGGGCATGGGTCCTCCGGTGAGCGCGCTCTGCGTCGCGCCGATGGGGATGGAGGAAGGGACGAGCGCAGAGCTGCCGCACGCCGACCTCGGCCTCGTGGTGGGCGAGCGGGCGCAGTTCCGCTTCTTCTCGTCGTCGAGCCGGCACGAGGACCACGCCGGCACGGTGGTGGAGCGCGAGGCGGAGCTGGAGGAGCTGCCGCCGATCGAGGCCGAGCTCCCGGCCGGCGAGGGCGAGGCCGGCCAGGTGCTGCCCGTGCGGCTCCGCGCGCACGTCACCGAGATCGGCACGCTGGAGCTCGAGGCGGTGGACGAGAAGCAGCGCGCCTGGAAGGTGGAGTTCAACCTGCGGGAAGCGCCGGCAGGCGCCTAGTTCACCCCCTCACCCCGACCCTTTCCCCTCGCCAGGCGGGGGGAGAGGGGGTCTGGAACCATGTCCCGCTACCTCGTCGGCATCGACCTCGGCACCATCCACACCGCCCTCGCGGTGGTGGACCTCGCGCGCGAGGGGGATCCGGCCGACTCCCTCGACGTGATGCCGGTGCCCCAGCTCGTGGCGCCGGGCGAGGTGCAGGAGCGGGCGCTCCTGCCGTCGAACGCCTACCTCCCCGCCGAGCACGAGCTGCCCGCGGGCGCGCGCGCGCTGCCCTGGGGATCGCCCGACGTGATCGTGGGCGAGCTCGCGCGCGTGCAGGGCGCGCGCGTGCCGGGCCGCCTCGTGGCGTCGGCGAAGAGCTGGCTCAGCCACCCGCGCGTCGATCGCGAGGCGCCGATCCTGCCGTGGGGCGCCCCGGAGGGCGTGCCCCGCCTGTCGCCGGTCGCCGCGTCGGCGCACTACCTCCGGCACCTCGCGGCGGCGTTCGAGCACCGCCACGGCGTCCCGCTCGCGGCGCAGGACGTGGTGCTCACCGTGCCCGCCTCCTTCGACGAGGTGGCGCGCGAGCTCACCGTGCGCGCGGCGCGCGAGGCCGGCCTCTCGAAGCTCACGCTCGTGGAGGAGCCGGCAGCCGCGTTCTACGACCTCGTGGCGCGCCACCGGAGCGATCTCGTGACCGCCCTCGGCGGCGCCCGGCTCGTGCTGGTCGTGGACGTCGGCGGCGGCACCACCGATCTCACCCTGATCCACGCGGACGTGGCCGAGGGCCAGCCGCCCCGGCTCTCCCGCATCGCCGTGGGCGACCACCTCCTGCTCGGCGGCGACAACGTGGACATCACCCTCGCCCGGCGCGCCGAGGAGCGGATCGGCGCGCGGCTCGACGCCGTGCAGTGGTCGCTGCTCGTGCAGGCCTGTCGCGGCGCGAAGGAGCGGCTCCTCTCCGGCGGCGCACCGGAGCGGCTCACGGTGGCGGTGCCCGGCCGCGGCAGCCGCCTCGTGGGCGGCACGCTGTCGGCGGAGCTCGGGCGCGACGAGGTGGCCGCGACGCTCCTCGACGGCTTCTTCCCGCGCGTGGACGCTGGCGAGCGCCCCCGCCGCGCCGGCCGCGGCGGGCTCCTCGAGCTGGGGCTGCCCTATGAGGCCGAGCCCGCGGTGACGCGCCACCTCGCGGCGTTCCTCGGCGAGCACCGCGACGCCGTGGACGAGGCCCTCGGGTCCAGTGGGTCCGGCAAGCCCTCGCCGCGCGCCACCGGCGCGCTCGCCCGGCCCGACGCGATCCTCCTGAACGGCGGCGTCTTCACCCCCGCCGCGGTGCGGGAGCGGCTCCTCGGGGTGGTGGCGAGCTGGTTCCCCGGCGCGCCCGCGCCCCGACTCCTCGACGCCGCCCGGCTCGATCTCGCGGTCGCGCGCGGCGCGGCCTACCACGCCCTCGTGCGGCGCGGCCTCGGCCTCCGCATCGGCGGCGGCACGCCCCGCGCCTACTACGTGGGCGTCGCCGGCGCACCGGGCGCCGCCCCGCAGGCGCTGTGCGTGATCCCGCGTCACCTCGAGGAAGGTCGCGAGGTGGAGGTGCCGCGCACCTTCGCCCTCCGGCTCGACCGCCCGGTCCGCTTCCCCCTCTACGCCACCACCCGCGCGCGCTTCGAGCAACCGGGCGACGCGGTGCCGGTCGACACCACGCTCCAGCCACTTCCGGCCATCGAGACCGTGCTCCGCGGCGCCGGCGAAAGCGGCGGCGCGCAGGAGGTGCCGGTGCGCCTCCACGCGGCGCTCACCGAGATCGGCACCCTCGCCCTCTGGTGCGCCGCGGAGGGGCGCGACGCGCGCTGGAAGCTCGAGTTCCAGCTCCGCGGCGGCTCCGGCGCTGGCGAGGACGAAGGGCCCTCCGAGGTGACCGCGATCCCGCGCCGCTTCGACGAGGCGCGCGCGCTCGTCGAGCGCTTCTACGGGAAGAAGGCCACCGACGTCGATCCGCGCCGGGTGAAGGACCTCCTGCGGGAGCTGGAGAAGGTGCTGGGGCCGCGCGAGGCGTGGCCCACGCCGGTGGTGCGCGAGCTCTGGGCCGCGCTCCACGCCGGCCAGGCGCGGCGGCGCCGCAGCGCGGATCACGAGCGGCTCTGGCTCTCCCTCACCGGCTGGTGCCTGCGCCCCGGCTTCGGCGCGCCGCTCGACGGCTGGCGCGTCGCCGAGACCTTCCAGGCCTTCGGCCAGGGGCTCCAGTTCCAGGCCGAGCCGCGCAACTGGCAGGCGTGGTGGGTGCTGTGGCGCCGCGTCGCCGGCGGGCTCGACGCCGCGGCACAGGAGCGCATCTTCGCCGCGGTGTCGCCGTTCCTC
>Ga0318496_10000149_pt1 | contig 20717 bp, 16 predicted proteins | sample GRESIP109b1f22_FD_203296 | JGI IMG/M metagenome (GOLD analysis project Ga0318496, IMG submission 203296) | Tropical soil microbial communities from Luquillo Experimental Forest, Puerto Rico - GRE.SIPMG.109b1f22 | ecosystem: Environmental > Terrestrial > Soil > Tropical forest > Bulk soil... | reverse complement strand
ACAGGCCCCGATGGGCTTCACGGGGGTGTTGAGCAGGCGCGCGCGATATAGCACGCTCCGCCCGATGTCCGAGCCCCACATCGTGCTCGACGGGAGTGCCGGGGAGGGCGGCGGGCAGATCCTCCGCACCGCGCTCGCGCTCTCCGCCATCACGGGCAAGCCGTTCTCGATCGATCGCGTGCGGGCCCACCGGCTCAAGCCCGGGTTGCGGCCGCAGCACCGCGCCGCCGCCCTGGCGACCGCCCGGCTGTGCCAGGCCGAGGTGGAGGGGGCGGAGGTCGCGTCCGACCGGATCACCTTTCGCCCGCGCGCCCCCGTCGCCACCGGCGAGCACGTCCTCGACCTCGGGACGGCGGGCTCCGCGCCGCTCCTGTTCCAGACCGTCTGCTGGCCCCTGGCGCTCGCAGGCGGGCGGTCGCACCTCACGCTGCGGGGCGGCACCCACCAGCAGCACAGCCCCACGTTCCACGACCTGGCGCTGGTGTGGGCGCCGGCGGTGGCGAGGCTCGGCTTCAGGTTCGATCTGTCGCTGCAGGCGGCCGGCTTCTACCCCGAGGGCGGCGGCGAGATGGCGGCGGTGATCGAGCCCGCTCATCCCATGCCCCCGCTCGACCTGCGCCACCGGGGGACGCTGGCCGAGGTGGAGGTGGTCGCGATGGTGGCGGGCCTCCCGTTCGTCGTGGCCGAGCGCCTCGCCGACCGGGCCTTGCGCCGGCTGCGCGACATCGGCGTGGCGGCGGACGCCACCCGCGTCCCCGTCCCGGCCCGGCGCTCGGCGGGGAGCCACCTCCTGCTCGTGGCGCACTTCGAGCGCACCCGTGCCGGATTCGGCGCGCTGGGCGACCGCGGCCAGACGCCCGACCGCGCCGCCGACGAGGTGGTCACCTCGTGCGCGCACTTCCTCGAGGCGGGCGCCGCCGTGGATCCTCACCTCGGGGACCAGCTCGTGGTGCCGGCGGCGCTCGTCGCGGCGGGGCTCCTCCCGCCGCCTCCCGGCATCGTCCCGGCCACCCGTTACACGGTGTCCGAGGTGACGCAGCACCTGCTCACGAACGCCGACGTGGTGAAGCGGTTCCTCGACGTCGAGGTGGCGGTGTTCGGCAAGGTGGGCGAGGAGGGCGAGGTGCGGGTGGAGCCGCCGGGGGGTGGCGCCGAGGTCCTGCCGCTCCCGGCGAGCTGAGGACCCCGAGGTGGAAAGGAAATGGCCCTCCGGATATAAGCCAGCGCACATGGCTCTCGACCCGAAGACCGCGCTCGACGCGCTGAAGAAGGTGCAGGACCCGGAGCTCCGCCGCGACATCGTGAGCCTCGGGATGGTGAAGAACCTCGCCGTCGACGGCGACGCCGTCTCGCTCCAGGTGGAGCTCACCACCCCGGCCTGCCCGCTCAAGGAGACGATCGCGAAGGACGTCGAGGCGGCGCTGCGCGGGATCGGCGCGAGGCGCGTCGATCTGACCTGGGGCGCGCAGGTGCGCTCGGCGCCCGGCGTGTCGGACGCGGCCCTCACCCCCGGCGTGAAGAACATCGTGCTCGTCGGCGCCGGGAAGGGCGGCGTCGGCAAGAGCACCGTCGCCCTCAACCTCGCCGTGGCGCTCTCGCGCATGGGCGCCAAGGTCGGCATCCTCGACGCCGACATCTACGGACCGTCGCTGCCGATCATGACCGGCACCACCTCCCGCCCGAACTCGAAGGACGGCAAGCGCCTCGAGCCCATCGAGGCGCACGGCCTCAAGACGATGTCGATCGGCTACCTCATCGACCCGGACCAGGCGCTGGTGTGGCGCGGGCCGATGGTGACGGGGGCGCTCATCCAGCTGCTGCGGGACGTGAACTGGGGCGAGCTGGACTACCTCGTCCTCGATCTCCCGCCCGGCACCGGCGACGTGCCGCTGACGCTGGCGCAGAACGTTCGCGCCGCGGGCGTGGTGCTGGTCTCGACGCCGCAGGACGTGGCGCTGGCCGACGTCGTCCGCGCCAAGCTCATGTTCGACAAGGTGAACATCCCGGTGCTCGGGATCGTCGAGAACATGTCCACCTTCGTGTGCCCGCACTGCCGGCAGGAGACGGCCATCTTCGATCACGGTGGCGTGCGCGCGGCGGCGGACAAGCTCGGGATGCGCTTCCTGGGCGAGATTCCGCTCGATCTGGCGGTGCGAGAGGGCGGCGACCACGGCATGCCCGTGACCGCGGGTCAGCCCGACGGACCCCAGGCGAAGGGATTTCTGGCGGCGGCGCAGCAGGTCGCGGGCGCCATCTCGGTCCAAAATATGAGGGCGCCCAAGCTCCCCGTGATCGGGGCGCAGCCGCGCGCCTGATCGGGGAGGAGATCGCCATGCCGCCCGGCCCGGAGGACGACGTCAACCTGCCCCAAGTGGGAACGCTGGAGGACGCGTCCGCCGAGGCGGGAGATGGCGGCGCGCGCCGCGCCTTCACCGACACGGTGCGCAAGGCCGTCCTGACCGGCCTGGGCGCGGTCTTCCTCACGGAGGAGGGGGCGCGCAAGGTCGCCCGCGACTGGAAGCTGCCGAAGGAGATCGTGGGCTACATCGCCGGCCAGGCGGGGAGCGCCAAGGACGAGATCGTCCGGGTCGTGAGCGAGGAGGTCCGGAAGTTCTTCGAGTCCGAGGCGCTCCGGCGCGAGTTCCTGCGCCTCCTCTCGTCGATGTCGATCGAGGTCCACGCCGAATTTCGCCTCAAGCCGGACCATCACGGGAAGATGGCCCCCCACGTCAAGGTGGGGAGCGTGAAGCCACGCGTCGGTCAGCGCCACAAGGGCGAGGAGAGCGGCGAGGAGTGAAGGGGGCTCGCCTCGTCCTGCTCGCGGGCGCGGTCGCGCTCGGGCTCTTTCTCTTCCGCGCGAACCCGCACGAGGTGACGCTCGTGTACGGGCTCGCCGGCCGCGGCGCGCGCGCGGTGGAGGTGGAGATCTCGCGCGGGGGCGAGGTGATGCGCCGGGCCGAGCTGCGCGTCGGGGTCGATGGCCAGGCGAGCCACCGGGTGCGGCTCCCCGACGGCGATTACGTGGTGCGCGTCCGCGTCCTCGAGGACGGGCGGCCCCGGCTGGTGGAGCGCACCTTCGCCGTGAGCGAGAGCGGGACGATCGTCATCCCGGTGGGGTCGTGACGGCCGGCTCCCTCGCCGCGGCCGCCGGCGGCGCGCCGGGCGGCGCTCCCGCCGCCGGCAGCGAGAAGCGGAAGCGGGTCCCGCGCCCCACCCTCGAGCTCACGCCGATGCTGCCGCCGTGGGCCTCGACGATCGCCTTCACGATCGCGAGGCCGAGGCCGAGCCCGTCGCCGCGGTCGCGCGGCCGCACGGCGTCGCCCACCTGGTAGAGCCGGTCGAAGATCCGCTGGAGGTGCTCGGGCGGGATGCCCTGCCCGTCGTCGACGACGGAGGCGGCCACCTCGCCGCGGGCGCCGCCGGCGACCGCGACGCGCACGCAGCCGCCCGGCGCGACGTACCGCGCCGCGTTCAGGAGGAGGTTCGTCAGGACCTGCAGCACGCGGTCGCGATCGGCGAGGACGAGCGGCGTGCGGGGGCCGGTGCGGACCCGCAACTTCGCGCCGCGCTCCTCGAAGCGAGGTGCCACCGAGAGCGCCGCCTGCCGCGCGAGCTCCCCCAGGTCGGCGGGGGCGCGCGCGAGGCGGTCGCGGGTGAGCTCCCAGCGCGACAGCTCGAGCAGTTCGTCGATGAAGCTCCGGAGCCGCTTGCCGCTCGAGGCCACCACCCGCAGGATCTCGCGCTGCTGCGCCGGGAGCGGCCCCAGCTTCTCGGAGAGGAGAAGATCGGTGTAGCCGAGCACGGTCACGAGTGGAGTGCGCAGCTCGTGAGAGACGTTGGCGAGGAAGTTGTCCTTTCGCCGATCGAGCTCCTGCAGCGCCGCCACCGCCCGGGTCAGCTCGCGGGTGCGCCGCTCCACCTCCGACTCGAGCCGAGCCTGGTGCAGCCGCAGCTCCGAGAAGAGCCGCGCCTTCTCGAGGGCGATGGACGCCTGCAGGGCGAAGGCGTCGATCGCCGCGGGATCGCTGCGGTGGACCCGCTCGCGCGCCACGACCAGCACGCCCGCCACCCGCCCCTGGCAGCGCAAGGGGGCGAGCACCACGTGGCGGAACGCGAGCAGCCACGCCAGCTTGCGCAGCTGCGCCGCCTCCAGCCCGCCGAAGAGCTGCCGCGCCGCCGCCCGCGCCTGTCCGCTGTGGACGGTGCGCCCTTCGCGCAGCACCCGCGCCACGAGCGGCGCCGCGCGTGGGTCGACGCGGAGGGAGGAGAGCGGCACGCAGAGGACCCGCTCCACCGCCGCCTGGAGCGGAGGGCTGAAGGTGCTCACCGCCCAGCGGAACCGGGGGCGCGGCTCGTCCATCCCTTCCTCGCGGGCCAGCACCGCCGCGTGGAAGCCGATGCGGAGCAGCTCGCGGCAGATGACCGCGTGGATCGCCTGCGCCTCCGTCTCGACCATGAGGTGCATGCCGGCCAGGTTGAGCGCCGCCAGCGTGTCCTTCGCCCGCGAGGCCGTGGCGAGGGCGCGCTTCTCGCGGTCCACGTCGCGCGCCGTTACCCGGTGGCGCGCCGCCAGCTCCCGGCGGAGCGCCTCCGCCTCGAGCCGGCCCGAGATCTGACGCGCGAGCGCGCGGTAGGTGGCGAGCGCGGCGCGGGTGGGCCGCCCGTCACGTACCACCCGCAGCCATCCCAGCACCGACCGCTCGCCGCCGACCGGGAGGAACACCTGCTGCAGCCCGTTCTCCCCGAGGAGGCGCGCCAGCGCTGGCTCGCAGGGGGCCAGGCGATGCCCGGCGCGGCGCCGGGGCTCGGGCAGGTCGGCGACCGCCGGTGAGCGGGCCAGCTCGCGCGCGAGCTCGTTCCGGCGGGTGCGCGCGAGCCGCGGGGCGGAGAAGGCGGCGCTCTCCCAGCGCGCGCCGCCCTCGCCCTGGCGCGCCACGAGCAGCTCCACCAGCGCCACCCCGGCGATGCCCGCGGCGTCGCGCACGACCGCGTCGAACGCCCGATCGAGCGTCGAGCGCCCGCGTCGCGCGGCGTCCCACCGCTGGCCCATCTCCATGATGTTCCCACTGCCGTGCTGCGTTGACAAGCCCGCGGGACACTCATACAGGTGGAGCACGGGAGGCGCACGCATGGTGATCGAGCGGATGGCCGTCGTCGGCGCCGGCCAGATGGGGGCCGGCATCGCGCAGGTGGCGGCGCAAGCGGGCATCGAGGTGGTGCTGGCGGACGCGACCCCGGAGCTCGCGCAGAAGGGCCTGACGCGCATGGCCGGCTCGCTCGAGAGGCTCGTCGAGAAGGGGAAGATGAGCGCCGGCGATCGGACCGCGCTCCTGGCGCGGGTGAGGCCCGCCGAGCGGTTCGAGGACTGCGCGCGCGCTCAGCTGCTCATCGAGGCCATCGTCGAGAACGAGGGCGTGAAGAAGGAGCTCTTCCGCCGCGCCGACGCGCTCCTGCCCGCGGAGGCCATCCTCGCCTCCAACACCTCCAGCGTCTCCATCACGGCGCTCGCGGCGTCCACCCGGCGCGCCGAGCGCTTCATCGGCATGCACTTCATGAATCCGCCGCCGGTGATGCAGCTCATCGAGATCGTCCGCGGGCTTCAGACGAGCGACCCGACCTACAAGGCCGTGCTCGAGCTGGCGAAGCGCTTCGGGAAGACCACCGTCACCTCGAAGGACCGGCCGGGCTTCGTGGTGAACCGGATCCTCATCCCGCTCCTCAACGAGGCTTGCTTCGCGCTGGAGGAGGGGCTCGCCACCGCTGAGGACATCGACACGGGCGTGAAGCTCGGGCTCAACCATCCGATGGGCCCGCTCACCCTCGCCGACTTCATCGGCCTCGACACCTGCCTCTACATCGCCGAGGTCCTGCACCGCGAGCTGGGGGACGACAAGTACCGGCCCGCGCCCATCCTCCGGCAGTACGTGGCGGCGGGATGGCTGGGCCGCAAGACCGGGCGCGGCTTCTACACGTACCCCTGAGAGCGGCGGCCGCCGCGAGGGAGCGATCATGGAGCTCCACAACATCCGCTGGCACGTCGAGGACGGCGTCGGGCTCGCCACCTTCGATCGGCCCAAGGTGCTCAACGCCCTCGACGCGCGGACGATCGAGGAGCTGTCGCAGGTGGTCGCCGAGGTCGAGGCCGGGGCGGCGCGCGCGCTCGTCCTCACCGGCGCGGGCGAGAAGGCGTTCGTGGCGGGCGCCGACATCGGCGCCATGTCGCAGATGACGCCGGCGGCGGCGCGGCGGTTCGCGGAGCGCGCGCACGGCGTGCTGGCGAGGCTCGAGCAGCTGCCCGTGCCGACGCTCGCGGCCGTGAACGGGTTCGCGCTCGGCGGCGGGTGCGAGGTGGCGCTCGCCTGCGATCTCGTCTACGCGAGCGATCGCGCGCGCTTCGGGCAGCCCGAGGTGAACCTCGGCATCATCCCGGGCTTCGGCGGAACGCAGCGGCTCGCGCGCCGGGTCGGGGCGATGCGCGCCCTCGAGATGATCATGACGGGCGACCACTACGACGCCGCTCGCGCGAAGGAGATGGGGCTCGTGCTGGAGGTCCTCCCGCCCGACCGGCTGCTCGCGTTCGTGACGGAGCAGGCGCGCAAGATCGCCGGCAAGGGACCGCTCGCGGTGGCGCAGGCGAAGCGCGCGGTGGTGGCGGGCGCCGACGTCGCGCTGCCCGTCGCGAACGAGCTGGAGCGCCAGGCGTTCTCGGCCGCCTTCGCCACCGATGACGCACGAGAGGGCATGGGGGCGTTCATCGAGAAGCGCGCAGCGAACTTCAAGGGCACCTAGGGGTCGCACCATGGACATCGAGCTGAGCGAGGAGCAGCGGCAGGTCCGGGACCTGTGCCGCGAGTTCGCGGACGCGGAGCTGAAGCCGCACGCGCGCCGCTGGGACGCGGAGCACGCCTTCCCGCGCCAGGCGGTGCAGAAGCTGGGCGAGATGGGGCTGCTCGGGGTGGCGGTGCCGGCGGAGTGGGGCGGCGCCGGCATGGACTCGGTCAGCTACGCGGTCGCGATGGAGGAGATCTCGCGTGGCTGCGCCGGGACCGGCGTCATCATGAGCGTCAACAACTCGCTCTACTGCGACCCGGTCCTGAAGTACGGCACGGACGAGCAGAAGCGCGAGTTCCTGCAGCCGTTCGCGCGCGGCGAGAAGCTGGGAGCGTTCGCGCTCACCGAGCCGATGAGCGGCTCGGACGCCGCCGAGATGAGGACCACGGCCGCCCTGCGCGGCGAGGACTACGTCCTCTCCGGCTCGAAGAACTACATCACGAACGGCCCGCAGGCGGACGTGATCCTGGTCTTCGCCATGACCGACCCCGCCAAGGCGCACAAGGGGATCAGCGCCTTCCTCGTCCCGTCCGACGCGAAGGGCTTCACCCGTGGCAAACCCGACGAGAAGGTTGGGATCCGCGCCTCGGGATCGTGCACGGTCTTCTTCGAGGACTGCGTGGTGCCGCGGCGGTTCCGGCTCGGGCAGGAGGGGGACGGCTTCAAGATTGCCATGTCGACCCTGGATGGCGGCCGCATCGGCATCGCCGCCCAGGCGCTCGGCATCGCGCGCGCCGCCCACGAGGAGGCGGTCGCCTACGCGAAGGATCGCAAGGCGTTCGGGAAGCCCATCGCCAGCTTCCAGGCCATCCAGTTCATGCTGGCCGACATGGCGACCGAGATCGACGCCGCGCGCCTGCTCGTCTGGCGGGCGGCGACGCTCAAGGACAGGGGCGTGCGCTTCAGCGCCGAGGCCGCCATGGCGAAGGTGTTCGCCTCCGAGATGTCGGAGCGCGTCACCTCCAAGGCGATCCAGGTCCACGGAGGGCTCGGTTACATGAAGGAGTGCGACGCCGAGCGCCACTGGCGCGACAGCCGCATCACCCAGATCTACGAGGGGACGAGCGAGATCCAGCGCATCGTCATCTCGAGCGCGTTGCTCAAGTAGCTGGCGGCAGGGCGGGGCTCGCCCCCCGCCGTTGGGGACGCTCCGATGGACTTCGACCTCTCCGACACCCAGGCGGCCGTGGTCGCCACCGCGCGCGCGGTCGCTCGCGACGTGGTCGCGCCGCGCGCGCGGGAGGGCGACCGCACCGGCCGCTTCCCTTCCGACATCATCCGCGAGCTCGGGAAGGTCGGTCTGCTCGCGGTGAACGTGCCCGAGGAGCTGGGCGGCGCGGCCGCGGGACCGGTCGCCTACGTCCTGGCCATGATGGAGATCGCCGCCGCCGATTGCGCGGTGGCGGTCACGATGGCCGTCACCAACATGGTGGGCGAGGTGATCGCCCGCTTCGGCACGCCCGAGCAGGCCCAGCGCTGCTGCCCGCGGCTCGCCTCGGCCGAGTGGCTGGCGGGCAGCTTCGCGCTCTCGGAGCCGCAGGCGGGCTCCGACGCGACGGCCCTCGCCACGCGCGCCGAGCGCCGCGGGGATCGGTGGGTCCTGAACGGCGAGAAGCAGTGGATCACGAGCGGCGACCAGGCGGGGGTGATCGTGGTGTGGGCCCGCAGCGCGCCCGGTCCCGGCGCGCAGGGCATCACGGCCTTCCTGGTCGAGGCGGGGACGCCCGGCCTGCACGTCGGCCGGCACGAGCAGAAGATGGGGATCCGCGCCTCCTCGACCGTGTCCCTGGCGTTCGAGGACTGCGCGATACCCGACTCGGCGGTGCTGGGGCAGGTCGGGGAGGGCTTCAAGATCGCGATGGCCGCCCTCGACGGCGGCCGGACCGGGATCGCCTCCCAGGCGACGGGCACGATCCGCGCCGCCCTCGACGCCGCCACCCAATACGCGCGCGACCGCCGCGCCTTCGGCCAGCCCATCGCCGAGTTCCAGGCGATCCGCTTCATGCTGGCCGACATGCGGACCGACCACGACGCGGCGCGCCTCATGACCCTCCGGGCGGCGGCGCTCAAGGAGGCGGGGCGGCCGTTCACGCGCGAGGCCTCCATGGCGAAGCTCTTCGCGAGCGAGGCGTCCCAGCGCGCCGTGTCGAAGGCGGTCCAGGTCCACGGCGGGTACGGGTACGTCGACGAGTTCTCCGTCGAGCGGCTCTTCCGCGACGCGCGGGTGCAGACGCTGTACGAGGGGACGAGCGAGATCCAACGGCTCGTCATCGCCCGGGAGCTGCTGCGGTGATGACGGCGGCGGGGGACCACCCACCGGCGCGCGCGGATGGGAGCGCGCCGGCGGGTACCCGCCCGCCCTACGTCATCCGGCCTTCTTGGAGGGCAGCTCGCCCTCGATCTCGATGAGGTGCCCGGTCTGGGCGCGCTTCGTCTCGAGGTACTCGATGTTGTGGGGGTTGGCCGGCGAGGGCAGCGCCACGCGGCGCCGGACCGCAATGCCGGCCGCGGCGAGGGCCTGGAGCTTGTCGGGGTTGTTCGTCACGAGGTCCACCGACCGGACGCCGAGCTGCCGGAGCACCTCGGCCGCGACGTCGTACCGGCGCAGGTCGTCGGGGAAGCCGAGGCGGCGGTTCGCCTCGTAGGTGTCGAGTCCCTTCGCCTGGAGGGCGTAGGCGCGGATCTTGTTGCCGAGCCCGATGCCGCGCCCCTCCTGGCGCAGGTACACGAGCACGCCCCGCCCGCGGCGGGCGATCAGGTCCAGCGCACGGTCGAGCTGGGCACGGCAGTCGCACTTGAGCGAGCCGAGGACCTCGCTCGTGAGGCACTCGGAATGGAGGCGAGCCAGGACCCCGTCGCCCGCGACGTCCCCCAGCACCATCGCGACGTGCTCGGCTCCGCTGCCTCGTTCCCTGAAGACGACCGCCCGGAAAAGCCCGCGCCCGGTGGGGAGCGGTGCCTCCGCATAGCGCACGACCGCCCGCCCGGTCCGCTTCGCCGCCGCCCTCTCGCTCATCGCCACCTCGCTGCTCTCCTGATGCTCGATCCCCGCGTAGGGTTACCGCCGAGCGGGCGTCCGCGCCACCGGGACTGCGTCGAAACCCCTGGAAAAGCCGGGACTCTCTGCGCGTTGACACGCGGTCGTCGACTCGTTAGGTCCCGGCCGGAAAGGGCAGGGCGAGCTCGTGGACGGGGCGGAGTTTTCGTCGGGCGACCTGGCGCGGGCAACCGGCAACACGGTCCGGACCATCCGGTTTTACGAGGAGCAGGGCCTGCTCCGGCCGACCGTGGTGAGCGAGGGTGGGCACCGCCGGTACACGGTCCACGACCTGGAGAAGCTCCGGCTCATCGCCGACCTTCGGGAGCTCGGGATCCCGCTCTCCGAGATCCGGTCGGTGCTCGACCTGCGGGCGGGCTGCACGACGGCAGCCGAGTTCGCGGCCCGGTTCGAGCAGGTGCTCGTGTCGCACATCGAGCAGGCGCAGCGCCGGCTGGATCGGTTGCGGCGCGTGAAGCGAGAGCTGACGGAGGCGCTCAACGCGATCCAGAGCAGGCTCGCGTGCCACGACACCGAGCGCTGCCCGTGCGCCGTCGGGGACAGTCTCGGCTCGATGCGCATCGTGAAGGTGCTCGCGAGCAACGGCCTGTGCCACCACGACGCGAAGGGCACGTCCAAGACGTGAGCTGGACGACGAGTCGTCCCCGATGCGGGGATCGACGCGCTGCGATCGAGAGATGAGGGTGCAGGACGGGCGCGCCTCGCCCGCGGGCGCGCTCCCGGCTAGTTGACATAATCTCCATTATCGGACTCACGGTAGGCAGGGTGCGGCCACGTTCGTGGCCGTGCCACGCAGGAACCGGTAACTCCGGAGCCAGCGATGCCCCGCTTCGTCCAGGTCGCCAAGCTGTTCGGACTGGGAGCTTTCATCGGCACGGCGGCCGACCAGATCCACGTGCGCTCCGGCGTCCTGTCGTATCCACGTCCGAGCGCGCTCCTCCCTGGCCAGCCGCTCTGGGTGCCGCTGCTGTTCGGCGCCGCCGGCGTCGCGCTCCCGCTCGCGAATGCGGCGATGCTGCGCGCTACGCGGGAGCGCCCGCCGCGCTCGACCGTTCGCGGCCTGGCCGCGGCGGTGCTGTGGTTCTTCGCCGCTTACGCCTCGACGGCGCTGTTCCAGGCGGAGTCCCGCGCGCTGGCGATCGCGCTGGTGTCCGTCTGGGCTGCCCGCGTCGCGCTCAGGCCGACCCCGGACGAGCTGCTGGCGGGCCCCTTGTTCGCCCTGGGTGGAGCGCTCTTCGAGGCGGGCCTGTCCTCCACCGGAGCGTTCCAGTATCGAGCTCCCGACTTCTTGCTCGTCCCGGCGTGGTTGCCGGCGCTCTATCTCCACGTGTCCCTCATGACGCGGGAGGCCTGTCTCGCATTCCTGGGGCGCGGGCGCGATGGAGGACGGCGAGCAGATCCTCCAGCTCGAACGGCTTTCGGATGACGGCGAACGCTCCCAGGGCGTGGCAGGTCCGCACTTCCGCCGACGCCACGTAGCCGGAGACGATGATCACCGGGAGCCGAGGCGCCGTCTTCTTCAGCTCCGACAGGGTCTCCAGGCCTCCCATCCCCGGCATCCGAAAGTCCAGGGTCACGACGTCGAACGGCGCCGTTCGGACCGTGCGCACGGCCGTGGCGCCATCGCGCACGGCGGTCACGCTGTAACCCTCCGTCCGGAGAGCAATCGCCACCATCTCGCGCACGTCTTCCTCGTCGTCGACGACCAGGGCGCGCGGGACGTCGCGGTCGGCCGTCATGTGTCTTGGGCCTCGGTGGCTCGAGCAGCGTCGCGCGTCGGCAGCCAGATGTGGGCCACGGTTCCTTCGCCGGGCCGGCTCTCGAGCGTCAGCTCTCCCCCGTGGGCCTCGACGAACCGCCGCGACAGCGGCAAGCCCAGCCCGGTGCCCTGCCCGACCGGCTTCGTGGTGAAGAAAGGATCGAAGATCCGCGAGAGTAGCTCGCGATCGATCCCGGTCCCGCGATCGCTCACCCGGAGCTCCACCCCGGGACGGGAGTTGCGAGGGCCGGCGACCGCCTCGATCCGGACGACCCCGCCGGGCGGCGACGCGTCGGCGGCGTTGTCGAGGACGTTCAGGAGGGCGGACTCGATCTCCGTGAGCGACACGTGCACCAGGCATTCGCCGGCCGGCGGGAGGTCCAGATCCAGCTTCACGTCGTGGCGTCGCAACTTCAACGCGGCCAGGGTGACGACCCTGCGCACCAGGACCTCCACCGGGATGTCCTCCCTCTCGGCGGGGCGCTTGCGCGAGAAGTCGAGCAGCGTCGTCACCAGGTCGGCACAGCGCCGAGCCTGCCGCTCGATGGCAGCCATCGCCGGCCGCGCCGGATCCTCGGACGACATGGCGCGAAGCTGCATCTGCGCGTGCCCGAGGATGACCCCGAGTGGATTGTTGATCTCGTGGGACAGCCCGGCGACGAGCGTCCCGACCGCCGCCATCTTGGCCGCCTGGGTGAGCTGGTCCTGCGCCTCGCGTAGCCGGTGCAGGCTCGTGTCGAGCTCGAAGTTCGTCGCGCGGAGCTCGGCGGTGCGCGCCTCGACTCGCTGCTCCAGCGTGTGCGACAGGGACTGGAGCGCGGCGAAGGCGTCCGCCTTCTCGAGCGATGCGCCGGCCAGGGTCGCGAGGTAGCGCGCGAGCCGCTGCTCGTCGTCCTGGAAGAGATCGCCGACGTGCGCGTGGGCGACGTAGAGGCACGCGGCCGGGCGCCGGTTGACGTAGATGGGGGCGCACAGGGCGGAGCGCACGTCCGCGAGCACGAGGCTGTCCGCGGCTCCCTCGAGCGGCTCGCCCAGCACGATCGGCCCTCCCTCCCGGAGTGCCCGGTCGACCCACGATCGGCTGATCTCGACTGCGCGGCCGCGCTGCGCAAGCAGGCGCGCCTCGCCGCCGTCCACCGCGAGCACGATGCTCGATTCTCCCCTTAGCAGCGCGGAGGCGCCGTCGCAGAGCGCTGCGTAGACGTCGTCGCGCGTCAGCGCCGAGGCGATCCGCCGCCCATGGTCGACGATGCTCGCGAAGCGATCGGCGAGGGAGAGCGTCACGGGCGTGGACCCCTGATCCCGACGCGACGTGCGCAGCGAGCGATCCGCGAGCTCCGCGCCCACGCTCTCCAGCGCCCTTCGCGCCTCGACCACCTCCGCCTCGGCTCTCGGCCACCCGAGGAGACGCCCGATCTCGCCCCGCGCGAGGCGCGTCAGCGCCGCCTCGAAGCGCATCCCGTGGCGCTCGGCCTCGGCGAGGCTCGCGTCGAGATCGCGGCGCGCGGCTCGATCTCGCCCGGCCATCGCCCGCTGGTACGCCCGCTCCCGCAGCGCCATGGGCATGTTCCCGCGATGGCGTCGAGCCGCGCGCAGCCCGCGGTGCAGCGCCGCCTTCACGTCTGGCATCGACGGGCGCCACAGGACCCCGGTGTCGGCGACCGCCTGCGCCGCCGACAGTCGCCGCGCATGTGCGAGCCATACCGGGATGTAGGACACGTACTCGCTCTTCAGGTGGACCGAGCGCGCGACGTGCTCGGCGGCGGCGAAGGCGGCCGACGCCTCGCGCGGGCGCCCCTCCGCGATCAGGCACACGCCTTCGGTCTGCAGGACCGATTCACGAGTCTGCGCGTCGCCGTCGGATCCGTGGCGCGCCTCCTCCAGGAGCTCGGGCGGAACGGCGCCGCCGCTGGCCTTCGCCCAGACCTCGAGGGCGAGCGCCATCGCGTGGCGATCCCCGATCTCGGCGCCGTCGCGGTGGACGCGGCGGGACGCGGCGACCGCCTCCCTGAGCGCGCCCAGCCGGTAATGGCAGAAGGCGATGTGGACGCCCGCCATGTTGGCCTCCCATCGATCCCCCGTGCGGCGGAGCACGCGGAGGGCTTCGCCGAACTTCCCGAGCGCCTCGGCGTAATGGCCGAAGGCATAGAGCAAGATGCCGTGGAAGTTGAGCGATTGCCCCTGTCCCCAGACGTCGCCGAGGGCTGCCCGGATCGCGAGTCCCCGCTCGGCGTAGCGAACGCCCCGCGCGAACAGCAGGTGTGGCAGTCCCGTGACGCTGATCGAGTGTTCCGAGTACGCTTGCGCCAGCTCCCGCGTCGGTGGGTAGCGCTCGGCGAGGTTCATCCCGCTCAGGTGCGCCCAGAACGTCGCGACCTGACCGCGGTGAAACCAGTAGGCGTAGGCGAGCCGGCTGAAGATGCGCGCCGCGAGCAGGTCCACCTCGCCGTCTTCCAGCGCGCGTCGCGCGAGCAGGAGCCGAGGCGCGAGCGTGTGCGCCACCTGGACGACGACCTGCGCCAGCGTCGCGAAGACGAGCCTCAGCGGCGTCTTCGGAGCGCGCCGGCCGAGCAGCACCAACGCGCGCTCGAGCGCCGTGGACGCGGCCGCCACCTCCCCGCGCTTGAACGCGAGCTCGCCGATCTTCCCCTCGATCCGCGCCCGCGCCAGCGCGGATCCCGCCAGGGCGCGGGCCCGCGCGAAGCAGGCGTCAGCCTCCTCGTAGCTGCCGCGCATGAGGAGCACGTCCCCGAGGCCTTCCGCCACGGTCTCGCTCGTCTGGTCCCCGGCGCGCGCCTCCTCGATCCCGCGAGCGGCGATCCGATAGCAACGCTCGGCCATCTCGAGCGCGTGATGGGCGCGCGCGTGAGAGGCCGCCGAGAGCGCGTGAGGGAGCGCTCGCGCGTGATCTCCCGCCGCGTCGTAGTGGTATGCGAGGTGGAACTGGAGCTCCGCCCCAGGGTGCTCGCTCCGTTCCAGCGTGGAAGCCGCCAGCGCGTGCAGGCGCCGCTTGTCCGCCGGCGTGAGGCGCTCGAGGATGGCGTCGCGCAGCCGGTCGTGGACGAAGGTGCAGCGGCTGCCGACCGAATCCAGCCACACGAGGTGCCGGCGGCGCGCGTCCGCCACGGCGGTGATCGCCTGCGGCGCGGCCTGCCCCGCGAGGTCCGCGGCGAGCTTCAGCTCGAACGACTTGCCGAGGACCGCCCCGGCCGACAAGAGGTGAAGAACCGGCGCCGGCAACGCGTCGAGGCGGCGCGACAGCAGCACGGCGACGCGCCGGGACGATTGCGCCTCCGCGAGGGCCCCGGAATCGACCCGCCACCCGGAGGGCGTGTCGACGAGGGCGCCTCCCTCGACGAGCCCATCGACGACCGCTCCCGCGATGAACGGGTTGCCCTCCGAGAGGCGCTGCACGACGTCGAGCGCCTCCGGGGGGAGCACGCCCGCGATGGACTCCGCGAGCTGCCGCACCTCGCCTGCGTCCAGCGGCCGCAGCACGATCGGCGACGTGAGCGCGAGGCCGCGGAGGCGCGAGTCGTCCGCCACCTCCTCGCCGCGGTACGCCGCCACGATCATGACCCAGGACCGCCGCCGCTGGCGATGCCAGCGGGAGACGAGCTTGAGCGAGAGATCGTCGAGCCACTGGCCGTCGTCGAGGAGGATCACCGCCGGTCGCGCGGCGGAGCCGAGGGCGTCGATCAGCGCGACCAGCGCAGTCAGCGTGCGCTCCTCTCCGAAGGCTTCCGGACCGAGCGACCGAGGCGCAGCCGGAGCGAGGAGGCCGGTCAGCTGCGGAAGCGCCCGGTCCAGCTCCTCGAGGTGCTCGCCGAGCCGGCTCCGGAGCTCGGCGAGGAAACCCGCGTCTCCGCGCGCCGCCGCCACGACCTGATCGGCGATGCCCTGGAGGGCCTCCAGGGGTGGCCGAACCGGGCGATCGGTGCACTGCCCTCGGAGCACCCACGCCCCGCGCTGCGACGCGAGCGCCGCGACCTCGTCGAGCAGGCGCGTCTTGCCGAGGCCCGACTCGCCCTCGAGCAGCACGACGCGCGATCGCCCGGTCGCAAGGCTGGTGAGCGCACCCTCGAGCGCGCTGATCTCGGTCTGTCGGCCGACGAAGGCAGGCTCGGTCGCGGCGCCGCGCCTGTCGCGGGTGCCCACCACCACGGCCGGCTCGCGGACGCCTTGCTCCAGCGCGGCGGCGATGTCCTCCAGATCGGTCAGGACGGCGGCGGCCGACTGGTATCGGTGGCGCGGATCCTTCGCGAGGAGCCGCCGCACGAGGTCGTCGAGGGCGCGAGGTACGCTCACGCCGGCCCTGCGAAGGGCTGGTGGCGGGGCGACCAGGTGCTGCCGCAGGACCTCGGCCACCGTCGACCCCTCGAATGGTGGCCGTCCGGCGAGGCACTCGAAGAGCAGGATGCCGGTGGAGTACAGATCCGAGCGTTCGCCGACCTCGGCGTGGATCAGGCCGGCCTGCTCCGGCGAGACGTACGTGACGGTCCCCACCGGCAGATCGCGTACGGACGCGTCGAGCACGCTGCTCCGTGCGAGGCCGAAGTCGATGAGCCTGACGTGCTCCCCGCGCGCGTCCTCCTCCACGACGACGTTCTCGGGCTTCACGTCGCGGTGGACGACGCCACGCGCGTGCGCGGCTTCGAGCGCCCGCAACACGCCGCGGCCGATCGCCAGCACACGCGACACCGGCAGCCGCCCACGCGCGATGACCTCGGCCAGCGTGACGCCGGGCACGAACGGCATCACGACGTACAGCACCTGCCCCTCCCGGCCGACGTCGAGCAGCGGCGCGATCCAGGGAGAGTCCAGATCGCGGAGGACGTGCGCCTCGTGCTCGAGCCGCAGCTGCGCACCTGCCGGGACGTCGGTCGCCGCGGTCTGCTTGATCACGACCGCAGCGCCGGTCCGGAGATCTTTCCCGCGCAGCGTCTCGATTCCCAGGCCGGTCTTCAGGAGACCGGTCACCACGTATCGATCGCCGAGCACCTTCGCCGTGATCGCGGGCGTGTGGCTCACGCTAGCTTGTCGTTACCGGTCGCGCCTGCGGCACGCCACAGCATTTCCCGTCCCAAACGTCGCACCGGACGCGGGAGCGCCTGGCAGCAAGCTGGCGCGCGGGATGGTGAGGCACGACTCGCGTCGTGCCGCGCGCGTCCATCCACCCACCGTGCTAGGCTGGAGGAAATCCGCTCCAGGCGCGCTCCGCGGGGCGTGGCGTGCGTGACCGGGAGGTGATCGTGGATCGCGAGCAACCGGCCGTCCTCGGGCGCCCCGAGTCACCTCGCGAGCTGTTCGTCGCGTTCACGCTCCTGGCGCTGCAAGGCTTCGGGGGCGTGATCGTCGTCGCGCAGCGCGTGCTCTGCGAGGACAAGCGCTGGCTGACGCGGGCCGAGTTCGTCGAGATGCTGTCGATCGGCCAGGTCGTCCCCGGGCCCAACGTCTGCAACGTCGCCCTCATGCTCGGCGACCGCCTCTTCGGGTGGCGCGGAGCGATCGCGGCGCTCGGGGGGCTCCTCGCGGTTCCGTTCGCGATCGTCCTCGCGCTCGTGGCCGCGTATGCGAGCTGGGCCGCGAACCCGGCGGTCGCCGGGGCGCTGCGCGGGATGGGGGCGGTCTCGGCGGGCCTCATCGCCGGTACGGCCCTGAAGCTGGCGCGATCGGTGCGAGGAAACCCGCTCGGGATCCCGGTGTGCGCGTCGCTCGGCGGCGCGGCCTTCGTGCTGGTGGGGCTGCTACGCATCCCGCTCGCATGGGCGTTGCTCGCGGTCGGTCCGGCCGCCTGCGTCCTCGCGTGGCGCCGCATCGGCGGAGGCTCGCCATGAACGCCCTCGCCTGGGCGGTGTTGCTCAGCCAGCTGCTCCTCCTCTCCCTGCTCCAGGTCGGTGGTGCGCTCGCGATCGCGCCTGACCTGCACCGGCTCGTCGTCGAGCGGCTTCATCTCCTGACCGACGCGCAGTTCGCGGCGTCCGTCGCGATCGCGCAGGCGTCCCCGGGCCCGAACACCCTCTACGTCGCCGTCATCGGATTCCAGGCCGCCGGGCTCGCCGGCGCGGTCGCGATGCAGGCCGCGGCGCTGGTACCGTCGTCGATGGTCGCGATCGCGGTCGGCCGGTGGGGGCACGCCCGCTCCGAGCGCCGAGGCGTCATCGCCTTCAAGGCGGGGATGGCGCCGATCACCATCGGGCTCCTCGCGGCGACGAGCTGGATCATCATCGCCGAGGCGCCCGGGTGGCGCCACGTCGTCCTCGCGGCCGCGGCGGCCGGCGCGATCTGGCGTACGCGTATCCATATTCTGTATTTGATGGCAGCCGGAGCGATCGCCGGCGCGCTCGGGTGGATCTAATGCGGCCGGCGTGGCGTGGGATGGAGGCGACGTGACTCAGCCTGGAGACGAGGTCGCCGCGGTGGACACCCCCGCGCTCGTCATCGACGTCGATGCGATGGAGCGCAACCTCGAGCGGATGGCGTCCTTTGCCCGTTCGGCGGGCGTGCGGCTGCGTCCACACGCGAAGATGCACAAGAGCGCGGAGCTGGCGCGCATGCAGATCGCGGCCGGCGCCGTCGGCGTGTGCGTCCAGAAGCCGTCGGAGGCGGAGCGGCTCGCGGACGCCGGAGTACTCGACATCTACATCTCCAACGAGGTCGTCTCACCTGAGAAGCTCACGCGCGTCGCGGCGCTCGCCAGGACGCTCGCGTCGCGGGGCGGGCGGCTCGCCATCGCCGTGGATGGGCCGGTCGGGATCGGTCGGCTCGCGGCCGCGGTCGCGGTCGCGGCCCGGAGCGCGGAGATCGACGTGTTCGTCGAGATCGACGTCGGGCAGGGGCGCTGCGGCGTCCCGGGTGCCGATCGCGATCCGTCCGCGGCGATCGCGCTCGCGCGCGAGGTGGCGAGCGCACCGGGGCTTCGGTTCGCGGGCCTGCAGGCCTACCACGGCAAGGCGCAGCACATACGGTCGGTGGAAGGTCGGCGTGCCGCCGTCGCCGCGAGCGCCGCGTCGGTTCGTGCCACGCGTCACGCGCTGGAGCGGTCGGGAATACCGGCTCCGCTCGTGACGGGAGCGGGCACGGGCACGTTCGTGCTCGAGGCCGCGAGCGGGGCGTGCGATGAGCTGCAACCGGGGAGCTACCTCTTCATGGATCGCGACTACGCCGACAACGAGCGCGACCCCACGGCCCCGCAGTTCGAGCACGCGCTCTTCGTGAAGGCGCAGGTCATGAGCGTCGGGGCGCGGCACGCGGTCGTGGACGCGGGGCTCAAGAGCCACGCCGTGGACTCGGGACCTCCTCGCGTCCACGACCCGAGCGGAAGACATGCCCTCGTCTTCGAGAACGCCAGCGATGAGCACGGCGTCCTGCGGCCCGTGGAGGGAAGCCAGCTTCCGGCGGTCGGCGACACCGTGTGGCTCGTGCCAGGCCACTGCGATCCGACGGTGAACCTGTACGATCAGTACGTCGCGGTCCGAGGCGGCCTCGTTCACGGACACGTCGATCGCTTCGTCCGGGTCGACGCGCGCGGAGCGATCACGTAGCTGGCAGGGGCCAAGCGACCGCACGCGTCCGGCGCAGCACCTCGACCCTCGCGCGCCCCGCGCTCGTTCGAACCACCTCCCTTGCCCTCACCCGGCTCCGGGCTGTATACCTGCGCGGCCGCCCCGGCCCCGGGGCGCGCAGGCCCGCGCCGGAAGCGGCGGCGTGAGCTGAAGCCCTGGCGCTCGCCGCGCGAGCCGTGCGAGCGCCGCGGCCCGAGACGAATCCCGCCACCCCAGCCACCGCCCCGCGCCGGATCGTCCCGCGCCGGCTCGCAGGAGTCTTCCCAGTTGAAGCCCACGTCGTTCGCAGCGCTGAAGCTCTCTCCCCAGTCCCTCCACGCCCTCGATCGCGCCGGGTTCGAGCACCCCACGCCGATCCAGGCCGGCGCCATCCCCCCCGCGCTGGAGGGCCGCGACGTCATCGGCACCGCCGCCACCGGCACCGGCAAGACCGCCGCGTTCCTGCTCCCGATCATCGAGCGCGTGGCCGGCAAGCCCGGAACGCGCGCGCTCGTGCTGGCGCCGACCCGCGAGCTGGCGCTCCAGATCGGCGAGGAGCTGGAGCGGTTCGGGCGCGCCCGCCACGTCCGGGGCGCGGTCGTCATCGGTGGCGTCGGCCTCGGGAACCAGACCGCGGCGCTGAAGGAAGGCCGCAGCGTCGTCATCGCGACGCCGGGGCGACTCGTCGACCACCTGCAGCAGGGCAGCGCGCGCCTCGACGGTGTCGAGGTGCTCGTCCTCGACGAAGCCGACCGCATGCTCGACATGGGCTTCAAGCCGCAGCTCGATCGGGTCCTGGCGCGCCTGCCGCGCCAGCGCCAGACCCTGCTCTTCTCCGCCACCATGGCCGGCGAGGTGGCCGACTTCGCGCGGGCGCACCTGCGCGATCCGGTGCGCGTCGAGGTGGCCCGCAGCGGCACCACCGCCGCGCGCGCCGAGCAAAAGGTGTTCCTCGCGGCGCAGCAGGAGAAGCTCGCGCTCCTCCTGGCGCTGCTCGAGCGCGACGAGGTGTCCACGCTCGTGTTCACCCGCACCAAGCGTCGCGCCGATCGCGTCGCGAAGGGCCTCGACCGAGCCGGCCACAAGGTCGCGCGCATCCACGCCGATCGCTCGCAGGCGCAGCGCCGCACCGCGCTCGACGGCTTCAAGGACGGCTCCTTCCGCGTCCTCGTCGCCACCGACATCGCGGCGCGCGGTATCGACGTCGCGGAGATCGGGCACGTCGTGAACTTCGATCTGCCGAACGTCCCGGAGGACTACGTCCACCGCATCGGCCGGACCGCCCGCGCCGCCGCGAGCGGACGCGCCTCCAGCTTCACCTCGCCCGAGGAGCAGGACCTGCTGCACGCCATCGAGCGGCTCACCCGGTCGACCATCCCGCGCGCGGAGGTGCCGCGCGATCACGCCACCTTCAAGGCGGAGGTCGAGCGGACGGCGCACGCCGACCGTCCGGCCGTCGCGGCGCGCCCGCCCGGGCGACGTGGACCGGCGGCCCGCCGGCCCGGTGGCGGCCGGAGCCAGGGGG
>Ga0318496_10000140_pt1 | contig 21364 bp, 19 predicted proteins | sample GRESIP109b1f22_FD_203296 | JGI IMG/M metagenome (GOLD analysis project Ga0318496, IMG submission 203296) | Tropical soil microbial communities from Luquillo Experimental Forest, Puerto Rico - GRE.SIPMG.109b1f22 | ecosystem: Environmental > Terrestrial > Soil > Tropical forest > Bulk soil... | reverse complement strand
AAAACCGGACAAAACGCGAATCCTGTGAAGTCCCTTACCTGGACATTGTCACGGGTCTACGGTTAGCGCCCGGGAGCGTCAGCGGGGCGCCTCCGATGGAGGTCGAGCCATGCTTGTCACCGGTCAGCCGCCCGTACGCCGTCGCAGCCGGGACAGCCGCGGCAGGAACGGCCGTACGGCCCGTATCGCGGTCCCGGTCACCGCGGCGGTGACGCTGAGCCTGGGCGTCGGGATCTTCGTCGCCGCCTCGGGCGGCGGCCCGGCCAAGATCCACCAGGCCGCGGCTTCTTCCTCACAGGGCGTCTCGTCCTCGGCCGTCAACACCGATTGCGCCGTCATCGTCCCGGCTCACCCGCTGACGGCGAAGGGCCTGGCCACGCCCTACCAGCTCACCGGGCCGGCCGGCACGTCACCCGCCGCCTCCGGCTGCCAGATGATCAATTCGATCAACCTGGGCGCGTTCGTCCAGGCCACTATCCTGGACACGCGGACCGGGGCCCTGTCGGTGTACAACCCCCTCGTCGTCACCAAGGGGACCAGGCCGGCCGTCGCGCCGGTGGTGCCGAAGCTGCCCAGGCACGCGGTCGTCACCATCGACATCGGGTTCAACGGCGCGATCCTGCGCCAGGTCGGCGCGACGCCCGAGGCGCTCCGGCAGGGCAACTGCACCGACGGTGAACCGGGCTCGCCCTTCGGGCAGGTGTCGTTCTGCAACGGCCCCAGCTTCTTCCAGGCGGCGTTCGCCCTGGAGCGCGCCGGGCGCCTGGTCATACCGTCCGTCGGGACCTCGAGGAAGATGGTCGTGACCGCGGGCGCGCTGGGAACCGGCCGCGCCTGCCCGACGGTGCGCAACTTCGACCTGGTCGACCAGGACCCGAGCGACAACGTGACCACGGCCTACCTTCTCAACCCGGCGACCGGCCGGACGGCGCAGTACACCGCGGCCGACAAGGCGCGCATGCCGGGCGCCAGGATGCTGGTCAACGGCAGCGACAACGCCCTCATCGACGACTTCCTCGACCCGGCGCTCGGCTGCACTCCGCTGACAGCGCCCGACCTGGGCAACCACGGCGTCATGACCACGTCCCAGGCGCTCGACGAACTCCTCGCCGCCAGGAACCAGCCGAAGAACGCGGCCCTGGTCCCGGAGAACGACGGGATGGTGCTGGACCGCGGCGGCAACATCGACCTGGCCAAGACCAACCTCTACCGGTCCGAGATCGGGCAACCGCCGGTCAGCAGCCTGACTCAAGCCAGCAGCAGCCCGCAGATGTTCTGCCAGAACCTGGTCAACATCCAGACGCCGTTCATCGCGGCCAACGAGAATCTGCTCGCCGCCGCCCCCTCGCCGGTGCCCACCGTGGGCGACACCCTGTTCACCTTCCTGGCGAGCCGGCTGGCCGGGTCCTTCGACGACCTCAACTGCAAGAACTTCGGCCTGACCCAGCCCGTCGCCACGGTTACCAACGGGGCCGGCGCGGCCACCCAGGCCACGCTGAACACCGCCCTGCAGACCGCCTCGTTCTGACCGCTATGCCGCTACCGCAACGAGGACGGGCGGCACCGGGTACACTTGTTACCACCCGGTAACCCTCTCCCCCCCAGGGTGCCGGGCACAGCCCGGCCCGGGTCGAACCCGGGCCGGGCTTCTCTTTCTTCCCGACCTGGCCGGATAGGTCATCCAGGTTCCCGGCCCAGCAGCATCGCCCGCCGGCAGTACTCGTACAAGCCGTCGAACACCGGTCCGGTCAGCTCCAGGACCTCCTCGTCGGCGAAGACCATGGACAGGCCGCGCAGTGCGACGTCGAACCCGGCTGCCTCCGGGGCGTCATACCGCTGGTCGTCCAGGTCGGCCTCGTGCACGATCTGGGCGATGCGCCACAGCACCGGGTCGGTCAGCTCGTACCGGCGCAGGATCGTCTCGAAGCTGCAGTCCGGCCCGTGATGGGACAGTTCGGCGCCGCGGATGTCGAACGGCGTCGCTCCGTCCGGCACCTCGGCCGGGTCGGCCACGAACGCGAACTGCGCCTGCGAGTCGATGAACCGGCGGATCAGCCACGCGCACGCGGCCCGGTCAATGTGCACACCGGCACGGGTAGCCCACCTCACGGCCGCCCCCGCGCGGGAACGGTGACGGCGCTGGCCTCATCGCCCCGGTCCGCCAGGGTCTCGACCGCGGCGCGAGCCTGCTCGCGGGCGGCGGGCGGGAAGTAGTCGCGGCGGGTGATGCGGCGCAGCTCGCCGCGCAGCCGCCGCAGCGCCGCGGCCCGCGCCGCGGCCCCGGCCTCGCGGGCGGCCGCGGCCTGGGCGGCCACCGCTCCGTATTCGGCGGCGCGGGCGGCGGTCATCGCCGCGGCCAGCTCGCGTTCCTGGCTCACGGTGGCCGGCCGGGCCAGCCACACCCCGGCGCTGCCCCCCGCCTCGGTGACCTCCTCGGCGATCCACTCCAGCTGTTCCCGGGTCCGTGCGTCGGCGGGCAGCCCGACCAGGCCGTCACCGAGCTGGCCCGCCCCCAGCCGCTTGAGCTTGCGCCAGATCGCGATCCGCGGCGCGGACGGCTCGCGCGGCACCCGGTAGCACAGCAGCACCCACAAGCCCGGCGCGTCCAGCCGGGCCCGGTCGGTATTCTGATTCATCTAGTCAATGTAACCGTGGTTACACTGAGCCTGGCCGGGCGGGGAGGTGACAGGGACATGACCGGGGACGTGGCTCCGCTGTTCACCCTGGACCAGGTGACGGTACGCCGCGGTGGCACGCTGCTGCTGGACCAGGTGACCTGTCATTTCCCCGCGGGCGCGTGCACCGCGCTGACCGGGCCGTCCGGGGCGGGCAAGACCACGCTGCTGCGGCTGCTCAACCGGCTGGAAGAACCCGACGACGGCCGGGTACGCCTGCACGGCGCGCCGCTGGCCAGCCTCGATGTTCTCGCGCTGCGCCGCCGGGTCGCCCTGGTCGCCCAGACGCCGGTCCTGCTCACCGGCGAGATCCTGGACGAGCTGCGAGCCGGGCGGCCGGACCTGGACCGCGACCAGGCGGCCCGCCTGCTGGAACAGGTCAGCCTGCCCGCCGCAATGCTGACCCGGTCCACGGCCGGGCTGTCCGGCGGCGAGGCGCAGCGGCTGTGCCTGGCCCGCGCGCTGGCCGCCCGCCCGCAGGTCCTGTTGCTGGATGAGCCCACCTCGGCGCTGGATGCGGGCAGCACCCGCGCCGTCGAGCAGGTCGCCGGGTCCTTCCTTGCGGTCGGCGGCAGCGTGGTCCTGGTCAGCCACGACGCCGCCCAGACCAGCCGGATCGCCGGCCATGTCCTGGTCCTGCACTCCGGGCAGCTCACCGCCGGCCCGGCCCGGCAGATCGCCAACCACAAGGAGTACCCGTGAACCCCGCCGTGCCCACCTGGGCCGGTGTCGCCACGTCACTGGCCCTGGTCGCGCTCGCCATGGCCATCGCCAGGCGGCAGCGCCTGCACCTGGCCCGCGAGATCACCATCGCCGCGGCCCGCGCCGGAGCCCAGCTCACCGCCGTCGGCGCCATCCTGCTGCTCGTCTTCACCCATGCCGGGCCGGCCGGGGCGGCCGGCTGGCTGACCCTCATGGTGCTGATCGCCGGGCAGGTCGCCGCCCGCCGCGCCCGCGGCCTGCCCCGGGCGCTGCCGGTCGCCACCGGTGCCGTCGCGGCCGGAACCGCCGCCACCGTCGGCACCCTGCTGGCCCTGGGCGTGATCAGCCCCCAGCCGCGAGTGGTGATCCCGGTCGGAGGCATGGTCGTCTCCGGCGCGATGACCGCGGCCGCCGTCACCCTGACCCGGCTGCGCGAAGAAGCCGCCGCCGGCCGCCCCGCCATCGAGGCCCGGCTGAGCCTCGGCCTGCCCGCCACTCAGGCGTTCCGCCCGCACCTGCACGCCGCACTGCGCACCGCGCTGATCCCCTCCATCGACTCCACCAAGACCGTCGGCCTGATCAGCCTGCCCGGCGCCATGACCGGGCTGATCCTGGCCGGCGTCAGCCCGCTGACCGCCATCCGCTACCAGATCGTGGTCATGTACATGCTGGTCGCCGCGGCCGCCCTGGCTGCCCTTACCGCCGCCCGCCTCGCCGAACGCGCCCTATTCGACGATGCCCACCGGCTCCGCCCGCAGGACGGGACGCGATAGCGGGCAGCGTGCCCCGGGCGGTTCAGCCGCTCGCCGCGGCGAGCGGACCCCGCTGCGCGACCGTGGCGTCGTCGCGGTCGGTCGCATGGTCTCAGTCCTGATCGTCGCCGGCCACGATGCCGGGCGGTACCACGTCGGTGTCAGGGCGCGTAGCCGAACGACGGCCGCTGGCCTTTTGCCAGTAAGCCTCCTTGCCCAGCAGCGCCTCGCCGAACCGGTCGAACTCGGCGATCACCTTCTGCGTCGCGGTGGTAACGGCCTCACGGGTCCGCTCGCCCAGCTCCTCCAGCTGCCGGGACACCTCGGCCTGGATATGAGCGGCCACCTCGTCGGTCGCCAGGACGCGCACTTCCTGCTTGGCCTCACGCACCGCGGCGCGCAGATCCTTGGTCGCGGCGTGGGCTTCGCGGATCATCTCACGGCACTCGCTCATCGCCGCTTCCAGCCGGTCCAGTTCGCTCACGGCATCCTCCTCGCTCCTCGGCGCAGCCCGGGGCCGCTCCGATCCGGCCGACCGCACCCGCGCACCGCGGTGCCGGCGAGGAAGCCGAGCGGCACCTGGCCAGGTTACTAACCGGCGCCAGGCTGCCGATCAGCAGGCAAGAGGACAGCCTGGAGCGGCTAGCGCTGCACCTTCGCAGCCTGCTTCTCCGCGGCCGTCGCCAGGTCGGCGACGATCTGCGGGTACGCCCCTCGGAGCGAGCGTTGCACCAGGCGGCCCGCCAGGGTCCGGTCCCAGGTCGCGGCCCACCGGATGCGGGTCCCGCCGTCGGCGGGCACGAGGGTGACCTCGGCGCGGTAATTGCGGACCGGGATGCCTCCGATCACCGTGTACGCCAGGCGCCGGCCCTCCTCGGCGTCGAGGATCTTCTCGACCGAGACCGGGTGGCGTAGCCCGTAGCGGCGGGAGGACCGCAGCCAGTACACCGCGCCGGAGCCGCGCGGCGAGGCATCTCCCGGGCGGCGGTAGCCGGCCTCGCTCCACGGCCCCCACCGGGGGTACGTCATGACGTCGCTGATCAGCGCCCAGACGATCGCGGGCTCCGCCCGGGCGGTCTGTTCTGCTTCGACGTGCAACTTGTCCATCAGATGACCTCCTCATGTGTACCATATGGTACATGTACCATATGGTACGCTCAGGCATGACGACATCGCAAGCTCGCGAGCGCCTCCTGGCCGCCGCGGTGGAGCAGGCCATGCGCGGCGGGATCGCCGACCAGAGCCTGCGCGAACTGGCCGCCGGCATCGGCACCAGCCACCGCATGCTGCTGTACCACTTCGGATCACGAGAGGGCCTGCTGACCGCGGTCGCCCGCGCCGTAGAGGAAGCCCAGCGCGCTGTCGTCTCAGCGGAGGGGATCACCGGCGCCAGCGCCAGGCGGCTCTGGGAGCACTTCAGCGATCCGCGGCTGTGGCCCGCCGAACGGCTGTTCTTCGAGCTCTACGCCCACGCACTATTCGGCCGTCCGGGCACCGAAGGATTCCTCGACAACGCGACCGAACCCTGGATCGCCGCGATCGAACCCGCCATCGCCCGGGAAGCCGGGCTGGACGACCAAACCGCCCGGGCGGAAGCCAGGCTCGCCGTCGCCGTCACCCGCGGCCTGCTGCTCGACCTGCTCGCCACCGGCGACAGCGACGCGGTCACCCAAGCCTTCGAACGCTACCTGCAACACGCCGAAGCTACCTACACCCTCACCGCCAGCCAGCCGGCCCGTCCGGGCCCGCCTGCATGACCACGGCGCGCCAAGACCTCAAGCGGTCACGCAGGCACCCTGACCAGGAACAGCCACGCGTTGATCACGCCGCCTACGATGCTGGCCAGCACCGCCGGGATCATCCAGTACAGGCCGCCGCCGGCCGTCAGCAGGAAACTGAGCCCGGCCACGCCGACCAGCACGGCGGTCACCGTGTTCGGCGATGCCCGCTCGATATACCGGGCCACGCCGCTTGCCGTATCGTGCCCGGCTCGCCGGTCGAGGACCAGCAACGCCGCCCCGGAGACCGCCGCCAGCGCCAGCAGTTCCGCGCCCAGCGCCGAGCCTGGCTGCGGCGCCACCATCAGGATCGCGCTGATCGCCGACGTCATGAACAGCACCAGAGTCTGCGCGGCGCGGGAGGTAAGGCTGCGCGACCGGGCCAGTGCTTCGCTCTTGATGGACACGGCGACGAACAGCAGGCCGGTCAGCGCCCCGGCCAGGCCGGCCACCGCGACCCCGAAGTCCCGCCACATCTCTGGCAGGTAGCCCATCTCGTCCGGGTCCCTTCCTGATCGCCGCCTGATCCCGCCGCAGCAGCGATCCTGCCAGCCGGACGCCCGGGCCCGCTATCAGGCCCCGTGCCCAGGGTTCCAACCAGGGACTCCAACGGGCGCGAACCGGGGATGGCGCGTGCGACCCTGCTGACCAGGGCAATCACATGGAGGTCAACATGGCCATAGCCGACGCGGACGTCGCTTCCCGGGCAGACCTGCTGCGCGAGACGGCCCTGCATCACGGCTCATTCGAGGCAGTCGCCCCACCGCACGACTGGTGGGACTGGTACGCGGCGTACATGCTCGCGCGCGAGGCCGGGAGCACCTCGGACGAGGCCGCCGCGGCCGCCGGGCGTTACATGGCGGAGGTCAAGCACGTCGTCGTCCCGTCCGCCTGACGCCCCGTACCGGCCGCCGCCGTTACCCGGCCAGCAGCGCCTGCGCGCTGGCGTAGGTCGCCATCACCAGGCCCTCATGGGCGGGCAGGTGCAGGTCGCCGAACTTCTCCAGTGCCAGCAGCGCGTCCGATGCCAGGAAGAGCGCACCGCCAGCGGCCGTCCGCGGCGAGCCGGAATCGAGCGCCGTCAGTGACATCGCGAGCAGTGCGGCGCTGTAGACGACGACGGGGATACGGTCCTTGCCGGTGCGGTTCCACAGGTAGGCATTCAGCGCGCCGAACGCGGCCAGCTGCGGCGCGGCCAGAGCCGGCCTGGCCCGCAGCTGCCCGCCGCCGGGGCGCTGGCGCAGGGCGATGATCCAGGCCACGTGGCCGGCCAGGAAACTCACCAGCCCCGCGGTGAAGGCGGTCTCGCCGCTGCCGAGCAAGGCCACATCGCCCACGCCGCCCAGGGCGAGCGCCCGTTGCGCCGGACGGTCGCGGCCCGCCATCAGTACTGGCATCAGCAACGGCTTGGTCAGCCAGCGCTGCCGGTGGCGCCCGGTCGCCGCGAGCAGCGTGTCGGCCGCCGCGAGGGCCACGAAGACGACGGTTGCACGACGGGCCACGCCGCACCTCCCAACTACGCAAGGCTGCATCGTCAAAGCGGTCATCCGAAGCTGGTCGCGCCGCCGTCGAGTACCAGCGGATGCGCGTTGACGTAGCTGGATTCCGCGGATAGCAGCCACACCGCTGCGTAGGCCACCTCCCAGGCCGTCGCCTGGCGGCCGAACGGCAGGCTCCGCGCGGTACGGCCCGGGTTGCGCCGCGACGCCTCCCGCCCGAGCGGCGTATCCACCAGGCTCGGCACCACCAGGTTGGCCCGGATGCCCCGGGGCATCCCCTCCCGCGCGACCTGCCGGCAGATGCCGGGCAGCGCCGCCTTCGACGCGTCATAGGCCGGGATCCCGGTCGCCGCCCGCAGGCTCGCCGCCGAGCTGATGAACACGATCGCCGAGCCGGGATCCAGCACCGGCAACGCGGCCGCGGCCACCAGGAAGTGCGCCCGGGTGTTGACCGCGAACGTCTCGTCCCACTGGGCGGCGGTCGTCCCGGCCATCCCCCGCCCGGACCCGATGCCGACGTTCAGCACCAAGCCGTCGAGACCGCCCAGCGCCGCCGCTGACTCCGCGACCACCGCCGCGCACGCGTCCGGTGACGCCACGTCGGCCAGCACCACCGCGGCGGCCTGCCCTTCGTCGCGGACCAGCGCCGCGGTGGCTTCCGCGGCGCCCGCGTCGCGATCCGCGCAGGCCACCGCCGCGCCTTCTCTGGCCGCGAGCACCGAGATGGCCCGGCCGTTGCCGATCGGCGGATCCGGTTCCGGCGATGGCCGCGTCCCCGCGCCGACCACCAGCACCCGTCGCCCCGTCAGCCGGCCGCGTCCCGGCGCGGAGCCCGCGGCCTCGGCCGGCATAGTCATGATCCGGCCCACATCGGCGCGGCGTCCGGTGGCAGCGGCACGTCGAACGCGTTCAGCAGGAACGAGATAAGCGTGTAGTACCCGCACAGCGACACCAGCTCCACCATCCCGGCGTCGCCGAGGTAACGGTGCGCGGCGTCGTAGGCCTCCTGGTCCAGGCGGCCAGACCGACTGAGCTGGCGGGCCACCGTGTAGACGGCCCGTTCGTCGTCCGCCTCGAACGGCGGATCCTCGCCGCGCCCGATCGCGTCCACCACCGCGTCGGCGACGCCGTGCTCGCGCGCCATGGGCGCGTGCGCCCACCACTCGAACTCCGTCTGCCACCGCGCGCCGACCGTGATGATGGCGACCTCGGACAGCCGCCGCTCGATCGACGTGCCGAACCTGAGCTTCGCGCCGAGCGAGGACAGCCGCCGCCCGGCGCCCGGCGCCGTGACGAACGCGTTGAACGGCCCGGCTAGGCCGCCCTCGGCGGTCACCAGCAGGTCGTCCCGGCCGTTGACGATGCCGTCCCACAGCTGCTGGCCCTCGGGCCCCAGCTCCTCGCGCCGCACATAGGGAATCCGGGTCATAGCCCGAACAATAACCATTGCCACCAGGCGCCGATGAGCCCGCGGGTCCGTTCCGATCCCACCGGGTGCCGGAGCCGGGCGCGTTTTGCACCCTGCCGCGCGGAAGGAACCCCAGGGGAGCTAGATCGGCCGCGCGGCAGGGCTTGCGGGATCGCGCAGAGCGTCTACCCCTGCTGGACCGAACCATGCGCTACACACCATTCCGCCCTACCCCAGCTGAACCTGGTCCTCCGACAGCCCGGCGCCCTGGAGCGGGGGCCGCGCGTACGCGCGCATCCGCCGCAGCAGCCGGGTGCTGGCGGGCCGCACCAGCGGGTGGGTACCTCCGTGACGCTCGGCTTCGGCCTGCCACCGTGCCCGCCGGGCCGCGAGCGCCGCCGCGTCTTCAAGTTCCGCGCAGTTCAGCGTGTCGTGGTTGACGTCTACGAGGATGGTGTCGCCGTCCTCGATGAGCGCGATCGGCCCGCCGAGCGCCGCCTCGGGTGAGACGTGGCCGATGACCAGCCCCACCGAACCGCCGGAGAAGCGGGCGTCGGTCATCAGCGCGATGGTGATGCCGCGGCGGCGGCACAGCGCGGTGATCCGCGACGTCGGGTCGAGCAGCTCCGGCATCCCCGGCGCGCCGCGCGGGCCCTCGTAGCGGATCACCACCATGTCGCGGTCGGCGAACCGTTCGGGCGTGGACGCGAGCGCCTCGATCAGCGCTTGCTCACTGTCGAAGACGCGGGCGCGCCCGGTGAACCGGCCGTCCCGCATGCCCCCTTCGACGCCGGCCAGCTTGATCACCGCGCCGCCGGCGGGAGCCAGGTTGCCGTGGAGCAGCCGCAGGCCGCCGGTCGGCTTGAACGGCGCCGACAGCGGGTAGATCACGTCGCCGTCCGGCGCGGGCGGCGCGAGCCGGGCAACCTGCCCGGCCAGGGTCTCCCCGGTGCAGGTGATGCAGTCGCCGTCGAGGAGCCCGGCGTCGAGCAGCTCTTTGACGATCACGGGCAGGCCGCCCTTGGCGTCGATGTCCACCATCGAGTAGCGGCCGAACGGACGCGCGTTCACCAGCACCGGCAGCGTGCGCGAGACCCGGTTGAACTCGTCTTGCGTGATCGCCTCGCGCCAGTAGTCGAGGCCGGCGGCGCGGGCCAGTTCGGGCGCGTGAAGCACGACGTTGGTGGAACCGCCCATGGCGATCGCCACCAGCGTCGCGTTGCGCAGCGACGCCGGGGTGACGACGTCGCGGGGCCGGATGCCGCGCTCGGACAGCACCTGCAGCGCATCGACCAGCTGGGCGGGGAATTCCTCGATACGCCGGCGATCCTCCGAGGCGGGGCTCACCATGTGCAGCGGCTCCATGCCGCAGGTCGCGATGAACGACTGCATGGTGTTGTAGGTGAACATCCCGCCGCAGCTGCCGTGGCCGGGCGAGCACTCCAGCGCGAGGCGGCGTCGTTCCTCCGGTGACTCCGCCGCCGCCTGGAAGCAGGACACGATGTCAACCGGCTCGCCGGTGCGGGAGTCGATGCCGGGGCGGATCGACCCGTCGGACATGATCACCGCGGGCGCGTTGCGCTCGAGGATCGCGGCGAGCGTCCCGACCGGCGGCTTGTCGCAGGCGACGACGGCGATCGCCCCGCGAACGTCGCTCCCCTCCAGGTGCAGGCAGACGCCGTCGTTGGTCGTCTCGCGGCCGATCAGCGAATACCGCATCTCGGGTGTGCCGTTGCGCTGACCGTCGGAGATCCCGCCCGCGAAGTTGGGCGCGATGACCCGCACCGGCAGATCCGCGCCGGAGACCCGGCGGCGCAGCTCGGCCTGGATGGCCTCGACCTTCGCCGGGACCCCGGCGTAGCAGATGCTGTCACCCAGGTTGCCGATGATCCCCCAGGCCGGACAGTGGATCTTGTCGGGGTCCTGGCCCTGCAGCCGCGCCGTCGCGACCGCCTGCGTGTCCTGTCCCGGCTTCCACTGCCCTGTGTCGTTCACCACTGTGTCGTTCACCGCCGACCCCTCACATCCCGTGTCCCGGATCGTCGTCGATGGTACCGAACGCGCGGCCCAGGACGTCTCCCGCGACGGCCTATCGCAGATCGGAGAGAAGCAGGTCCACGGTCGCCTCCTCGTGCACGGCGACGTCGGCCGCCGTCATGGCGGCGCCCAGCGCCTCGTCCCACGGCGTGGCCTGGGTACGCCCGCTCAGGCCGAGCCGGCCTTCTACGGGAAGCCGGCCGACCGCGTGGACGTAGTCGTCGCATCCGAACCGCCAGGGGCGGGCGCCGCGGTCGAAGACGCGCCGGGCGATGGCGATGCCGGGCCAGTCGAAGTCGCCGTGGTAGAGCACGGTGGTGCGAGCGAGCAGGGCCACGCCCGCGGCCGCCGGGCTTCCGGACAGGCAGGCCACCGGGCGGGTCACGCCCGCCGCCGCCAGGTGCTGGAGGACCTGGGGGTTCTCACAGGCGTGGACGATCTCCCCGGGCCCGGTCAGCCCAGCGCCGACGCCGGCGGCGCGCCGCAGTTCGTGCACGGTCAGATGAGTGATCAGGCCCAGGTCGGCGCGTTCGCGCATCATGGCGGACCATCGGTCGCGGCCGGGCGGCCGCAGCGCCCAGGTAATGACCGTCCCGGAGATCTCATCGGTGCTGACGCCGGCGCGCTGCCAGAGGAGCCGGCGCTCGGCGGCCGAGGTGGCGGGCGGGGTGTCGAGGGCGAAGGCGAGCGCGCGCAGCACCAGGGCGGCCGGGACGCCGCCGTCGAGGCCGTGGGCGTCGCCGGTGATCTCGCTGGCGAGTTCGGCCAGCCCGGTCGGCGGGTCGGCCGGCGAGCCGGTGTCGTCCAGGATCCGCGCCAGGGCCTGCACGGTGACCGACAGCGTGGTGGCGACCTGCGCGGCGGTGAGCCGGGTGAGCAGGCCGCTGCGGCGGCACCAGTCCGCCCACCGCGGCGCCCAGTCCCGGGCGGCCAGGTCGTGCTCGGCGAGCAGCAGGTCGAGCTGAGCCCACAGGCGCTGCCGCCCGGCGTGGGCGGCGGCGCGCTCGGCGGGCCGGTTCCCCAGCGGCGCGCCGGTCAGTTCCGCCACGAACGCGACCAGGCCGCACCCGGCCGCGCTGGACCGCAGGGACGTGTCGAGGTCGGCCAGCCGTACCCGGGCCAGGCCGGCTGGCGTCGCCCGGCCGAGCAGGCCGCTGAGCCGGTCCGCGCCGTCCTCGTCCAGCGGCACCGCGATCGAGCCGCGCACCGCGTGCCCGGTGCGCTCGAGGCGGTCCCGCAGCCCGGACCACAGCGGCCGCAGCGACGGTGCCAGCAGGTAGTCGCGCAGTGCTGGCGGGATACGGGCCGGCGGCATACGGGCCGAACGGATGTCGCTCACGCCGTGCTTCGCAGGTGGCGGTTGCGGCCGTCCCAGTGCACGTGCGTGGTCACCGCGGAGCTGCCGTCGCTGCGCCGCACCTCGTACACGTCGAGCCGGGGAACCTGCGGGAAGCAGCCCCACAGGGCGTGGCCGGTCATCACGAAATCCAGGTCGAGGGTGACGAGCAGGCCCATGAGCTCGGCCACGGTACCGTCGTCGACCTTGGCGAAGGCGTCGTCGAGGAGGATGAGCCGCAGCGCCCGGCCGTCGTCGCCGAGGCTGGTGAGGTAGCCGTCGGCGGCGGCGAACAAGGTCACGTAGGAGACGAAGCGGGTCTCGCCCTGGGAGAGCTTGGCGCGCCGGGACAGGCGGCGCTGCTGGCCTTCCTCGGGGCCGAGGATGGTGACGGTGACCTCGTGCCAATGCCGGTAGTCCAGGGCGGCGGCGAGGTGGGTGGCGTAGCCGCTGCTGGGGTCGGCGCTGTAGTACTGCTCGACGCGCTGCCGCAGCAGGTCGGTGAGCTCGGCGTTCTGAGTCTCTGAGCGGACGACGTCGGACGTGGCCACGAGCTCGAGGATGCGGCCGAGCAGGAGATGGTCGTCGCGCAGCCGCCAGCCGAGGCGGACGCCGACGCCGTTGCTGGTGCGGATCTCGCGGAGGCTGGCGTTCATCGCGCCGATGAGCTGCTCGGCCTGGTTGACCCGGCGCCGGAGCTCCTCGGCCACGCCGCCGAGGACGAAGCGGGTGAAGACGGCGCGTTCACGCTCGCTCAGCGCCGCCCGCCCGGCTTCGACGCGGGCGGCCAGGATACGGGCCGCGCCGGCCAGGGTACGCTCGTCGCCCGCCCCGGCGACCTCGACGAGGAACACGGTGTCGTCGAGGGTGTGCCGGACGTCGAGCTGGCCGGAGACCTCGCGGTCGAACTCGCGGAACGCGTTGGAGACCGTGGTCAGCGACGCGGGCTGACGCGGGGCCGGGACCGCGGCCAGTATCGCCTGCGTGACGGACCGGACGTCGGCTACCTGCTCCGGGTGGACGATCCCGGACAGCGCCCCGCTGGTCGCGGCGGCGGCCAGGCCGGGGAGAAGCAGGCCGCGGTTGAGCCGCTGCGCGGCGGCGACCATCTGAGCGGTCTGCCGGCGGACGTCCTGGTCGGCTCGGTCGCGGTCCGACTGGGCCTTGCCGAGGCGTGGACCCAGCGTGGCGGCGGCGTTCTCGGCCGCACGGAGGTCGCCGTAGGCGCGCTCTCGGGCTGCCTTGGTCTGGGCTAGTTCGGCGCGGGCCCGCTCGAGCGGCAGGTCGATGGCGGTGTGCTGGGCGGCGAGCTCGCTGGCGGCGGCGTGCCAGGCGGACCAGCGCTCCTCGGCCGTCAGCTCCGCGGTGTCCCGCGCGGCCGCGGCCTCCCCGGCCCGGCGGAGCTGATCGGCGTGCCGCCGGGCGCGCTCGGCCAGGCGCGCGAATTCCCGGCCCAGCTGGGCGCTCTTGTCCTGCGCGCGGCGCGCCGCGGCCACCGCGTCCTCCAGCGCCGCGGTCTCGGCGGGCAGGCCGAGGTGCGCGCAGGTGGCCTGGTGAGTGCCGAGCTCCGCGACCCACGAGGCGCGGAGCCGCCGGGCGCGCACGGCCTCTTCGCCGGCGCGGCCCGAGCTGAGGGTGGCCCGGGCCAGGTCCCTGGCGGCGACCCGGCGGGCGGCGTGCAGGTCCGCCGTGCGGGGCGCGCCGCGGACCAGCGCGTCGATCCGGCCGGTGCGGGCGTCGAGCCCGGTACGCCGCCGGGCCCGCTCCTCGCTGGCCCGGGCGAGGTCCGCCAGCTCGGCGTCGATCCCGGCGATCCGCTCCCGGCGGTGGGCGGCCCGGGCGGACGCGCCGATGTGCCGGGCCCGGTCGGTGACGTGCCGGCCGCGCAGCGGGCCGTTCCGCCAGCTCCCGTCCGCCGACACGGAGGTAGCCGCGTCCGGGTCGCCGAAGCCGATGCCGCCCAGCACCGCGGCGATGGTGCCCGCGGGCAGCCCGGCGGCCGGGTCCGGGCGCAGCGCGGCGGACAGGGCCCGGCGGGGCCGGACGGCGGCCGGGCCGAGCAGCACCTCACCGTCGGCGGCGACCACCGCGCCGTCGGGCTGGACGACCGCGCTCAGCAGCCCCGAGGCGAGCAGGGCCCCTTCCACCCCCGCCTGATCCTGGCCGGTCAGGCCGCCGGTGAATTCGACGCAGCGCCACAGCGGCTCGCCGGGCCGCTCCGGGGCCAGCCAGGGCGGGTCGCCCGGCTTGGGATCGCGCTCGGCCGCCAGGTCCGCGCGCTCGGATCGCAGCGCCCGCCCGGCGTCGCGGTCGGCTGCTTCGGCCGCGTCGAGCCTCGCCCGTTCGGCTTCAATCATGGCCTGGGCCGGCCGGGCCGCTTCCACGGATGCGTCGTCCAGGTCGCGCAGCGTGCCCTCGGCCTCGCCGGCCAGCACCTCGACGTCGCGGATCAGCGGGCCGACGGCCGGGTGAGCGGTCCAGTCGATCTCGCCGAGCAGTTCCCTGGTCCGCGCGTCGCCGGTCCAGGCGCGCCAGTCCTGGGCCAGGGTGATCGCGGCCGCGTCCCGCTCGGCGGCCCGCTCCCCGGCGGCCCTGGCATCCTGGTCGGCCGTGCTTCGCAGGTGCTCGGCGTCGGCCTCGACCCTGAGCACCGCCTGCTGCGCCTCGGCCAGTCGCCGGGCCTCGGCCAGCCGGCGTTCGGCCGCGGCAGACCGCTCGGCGGCGCTGGCCGCGGCGGCGGTGGCCGTCTGCCGGGCCGCGCCGGGGTCGGCCGGGAAGAGCTCGGCGACGGTGGCGGCCGGGCGGGTCACCGGGTCCGGGTCGTGGTGGCGGGTCGTGCGCACCAGCGCAGGCGCGGGCGCGGGGTCCCGCTCGAGGACGCGGACCTCGCCGGGCAGCGCGCCGTCGGGCAGGTGGGCGTCGGCGAGGGATTCCCGGGCGGCGGCCAGGGCGGCGGCGGTGTCGCCGGCGGCCTCGCGGACCTCGTCCAGGGCCCGGTCGGCGTCTTCGACGGCGCGCCGGTGGCCGGCCCGCTCCCGGTCGGCCCCGGCGAGGGCCTGGTCGGCCGCCGCGGCCAGCGCGGCCTCGGCCTTGTCCCGCTGGACCAGGTCGTCGGCGGTCTTGAAGATCTCCCGGGACTGGATCGCGGCCAGCGCGTGGTCGATCTCCTCGAGCTCGGCGGCCAGCTGCTGAGCCTGCGCCCGGAGACGGCCGGACTCCTCCTCGAGGCCGGCCAGCTCGTCCGCCCGGCGGCCGGCCGTCTGCTCCGCCTCGGTGACGGCGTCGGCGGCGGCCTGGGTGTCCCGGGCCATCGACCGCAGGGTCTCGGCGGCGTAGCGCTGGTAGACGGTCAGGAACGCGGCCACCTGCTCGGCCGAGTTCTCCAGGCGGTCCTGCGCGGCCCGCGTCTCGGTCAGGCCGTCGAGCTGCTCGCCGGCCCGGACCAGGGCCTCCTCGTGCAAAGGCGGCAGCGACTCGAGCAGGATCTGCGGCAGCCGCCCCTCGTCGATGCGGTTGCCCACATCGGGCGCGCGCAGCGTGTGCAGGAGCTGGAGCAGGCCGTCGTAGCGGTCCCGCCCGGCGTCGCCGCCCAGGCCGAACACCTCGGCGCGCACATGCTCGCGGTGCACGCCGGGAGATTCGGTGATGCGGTCGGCCCCGATCAGCTCGGTCAGCCCGTCGCGGGACAGCGGCTCGCGGGCGCCGGACATCAGCTTCAGGCCGTCGCCGACGCGCAGCGGCGTGGTGAAGTACCAGACCTTGGTGCTGCTGGCGGACTGGCTGTGCCGGACCAGGGCGCCGATGGTGAGGTAACCGCCCGGCCGGCGCAGCTCCAGCCAGAGGTAGCCGGTGCGGTTACCCTGGCCCTGCGCGCCGGTGCGCATCAGCTCGTCCAGGCTGACCCGCGCCGCGCCGGTGGCGTCCATCCGGCGGCGGTCGGCGTCGAGCAGGAACGGCAGCAGCATCTCCAGCGCGCGCGACTTCCCGGACCCGTTGGTGCCGCGTAGGATCATCCGGCCGCCGCTGAGGTCGAACTCGTTGTCCAGGTAATGCCAGATGTTGACGATGCCGGCCCGGGACAGCCGCCAGCGCTCGTCGAAGCGGCGGGGCGCGTGGTGCTGGCTCATCCGGGCACCTCCTGGGTCAGGGTTCTCACCTGCGGCTGGTACCGGGCCGCGAACGAGAAGATGGCCAGGCCCTCGTCCAGGCGGCAGGCGAGGCGCAGCGCGGCCAGCAGATCGACGACGTCGGCGCGCAGGGCGTCGGGGGAGGCGCCGTAGGCGTCCTTCCAGACCTTGTGATAGCGGGCCGCCAGCTCGCCCAGCACCGCGTCGACCTGAGGCCACGGGGCGAGGGCGCCCGGCAGCGCCCGGCCGTCGACCAGGACGAGGGACTCCCCCGACGGGGCCAGGACCGCGGCCAGCTCGTCAAGCAGCAGCAGCGCGGCCTGCTTGGCGCTGCCGCTGCCGGGGAAGTCCAGGTCGGTGAGCGCGCCGGACGGGTCGTAAGCCAGCACGCCCTCGGCCCGGACCTCCAGTACCAGGCCGAAGTTCTCGTCCAGATGACGGGCCAGCTCGTGGCGCTCGCGGGACAGCACGTCGAGCTCGTCGCCGGGGAGTTCGGCCCGGAACACCGCCGGGTTCTCCACCAGCCGCTGGCGCAGCCGCCGGCGCGGCGCCTCAGGCTGGCGCCGCGACCAGGTGTCCTCGGCCGTATCGAAGTGGTGCAGCGGGCTCGGCAGCAGGTGGATGAGCAGCGAGCGGTTGATGCTCAGCAGGGCCTCGTCCTCGGCCCGCTCCCCCCAGGCGGTCAGCGATCCGTCGGTCTCGGTCACCACCCCCCAGGCCACCAGGAGCCGGAGCGCCGTGACCAGCTGCCGCCGGTCGCTGATGCCGTCGGTGATCATGAGCGACTGCTCGGCCGCGTCGGCCCGGATCTGGTCGACCAGCGCGGAGATGAGGATCTGCTCGCCCACGCCGGACGCCAGCAGCGCCCCGCACGCCAGCGCCAGGTGGACGTAGGTGGCGGGGGTGAAGGGCCTGTCGTCGGTCACCCGCCGGGCCGGGCGCACCGGCGCGGACGCCGGCAGCGGCGCCTTCACCAGGCGGGCGAAGCTGGACTCGACGATCAGCGCGTACCCGAGCTGGCTGGCGAACATGGATTTCAGCGCCGGGGCATGCTGCCGCACCAGGTCCAGCTCGGCGGGCTGACGGGCGGCGGTCACGATGGGCGAGGCCAGCAGGGACCGGGCGGCGATCCGCCGCTGCCCGGCATCGAGCCCGGGTGTCGATACCCGCCGGGCCGTCATATGGCCGCCTCCCGCTCCTGACCGGCGCCCGACACGGAAAGGCTCAGGGCGACGAAGGTGGTCGTGCCGTCGGAGCTGGTGACCACGGTGTCGTGACCGGGGATCGCGCACAGGCGCAGGCCGGTGTCGTGGTCCGTGATCTCGTCACGGTTGCGGGCCAGCAGGCCCGCCACCAGGTCGAGGAGGAGGTCGCGCGCGGCCGGTGAGATGCTGGCGCGGTGCAGCGGGCCGGTGAGCGCGAGCTCGGCGGCGGCGGCCTGGCGCTGCTCGGCCTCGCGCTGCGCCTCGGCGGTCAGCCGGAGCCGGTCGGCGGTCGGGTCGGGAACACGGGAGCTGCGTCCGCGCATCGCCCGGTCGCCGCGTTCGCGCAGCGATACCGGGACGACAACCGGATCCGAGTCCCACCACGAGGTCATCGGTCCGATACGCGGATCGGGTTCCTCCGGGCCGAACAGCAGGTGCCGTGACGGGTAGGCGCCGAACGCCGCCGCGTAGAGCCGGTGGGCGCCGTCGTCGTCCGCCGCGGAGAACCAGCGGGCGAGCCTGAGGAAGTCGGCGCGGCGGGAAAAGCCCGTCCCGGAGGAGTCGAGCAGGCGCTTGGCGTTGGTGATCAGCTGGCCCAGCGCCTGGCTGGCGGCGGCGCGAAGCTGCTCGGGCCCCGAGCCACGGTGGGCGTCGTACCAGTAGGCCAGCTCTTCCCAGTCCTGCCTGGTGCGTCCCTGCGCCCGCTCGACGGCCGTGCCGTCCGGCAGCGTGAGCCCGGGCAGCCGGGCCAGGGCGCACAGCAGCGGATCGATTCGCTTCAGCACCAGGCTCACTCGCTGGGCGACCGCGGGAGCGTGCCGGGTGACGTCGGCGGTGATCAGCTCGATGTATACCAGCAGCAACTCCTTGAACTGCGCGTACTCCTCGCCACCGAGGTCGTAGCGGCTGAGGACGCCGGCCAGGTAGGCGTAGAAATCGCGGACGCTGTCGGTGAAAAGGCGCTGGTTGCCGAACACCGTGGTCACCTCGCCCGCCAGGACGTCGGCGTCGATCTCCGGCCGGCTCAGCACCGCGAGGATGCGGTCGAGGGACTGAACGATCTGGCCGAGCAGCTCCCGCGCCACCTCACGCGCGCCGTCGCTGGCGTGCAGCAGGGCGACCGCCTCGCGGTGCAGGCGCCCGCCGAGCTTGGACACCTGGTAGCGGGACCTGGAGCGGATGTACTCGGCGACCGTGCTCACCCTCGCGTCGCGGACCGCCGGGACCAGGTTGCCCCACAGGACCAGCTGCCGGCAGCGGGCCTCCACGGTGTCCCGGTCGAGGGCCAGGCCGCGGTCGGCCAGCTGCGCGGTTACCTCGACCGCGGACAGGTCGACGAGCAGGGTGGCGGAGAACAGGTCCATGATCGCCAGGTAGTCGGCGGACTCGTCGACGGTCAGGTACCGGAACAGGGCACGCCGCGAGCCTTCTGCCGTCGGCGAGATCACGTCCTCCACGAAGCAAGGCTAGGGGAGCCGGCCGACATTTTCCGGTGCCCCGATCCGGGGCTCCCCCCCTTGCTGGCCTCAGCCGCTGCCCATCAGCATCGAGTCGATGTCGAACTTGGGGAACCTGAGGAACTGCCTCATGACGTCGACCACGCGCTGGAGCCGTACCTTGTCCACGCGGCCGACCGGTCCGGTGCCGACCGGGTAGCTGTCCAGGGCCATGACCGCCGCGGTCTCCGCGGACACGCCGAACGGGGCCGGCATGTTCACCATCGCCGTTTCGACGGCGGCGCGGCTGGAGTCCGCGATCCGCTGGCCCTCCTCCAGCGCCGTGTAGAACGCGGCCAGCGTGTGCGGGTACTTCGCCGCCCACCGCTTGGTGACTACGTAGCCCTCGACCGGGAAGCTCGTGGTCGCGCCCTGATCCAGGTCGGCCAGCGGCACGCCGCCCTGAGACTCCTCCGTGTCACTGGCGAACGGCTCCGGCAACACCGCCGCGCTGACCGCGCCGGACTGGAGTTCGGCCGGCATCTCGGTGAACGGGATGCTGGCGAAGTGCACGCTCGTGGGAGACACCCCATGCTCGGTCAGGACTGACGCGGTGAGCAGGAACAAGATATTGTTCGGCGCGTTGATCGCGACCGTCTGGCCCTGGAGCGCGGCCAGGGTCGTAACCGGCGAACTTGGCATCGTGTAGATGCCCTGGGTCCCCGACCCCATCACCGACCCCTCGGCGAAGATGTCCAGGTCGGCCGTGCCCTGCCGCTGCGCCTGGATATAGGAGACGTAGTTTCCGCCGGTGATGTCGTACGCTCCCGCCACCTGGCCGGCGATCGCGGTGTCGCTGCTGGTGGCGGCGATGAAATTGACGGTCAGTCCCTGCGCCTTGAACAGGCCCTGATCAAGCGCGATGAAAAAGCCGGCCGAATCCACGCCCGGATCCACGGCGACGTTCAGGACCGGCTTCTCCAGGCTGCGAGCATTCGTCGCGCCCCCGCCGCTCGAGCAGCCCGCGGCCAGCGCCAAGGCCACGGCCGTGACCAGTGGCGCCCTGCCGCGCACCCGCCTGATTCCCATCGCCAGTCGTAGTCCCCTCCGTATCCCCGGGGGCAGCCTAGATCAGCAGAACTCGCTTATTCAGGTGGATTACCGTTAACCAGAATTAAAAAATCATAAAGTGCGGCAGGCCGTGATGCCGTTAACGAAGGCGTGTTAGAGATATGAGCCCCTATAGTGAATCATGAGATCGTGACCACGCTGGACGCCTGGGCGCGCATGCGGCCACGATCAGGAAGCCGCGGAGGCTGTGCGCGACAGGATCCGGAGCGGGCGACCCGGCTGTTCGAGCAGCACGGCGACTATATCCGGGCCGCGCGTCTCTTCGAGGACGCGGTGGCACTCAAGGACAGCACGAATTCATGAAACCACCGGAGGCCTGGTCGGGCTGATCTCCGGCAACTCGGACAGGAGGTGATGAGCGGATGACCGACGTCGAGCTGAGCCGGGCCGATGCCATCGAGTTCCGTGATGCGCTCACCCGGGCGGTGCAGACCGAATCGACGTTGCGGCGGGTGCTCTCGGACAGCGGGTTCGACACGACCGTGCTGCCGCCGGGCCTGGACCTGCGTAGCCTGACGGGCCGGGTCTTCGACGACCTGGCGAACGGCGCGGAGCCGGGATACCGTGCGCTGCTGGCCATCGTGCTGTCCCCGAACCAGTTCCCGAAGAACCCCGTCTTCCTCCGGCTCGCCAGGGATTACGCCCAGGACCTCGTTCCTGGATCGAGCGCGGCCGCGCTCAACTCCCCGCCCGCCAGGGCCGGGCTCGGCGCATACCCCGTGAACTGGAGCAGGCCGGACGTCCAGGAGACAGCGAAGATACTAGAGACGATCTACCGGACCCCAGAGATCGAGCAGCTCGTGTTGCGCGTCGGCCTCGACCCGGCGCGTATCGACTTTGACGGACCGGCCTCCTTGGTCTGGCGTGAGGTCTTCAACCTGGCGGCGAGCCAGGGCAAGGTCGACGCGCTGCTGGACGAGGTGAGCAGTTCGCTCCCTGCCCTGCGCGACGCGCTGGACGAGGTGCGGGGCGGCTTACCACCCTCACCCGGGTGGCTTCTTGTCTACCGATGCCTGGTAGATCTGCTCGATCGACGAGTCGAGCCGGGCGTTGAACTGCTCGTCGGTCTGGCTCTCCGTCAGCCCTTCGAGCAGCGCGCGCGAGAAGCTGGCGATGAGGGTGGGATCGCGAGCGAGCAGGGCGCAGGCCTCGTCCCGGCTGTAGCCGCCCGACAGGGCGACGATCCGCAGGACGCGCGGGTCAGAAGCCAGGTCGCCGTACAGGCCGGGCCGGGTCGGGATGGTGACCTTCAGCATGACGGTCGCGCCATCGGGCAGC
>Ga0318496_10000135_pt1 | contig 21547 bp, 18 predicted proteins | sample GRESIP109b1f22_FD_203296 | JGI IMG/M metagenome (GOLD analysis project Ga0318496, IMG submission 203296) | Tropical soil microbial communities from Luquillo Experimental Forest, Puerto Rico - GRE.SIPMG.109b1f22 | ecosystem: Environmental > Terrestrial > Soil > Tropical forest > Bulk soil... | reverse complement strand
GGACGACCCGACGACGCACCTCGAGCTCACGATGATCCACGAGGTCATGATCCTCGATCACAGCGGGCCGGAGCTGGCCGCGATCCAGTGGGCGTCGGCCCTGAAGACCACCCTCTGCGCCGCGCTCGTCGCCTCGATCCTGAACCCGCTCCACCCGGCGGACGGCCTCCTCCTCGCGGCAGCGGCGAACGTCGCGCTCACGCTGCTCGTGGCCGTCCTCGTGGGCTTCGTGGAGTCGCTCGTCGCGCGCCTCCGGCTGCGGGCCATCCCGGCCTACGTCTCGGTCGCGACGGTTTCCGCGCTCGTCGCGCTGCTCGTGACCGCGTGGTGGCAGGGGAACGCCCGGTGACCTACCTCCTCGTCGCCTTCCTCGCCGCGACCTTCGCGCCGCTGCTCGTCGCCACCTGGCGCACGAGCCTGCTCGGGCTCTGCGTCCAGGGGCTGCTCCTCACCGCGGTCTCGATCGAGCGGGGGTGGCCGACGTCCGCGTCGGGCGCGGTGCTGCTCGCGGACCTGCTCCTGCTCCGGTCCTGGTTCGTGCCGCGCTACCTGTACGAGACCCTGCGCCGCCAGGAGGCGGCGCGGCGGCGCGACGTGCTGCCGGCGAGCCTGCTCACCTGGATGATCGCCGGCACGCTGATCTTCGTCGCCTTCGAGTTCGCGGCCCGGGTGTGCCCGCGGGGCGGCGACGAGGCCACGCACGTGGCGGTCGCGACGGCCGCGCTCCTCCTCTCCTTCCTCCTGCTCGCCACCGAGAAGCGGACCTTCGGCCTGGTCGTCGGCGCGCTCCAGCTCGAGAACGCGATCGCGCTGTTCGAGCTCTCCGGCGAGCACGCGCTGCCGCTCCTGGTGCAGCTCGGGGTCTCGGGCGTCCTCCTCCTCACCGTCCTCACCTTCGCGGCGTTCGTCCGCCACCTGCGCGCCGAGCCGACCGACGCGGGCGGGCCCGCGCCGGGGAGCACCCCGTGAAGAACCTCCTGTCCGCGCTCGCGCCGGCGGCCGCCGCGCCGGCCGAGGCAGTGCGCCGCCTGCGCCCCGCAGCCGTGAACTTCCTCGTCGCCGTCGCGGCGCTCGGCGCGGCGCTGGCGCTCGGCCTCGCCTTCGCGACGCCCGCGGGCGAGGTGACGGTCCTCGCCGGCCGCCTCTTCGTGGTCGACGCCACCTCGCGCCTGTTCGTGCTCGTCGTGAACCTCGTCTTCCTGGGCGTCGCGACGTACGTCTGGACGCGCGTGCGCGACACGCCCGAGCTCCAGGAGGGCATCGGGCGGCTCGTCCTCTTCTCCCTCGCCTTCATCGCCGCGGCGAACCTCGCGATCCTGTCGAACCACCTCGTCGCGATGTGGGTGCTCCTGGAGCTCTCCACGCTCGCGGCCGTCCCGCTCGTCCAGCACCGCTGCAACCGGGCGCGGCTGCGCGCCTCGTGGAAGTACTTCCTCTTCTCGTCCGTGGGCCTCGCGCTCTCCCTGCTCGGGTTCGCGTGCCTCGCGCGCGGCGCCGAGGCCTCGGGCGCGCAAGAGGTGACGTTCTTCCTCGACGGGCTCGCCGTGCTGGCGCGGCAGCCGACCGAGATCTGGCGGCGGCTCGGGCTCGTGCTGATCCTGCTCGGCTTCGGGACGAAGCTGGGGCTCGCGCCGATGTACACCTGGCTGCCGGACACGTACCACGCGGCGCCCCGCGCGGTGACCGTGCTCCTGGCCGCCGTCCAGTTCAACGTCGCGCTCACCGCGGTGTTCCGCGTGGTGCAGCTCTACCGCGCCACCGACCAGGACGTGATCGGCATCGAGCTCGTGGCGCTCGGGCTCGCGACGATGGCGGTCTCGGCGCTCGGGATCGTCGCGACCCGGAACTACGTGCGGCTCATCGCCCTCGCCTCGCTGAACCACGGCGGCGTCATCGCCATCGGCCTCGGGATCGGCGGGACCGCGGCCTACGGGGTCGTGCTGTACGCGGTGAGCAACGCGTTCATCAAGGCGATCCTGTTCCTCACCGCCGGCAAGATCGAGAGCCACTACCGGACCGAGGACGTGCGGGAGGTCTCCGGGCTCCTGAAGGACATGCCGTACAGCGGGCTCTTCTTCATGGTCGGCACCTTCGCGCTCTTGGGCTTCCCGCCGTTCGGGAGCTTCCTCGGGGAGCTCATCGTGATGAGCGGGCTCGTCGGAGCCGGCTGGTACGGGGTCTTCGCTGCGTTCTGCGCGATCCTCACCGCCACCTTCGTCGCCACCGGGCGCGCGTTGTTCCCGATGATCTGGGGAGAGCCGCGGCGCGCCGTGGACTGGGCGAGCCAGCCGCTCGCCACGATCCTGCCGAAGCTCGTCTTCCTCGGCTGCCTCCTGGCGATGGGGCTCTACCTCCCCGCGCCCGTGAACGCGCTCTTCCGGCAGGTCGCCGCCGGGCTGGGGGCCGAGTGACGACCTCCACCCTCCTCGTCCCCGCCGCCGGCCTCGCGGTGGCGCCGAAGGACTTCTTCGCCGACCTCCGCGCGCGGCTCGCGGCCGGCGCGCGGCCCGTCACGTTCTATGGCCAGCCGGCCGACGATCCGGGCGACGTCACGCTCACCGCCGTGCTCGAGGACGGAGGGCGCCTCTCGGTCCGGCGGACCTCGATCTCGCGGGCGCGCGGCTGGCACTCGCTCACCCGCGACTTCCCCGCGCTGCACGTCTTCGAGCGCGAGATCCACGAGGAGCACGGGGCGAAGCCGCACGATCACCCGTGGCTGAAGCCGGTGAGGTTCCCCGGCGCGGAGCGGGGAGCGATCGACCAGTACCCGTTCTATCCGGTCGAGGGGAAGCAGGTGCACGAGGTCGCGGTGGGGCCGATCCATGCCGGCGTCATCGAGCCAGGCCACTTCCGCTTCATGTGCCTCGGCGAGACCGTCCACCACCTCGAGATCCACCTCGGCTACCAGCACCGCGGCGCCGCGCGGCTCCTGCTCGCGCGCGACGCGCGCTCGCTCGCGCCACTCGTCGAGACCATCGCCGGAGACTCGAGCGTCGCGCACGCGTGGGCCTACTGCGACGCGCTCGAGGCGCTCGCGGGCGCCCCGGCGGACGAGGCCCTGGAGGCGTCGCGCGGCGTCGGCCTCGAGCTCGAGCGCATCGCGATGCACCTCGCCGGGCTCGCCGGGCTCGCCACCGACCTCGCCTTCCTGCAGGGCGCGGCCACGTGGGGACGCCTGCGGACGACCGTGATCAACACGACCATGCTCGTGTGCGGCAGCCGCTTCGGGCGAGGCTGGGTGCGCCCGGCGTCGCTCCGCGCCGGCCTCGACGTCGAACGGGCCGCTGCGGTCCGGGCCGCGCTGGAGCTCGTTGCGCGGGACGTCGCCCTCGTGAACGAGCGATTCCTGGGCGCAGCGAGCGTGCGGCACCGCCTCCAAGGGGTCGGCACGGTGACGCGCGAGCAGGCGCTCGAGGTCGGGCTCGTCGGGATGGCGGCGCGCGCGAGTGGCGTCGACCGCGACGTGCGCGCGAGCCTCCCGGGTCCCCTGTACGCGCGCCATCCGCTGGAGCCGGTGGCAGAGCCGAGCGGCGACTGCTGGGCCCGCGCGCTCGTCCGGATCCGCGAGATCGAGGCGTCGATCCGCTGGATCGGGTCGGTCCTCGACGCGCACCCCACGCTCGAGCTGGCGGGGAGCCCGGTCGGCGAGCTCGCCCCGGACACGCTCGGGGTCGCGGTCCGAGAGGGCTGGCGCGGCGAGGTGGTCCACTGCCTCGAAACCGACGGGCGCGGAGCGCTCCGTCACTACGCGGTCCAGGATCCCTCGCTCCGCAACTGGATGGGGCTCGCACTGGCGGTGCGCGAGAACGAGATCTCGGACTTCCCCATCTGCAACAAGAGCTTCGATCTCTCCTATTGCGGCAACGATCTCTGACGGGCGGGACGCACGAATGTGGAGCGCGCTGAAGGTGAGGTTCTCGCAGGGGCGGCAGTTCATCCCCGACCTGCGACAGGCACGGCCGAAGGGCTTCCGCGGCCTCCCGGTCCTCGCAGAGGCTCCCTGCCGGGAGGCGTGCCGCGCGTGCGCCGACGCCTGCCCCACCGAAGCGCTCTCCCTGTCCCCGCTCCGCCTCGATCTCGGCCGCTGCATCCTGTGCGCGGAGTGCGTCCCCGCCTGCCCCGAGGAGAAGCTCGGGCTCACCACCGATCCGCGCATGGCCGCCGGCACGCGCGACGCGCTCGTCCTCCGCGAGGGGCCCGCCGCCCCCCCCGCCGTCGCGGTCCACGAGGCCCTGTCGCGCGCGTTCGGCCGCTCACTGAAGCTCCGCCAGGTGTCGGCCGGCGGCTGCAACGCGTGCGAGCTCGAGCTGAACGCGCTCGGCAACGTGAACTTCGATCTCGGGCGGTACGGCATCGAGTTCGTGGCGTCCCCCCGCCACGCCGACGGCCTCGTGCTCACCGGCCCCGTCACGCGCAACATGGCCGAGGCGCTGGCGCTCGCCTGGGACGGGATGCCCGCCCCCAAGTTCGTGATCGCGTGCGGCGCCTGCGCCATCTCGGGCGGCCCATACGCCGCGTCGCCGGCACTCGACCGCGGCTTCCTCGAGCGGCTCGCGCCCACGCTCTATGTGCCGGGCTGCCCGCCGCACCCCCTCACGTTCGTGAACGGAATCCTGGACCTGCTCGGCCTGGAGCTCCCCAGCTGAGCGAGGTTCTCGCCAAGGCAGCTCGAATGCGTGAGACTGCCGATCGAGGACATCGATGCAGCTGACGCTCCGCCAGGCAGCTCGCTACCTCGGCGTCGACGAGGACGCGCTCGAGAGGTGGGCGGACCGCGGCGAGCTGCCGGCCGCACGCGTCGACGATCAGTACCGCTTCAATCGCGTCGATCTGCTCGAATGGGCCGCCGAGCGGCACCTCACCGTCTCGCCGGAGATCCTCGCCGATCCCGGCCTGCACCCCGAAGATCTGCCTCGACTCTCCGAGTGCGTGCGCGCGGGAGGCATCCACTACGGGGTCCCGGGCTCCGACAAGGAGGGCCTCCTCCGCGCGGTGGTCGACGTGCTGCCGCTCCCGCGCACGATCGACCGTGAGTTCCTGCTCCAGATGCTGCTCGCGCGCGAGCAGCTGGGCTCGACCGGCCTCGGCAACGGGATCGCGATCCCGCACCCGCGCGATCCGCTCGTGCTCCAGGTGAGGCGGCCGACCGTGAGCGTGTGCCTCCTCGAGCGGCCGATCGACTTCGGCGCGGTGGATCGCCAGCCCGTCCACACGCTCTTCGTGATCGTCGCGCCGTCGGTGCGGACGCACCTCTCGGTCCTCTCGGTCCTCGCCGCCGCGCTCCACGACCCCGCGCTGCCTCCGAAGCTCGTGGCGCGCGCGCCCCCCGGAGAGCTCCTCGCCGAGATCGAACGGATCGAGGCGGACCAGGCGCGAGCACGCGAAGAGCGCCTCGCGCGGAGCGAGGACGCATGACCCTCCTCGTCTGGGCGCTGCTCACGCTGTGTGCGGGCGCCCTGACGGCCCTCGGCGCGTCCGGCCGGCCCCGACTCGCCCTGCTCGCCGGCTCCGCTGCCGCGATCGCCGGCTCGATCCTCGGGCTCGCCGGCTCCCTCCGCGCGCTCGGCGGCGGCGCCTCCGAGACGCTGCGGCGCGCCTCGAGCATGCCGCTCACCGAGCTCCACCTCGCGCTCGATCCGCTCTCGGCGTTCTTCGCGGCGGCGCTCTTCGCCATCGCGCTCCCGGCAGCCGTCTACGGCCTGGGCTACATGCGGCCGTTCCTCGGCCGCCGGTCGCTCGGCCTCTTCGTCTGCTCGTTCGATCTGCTCCTCGCGGCCGTCGCGGTGGTGTTCACCGCCCGCGACGCTGTGCTCTTCCTCGTCGCGTGGGAGGTGATGACGGTCGCCTCCTTCCTGCTCGTCACGTTCGAGCACGATCGTGCCGACGTGCGCCAGGCCGGCCTCGTGTACCTGGTCGCCGCCCACCTCGGCCTCGCCTTCCTGCTCGCGCTCTTCGCCCTCCTCGGCCGCCACGCGGGCGCGTTCGACATGGCCCGCTTCGAGGCGCTGCGCGCCACCGTCGCCGCGCCCGCGGCGCTGTTCGCGCTCGCCCTCGTCGGCTTCGGGATCAAGGCCGGGCTCGTGCCGCTCCACGTCTGGCTGCCCGAGGCGCACCCCGCCGCCCCGAGTCACGTCTCGGCGCTGCTCTCGGCGGTGCTGGTCAAGACCGGCCTCTACGGCCTCCTCCGGACGCTCTCGTTCCTGCCGGCGGCCCCCGCGAGCTGGGGGTACGCGCTCGGCGCGGTCGGCGCAATCTCCGCCCTCGTCGCGATCACCCTCTCCCTCTCGCAGCGCGACCTGAAGCGCGCGCTCGCCTACTCCAGCGTGGAGAACGTGGGCCTCGTCGCGCTCGGGCTCGGCCTCGGCGTCGTGGCGACCGCGCACGGCGCGGTCGCGGTGGCGCTGCTCGGCTTCTCTGGCGCGCTCCTCCACGTGTGGAACCACGCGCTCATGAAGGCGCTCGCGTTCATGGGCGCGGGGGCGATCGCCCACGCGGCGCACACCCGCGACCTCGAGCGCATGGGCGGTCTCCTGCGGCGCCTCCCGATCACCGGGGCGCTGTTCCTCCTCGCCGCGTGCGCGCTCTCCGCGCTGCCGCCCTTGAACGGCTTCGCGTCGGAGTGGCTCGTCACCATGGGGCTCCTCGGCCAGACCGCGCGCGCGACCAGCGCCGAGTCGCTCGTCGCGCTGCTCGGGCTCGTGAGCGTGGCGCTCACCGGCGCGATCGCGGCGGTGGCCTTCACGCGCCTCGCCGGGATCGCGCTCCTCGGCGCGCCGCGGAGCGCCGAGGCCGGCGCGGCCCGCGAGCCAGGGCCCACGCTGTGGATCCCGCTCGCGCTCCTCGCCGCGGGCTGCCTCGCGCTCGGGCTCGTCCCCGGCGCGGCGCTGCGCCTCGCCGCGCCCGCCGTGGCGCAGGTCGCCGGGATCGAGCCCACGGCGGCCGCCACCGCGATCGAGGGAGCCGCGCGCACGGTCGCGATCCCGGCGCGCGTCGCCGCGGGGAGCCTCCTCGTCCTCGTCCTCGCGGCAGCGCTCCTCTCGCGCCGGCGGCGCGCCGCGGCGGGGGTCTCCGCTTCCGAGACGTGGGGCTGCGGCTTCGCCCGCCCCACCTCGCGGATGGAGTACACCGGCGCCTCCTACGCTCAGCTCTTCGTGTTCGAGCTCGCGCCGCGCTGGCTCCGTCCGCGGGGACGCCTGGCGCGCCCGAAGGGGATCTTCCCCGCCGGTGCCTCGCTCGCGACCGATCCCCAGGATCCCGCGCGCGCGCGGCTGTACGACCCGCTCTTCGCGCGCCTCGGGGATCGGTTCGCGCGCCTCCGGCGCCTCCAGGCGGGCCGCCTCAACCTGCAGCTCTTCTACACGGTGCTCACGGTCCTCGCGCTCGGCGCCGCCCTCTGGTTGCGCGGAGTCCTCGCATGACGGTCCACCTCGCCGCGGCGGCCGTGGTGCTCACCGGCGCGAGCGGCGTACCGGGCGTGCTCCTGCAGCGGCGGCCCCGCGCGGCCCAGCGGCTCTCGTGCGCCGTCCTGTGGCTCGGGGCGGCGCTCGGCATCGCCGGTGCGGCGGCCACGCTCGCGGGCGCGCCCGCCGCAGCGCTCACGCGGAACTGGGGCGTGCCGGGCGGCTCGCTCGCGCTGCGCCTCGACGCGCTCGCGGCGCTCTTCCTCGTGCCCATCCTGGCCGTCCCGGCCCTCGGCGCGGTCTACGGCCTCGCGTACTGGCCCCAGGCGCGGCTCGGCTCGCGGGCGGCACGCCTCCAGCTCGCATACGGCCTCGCCACATCCGGCATGGCGCTCGTGGTCCTCGCCGCGAACGCGCTCCTGTTCCTCACCGCCTGGGAGGTGATGGCGGTCGCGGGCTTCCTGCTCGTGCTCACCGAGCACGAGAAGCCCGACGCGCAGCGCGCGGCGTTCGTCTACCTCGGCGCCGCGCACGTGGGGACCTTCGCGCTGTTCGCGTTCTTCTCGATCGCGGCCGTCGAGACCGGCTCCTTCGACTTCGCGCGCTGGCACGGGCTCGGGGTGGCGGGGCCGCTCGGCGGGTGGTGCTTCGCGCTGCTCCTCGTGGGATTCGGGACGAAGGCCGGCCTCCTACCGCTCCACTTCTGGCTGCCGCCCGCGCACGCCGCCGCCCCGAGCCACGTCTCCGCCGTGATGTCCGGCGTGCTGCTGAAGACCGGGATCTACGGGCTCCTCCGCTTCACCGGCGTGTTCGCGGCGCCGCCGCCGGGCTGGGGGGCCGCGCTCCTCGTCCTCGGCGCGCTGTCGGGCGTGCTCGGCGTCGCGTTCGCGCTCGGGCAGCACGACCTGAAGCGCCTCCTCGCCTGGCACAGCGTCGAGAACATCGGGATCATCGCGATGGGCGCCGGGCTCGCGCTGCTCGGGCGCGCGCGCGGGGACACCGGGCTCCTCGTCCTCGGCTTCGCCGGCGCGGGGCTGCACGTGGTGAACCACGCGCTCTTCAAGAGCCTGCTCTTCCTCGGCGCGGGGTGCGTGCAGCACGCGTGCGGGACGCGCGACCTCGACCGGCTGGGGGGCCTCGCGCGTGCGATGCCGCTCACGTCCGCCCTGTTCCTCGTGGGCGCGGCCGCCATCTGCGGGCTCCCGCCGCTGAACGGGTTCGCGTCCGAGTGGCTCGTCGGCCTCGGCGCGCTCGCGGCGCTGGGTCGTCCTGGGGGCGACCTCGTCGCGTTCGCGGCCGTGGCGCTCCCGACGCTCGCGCTCATCGGCGGCCTCGCGAGCGCGTGCTTCGTGAAGGTCCACGGCGCGGCGTTCCTCGGGACCGCGCGGACGGCGGAGGCTTCGCGCGCGCACGAGGCCCCGCGCGCGATGCTCGCGCCGATGGCGGCGCTCGCGGCCGGCTGCGCGGCGATCGGGATCTTCCCCGGACTCTGGCTCGGGCCGCTCGTGCGGGCCGCCGCGGAGTGGTCGGGTACCGAGGAGAAAGTGCTCGCCGCCGCGGCGGCGCCTGCGGTCACCGGCGCCGCGAGGGTGAGCGCGATCGCGGCCGTGCTCGTTCTCGCTGCCGGTGCGCTGGCCCTCGCGCGCGGCGCACTGCGCGGCCCATCGGCGCGAGCCGAGACCTGGGGCTGCGGCTTCGCCGCGCCCACCGCCCGGATGCAGTACACCGCCTCGTCCCTCGCGGAGCTGCTCGTCCGGCGGCTCGGTCCGCTCGGCCCGCGCGCCTCGCTCCAATCTCCCCGCGGCCCGTTCCCCCGCGCGGCGGCGTTCGAGTCCCACCTGCCCGACCCAGTGCTCGACCGCCTCCTCCTCCCGGCCACGCGTGCGGCAGGCCGCGTCGCCGCGCTCCTGCGGCCGCTCCTGTTCCGGCCGCTCATCCACCTCCACGTCGCCTTCCTCCTCGCCACGCTCCTCGTCGTGCTCGCGTGGCGGTTCCTCGGCTGAGGCAGCCATGATCCTGCGCGCCTGCTTCCAGGTCGGACTGTTCCTCCTCCTCCCGCCGCTCCTCCTCGGCGTCGTGAACCGGGTGAAGGCGCTCTTCGCCGGCCGGCAGGGGCCGCCGCTCCTGCAGCTCTACTCGGATCTCGCGAAGCTCCTCCGCAAGGGCACCGTCCAGAGCCGGACCACGACCTGGGTCTTCCGCGCCGGCCCGATCGTGGGAGTCGCGGCGGTGGCGACCGCGGGCCTCCTCCTCGCCGTCGCCGGCGAGCCGGCGCTGGTCGCGTTCAGCGGCGACTTCATCCTCTTCGCCTACCTGCTCGCGCTCGCGCGGTTCTTCACCGCGCTCGCCGCGCTCGACACCGGCTCGTCGTTCGAGGGGATGGGCGCCGCGCGCGAGGTGACGTTCGCGAGCCTCGCCGAGCCGGCGCTCTTCCTCGCGCTCGTGGTGCTCGCGCGGGCCACCGGCACGCTCTCGCTCTCGGGAATGCTCGGCCCCGGCCTCCCGGTCGCGTGGGGCGAGGCGGCCCCAGCCCTCGTCCTCGCCGCCATCGCGCTGTTCGTCGTGGCCCTCGCCGAGAACGCCCGCATCCCGGTGGACGATCCCAACACCCACCTCGAGCTCACGATGATCCACGAGGTGATGGTGCTCGACCACTCCGGCCCCGACCTCGCGCTCATCCTCTACGGCGCCTCGCTGAAGCTCTTCCTGTTCGGCGCGATCTTCACGCGCCTCGTCCTCGGCTTCCACTTCGAGAGCGTCCTCGCCGCCGAGGCCGTGTTCGTCGTCGGGCTCGTCGGGTTCGCGGCGCTCGTCGGCGTCGTCGAGTCGGTGATGGCGCGCCTCCGCCTCGTGCGCGTCCCCCAGCTCCTCGTCGGCGCGTCGGTCCTCTCCGTCTTCGGCCTCGTGCTGCTCCTCCGGTGACCGCCATGTCCTCCCTCACCGACTCGGTGTTCATCCTGGTGGTCGTCCTCGACCTCTTCCTGCTCGCGTCGAGCCGGCTCAACGCCGCGATCCGCGCGGTGGCGCTCCAGGGCGCGCTCCTCTCGATCCTCCCGGTGCTCATCGCGACCGCGGAGCACCACCCCGCGCACACGCTCCTGCTCGCCGGCGGCGCCCTCGTGGTGAAGGCGCTCGTCATCCCGTGGCTCCTCTTCCGCGCCATCCGGGAGGCGGCGATCCGGCGCGAGATGGAGCCCGTCATCGGCTTCGTCTCCTCGATGATCCTCGGCGCCGTGGGCGTGGCGCTCGCGTTCGTCTTCTCGCGCGGGCTGCCGCTGCCGATCGCCGGCCAGCACGAGTTCCTCGTGCCGACGTCCCTCGCCACCGTGTGGACCGGACTCCTCCTCGTCGTCGCCCGCAAGAAGGCGGTGACGCAGGTGATGGGGTTCCTCGTCCTCGAGAACGGCGTCTTCGTGTTCGGCATGCTGCTCTCCGGGATCATGCCGAGGATGGTCGAGGCCGGCGTGCTCCTCGACCTCTTCGTGGCCGTCTTCGTGATGGGGATCGTGATGTTCCACATCAACCGCGAGTTCAGCTCGCTCGACACGGCGAAGCTGTCCGCCCTGAGGGACTAGCGCGATGCTCGTCCTCCTCGTGCTCGTCCCGCTCGGCCTCGGCGCGCTGGCGCTGGCCTTCCGCGACAACGCGACCCGGCCGCTGTTCATGCTGGCCGCCGCCGCCCTGCACGCACTCGGCGTCGCGGCGATCTGGGCGTCGCCGCCGCCCCCCGGCGCGGGCGGGTACCTCGGGGTCGATCCCGTGGGCAAGCTCGCGCTCACCACGGCCACCGTCCTCTTCCTCGCGTGCGCCGTCTACGCGCAGGGCTACCTGCGCCGGCGCAGCGACCGGGACAACCGCATCTTCGTCGGCGGCCTGTGCGTGCTGCTCGGCGCGATGACCGCGGTCGGCCTCGCCCAGCACCTCGGGGTGATGTGGGTCGCGATCGAGCTCACGACCCTCTCGACGGCGCCGCTCATCTACTTCGACCACGACGCGAGGTCGCTGGAGGCGGCCTGGAAGTACCTCCTCGTCTGCTCGCTCGGCATCGCGCTCGCGCTGCTCGGCACCTTCTTCTTCGCCCTGTCGGGCGCGGCGCCGAGCGGCCCCCGCTCACTGTTCCTCTCCGACCTCGTCGCCGCCGGGCCGGCGCTGTCGAAGCCCTGGGTGCGCGCGGGGTTCGTGTTCCTCCTCGTGGGCTACGGCACGAAGATGGGCCTCGCACCGCTGCACAGCTGGAAGCCGGACGCCTACGGCGAGGCGCCCGGCCTCCTCGGCGCGCTGCTCTCCGGCGGCGTCACCACCTTCGCGTTCGTCGCGCTCGGCCGCGTGCACCAGGTCTGCCGCGCCGCCGGCGAGGACGCCTTCCCGCGCGACGCGTTCGTGGCCATGGGGCTCCTCTCGATGGCGGTCGCGGCGGTGTTCATGGTGGGTCAGCGCGACTTCAAGCGCATGCTCGCGTGGTCCTCCGTCGAGCACATGGGGATCCTGTCGGTCGGCCTCGGCCTCGGCGGCGCCGCGGCGTCGGGCGCCTTCTTCCACTCGCTCGGCAACGGCCTCACGAAGGGCGTCCTGTTCCTCTCGGCGGCGAACATCCATCGCGCGTTCGGCACGAAGCAGGTGGAGGGCGTCCGCGGCGCGGCTCGGATCCTCCCGCTCTCCGGGCCGCTCTTCCTCGCGGGGTTCCTCGCCGTGACCGGAACGCCGCCCTTCAGCCCGTTCTTCAGCGAGTTCGCGATCCTGAACGGAGCGTTCGGCGGCGGGCGGTACGTCGTCGGCGCGCTCTACCTCGCCTTCCTGGGCGTCGTCTTCATCGGCATGGGCGCCACGGTCCTCCAGATCGTCCAGGGCGAGCCGTCGTCGGGCCCGCGCCCCGACACCGAGGACACGTGGCTCAGCGCCGGGCCGCCGCTCGTGCTCCTCGGCCTCGTGCTCGCCCTCGGCCTGTTCCTGCCGCGCGGGCTGCGGGAGCTCTTCGACTCGGCGGCGGCGCTCGTCGTCGGAACGGGGTCCTGAGATGGGGAACCGAGTCCTCGAGGCCTGGAACGGCATCGCGGTGGACGCGCGGGAGATCCCCGAGCTCCCGGTCGGCGACTTCCAGCAGATCGTCTCCGACGTCGTCGCGGCCGGCGGCCGAGTGACCTCGATGTTCGGGACCGGTGCCGGCGGCGGAGGCGTCCTCGTCCTCGCGGCGCTCGCCGACGACCGCGAGGGCCGGCTCGGCCTCCTCTCCACGCGGGTCGAGCGCGCGTGGCCGTCCCTCGTGCCGGAGTGCCCGTCGCTCCAGGGCTTCGAGCGCGAGATCTGGGAGCAGCACGGCGTGCGCCCGGAGGGGCACCCCTGGCTGAAGCCGCTGCGGTTCGAGCGCGGGGCGAGCCCCGGCGGCGAGGCCAGCCTGCCCGAGGGCGACGCCGCCTCCTCCCCGATCCCGGGCGCCTACCCGTTCTTCGCGATGTCGGGGGAGGAGGTGCACGAGGTGGCCGTGGGCCCGGTGCACGCGGGCGTGATCGAGCCCGGCCACTTCCGCTTCCAGTGCCACGGCGAGCACGTGTTCCACCTCGAGATCGTGCTCGGCTACCAGCACCGCGGCGTGGAGGCGCTCCTCGAGGGCGGCCCGGACCGGCGCACGATCGCGGTCGTGGAGTCGATCGCCGGAGACACCGTGGTCGGCCACCTCCTCGCGCACCTCGACGCGCGCGAGGCGCTCGCCGGGTGCCAGCCGCCGCCGCGCGCGCTCGCGCTCCGCGCGGTCGCGCTCGAGCTGGAGCGGCTCGCGAACCACGTGGGCGACCTCGGCATGCTCGCCGGCGACGTGGGCTTCCTGCCGACCGCGTCGGCCTGCGGGGCGCTGCGGGCCGAGTTCCTGAACGCGCTCGCAGAGCTGTGCGGGAACCGGTTCGGCCGGGGCCTGCTCGTGCCGGGCGGCGTTCGCTTCGACGTGACCGCCGACGGCGCGCAGCGGCTCGCCGATGGCCTCGAGCGGGCGTGGGCGCGCGCGGAGAAGGCCTCCGATCTGTTCTTCGGCTCGCCCTCGGCCCGGAACCGCACCGACGGGACCGGCGTGGTGACGCGCGAGCAGGCCCTCGCGCTCGGGCTCGTCGGCCCGGCCGCGCGCGCGAGCGGCGTCTCGCGCGACGTCCGGCGCGACCACCCGTCGGGCCTGTTCTGGTTCCGCCACATCCCCGTCGTGACCAGCGACCGGGGCGACGTCTTCGCGCGCGCGTGGCTGCGGCGGCTCGAGGGCGAGCGCAGCATCGAGTTCGTCCTGCGGGAGCTGCGGAAGCTGCCCGGCGGCGCGACGCGGGTCGCGTGCGGTGAGCCCGCGCCGGGGAAGCTCGTGGTCTCCATGGTCGAGGGCTGGCGCGGAGAGATCACCCACGTCGCCGTCACCGGCGAGAGCGGCCGCTTCACCCGGTACAAGGTGAAGGACCCCTCGTTCCACGACTGGTTCGGCCTCGCCATGGCGCTGCGCGGCGAGCAGATCTCCGACTTCCCGCTCTGCAACAAGAGCTTCGACCTCTCCTACTGCGGGCACGACCTCTAGCCATGCTCGACGACATCCTACGGATCCTGCGGCTGCGCGCCGGGATGGGTCGCCAGACCGTTGCCTGGCCCGACGGGCCGGTGCGCCTCCCGGAGCGGTACCGCGGCCGCCCGGCGGTGGATCCTTCGCGCTGCACCGACGGCTGCGCGGCCTGCGCGGAGGCCTGCCCCGCCGGCGCGATCCTCGACGCGGGCAAGTCGACGATGCGGGTGGACCTCGGCCGCTGCACCTTCTGCCCCGCGTGCGAGGAGGCCTGTCCCGCGGGCGCGATCGCGTTCGGGAAGGACTACCGGCTCGCGGCTCGCACGCGCGAGGAGCTCGTCGTCTCCGGCGACGCCCCGCTGCTCGCGGCGGCGCTCGACGAGCGGGCGCGCCGGCTCTTCGGCCGCTCCCTCCGGCTCCGCCAGGTGTCCGCCGGCGGCTGCAACGGCTGCGAGGCGGAGCTGAACGCCTCCGGGAACGTCCAGTTCGACTCCTCGCGCTTCGGCGTCCAGTTCGTGGCCTCACCGCGCCACGCCGACGGCCTCGTCGTGACCGGCCCCGTCACCGAGGGCATGCGGCTCGCGCTCCTGAAGACGTGGGAGGCGACCCCGGCGCCGCGCCTCGTCGTCGCGGTGGGCGCCTGCGCCTGCTCGGGCGGCCCGTTCCGCGGGAGCCCACCGCAGCACGACGGGCTCCCAGGCGTACCGGAGCTCTCCGTGGACCTCTGGATCCCCGGCTGCCCGCCGCACCCGATCACTTTCCTCGATGGGCTGCTCCGGCTGCTCGGGCGGCTCGAGGGCGGGGAGCTGCGCGTCGAGACCACCGGCGTCGTCGACCGTTAGTCCGCGATCGCGCCCGCGCCGTCACGCCGCGCGATCGCGGTGAGGCCACTCGCGCAGGGTGAGCATGATCCGCGGCGCGCCTCCCGGCGCGATCGGCGGCCACTCCTCGCGCCGCACGAGCACGTACCCGCCCCGATCCTCGACGTAGAAGCGCGAGTCGGAATCGCCGGAGATCGCCCCGGACGCGAGCTGCACCGCGAGGATGTCGTCACGGGTCGACAGGAGCACCGCGTACGCGTCCGGGTCCCCGACCTCTTCCTGGACGAACTGGACCATCGCGGAGTACTCCGCGTCCTGCGGGAACTCCCAGATCGCGAGCGTCTCGTACACCGCCATCGCGTCTCACCCCGCGATCCGCGCGAGGAACGCCCTCGCCGCGCCGACGTCGGCGAGCCGGAGCGTAGCACGGCTCGGCGCCGGCCCCACGTGCACCGCGAGATTGCCCTCCGGCAGCGCCGCGAACAGGTCCTCGTCGGTCCGGTCGTCCCCGAGCGCCACGAGGAACGCGTCCGGCTGGCGAGCGTGAACCTCCACGGCCACGCGCCCCTTGTGGATCCCGAGCGGCCGCACCTCGAGCACCTTGTCGCCCGGCAGCAGCTCCACCGGCACGTTCGTGAGCAGGGTCGCGAGGTGCACGGAGAGCTCCTTCGCCTGCGCCGCGCCGTACTCCGGCTCCGCCATCCGCCAGTGCCAGGCGAGGCCCACCGTCTTCTCCTCCACGAGCGATCCCGGCGTGCGCTCGGCGAAGTCGCGCAGGATCGCGAGCACCGGCTCGCGCCATGCCACCGGCCCGAGATTCGGCGACGTCCAGGCCCCCCCGCGGAGCCGGCTCCAGTACCCGTGCTCCGCGTGGAGGCCCACCGGGAGCGCGCCGAGCCACCGCTCGAGCGTCGCGCGCTTGCGCCCCGAGACCACGTGCACGTCCGCCCGCTCGGCGAGGCGTCGCAAGAGCGCGAGGAGCGGCGCGTCCGGCGCGGCGAGCTCGGGCGTCGCTGCGAACTGGACGAGCGTCCCGTCGTAGTCGAGCAGGAGCGCGAGCTTGGGCGCCGCGCTCACCCGCTCCAGCGCCGCCGCCACGTCGCGCGCCGGCGACGGGCGCGTGGCCTCGACCGTGGTGCCGGCCATCGACTCCAGCCGCGACACGAACGACCGCGCCCAGCCGTGCACGTCTCGCCGGAGCACCCGCTCGCGCAGGGACTCCATCCGCGCGCGGCGCTCCTCCTCCGGCATCTCCAGCGCCCGATGGAACGCCTCCGCGGTCGCGGCCACGTCGTACGGGTTCACGAGCACCGCCTCCGAGAGCTCCTCCGCCGCGCCCGCGAACTCGGAGAGCACGAGCACCCCATCCCCGTCCACGCGCGAGGCGACGAACTCCTTCGCGACGAGGTTCATGCCGTCGCGGATCGGCGTCACGATGCAGGCGTCGGCCGCGCGGTAGAGCGCGACGATCTCCGCCTGCGAGAGCGTGCGGTACATGTAGTGGATCGGCGACCAGTCCGGAGTGGCGAAGGCCCCGTGGATGCGGCCGACGAGCGCGTCCACCTCCTCCCGCAGCTCGGCGTACGCCTCCACGCCCTCTCGCGACGGCACCGCCACCTGCACGAGGTTCACCCGCCCGCGCAGCTCCGGGTGCGCCCGCAGCAGCGCCTCGTAGGCGAGGAGGCGGCGCGAGATCCCCTTCGTGTAGTCGAGCCGGTCGAGCCCGAGCAGCAGGCGCTGGCCCGAGGCGCGGTGGCCGGCGACGAGCGACTCCACCTCGGTCGAGCGGGCCACCTCCTCGAACCGGGCGGCGTCGATCCCCATCGGGAAGACGCCGAGCCGCACCTCGCGCCCGTGCCAGTGGATGCGATCCACCTCGGTGGTGGTGCCCACGATCCGGAGCATCGAGGAGGAGAAGTGGCGCAGGAAGGCCGCGGTGTGGAAGCCCACGAGGTCCGCGCCGAGCAGCCCCTCGAGGAGCTGCTCCCGCTGCGGCAGGATCCGGAAGATCTCCGAGGTGGGGAACGGGATGTGGAGGAAGAACCCGACCCGCGCCTCCGGCAGCCGCTCGCGCACGAGCTTCGGCACGAGCATGAGCTGGTAGTCGTGGACCCATACGAGGTCGCCCGGCGCGGCGCGCGTCGCCACGGCGTCCGCGAAGCGCTGGTTCACGGCCTCGTAGGCGTCGAAGTCGCGCACCTCCGGCGGGAGCCGGGCCACCGAGTAGTGGAAGAGCGGCCACAGGACCGAGTTGGAGTACCCCTCGTAGTAGCGGGCGACCTCGTCGGCGGTCAGCGGCACCGGGGCGAGGCGGAGCGCGTCGAGCTGCCGGTCCACCTCCGTGCGCGCCGCGGCGTCGAGCCCCTCGAGCGGGCCTGGCCAGCCGATCCAGGTGCCGCCGAGCCGCTCGTGCGGTCCCTTCATCCCGGTGGCGAGCCCACCCATGCTGCGCGTGACGGTGACGCCCCCCGGTACGGGCTTCACCGTGACGGGGAGGCGATTCGAGACGATGAGGAGCCGGGCCACGCAACTGGAAGTTTAGCCTCGCCCCGGCGAGCCGCGACTCCCGTGTCCCGTGCCACCGGCGGGGCACGGCGGACTAGCGGCGGCCCGGCGGCGGCTTCGGCTTCGAGAAGAGCCCCACGAAGAACCGGCGGCCCTGCGGCACCGGGAGCTCGAACGCGTTCCGCTGCACCATGCCCTGCCGCTCGAACATCGCCCGCAGCTCGGCGGGCGCGACGAGCCGCGCCTGCTCCGTCACCTGGCGCAGGAGCGCACCGTCGGGTCGGGCGGGCTCGCCCCCCCCGAGCTGCAGCACCACCGCGCAGGCGCCACCGGGCGCGAGCCAGCGGGCGAACCGCTCCACCGCCGGGAACGGCTCCACGTGCTCGAGGACGAGCGCGGCGTGGACGAGGTCGAAGCTCCCGGCGTCGAGCCGCGTGTGGAGCAGGTCCTCGCAGTAGAGCTCGAGCGCGGGGCCGAGCCGGAGGTGCCGCTGCCGCGCGACCGCGACGTACTGGATGTTCACGTCGAGGCCGACCACGCGGCGGGTCACCCGCGGGTCCACGTGCTCGAGGCCGTTGCCGGTGGCGACGCCGGGGAGGAGCAGGCGCGCGGGCCGGAGCGCGCCGTAAACCCTCGCGAAGATGGCAGACAGCGGCGCGAGCTGATCGACGCCCTGCGGCCCCATGAACGACTCGTACTCGGCGGCGGGGACGAGCGACCACGGATTGGGCGCGGGCATCGCGCGCGAACTTACCGCGCGTCGCGCTCGAGCACCATCTCCAGCGGGTCGGCCGGACGGCGGCGGAACGACGCGACCAGGAACCCGAACCGCTCGAAGAGCGCGTGCGCCTCGCTGAGGTGGATGCGCAGGATGCGCGCGGGCCGCACCGCGGGGTGGTCGAGGAGCAGCCGCAGGAGCGCCTTCCCGATGCCGAGGTTCCGCCAGGCCGGGGCGACGACGAGATCGGCGAGCACCGCCACCTCGCCGTCGGAGATCGCGCGCACGCTGCCCGCGAGCTCTCCCTCCGGTCCCCGCGCGCCGATCCAGGCCTGCGACGTGAGGTGCGCCCGCACCACGGCCTCGCGCGGCACGCCCGAGAGCCACGGCACGCCGGAGAGGAGGTCCGCCACCTCGTCCACCGACTCCGCGCCCATGGCGCAGCGGAGCCGCACGCCCTGGGCGCTCGCGAGGAACGGCGGGGGATCGAGGGCCGGGTTCGCGTCGAGGATCGCGTCCACCGCCGCCGCGTCCCCCGGGGCCCTGCGCGCCCACAGGTGCTCGACGATCCGCACGAGCTCCGCCGGGCGCCGGTTCTGACCGAGCTTGTCCTTCCCGTCCACGCGCTCCGGGTCGATCCGCAGCACCATGGTGCCGTCGAGGTCGGCGTCGTAGAGCGCGCCCGGCTCCACCTTCGCGTGGCGCCCCTCGGGCTGGTACTTCTCCATGAAGGCCTGGAGCACGTGGGCCTTCTCCACCTTCCCCTCGACGACCTCGATCCGCCCGTGCGCCTGGGCGGCCCGGTAGAAGGTCGCCGCCGGGCATCCGCGCCGCTCGTCGAGGAACCAGCTCGGGATCTCGGCGACGAGCTCCTCCGCCGACACCACCGCGCGCCGTCCGACGCACTCCACCTTCTCGCCCGCGGGCGAGCCGTGGAAGAAGATCGCGCCCTGGACGAGCACCCCGTGCATCGCGCGCAGCACCGGCTCGCCGTCCGGGCGCGACGTCGCGAGGTGGACCACCGGCGCGCGCGCGATGAGCGCGAGCGCCGCCTCGCGCGGCGTGCGGAAGAAGCTCTCCTTGCGCATGGCGCCGAGTCTGCGCTCTCCGCGCGACGCCGTCAGCCCCCCTCGCGAGACGCCAGCCCGCGGGCCTCCAGCACGAGGTTCGTACGGAGATCGAACAGTCGGCGCTCGAGGCCCACCGGAAGCTGGTGCGGGTTCACGAACCTGCGCACGCCGGCGTGCAGGCCGGAGAGCTCCGCCTGCGAGCGGGCGCGGATCTCGGCGAGGGTCGGCCGGGCGTACACCACGCGGCCGGCACGCACGGCCGGCACGAGGAGGTCCTCGCTCGCCGTGCCGGCGGGGATCTCGCGGCGCCGGGTGTGATCGACCGGGTCGATGATCGTCGCCTGCTGGGGCGGCGGCCCCTGCAGCTCGTCCCAGATCATGTCGGCCAGGATCTTCCCGTCGCGGCGGAAGCGCCGGATCTGGAGGAGCCCGGGGATCGAGGTCTTCGCCGCCTGCTCGGAGATCTTCACCCGCTGCACCCAGCCCTTTCCCGGCGGGCGCACCGCGCCGAGCTTGTACACGCCGCCGAGCGCGGCGTCGGGCATGCAGGTGACGAGGCGGGTCCCGACGCCCCAGACGCCGATCGCCGCGTCCTGGTCGATCAGGCTCTCCACGATGTGCTCGTCGAGCTCGTTCGAGGCGTACACCTGGGCCTTCGGGAAGCCGGCGTCGTCGAGCATCCGCCGCGCCTGCTGCGACAGCCACGCGAGGTCGCCCGAGTCGAGGCGCACGCCGAGGAGCTCCGCCCCGTTCTCGCGCAGCCAGCGGCCCACCTCGATGGCGCGCCGCACCCCCTCGAGCGAGTCGTAGGTGTCGACGAGGAGGATGCAGTTCCCGGGCATCGCCCGCGCGTAGGCCTCGAACGCCTCGCGCTCGTCGTCGAAGAGCATCACCCAGGAGTGCGCGTGCGTGCCCTTCGCCGGGATGCCGAGGAGCCGGCCGGCGAGCGCGTTCGAGGTGGCCGCCACCCCGCCCACGTAGGCCGCGCGCGCCGCCGAGACGGCGCCGTCGAACCCCTGCGCCCGGCGCATCCCGAACTCGAGCACCGGCGCGCCGCGCGCCGCCTGGCACACGCGCGCCGCCTTCGTGGCGACGAGCGTCTGGAAGTTCACCACCGTGAGGAGCGGCGTCTCGAGCAGCATGCAGGCGACGATCGGCCCGCGCACCCGGAGCAGCGGCTCGTACGGGAAGACCGGCGTGCCCTCGGGCACCGCGTCGAGGTCGATCGCGAGCTCGAGCCCGCGCAGGTACTCGAGGAACGCGGGGCTGAACAGCGGCGCGCCGCGGGCGTCCTCCTGGGCGGCGAGCCACGCGAGGTCGTCCTCGTCGAAGCGGAACTGCTCCACGAGCTCGAGCGCCGTCTCGAGCCCCGCCGCCACCGCGAAGCCACCGCGGAACGGATTCCTCCGGAACGAGACCGTGAAAGCCGCCTCGTACCCGGCCATCCCACTCTCGAAGGCCGCGGCGGCCATCGTGAGCTGGTAGAAGTCGGTCGCGAGCGCGAGCGAGGGCCGGTAGAGGGCGCCGAGCATGCCCCGTACATAGCGCGGAGGCCGGCAGGGCGCGCCGGCCTCCGGATCCCCGGGCTACTTCAGGCCGGCCTTCACGTACATCGCGAGGCCCTTGATCTGCTCGGGCGTGAGCTTGCCCTTGTACGCCGCCATCTTCCCCTTGCCGTCCGTGATCGTCTTCTCGAGCTCGGCCGGGCTCGCCTTCACCTTCGTGAGGTCGGGTGCGCCCATCTTCTGGCCGATCGGAGAGCCCTTGCCGTCCTTGCCGTGGCACGAGGCGCAGCGGGTGGCGAACAGATCGGAGGTCTCGCTGGCCGCGGCCGGCAGGGCGAGGACGAGGGCGACGGAGGCTGCGAGGGACGCGAGGACGCGCTTCATCATGGGCGTGCTCCTGACTGGTGTGCGCTGCGGTGCTGCGGATTCCGTGGAGGTCAGTGGGCGGAGGCGGCGAGCGGGGCCCGCGGGTCCGCGTCCGGCGCGGGGGCGCCGCGCGCCCGGAAGCTGCCCTGCAGGATGGGGACCGCGATCTTCACGAGCAGGGTGAACACGAGGAAGCCGACGCCGAAGATCCCGGCTGCGATCGACCACTCGGTGAACGTCGGCGTGTACTCGTAGATCTCGCCCAGCGTGTCGGGCGTCATGCCCGGGATGATGAGCCCGATCCCCTTCTCGATGTACACGCCCACCCAGATGAGCACGCAGCCGAGGTTCAGCGTCACGAAGCTGCGTCGCGTGCGCGGCACGAGGAAGAGCACGAACGCGACGACGCTGCACGCGAGCGAGGTCCAGGCGTACTTCACGAGCGCGCGGTGCTCGCCGAGGCCGGACCAGAGGTACTGCGTGTACCGGAGGTGCTCGGTGGCCGAGTAGTACTCCTTGAACAGCTCGGCGCCGAGCAGGAACAGGTTCACGAACATGGCGTACGCCATGAGCTCGGCCACCTTGAAGATCGCCTCGTCCTTGATCGGGAAGCCGGCGTACCGCCGCAACACCTGGAAC
>Ga0318496_10000126_pt1 | contig 22153 bp, 18 predicted proteins | sample GRESIP109b1f22_FD_203296 | JGI IMG/M metagenome (GOLD analysis project Ga0318496, IMG submission 203296) | Tropical soil microbial communities from Luquillo Experimental Forest, Puerto Rico - GRE.SIPMG.109b1f22 | ecosystem: Environmental > Terrestrial > Soil > Tropical forest > Bulk soil... | reverse complement strand
GGTTGTGCACCCGCGCGACGGTCTCCTGGCCCCGGTAGCAGCCCTTGGACAGGTGCACGGCGGTCTCGATCCAGCCCACCTCGTGCGGGATCGTCCGGTGATCGGTGTCCAGCCCGAACCGGGGCCGCCGGGCGGCGATTCGCAGCGCCTCGTAGGCCCATATGCCCGCGAGCACGGCCCCGCGCTCTTGCAGCCGCGCCGCGGCGCCGGGAAGCTGCTCCCGGGGCACGATCAGGTCCAGCCCGAACGCCCGCGTCGTGGCGGCGGCCAGCTCACCGGGTTCCAGCGCCGCGATCCCGGGGCCCATAAGCGTGAGCACGGCGTACTCGCCGGTGACGTCGGCGGGCTCGACGCGCAGCATGAACCGCATCGATTCCAGGAACTCCAGCAGCGGACCGGCCGTGCCCGGCTCGACGTGCGCCCACAGGTGCGTCCCGTCGTCGGTCAGCGTGAGGTGGTGCTCGATGTGCCCGTTCGGGCTCAGGATCAGTGCCTCGGCGGTGTCGCCGGCCGGGAGGTGCTCCAGGTCCTGGGTGGTGAGGCTGTGCAGCCAGGACAGCCGGTCCGGGCCGGTGATCCGGATCACTCCCCGGTGCGACCGGTCGACCAGGCCCAGGCCGCCGTCCAGCGCGCGCTGCTCGGCGAACGGGTCCCCGTAGTGCGCGGCGACCCCGGCGTCGGGCCCGCCGGGATCGGCGGGGACCGCCCCGCGGGCAGCCAGTAGCGGGCTGTTCATATTTCTCGCCTCCGGGGGCTTCAACGCGCCGCTTCGGCCCGGCAATCCCGGCAGGTGCCGTACACGGTGAGGTGCCCCACGTCGGTCTCGAAGCCCTGTTCCTCAGCCAGCGCGGTGACCAGCGGGCGCGCGGCTTCGGGTGGCACTTCGGTCACCCGGCCGCAGTCGCGGCAGACCAGGTGCACATGCTGGGCCTCGGCGGCGAGGTGGTAGCGGGGGGCGCCGTGCCCAAGGTGGGTGTGGGTCACCAGGCCGAGCTGTTCGAGCAGCTCCAGGGTGCGGTAGATCGTGGAGACGTTGACTCCCCGCGCTCTCTGGTGCACCTCGGCGAAGATCTCCTCAGGCGACGCATGGTTCAGCTTGGTGACGGCCTCAAGGACGAGCTGGCGCTGGGGGGTGACGCGATAGCCGCTGGCCCGCAGCGCGGCATCCCACGACTGCGACATGCGCCCGAGTGTAGTGAGCCGACGGTGAAACGTGCTTGCCCGCTCCGGCGCTCTGGCATAACGTGCTGGCATACGCGGGAAAGGAGGTGGTCCAACAGAATGCATAGATGTCGGACTCGCGAGGTGGCTGTCAGCTAGCCGCCGTCCCGTGTAATCAGAACTGGTTGCCGCGAGCGGCGGCCGGCTAATACACGGCAGACACCGGACCCCCGGGCTGACCGGCCTTGTCCAGCCGGTCCCCTCTATAGGGAGGCGCCCGGGGGCTCTTTTTTGCCCGTTCAGGCCGGGATCGCGCTCTCGGCGCTGGCCCGCTCCACCGCGTAGGCCCGGGGCAGCTCGTGCAGAGTGAACCGGCCCGGGGCCTGCTCCTCGATGAGATGGGTCCGGGCCAGCTCGGCCAGGGCGGCCCGCGCCTGCCGCAGGTCCATCCGGGCCAGGCTGGCGGCGGATGCCGCGGTGATATCCGGCCCGGGGCGCAGCCCGAGCAGCCGGGACATCGCCGCGGCCGGGGGCGTCAGGCCGCCGTAGGACCAGGAGAGCACGGCCCGTAGGTCCGTAGCGGGCTCCCCGGTGGCCAGGGCGTCCAGGCGGGCCGCGCGCAACTCGGCGGCGATCCTGCCCAGCGGGACGTCGGGGCGGCTGGCCGCGCGCCCGGCCACGACGGCCAGCGCGAGCGGCAGCCGCACGCAGAGCCTGATCACGTCGCGGGCCGCGCCGGGTTCCCGCGACAGCCGCGCCGGTCCCAGCCGGCGGGCCAGCAGCTCGGCCGCGCTCGGCTCGGGAAGCAGGTCGAGGCTCAGCCGGCCGGCGCCTTCCGCGACGATCAGGCCGGTCAGCTGGTTGCGGCTGGTCACCACGACCGCGCGTAACGGACCGGCCCAGCGCCCGGGCGCCCCGGGGCGCCCGGCGAGGCGGGCTGACCACGGCGGGGCGGGCCTGGTGTGCCCGGCGCTAGCCGACCCGCTTGAGCCGCGCCGAGGCGTGGGCCTGCAGCGGCTGGCCCACCGCGGCCATGTCGTAGGCGTAGGCCAGGTCGCCGCCCTCGACCAGGCCGTACAGCCGGTGACCCGCCGTGACCTCCTTGGCCGTGGACGTGCGTACCACGGCGTCGGTCGCCATCTCGATCTTGGTGCCGGTCACCTCGCCCAGGTAGATCTCGGTGATCCCGGTCGGGTGCACGAGCAGTACCTCCAGCGGGCCGTCCGGCTGCGGGCGCCAGAACCCGGTTTCCATGGCCAGCGGCCGTCCCGGCCGCCCTTCGGCGTCCAGCAGCCAGGTGCGGCTGGAGTAGATCAGGTACGGCTTGCCGTTATGGCTGAACGTGATCTCCTGGCCGAAATTGGCGCTCTCGATCGTGGGGTAGCCGACCACCCCGGCGCCTTCCCAGCGGCCGAGCAGGAAGCTGACCGGGACCAGGGATGCGTGCAGGTCGGGAGGCGCGGACGCGGAGCCGGGAGACGAGGGCGCGGGGTCGCCAGTGAGTTCGCCGGTCACGGCGAGGGCCAGTCGCCGGAGCCGCCCGGGTCACGCTCGGCGGCGTCGCCGGCGGGCGCGGGCCCGCCGGGCGAGCCGGCGATGCGCCAGAGCCTGGCCGTCAGGACCGCGCAGAGCCCCGCGATCGTCACGAACGCCGCGACCAGTACCAGCCAGCTGAACTCGCCTTTCATACCCCGGAGTGTATGTGCGCGGCCGCCGCGGCGGCGGCCAGCGGCCGGGCGTGTCGGCCAGCCGCGCCGGCGGCGGCCGCCGGGCAGCGGCACTGCGCCGGCGGGAAGGAAGGCCGCCGGCTGACCGCCCGCCCGCTGCCTAACCGGTCAGCAGCCGTTCCAGCCGTTTCGAGCCGCGCCCCTCGACCAGCCGGACGTGGTAGACAGACTGCCAGCCCTTCCCGGTGAGCAGGAACTCCCCCGTCCCGGGCAGCGCCGTGACGCCGTTCATGATCGCCTGGGGATCACGCCGGTGATGCTCCCGCACTGCCCGCGCGTCGACGAAGTCCAGTACCTCGCCGCTGTCCGGGTCGATGCCGGCCAGGTACGGGTGCGGCGCCAGGTTGGCCCAGACCCGGCCGCCGGCCCACTCCAGATCGTTGAGCCCGCTGATCCGCTGCCCGCCGCAGCGCACCACGACCACGCCGGCCGGGACCAGGGTCTGCGGATCGCGCCGGACCAGTTCGCTGCTCCCGTCACTGGTCATCACGTGGGAGCCCGCGTTGCAGATGCCCCAGCCCTCGCGGTTGTAAGGGACCTGGTCCAGCAGCGTCAGGCTGCCCGGATCCCAGCGCAGGGCCACCCGCTCCCGCCAGGTGAGCTGCCACAGGTGCTGGCCCACCCGGCAGATTCCCTCGCCGAACAGGTCGGGCGGCAGGTCCGCGGCGGCGTCCGGCTGGTCCGCGCCGAGCCGGTAGCGCCGGACCGTGGACTGCCCGTATTGGCCGGTGCTCTCCCAGACCACGCCGTCCGCCGCGATCAGGCCCTGGGTGAAGCCCCGGCCAGGGTGCGGCAGGCGGCGCAGCACCGTGAGGCGGTGAAACCTCGGCACAGCGGCGCACCTTCCGTCGTGAAGCCCGCGAGATCCCGCCAGTCGCCGCCGATGCGGTCAGGAGCCGCTGGACGGCCCGGCCTCGCCCTCGGCCGGCCCGCGCCCGTTCCCGTCCTGGATGCCCAGCGGGTCGGAGTCCGGCGCCACCAGCCAGTTGCCCGGGCCGGACGCGGCCAGCACCGGCTTGGGGATCTCGGGCATGCCGAGCGTGATCTTGCTGTGCGCGCGGTGGGCGGCCGCGGCGTGGTCGTGGTAGTCCTCCAGATCACGGATCATGGCCGGGTCCGCGTACGGCCTGCCGTCCACGAACGGGCCCTGCTGCCGCTTGATCACGGCGACCACGTCGTCACCGGTCAGCGTCTTGTGCGTCTCCAGCGCGTGGGCCAGCGAGAGGACGTGATCCCGGTTCTCGGTGATGATCTCCTGCACCTGTGCCAGCAGGCCGTTCAGGCTGTCCTCGATCCGGTCCGCCAGCGCCCGGCGCACATCGGCCTCGGGGTCCTGGCCCTTCTTCTTCCGGCCGCCGACCCCGCCTCCGGGCGCGCCCACCTCCAGCCGCTTGGCGGTGGAGTACGACGACACCGTCGACCCCATCCCCCAGAAGCCCTCCATGAACGAGGCCACGGTGGTCGCCGACTCCAGGTCACCGGAGACCCCCGAGGAGCTGTCGTTGCTGAAGAACATCCGCTCCCCGGCCAGCGACGCCAGCGAGACCAGGATGTCGGTCTCGTACTCGCTGCGCCACCGGGTGAACTGATCCTCGGGCGGGATGCTGGCCACCATGCCCAGGTAGTCGCTGCCCTTCTCGATCGTCGCGATGTCGATCTCCATGTGCTGGCGGGTGCGGTAGGCCACCAGCGCGTGACACGCCTCGTGGACCGCGACCGCGTGCCGCTCGCGCTCGATGTACTCCACGTCCTCGGCCGGCCCTAGCTCCTTGAGCTGCTTGGCCTTGATCACGTCCCGCCAGGTGATGACGTCGCGGCCGTCGCGGATGGCGTGGATCAGCGCCTCGTTGACCAGGTCCTTGATCGTGGCACCGGTCGCGTAGGGGGTGATCGTGGCCAGCTTGTCGATGTCCTCCGGAGTGAGCTCGTTCCGGACCTTGGCGAAGTAGCCCTCGTAGGTGCGCATCCGGCCCGCCTTCGACGGGTAGCCCACCTTGTAGATCCGGTCGATGCGGCCGGGGCGCAGCAGCGCCTCGTCCAGCGACTCCGGCATGTTGGACGCCAGCATGACCAGGATCCGGTACTTGGGCGGCGGCTTGGGGCGCATGCCGAACAGCCGCCGGACGTGCCGGTTGATGAAGCCCCGCGGCTTCTTGAGCCCGGACAGCTCGGTGAGCAGGGCCTGCAGCGTGCCCATGCCGCCCCCGCCGTTCATGCCCATGCCCATGATCTGCTTGCTGCGCCGGGTGTCCGGCTCCTCGCCGACCGATGAGGACAGGGCCCGCTGGGCCAGCCGCCACTGCACGTCCTCCGACAGGTAGGAGAAGCCGTGACAGCCGCCGGCCTGCCAGGCCGCGGGGGTGTCGCGGGGGAAGCCCGGGCCGCCCTGGGCCAGGGCGCCGCGGCTGCCCAGCGAGTCGGCCTCGTCGAAGAACACGATCACGCCGCCGTAGCGCAGCGCCAGCCGGCGCAGCTTGCGGAACAGCGACTTCACCTTCAGGATGCCGACGCCCATGAACATGTTGATGAACGCGCCCGGGTCCACGAACACGTAGGGACGGCCGGTCTCGCCCGCCACGGCCTCGGCCATCAGCGTCTTGCCGGTGCCGGGCGGGCCCCAGAGCAGGATGCCGCCGGGTACGTACCCGCCGCGCGATTCGATCTGCTCGGGGTCCTCCAGGTAGAGAATGTTCTCCTTGACCCGCGCCAGCACGTGGTCCTGGCCCCAGACGTCGGTGAACCGGGTCTTGATGTCGTCGGGGTAGTACACGTCGACGCCGCCGCGGGACAGGAACCAGAAGATCGCGGCGAACTGGAGCACGACGAACAGCAGGATGACCATGAGCTGCAGGATGAACGGCAGCGCGTGCCAGATGTAGGACGGCATCTTCAGCAGCGCGGTCACCGGGTCGGCGTGCGTCACCTTGCCGGCCACCACCGCGATCACGGCGATCCAGAACAGCCAGGTGAGCACGCGCCAGAAGCGGAACCTGGTCCACGCCGAGAACTTGCGGCGCGTCATCCGCTCCCAGCCGCCGAAGACGGTCTGGGTCCAGAACCGGTAGTAGCCGGCCCAGTGCTCGCTGATCAGGAAGTGCAGCTGGCGCAGCACCTCCAGGCCGAACAGGGCGAACACCCACCAGGCGGACGTGACCTCGATCCGCACCGCGTCCGCGAACCCGATGAGCGGGTCGGACGCCATCACCGACCAGACCAGGACGAACCACACCAGCGTCAGCAGGATCAGGAACTTCAGCCGGTCCCAGAGCGGCAGCGGCTTGCGGGTCGTCCGTTCGTCATCCCGCGGGCGCCCGTCGCTGGGCTGCAGTCCTTCCGGAGAGCCCGCCCGGGCTGTCGTCATCGTGGGCTCCTAACCGAAGAGGACATCTTCACGACCCCCCGACCGCAAACGATCCGGCGACCGTGGCGATCTGCTTGTAGTCGTCGGCGAAACATTTCGCCGAGCAGTGCACGAGCAGGAAGTAGAGCTTGGTGGTGGTGCTGTTGGTCAGCACCGTCAGGTCGAACGTCTCGAGGGTGGTACCCAGGTCGTAGTCGAAGATCTCGCGGATGCCGCGGTCGTGATGGCTGTCGGTGACCACCTGGTCGGCCAGCGATACGAACCCGGACAGCTGCGCGTGGTTCGCGGCCGCGGCGCTACGCGCCGTCGACGTCACCGGTAGCAGCAGGTCCCTCATGCTGTTGAACGACACGTCGCTGCGCTGGGCCGCGGACAGCCCGAGCACGCTCGCGTAGGCGACCGGGTGGTCCGAGGACGAGAAGACGTTGTTGATGGACGGCTTCGCCGTATCGTCGTACGCGCGCGACCAGAGATAGGTGCCCTCCTGGCTGGCCTGGCCCTCGGCGTTCTGCAGCGTGTTCTGGTTTACCTGCCCCCAGCTCGGTGGCACCTTGAAGTACGCGCTATCCGCGGAGTCCGTGACGTAGGTGTACTGGGGTGCCACGCACCCGGTGACCAACAAGCCCACGATGATCAGCGCCGCGACACTAAACAGATGTCGCAGACCCACAGGCGCCCTCCCCTGGGATTGGAGTGGCCCTAACCCGGTTCATCAACGGTACCTCTCCGAGTATGCGGGCCAAGTACAGGTAAGCGCCAATATTGCCCGTGCGCGGGCCCGCGGCGCGGCACTAAGCTGCGGCCATGGTTTCCCGCTCACTCGTGGTCAAGGTCACCGCGGGCAAGGACGACCAGGAACGCTGCAACCAGGGCTTCACCATCGCTGCGACGGCCGTGGCGAGCGGGTTGCAGGTGTCGCTCTGGCTGACCGGCGAGGCGGCCTGGTTCGCCCTGCCGGACCGCGCGCAGGACATCGCCCTTCCGCACGCGGCGCCGCTCGCGCAGCTGCTGGCGAAGGTTCTGGAGGAGGGGACCGTGACCGTCTGCAGCCAGTGCGCGTCCCGCCGGGAGATCGCCGCCGCCGACACGCTCCCGGGAGTCCGCATCGCCGGGGCGTCGACGTTCCTGGCCGAGGTCATGGCCGACGGCGCGCAGGCGCTCGTCTACTGAACCCGGGTTACCCGGCCAGCACGGCCGCGAGGCGCTCCTCCCGCAGCCTGCGGGCCCAGGCCTCGTCGGCCTCCGGCAGCGGGGCCAGCGGCCCGGCGGCCCAGGCCAGCAGCAGGTCGGCCAGGCCAGGGTTGCGCACGAGCACCGGGCCGTGCAGGTAGGTCCCGACCACCTTGCCCGCGTACGCGCCCTCGGTGCCGTCGCCGTTGCCGACCCCGGCGGTGACCCGCGCCAGCGGGCGGGTACCCGGCCCGAGCCTGGTCACGCCCTGGTGGTTCTCGAACCCGGTCAGCCGCGGCACGCCGAGTCCAGGGTCCACGTCGGCGACGATCTCGCCGACCCCGCGGCGCTCGCCCCGCCCGCTGCGGATGTCCAGGATCCCGAGCCCGGGGACCGGCTCGCCCTCCACGCCGCCAAACTCCTCGCCGATCACCTGGTAGCCGGCGCACACGGCCAGGAGCACCGCCCCGTCGCTGGCCGCGGCGGCGAGCCCGCCGTCGGCGCGCAGCCGCCGCGCGGCGAGGATCTGCGGCAGATCCTCGCCCCCGCCCATCAGGTAGATGTCGCCGCTGCGGGGTACTGGCTGGTCGGCGTGCACGCTGACGGCCTCGGTGTCGATGCCGCGCAGCCTGGCCCGGCGCTGCAGCACCAGCAGGTTGCCGCGGTCCCCGTAGGTGCTGAGCAGGTCGGGGTAGACCCAGACCAGCCGCAGGCCGCTGGACGTCGCGCGGTGACGGGGAGTGGCCATCACTGGGCCCGGCCCAGGGCGGTGCGGATCTGCTGGAACGCGGTGTAGTTGGCGATCACGTCCAGGGGCCCGGGCGGCACCCGCGCCACCGCCTCGTCCACGCCGTCGGCCAGCTCGAACCCGATCTGGTCGGCCTCCAGCCGGACCGCGAGGTCGAGCCGGCGCTCCCCGGCCACCAGCACCGGGCGGCCGCGCAGCACCCGGTAGTCCACGTCCCACAGCCAGGACGTGTCCCGGCCGTCCGGGCCCTGCGCGTTGACCGCCAGCAGCACCGGGGCCGGCTCCGGGGTGAGCACGTCGAACGCCTCCAGCCAGCCCGCCGGGTTCTTGGCCAGCAGCAGCCGCAGCCGCCGCCCGTCGCGCTCCAGCTGGGTGTACCGGCCGGCCACCGAGGTCACCTCGCGCAGCCGGGGCAGGGCCTGGTCCAGGTCGACGCCGAAGTAATCGGCCACGGCCAGCGCGACCACCGCGTTGGCCCGGTTGGCCCGGCCGGGCAGGGCCAGCGACAGCTCGCGGACCCGCCCGCTCGCGTCGACCACGGACTCCCCGGCCAGTACCCACCGGGCCGCGGGCCGGGCGAAGCCGCACTCGCCGCACCGCCAGCCCAGGTCGTCCCGGCTCAGGTGCGACCCGCACTCCGGGCAGCACCAGGAGTCCTCGTGCCAGCGCTGGCCGGCCGCGACCCAGGTGACCCGCTTGGCCGCGCTGGCCGCCCAGGCGATGAGCGGGTCGTCGGCGTTGGCCACGACCTGGACGCCGGGAGCGTCGGCCAGCGCCTCCCGCCAGCGCCTGGCCACCAGCCAGATCTCGGCCGCCCGGTCCATCTGGTCGCGGCTCAGGTTGAGCAGCGTGACCACCTTGGGGTCGGTCGTGCCGATCATGGCGGGCAGGTAGCGCTCGTCGACCTCGAGGACGCCGAACGGGGCGCTGCGGGCCCGGCCGAGCGCGGACGCGAGCCCGGCTTCCATGTTCGCGCCGAACGCGTTGGACGCGACCTGCAGGCCCAGCGCCCCGAGCGCCGCGGTGATCAGCCTGGTCGTGGTGGTCTTGCCGTTCGTCCCGGTCACCAGCACGATCTGGCGGTCCGCGGCCAGCAGCCGGAGCAGGTCGGGCTCCATCCGCAGGCCGACGACGCCGCCGATCACCGAGCCGTCGCCGCGGCCCGACATCCGCGACACCCGTCCCGCGGCCCCGGCCACGGTGGTGGCCAGCCGTGCGCGCAGCGGAAGCTTCCCCATCGCCGCCGATGCTATCCGTCAGCCGCGTGGTTGGCCGAACCGGCCGCAGCGGGGGCCGCCGCCACGACCTGGTCGTCGGTGCCGACGATGAACCGGCGCGGCCAGGACAGCACGGCCTCCAGCCAGCCGACGATCCCCATCTCGCCGGCCGCCTGGCGCAGCTGACCGCGATGGCTCACCCCGATCACCACCGCGGCGAGGTCGTCGGCGAAGCCGCGCTGCTCGTCCTCGCCGAGCAGGACGATCCAGGCCGGCTGCCGGTTCCGGGCCAGCTCCATCGATAGCTGGTGCCGGCGCAGCCCGCTGACCCGCTGCCCGACCCGCAGGCCCGGCCGGTCGGCCAGGCCGTTCAGGGGATAGTCGAGCGGCGGCGCCTCGGCGAACGGGTCCGGCTTGTCGTCCCCGAACGGGCACACGCGCTCCACCTCGTGCAGCCACTGCAGCTGCGGGATCACCCAGTCACCGCCGACCGGCGCCCCGGCCCCCTTTCCCCCGTCGAGCAGCCTGAGCGCGGTGGCGGCGGCGGCGGCCGCCAGCCGCTGCGGGTCGTAGAAGGCCCGGACGGCCAGGGACCGCCCGCGCAGCGACCGGTCGATCGCCGTGGCCAGCAGGCACTCGCGCAGCCGCTGGTCAAGCTCGGCCCACCGGGCGCGCAGGTAAGCCGGCACCACCGGCAGCGGCCGGTTGGTGAGGAACGCGAGGACCAGCGCCTCGGTCCAGATCCGCAGCCAGGCGTCCTCCGGCGAGCCGGAGAGCAGGTCGGCCGCGCGCAGCTCGACCAGGTTGCAGGCCCGCCCGGACACGCACACCGGGCCGCAGGCGGCCGAGCGCCGGCCCCGGACCGGGATCGAGCGGTCGGCGGACCGCTGCACCCGCTCCTTGGCGCCGCCGAACGGGACCCGGATCCGCAGCGGCCGGTCCATCCCGTCCGCGAACACGGCCGCCACCCCGGGCCGCAGCGAGACCACCTGCCGCGACTGGTCGGCGTCCAGGTTCATCGCCGCGCCCACGACCTCCCGGTCGTCGTGCGCGGGCAGCCGGTGCAGCACCTTGAGCGCGGTGTTCTTCACCACGTCCGGGAGCAGTTTGGCCGGGATCTGCTCGACGACGATGATCCCCTCGCCGTAGGCCCGGATCTCGGCCAGCAGGCTCGCGAACAGCTCGACCGCGTGCGCGCTCGCGCCCTCCCGGCTGGCGCGCAGCAGCCGGTGCGCCTCCTCGATGACGATCACGTGCGTGAGGCCGTCGGTGGGCGCGGCGCGGGCACGCAGCCTCAGGTGCTCGACCAGCTTGATGATCAGCGTGCCGATCAGGAACGCCTTGTCCTCGTCGTTGGCCACGTCCTCGATGGCCAGCACCACGTGCCGGCGCAGCAGGTCGGCGATGTCGGCCGGGTGCCCGCCCTCGAAGAACCGGCCGGCCGAGCCGGTCCGCAGCGAGCGCAGCCGCACGTCGACGAAGCCGCGGACGTCGGCCTGCAGCTCCCGCCCGTAGCCGACGTCCTCGATCACCTCGAGCGCCGCGCGCTGCAGCTGGGCCAGCGTGGGGATGGCCGGAGGGGCCGGCGCGCCCGGCCGGCCCGCCCCGGTCACCGGGTCCCAGCCGCAGTTCTCGTAGGCCCGTTGCAGGGCCTGCGAGATGATCTGCGGGAACGGCTCCCTGGCGTCGAAGGCGGCCAGGAACAGCGCCCGCACCATGTCAATGTGGGCCTGCACCGGGTAACCGGGCTCGGGCTCGAGTGGGTTGACCGACAGCGGCACCGCCGCCGGGTCGGACGGGTTGATGATCGTGACCTGGCCGGCGCCCGCGATCCGGCCGGCCATGGCCGCGTACTCGGACTTGACCGGCTCGATCGCGAGCCACGGTATCCCGGCCGCGGTGAGCTGCTCCAGCATATGCCGGACGGTCTGCGACTTGCCCGCGCCGGTGGCCCCCGTGACGAACGCGTGCCGGTTCAAGGTGGCGAGCGGGACCCGGAACGCGCCGACCTTACGGTCCTGGCCGTCCAGGATCGCGCCCAGCTCGATGGACTGCTCGCCGCGAAGGCCGGCGCCCTCGCCGTTCGCCGTCTCGGTGCTGAGCTCGGTGCCGACCCCGGCGCCGCCCCTGGCCCTGGGCTCGCCGCTGGCCTCGCTGGTGGTCTCGCTGGTCACGTCGAAGCAGCCGGGCTCGAGCACCCGCACCCCGGGCACCTCGCCGCGGGGCAGGCCGGTCAGGGCGGCCAGCGCCCCCGCGGTGGCCGCGAACGGCACCTGCGCGCCGTCGACCGGGTCCGCGAGCTTGGCCGCCAGCGCGTCGGCCAGGTCGCGGGGCTCCTCGGCGCTGCGCAGCCGGTACGCGTGCGCGGACAGGTCGACCGACCCGACCAGCATCGGGGCGATCAGCCCGAGTTCCGCCTCGCTCGCCGCCCCGGCGAGCACCCGCACGTTCCACAGCCCGGCTTCCCGGAATGCGTCGAGCTCGGCCAGGCGGCGCTCGGCGCGGCCGACGTCGAACCGGGAACGTTCCTCGTCGTAGCGCCTGATCACGTTCAGCTGCGTGCGCAGCTCGGCGATCTCGGTGTCGATGAGGTCGGAGGGCTCGGCCACCACCAGCCAGCCGAACGGCCGGGACATGAGCGTCATCAGGGCCGATTCGAACAGCGTGGGGTGCCGCTCGGCCTGGTCGTCGCCGCTGCGGCGGCCGCCCGGGCCGTAGGGCACGCCGCGGCCCGGGTAGCCCGCGGCCATGTCCGCGGGCGGGCCCATATCCCAGCCGAGCGGGGAAGCCTGGCGGCCGGGGCAGGGCGCCCAGACCAGGCGGTCCAGGTCGGCGAGCAGCCCGCCCGGCATCGGCACGCCGCGGGCACCCCACGGGAACAGCAGTTCCTTGGGCTCGAACGCCGCGCCCGGGTCGATCGTCCCGACCGGCTCGACCGCCCGGTTCGGCACGATAACCCGGCTCGGGTCGATGACCCGGCTCGGCTCGATGACCCCGGGCGGGTCGGAGAGCTGGTGCGGCTCCGGTGCCGGGTCCTCCGGCCTGGTCACCTGGATCTGCCCCATGCGGGACCGGTCCGCCGCGCCGGGCTCGGGAAGCGGCCCGGCGTTGGTGATCAGCTCGAGGGGCGCGCCGCCGCCGCGCGACAGCCATCCAGCCACGAACGGGCGGCGGTGCTGCGCCGCGTTCAGCACGGCGGGCAGCACCGACGCGTAGTCCTGCTCCGCGGTACCGCCACGGCGGCCGTCGGCCATGATCGCCTGGACCCGGTACCACGGGCCCGCGGCACCTCCCCCGATACCTGACGCAGCGGCCATAGGGCCGTGCATATCAGGCCACGGGCCCGGCTGCCACCGGTTGGCGCGGATACGCCGAGGTTCGTGACGCGCGAGACGATACCTGCGTGGCCGCCGACGAGGACCGGATACCGGACATGACCGCCGGCCGGACCGGGCTGCCGTGCGGCGATCGCGGGTCCTACAGTTAGCTGCATGGTGGACGGGACGTCACCGGGAGAGCGCAAAGCGGAGCCGATGCTGCCCGGCCAGCTCCGGGCCTCGCACCAGGACCGGGACCGGGTCGTGGAGATCCTGCGGGTGGCCGCGGGCGACGGCCGGCTGACCGCGGAGGAACTCGACCAGCGGCTGGAGGCGGCGCTGACCGCCCGGACCTACGCCGAGCTCGCCGTGCTGACCACCGACCTGCCCGCCGCGGGCTCGGCGGGCGCCGCGACGGTCCCCGAGCCCAAGGACGTGGTCCGCGTCGACTGCGGCAGCGGCAGCACCAGGCGCGACGGCCGCTGGGTGGTACCGCAGCGGATGGAGGTGCGGGTGAGCAGCGGCAGCGTCAAGCTGGACTTCACCGAGGCCGCCATCACCCAGCCGTCGCTGAGGATCGACGCCGAGGTGCGCAGCGGGAGCCTGACCCTGCTGACCAGGCCGGGCATCGTGGTGGACGCCGACGAGGTCGCGGTCCGCAGCGGCAGCGTGAAGGTCAAGGAACCGTGGGGCCAGGACGTGCCGGTCACGCTGCGCATCGAGGTGGCCGGCCAGGTCGGCAGCGGCGCCATCACGGCCCGTCCGCCGCGGCGGACGTTCTGGCAGTGGCTGCTGGGCCGCCCCCGGCCGTACCAGGCCGCGCTGCGGTAACCGCTCCGCCGCGGTAGCAATCCGACGCGGTAGCCATCAGCCGCGATAGCTGTCAGCCGCGGTAGCACTCAGACGCGCAGCACGAGCCCGTCGGCGGCGGTCTCGAACCGGGCCTGGTCCAGGTGGTCGAGCATGTCGGCGGACATGTGGGTGAGCACGACGCGCCTGCTGGTCAGCCGGCGCGCGTGCGCGACCAGGTCGGCGTGGCTGAGGTGGTACGGGACGGCCTTCTCGCGGTAGTAGGCCTCGGCGATCAGCAGGTCGGCTCCGGCGGCCACGTCGATGAGGGCGTCGGTCCAGGCGGTGTCGCCGGTGTAGCCGATCACGGTGGCGCCCACGCCGAGCCGCAGCGCCAGGGCCGGCCCGTCCGGGCCGCTCGGGTGGTCGGCGCCGAACCCCTCGGCCCGCACCCCGGCGGCGGTGACGGCCGCTCCCGGCCGCAGTTCCGCGATGTCCACCGCGAACCGGCGCCGGACCCGCCAGGAGCCGGGGAACATGCTCTCCATGAGCTCGGGGAGCCGCCGCGCGGTCCCCGGTGGCCCGATCACCGTCAGCGGGCTGGTCCGCCGGGCGAACTGAGCGTTGAGTACGAGAAACGGGATCCCGCCGAAGTGGTCCCCGTGCAGGTGCGACACGAACACCGCGGCGATCTCGCCGGGGTCGAGCCCGCAGGACCGCAGCGCGGCCAGCGAGGTCGCGCCGCAGTCCAGCAGCACCGGCGCCGCGCCGCCCGGGGGCCTGATGTGGACGCAGGCCTGGTACCGGCCGCCGCTGCCGAACGCGTCACCGGAGCCGGCGAAGGTGACCGTGACCGGCGCGCCTACCACAGCCCGAGCAGGGAACCCAGGCCTCGGGCGGCCGGGCCGCCGTCGTCCTCGGCGATGCGCAGCGCCGTGGGCACGTCGAGATCGTCGGCCATCGCGGCCCGGACGGCCCCGGCCGCCGCGCTGCCGCGCCCGGGCCGCCCGGCGGCCGCGTGCAGGCGTTCCAGCCGCGCGGCGGCGGCGTCCAGCCCGGCGAGCTCGAAGTCCCAGTCCGCATCCCACCGGCGGTCCAGGATCAGCAGCCGCACGGCCGCCGCCGGGTAATCCCGGACCAGGTCGCTGACCAGCACGAGGTTCCCGGCCGACTTGGCCATCTTGGCCCCGGCCACCCGGACCGTCCCGGCGTTCAGCCGGGCCCGGGCGAACGGCGTGACCCCGGTGAGCGCCTCGGCCAGGCCCGCCTGGTACGCGTGGTGCGGGAAACGCAGGTCAGCGCCGCCGGCCAGCACATCCACCGCGGGGCCGAACGCGTGCAGCGCCATCGCCGCGCACTCGGCGTGCCAGCCCGGCCGCCCGGCCCCCCACGGGCTCTCCCAGGCCGGCTCCCCGCCGCCCGACGCCTGCCACAGCGCCACGTCGAACGGGTCGTCCTTGCGCGGGTCGTCGGGGCGGTCCCCGTACTCGGCCGCCAGGTGCCGGGCCTGCCCGGTGTCCGGAACCGCCCGGCGGGCCACCACGGCGCCGCGGAAGTACACCTGGCCGTCCCGCTCGTAGGCGGCCCCCCGCGCCAGCAGGCCCGCCGCCAGCGCGATCACCTGGCCGACGTAGGCGTGCGCGCGGGGCTGCATGGCCGGCGCCCCGACCCCGAGCGCGGCCATGTCGCGGTCAAAGTAGAACTGCTGGATCGCGGCGAACCGGTCGTAAGGGGCGCCGGCCCGGTTCGCGGCCGACAGCAGCACGTCGTCCACGTCGGTGACGTTGCGGCACACCAGCACCTCGGCGCCGCCGGCGTGCAGCACGCGGGCCAGCGTGTCTACCCACACGAACGTCGCGGCGTGGCCCAGGTGGGTGACGTCGTAGGGCGTGATCCCGCAGGCGTACACCCGCGCCCGGCCCACCAGCGGCAAGGCCGACCCGGCGAGCGTCGCCGCGGTCGGCAGGCCAGCGGACTGCATCGCCTGCACCGGGATCTGGTTCATCGGCGGCCTCCTATTCTCCTGGCAGGTCAGCGTACATTTGCCGCATCGGATTGCCGTCGGCGGACAAGGGGGTCCAGCCATGGTCGAGGTCGTGGCGATCGAGACGCCGACGCTCGGGGACCGCAGCTACCTGGCGCACGATGGCGGCGTGGCGGTCGTGATCGACCCGCAGCGGGACATCGACCGGGTCACCGCGCTGGCCGAGCGCCACGGCGTGCGGATCACCCACGTCGCCGAGACCCACATCCACAACGACTACGTCAGCGGCGGCCTGGCCCTGTCCCGCGAGGCCGGGGCGGCCTACCTGGTGAGCGCGGCCGACCCGGTAAGCTTCCGCCGCGAGCCGGTCCGGGACGGCGACACCGTGCCGATCAGCCCGGCGATGCGGCTGCGGGCGCTGGACACGCCCGGCCACACGTTCAGCCACCTGTCCTACGCGCTGGAGGCCGACGGCCAGGTGGCCGGGGTGTTCACCGGAGGATCGCTGCTGTTCGGCTCGACCGGCCGGCCGGACCTGCTCGGCCCGGCCAGCACCCCGGCGCTGGCCCGGGCGCAGCACGCCTCGGTGCAGCGCCTGGCCCGCGAGCTGCCGGACTCCGCGGAGATCTTCCCGACGCACGGGTTCGGCAGCTTCTGCGCGGCCACGCAGGCGCAGTCCACGGCGTCCACCATCGGCCGGGAGAAGCAGTACAACCCGGCGCTGACCCTCGCCGAGGGAGCCTACGTCGAGGAGCTGCTGGCCGGCCTCGACGCGTACCCGTCGTATTACGCCCACATGGGCCCGGCCAACCTGGCCGGGCCGGACGGCGCCGACCTGTCACCGCCGCGGCCGGCCGGCCCGGACCAGGTCCGGCGCGCGCTGCAGGCCGGTGAATGGGTCATCGACCTGCGCGACCGCGTCGCGTTCTGCGCCGGGCACGTGCCAGGCTCGTTCAGCTTCCCGGTCGACGGCAGCTTCGCCAGCTACCTGGGCTGGGTGCTGCCCTGGGGAACGCCGGTGACTCTGCTCGGCGAGACCCCCGAGCAGGTGGCGCGGGCCCAGCGGGAACTGGTCCGGATCGGCATCGACCGCCCGGCCGCGGCGGCCGCCGGCGCGCCGGAGCAGTGGTCGGACGGCCGGCCGCTGGCGCGGCTGCGCCGGGCCACGTTCGGCGACCTGGCCGCGGTGGTCGGGCGGGGCGGAGAGGGCAGGCAGCGGATCATACTGGACGTGCGGCGGCGGCTGGAGTGGGAGCACGGCCACGTCGCCGGGGCCATCCACATCCCGTTCAGCGACCTGCCGGGCCGGGTCGGCGAGCTGCCGCCGGGCGAGGTCTGGGTCTACTGCCAGAGCGGCTACCGGGCCACGGTGGCCGCCTCGGTCCTGGCCGCCCGGGGGCGCGAGGCCATCAGCGTCGACGAGGATTTCGGCCGGGCCGCGCCAGCCGGGGTCACTCTCGCGTAGGCCGGGCGGCTCAGCGCGGCCGGCGCCAGTCCAGGCGCTCTGGCGGCGGGCCGAGATTGGGCGGCGGCTCGTCGCCGGCCGGCCCGCCGGCACCGTCCTCGCGGGCCGCGGGGGCACCGGGATCCCCGGGAGCTCCCGTGTGCGGCGCGGCGCCCGCCCCGTCCGGGTACGAGTCGCCCGCGGCCGCGGCGTTCAGGGCCTCCTCGAGGCCGAGCAGGGTGGACGTGCGCAGGCCGATGATCGCGGGGTTGGCGTCCGCGAGCACCACCCGGCGGCCCCCCGGCGACGCGTAGGTGACGATCACCGCGCTCGGCGGCAGCTGCTGCAGCTCGTGCGGCTCGACGAGGAACTCGCGCGACCGCTGCGCGGTCCGGGCGGCCGAGGAACTGGCGCCAACCGCGGTCGACGTGCTGATGCCCCACGCGGTGCTCTCGTTGATGCCCGCGGTGATCGACCGCGAGTCCGACGTGCCGTGCGACTCGTTGGAGTCCCTGCTCCGCGTTCCGGTGACGTGGCCGAACGGCGCGAAGGCGTCCTGGCGGGCGGCGGCGCGGCCGCTGCTTCGCCCGACGCTGTCGCTGACCGAGGCGGTGTCGGCCACCGAGTCGGCCGTTCCGACGGTGCTGGTGTAGGAGTCGCCGGCGGTATCGGTCACCGACATCCCGACGGTGTCGGTCAGCTGGCTGATCACGAAGCGGTGCTCGGTGCCGATCTGCTCACACGCCGCCCGGGCGTCCTCGGCGTTCCCGAGCCGCATGAACGCGACCGCCGCGTTCCCCCGGCCGAGCCGCTCCCGGACGTGACCGGGGACCGAGCGGTACCCGGTGACGAGCCCGGTGCCGGACATCTCGCAGGCGTCGGCGAGCCGGTCCAGCACCTCCGGTCCGAGCTTCTCGGCGCCGAGCACGCACAGGGTCTGCTGCCACCGCGGGCCGGACCGCGCCTGCCGCAGCATGTGGGTCAGGGTCACGGCCAGGTACGTGCCGAGCACTCGGTTGCCCAGCGCCCCGGCCCGCCGGTCCAGCCAGGCGACCCGGAGCCGGCTCGGCGGCAGCGGCGACGTGCCCGACCCGAGCCGCTCCAGCTTGCGCAGCCGGGACTCGATCGCCCACGCCCTCTCGATCACCACCCGGTCCGCGGCCCCGCGGCCGAACAGGGTGTGCACTCGCTCCAGCTGTCCCGCCGTCAGCAACCCGGCCGTCAGGTCCTCGCGCGCGTCGCCGACCTGGGCCAGCACCCGCAGCGCCGCCGTGACCTGGGCGATGCTCGCCGTTTCGCCGAGCACGCCGAGGACCCGGTCCAGGATCGAGTGGTCGATCGAGGCCGACGCGGCCGAGCCCTCCCGGGTACCGGGCTCGTCACAGGCGGCGACGGTCGCGGCCAGCACGTCGGCCAGGGCGCTGGCCCCGAGCCCGGTGCCGAGGTCGAGCCGGGGCAGGTCGCCGGGCATGACCCAGACCAGTGGCTCGATGCCGGCCCGCCGCGCCACCGCGAGCAGGTCACCGGCCACCGCGCCCTCGGTGAGGTCGAGCACGGTGACATCGCCGCCCGCGGACAGGCGCGGGGCCGCGATCATCGTGAGCAGCGCGGACCAGCCGGCCAGCGTCCCGCCGGCCACGTCCACCCGGTCGATCTGGCCGGGCAGCGACACCGCGTACCACTGCGTCTGCTGGTCGAACGCCTCGCGGCGGGACTCCCACGAGCGGACCTGCCGGGCGTGCTGCTCCTGGCGGGCCGCCAGCCGCCGGAGCTGCACCTCGCGGATCTGCTCCACTCGCTGCTGCTCGGCCGCGATCCGCTTCCGCAGGGCCTGCTCGTCGCGCCGGATCCCGCGCCCGCTGACCGCCGCGACGGCCAGGCACGCCGCCGCGCCGACCCCGCTGAGCCACGCGTTCAGCAGCCCGGTCAGGCCGAGCGCGAGCAGCAGGCCGAACAGGCCCGCCGCGGCCGCACAGGTCACCTTGAGCGGCCGGCTCAGCCGCCCGTCCTCGCGGCGCTGCGCGTCCACCCACCCCTGGTTGAGCTGCTCCGCCGCGGGCGGCGCCGGCCGGCGGGGCAGCGGGCCGGGATCGGGGTACAGCGGCGCGTACTGCCAGCCGAGGTACACCCGGTCCGCCCGGATCATGGCCCGCCGCGGCGGCGGGGTCACGGCCGGGCGGTATTCAGGCGGTGCGGCGCTCACTCCGGCCGACCGCCCGTCTTCGCGGGAACGTGCCGGCAGTGCGGCAGCACCCGCTCGCGCGGTCCCCGGGCCAGCAGCGCGAACGCGTCGTCGCCGGGCGCCGGCAGGTCCGCCGGGAGCGGGCCGGCCGGATCGGCGCCGTTCACGCCGGGCCCGCCTTCACTGTCGGTGAACCGGTCGACCAGGTCCGGGCCGACCGGCCCGCGGGCGACCAGGACGCCGACCTGGCCGGCCAGGTGGTCCGCCACCGCCGCGGAGGTCGTGCTGAGCACCACACCCATCCCCGCGCCCTCGCCCGCCGCGACCAGTCCGGCCAGCACCTCATGCCCCAGGACCTCACCGCCGTTGACCCAGGCCAGGCCATCCCCGCTGACTCCCATGGCGTGCAGCTCGCGGCACACGGCCATCAGGTCAGCGCAGACCAGCCCGGCGATCATCGCGGCGGCCGGACCGTCGGCGCCGGCGTCCAGCGAGAACAGGGTGACACCGCGTTCCCTGACGGTCTGGCCCAGGCTGACCCGGGGGGCGTCCGGCGGCCCCGGCTGCAGCCAGCGGCCCAGGACCGATGCCCGCAGGCCCGGCAGCTGCGCAGCGGGCGCGGCCACGCTGGCCGGATCGGCCCGCAGCAGGCCAGCCGAGACGGCGGCCCGGTCGGCCAGCACGTCATGCCGGGGGTGATAGGCCGGAATCAGCGCCGCGCGCTGGCGCAGCCCGTCCGGGGTCAGCAGGCGGGCGAGGTCATCGAGCACCGGCACCCGGCGGTCCCCCGGCGCGGCCGCCTGCACCGCCAGCGCATCGGTCAGGTACGCGGCGCAGGACCTGCGCTGCCGGTCACCGGCGGCGGACCAGTCGAGCATGCCCATGACCAGCGCGGCGGCCCGCGCCGGATCACCGCCGCGCACCGGCTCGTAGTACCCGGGCCCGTCCGGGCCGAAGCGGGAGAACGGCGCGTCCGGCTCCACGCACGCATCAGCCAGCGACCTGGCCAGCCACGACGACCCGGTCAGGTCGACCACGATCACCGGCTTGCGGCGCCGGATCGCGGCGTGGGCCAGCCTGAAGGCGTTCTCGGTCAGGCCGTCAGGCCCGGCGCCCGGGACCGGTCCCGGGCCCGCCGGCGGCCCGGCGCACAGCACGCCGCCCTCCGCCTCCTGCCAGGAGACCTCGGCGGCGTGTCCGGTCGCGACGTCCAGGCCGACGCGGCAGCCGTCTCGGCTCACCACACCGCCGGACTTGAGCGCGGCCGCGGTCATCTTCCGCCGGGCGGCCACGATCAGGCCGGGCCGCCAGGGGCGCCCGCCCTCGAGCCGCCGCTGCAGCCAGCTCAGCCCGAAGACCTCCGCGGAGGCCAGGATCAGCGCGAGCGGAAACTGCTCTGGCAGCCAGTGCGTCAGGCCGGAGTAGGCACCCAGCGGACGGATGAGGTGGCCGGGGTACCTGCCGATTCCGCCCAGGTACGCCAGTACCTGCCGCGGCCCGGCGATCAGGTCGGCCACGGCGCGCGCGGGCCCGATCGCAAGCGACCAGAGCAACCCGACGCCGGCCGGGACCGCCAGCCACTGCGGCCGCCACCGGCTGACCCTGTTGATCACGTACATGACCGCCGCGAGCAGCAGCGTCAGCTGGCCCAGCAGCAGGTGCGTCAGCACCGCGGCCACGGCCAGGACGGCAATTAACTCACGGTGGCGCGGCGCATCCCTGGGCACGGGAACCGGCGACGGCCGCGGTACGCGATCTGCGAAGTACGACATATGGGATCAAGAGTCCCAGTCCTCCACCGCGTGTGTCCAGGCTCCCGAGAAAGTCCCCTCTTTGGCTTCCGCCAGCACGTGGTCGCCGGACTCGACGACGATCCGGAACAGGTCCGGCCGCAGCACGGCGATGGTCAGCGCCAACGGCGCCGCCGTCTCGGGATCGTCGAACCGCACGGTCACCAGCGCCGCGGGCTGCCCGGTGGCCAGGCGCAGGCTCCTGGCCACCGAGGGGGGCGGCGGCTGCAGCTCGACGTGGATCGCCCGCGGCTCGCCGACCGGCGTGAGCTCACCGCGCTCGGGGTCCGGGTGAACTGGCGGGGCCGTGATCGGCAGCAGGGTCAGGCCGGCCGCGGCGCCGGTGCCCTGGATGCTGATGAACGGCGCGGCCATCTCCTTGATCAGGTAGGTGGTGCAGAACGCCGCGGCCTCGCCGCCGACGGCCCACTGCACCCGGACCACGCCGACCAGGTCGGCCGGCGGGATCTGGAGCGCCCATCCGATGTCCTCAGGAACCTGGCGCCAGGAGGCCTGCCGGCTCCGGCAGACAATCTCCCCGCCCATCGGGTCGGCCCGCGAGGCCAGCCCGGGTACGCCCTCGATCGGGATCAGGTACTCGGCGGGGCTGACGCGGTACAGCTGGCCGTCGGGCAGGCGGCGAACCAGGTGCCGGGAGGTGAGCTCGGTCACGGCAGCGTCGATCTCGGCGGTGCTGACGTTGTAGCGCCGCGCGAGCGCGGTATGCCTCGGCAGCCGCCAGCCCGGCTCGTGGTGCACGAGCGCGGCGGCTATCCGGTCGGCGAGCACGGCGATGGCCGGCCGTGGCGGCTCCGGCTGCCGCCGGCCGCCGGCCGGGCCGGAGCCACCGCCATGAACGGCCGCACCGCCCGGGACGGCGTCGCGCCCCTCGCGTTCCTGGTCGCCGCTAGCCGTCATCGGGGCCTGCGCGAATGCCGACCTGCTGCCCCCCTCCTGAACCGGTTCCTCGCTGGTTCCCGGCACGGTGGTCACTCCGCATGGCGCCGGGAGGTCGTTCCGGCAGTGCGAAAGTCGAAGGTCGCGATGACCAGGGGCAGGCCTGGCACGGCCCTGGGCACGGCGGACTTCAGCACCGCCCGCTGGCCGCAGTCAGCTCCGCACCGACCCGGATCAGCCTCGCTCGCCATGATGCCGCCTTGCCCCCCAGCGTCCTGATGAACCGGCCGCGTTCGCGCGGCCAGCACCAGTTCTAAGGGGCCAAGGTGATGAGCAGTTGAACAACAGGTGCTGAACAGGCGATGA
>Ga0318496_10000123_pt1 | contig 22365 bp, 25 predicted proteins | sample GRESIP109b1f22_FD_203296 | JGI IMG/M metagenome (GOLD analysis project Ga0318496, IMG submission 203296) | Tropical soil microbial communities from Luquillo Experimental Forest, Puerto Rico - GRE.SIPMG.109b1f22 | ecosystem: Environmental > Terrestrial > Soil > Tropical forest > Bulk soil... | reverse complement strand
GAAGTGACCAGCGCCGGCTCCGGCGAGATGGGTGCGCCGGGCAGCCGAGGTGATCACTGATCACATCGGCTGCCCGGCGCCGTGGCTGACGCTATCCGCGGTCAGCCTCGACCGCCGGACGAGGGCCTCCCCCCACGCCCTCGCTGGCCTCTCCGGTCGGAGATTTCGGGGGCTGCCCGAATAGCCTTCCTGCCGCCGCGTGCCGACGGCTGCTATTCAACGGCGGTGGCTGCGGACCACCTTGTGCCTTGACAGCTCCCGGCCCCAGCGCCGGCCACCTTCAGTTATAACCGGGACCTGGGCAACCGAGCCCAGGCGGGAACCAATCAGGCCGATGCTTGCCGGATCTTGATGGCCGCATGCGAGAACTCGCATGCCCAGCGAACCTTTGCCTGGTCAGCCCGGGTCCTGCGGATCAACTGTGGGGCCGGCGGGGCCTTCTTCCCGGTCTGTCGTCATGACGCGCGTGGCGATGTCGGCGTAGCCGTTGCGGCGGCACCAGCTCAGGATGTAGCGGGCGTGCTCACCACACCACCGGTAAACCACCTCGGGCGTCATCTTGAGCTCGGGATTATTTTCGCCGCGGTCGCGAATAAGCGGCCCCAGATAATCGACGAGCTTTGCGGCGGTATCGTATCCCACATGGGCTGAGCTGGCGAGCGTTTCGTGATTGACGGCCCGGCCTGAGGCGATCGCCCCGGCCAAACGCGCAGCGGTCACCCCTCTCCCTTTACTGAAATACTTATGTATCCGCGGAATATCCGGCGGGCTGTCGCCTGCGGGAAACCGGGGGCCCGTCAGGTCGCCGCCCCGGACCGCGATATCCACCGCCTCTATCAGTATCTGGGACCCATCGCCTTCCGGTAGATACCGACTACTTCAGGCTGCTCGACGGCCTCGTCCAGGTGGTCGCGCTCGATCCCGTGACCCTGCGCAGCGAAGATCACGGGCGTCGGCCGGCGCGATCTCCGCAGGATGTCCAGCACGTCAAGCCCATCGAACGAATACTCGACGACGTAGTCGTTCCAGGTAAGGTCGGCCACCACCACGTCGAACCGCAGACGGTCGGTGACCGCGCGCTCCACCGCGGCCTGGTCCTCCGCGATCCGCACGGTGGCGTCGCTCATGGACTGGCGCAGAAAGGGCTCGATCACCTTGCCCAGCGCCGCAGCGACCAGCAGACGTGGCCCGTCCTGCATAGGCCCACCCCCAGACTGACATCGGTAGCTCATCAGGAGCCGGATGGCCTCGCCGCGGCTGCTGCGCCGCCGAGCGTAGCCGCTCGGCGCGAAGCATGTAATGCTAGCCGGGCACCAGAACCGTGTCGGCTGCCCGCCGAAATGCGCAGTAACGGCGGGCTGACGCTAATCGGCAGATAAGTCAGGCCGAATACGCAAGAGGTATCCCCGGGCCGGAAGTGATCGCCCGGGGTTCAGCCGGCGCGGGAGAGCCGGATGACCGGGAGGACGCGGTCGGTCTTCTCCTGGTACCGGGCGTAGCGCGGCTGGGCCTGGGTGATCTGTTGCCAGGCCTGCGCGCGGGCGTCTCCGTCGAGCTGAGCGGGGTCCACCCGCAGCTGACGGCCGCCGAACTCGGCCCAGACCTGGTCCGGGTGCGCGGCGATGTTGTGATACCAGGCTGGATGATGAGCTGATCCGGCGGCGGAGGCCACCACCAGCCAGGCATCCTCCCCGTCGGGAAACCGGGCCACGGCGGTCTGCCGCTGCTGGCCGGTCTTGGCCCCGACCGTGGTCAGGTAGAGCAGGTCCTGGCCCTGGAACTTGTCCCCGGACCGTCGGTGCCAGCTTCTCGCGGCCCGCATCATGCCGCGCGTGACCGCGTTCGAGGCGGGCACCCGCGCGCCTCGGGTGCCGCCCGGAGTGGTCTGGAAGCTCATCAGGTCGGTCCTTTCCCGCTCGCCCGGCTGGCACGATCATGCTAATGATCGCGGCTAGGAAGACCAGAAGGCCTCGCTCTCGGCGGGCAGCGCCTCGACCATCCACCACCCGGCGACCAGGCCATCGCGGAGGAACAGGCAGTGGGCGGCGTGGTTGTGCAGCGTCCGGCCGCCCCGGGCCGCCCTGACCTCGACCATGGCGATGATCATGTGTGGCCTCGGCGCGACCGTCTGCGTGACCGTCAGGCTGAGCCGCGCGCTCGGCAGGTCCATGGCCGCTACGCGCCGCAGGTAGTCTTCCGCGCCGACCTCGTCGACCCCGCCCTCGCGGTTGGTGATGTAGGCGCGGAGGTCATCGGCGAACAGCGAGCGCATCCGCCCGGTGTCCGCCGCGCAGAACGCCTCGATCAGCTCGCGGGCGACGGCTTCGGCGGTCCTGGACGCAGGCACAGGTGCAGCCTAGATGAGGGTGGCGAGCAGGCTCGCGGAGGAGCCGACGTCGATCTGCCGGGGGAGCTGTGAGAAGTCGTGTTCGGTGCGCAGTTCGTACATGCACCGCAGGGTGGTCGACTCGATGACCGTATCGATCCGCTCGTGCCGGGCGGCTTCGGGCGCGTGGTCTTCGGACAGCCACTGCGCCACCTGCTCTGCGTCCACCGCGACGAAGCCGATCGAGATGACGTCGCGCGGGTCGGTGAGGCTCTGCGCGTTGAACACCCTGGTCGGCACGCCGAATCCCTCGTCGGCCTCCCACTCGCGCACAAAGTCTCCGAACGTGGCTCCCGGCTTGAGCCGCCGGACGAACACGCTGACGATCATGTGGTCTCCTTGGTCTTTTCACCCGTCACGCGCCGGGTCGGGTGCCTTCCCCGGCCTCGAGGTCGATGCGCACGGTCAGCGGGGCGGTGGCGATGGCGCGGCCGATGGCCGCGTCCCACTGGAACGGCAGCGTGCGGGACCGCTGACCGGGATCATCGTCCGGCATGACCGTGGCGGTGCCGCGCCGCCAGCGGCGGTGGACCAGCACCCGCACCCGGGGATCCTGGGTGATGTTGCGAACCCAGTCCGCCTGCTGGCCGTGCGCGGCGACCACCCAGAAGGTGTCGCCGACCAGGCCGTTTCCCACGCACGTCTGGCGTGGCTGCCCGGTGTGCCGGCCAGCGGTCTCCAGCAGGGCGAAGGCGCGCGGGGCCAGGCCGTGCCGGAGCTGCCAGCGTGCCACCCGGTTGCCGCCCCAGAGCAGCACCTTGAGGATCCGGTATTTCGGCGTCCGGCCGCCTCGGGTCACCCCCGGATCAGGCCGAGTTCCCGGGCGCGGCTGACCGCTTCCTCCCGGTCGTGCACGCCGAGCCGCTGGTACAGGCGCACCGCTCGCTCCTTGGCCGCGGACCGGGAGATACCCAGCTTGTCGGCGATGACCGAGAACGGCACCGGCTGCGGGAGGTAGCGCAGGATCTGCGCCTCGGACCTGGTGATCGACGCGGCCCGCACCCTGGCCTGGGCCTCCTGCGTGGCCTCGGCGGCCACCTCGTCGGCCGCCCCGATCAGCGCAATGTCCTCGGTCACGGCCTGGTCGGTGGCCTGGTCCGCCGCCGTGATCGTGGCCGCGGCGTCGGCGAAGGCCTCGTCGGCAGCCTGGGCCGCCGCGTCCGTGATCAGCCCGGCCGCGGTCAGCGCGGTGACCGCCTCGTGCGCGGCCGCCTCCTCGATGAGCCCGGCCGTGATCAGCGCGTTGACCGCTTCTGCGGCCGCTGCTTCCTGGATCAGCTCGGAGGCGGCCTCGGCCTCGGCGGCTTCGGCGCTGGCCGCGACGGCGCGGAGCACGGCGGCTGCCTCGACGGCCTGCGCCTCGGCGATCACCGCGGAGGCCTCCTCCACCGCGGCGATCTCGGCTCCGATGGCCCGGCTGACGTCTCCAGCCAGGAAGTCGTCGCTGATCAGCGCGCCACCCGTAGCCGACACGGCATCGACCAGCGGGCCGGCCCACAGATGCTCGACGAGCAGGAAGGCCGCGCCGTTGCCCGGCTCCAGGGAGTTGGCCAGGGCCTGCACGGCCGCCGCGGTGGAACCCGCAGGCTGGTCGGCCGCCGGCCGGTCCCCGTTCTCCGCCCGGAAGTTCGTGACGCCGGCCAGCAGCGAGCCGAAGTCTTCGTTGTCGCCGACCTCCAGGCCCTCCACGGTGCCGTCCGGCCCCTTGGCCAGGAAGACCATGTCGAGCACGCGGAGCACGCCGCGGCCCTCGATCCGGTCGACCTCCGTCAGCAGTCGGCTCTCGGCGTCAGCGTCGAGGCGAAAGGTCAGCGCGATCATCTGCAACGGTGCGGGCATTTTGCTCTCCTCCAGCCAGGCCGGGTAGCTCGTCGCCTGGCACCCTATCGGGGGCGCGCGGCGCCGGCCGCGCCGGCCGTGCTAGGCGTGCGCCGGCGCGGCGCTGCGGCTTCGCGCGGCGGCGATGATGGCCGAGCGCAGGCGGCTGAGCGCGTCCAGGCGCGCGCCGGCCAGCGACGGCTCCTGAGTCAGCTCGGCGCCCCGGAGGGGAACGGGCCAGGGCAGCCGGGCGGTGCCCGCGCTGATCGCGTCGAGGATGGCGGGATGGCTGCCCCACGAACCGCCGACGATGACGAGCTCGGGGTCGGTGAGCGCCACGACGGCGGCGAGCGCTCCGCTGACGGCCTGGCCGAGGGCGCCGCGGATGGCCGCCGCCTCGGGCTCCGGGCCGGTCGCCGCGGTCAGCAGGCGGCCGACGTCGACGGCGGTGGAGCCGGGCCGCCTCAGGCCCAGTTCGCTGAACACCTCGGTGAGCGGCATGGCCCGGCCCTGCGGGCTGGCCGTGAGCAGGTGGCCGACCTCGCCGGCGAGGCCGTTATGGCCGCGCCTGACCTGGCCGTCGCTGATGACGGCGCAGCCCAGTCCTTCGCCGAGGAACACGTAGGCGAAGTCGTCCAGCGCGGCCGGGCGAGCGTGGTCGCGCTCGGCCCGCGCCGCCCAGTTCACGTCGTTGTCCACAGTGACCGGCCCGTCGACGTACGGGGCCAGGACCCCGGCCGGGTCGAGCTCCCCGAGCAGGAACGGCGCGCCGGGCAGGTGGACCAGCCGGCCGGTGCCGCGGTCCACTGGGTCGGCGGCACTCACCACCGCCAGGCGCAAGGTCAGCCCGGCGCCGCGCCGGGCCTGCGTGGCGGCGGACCGCAGCGCGGCGGCCACCTGCCGGGGGCGGGCCGGCCTGCCGACCTTCTGCTGCGCCCGGCAGACCGTGCCGCCGTAGGCGTCGACGCACTCGGCGACGATGCCCTCGGGCGCGATGCTGACGGCCAGGGCAGCGCCGATGTTGCCGGCCAGGGCGTAGTACGAGCCCACGCGGCCGCGGCCGCGGCCGCCGGCCGTCCGCTGGCCGGTGTCGGCCACCAGCCCGGCATCGGTCAGCCGGCGCACGCTCTCGCCCACCGTCGGTTTCGAGATGCCGGTCGCGGCGGCCAGCTCGGCACGCGTCAGCCGCCGCTGCTGCGTGAGGGCCCGCAGCACGTGCTCGTCGGTCAGGGAGCGCAGCAGCTCCAGGGAAGGCTTGGCCGGATCCACGAGACAATTCTAGACAGGAGTCTTGACTAGAAAACGGGGACACGCCTACAGTTCTTCTAAATAAGGAGACCTGACTAGGAGGAGGGCCCCGTGTCAGACCAGCGCGCCCGCCCGTCCGCCCGGCTGCCCGCACTGCCGCACTGGGAGCAAACGCCGGCGGACCTCCCCGGTGCGATCAGGCAGATCAAGACCGCACTGCGGGCCCGCATCGCCGTCTCGGGCCGCACGGTCGAGGAGGTCTTCGCCGTCGTCGAGCAGAAGGTAAGGGCCGAGGTCGGCGAAATCACCGCCGCGCGGGAGCGCGGTGAGGCGATCTGGCCGGTCATCGACTATGCGGACATCGAGGCCGGGACGGTACCCGCCGCGGCGCGGGCCTGGCTGCGCCGCCGCGGCTGCGTGGTCGTGCGGGGGCACTTCGGCCGGGAACAGGCCCTGCGCTGGGACCGCGACATCGTGGACTACGTCGAGAGCAACCGGTTCTTCGAGAACTACCGCGGCCCCGGCGACGACTTCTTCGGCAGCGTGGGATCCAAGCCCGAGATCTACCCGATCTACTGGTCGCCCGCCCAGATGCAGGCCCGGCAGAGCGACCGGATGGCGCGGGTGCAGGCCTTCCTCAACGGCCAGTGGCGGCACGAGTCCGGCGGCGTGGCCTGGTTCGACCCGGGCCGGGACTCGCTGTACCCGGACCGGATCCGCCGCCGCCCGCCGGGCACCGACTCCGCTGGCCTCGGCAGTCACCTCGACCCCGGCAGCCTCGACCTGTGGATGACCGAGGACTACCAGGAGGCCTTCCGTCACCTGTTCGACGGCACCGTCGAACGGTACGACCCTTGGGACGCCGCCCACCGCACCGCCGGGCCGCAGTATCCCGGGACCACGATGTGCTCGGCCTTCCGCACCTTCCAGGGCTGGACCGCCCTGTCCGACATGGCCCACGACCAGGGCGTCCTGCACACCGTCCCGATTCCCGGTGCCATGGCCTACCTGATGCTGCGCCCGCTGCTCGCCGACGTGCCCGACGACGACATGTGCGGCGTCACCGTCAACCAGGTCTTCCCCGCCAGCCAGAAGTGGCACGCGCTGCCGCTCGAGGCGCTCACCGGCATTCCCGACGTCCGCGCCGGCGATTCGGTCTGGTGGCACTGCGACATGATCCACAGCGTGGCGCCGGTGCGGAACCAGCACGGCTGGGGCAACGTGATGTACATCCCGGCCGCCCCCTGGTGCCCGCGCAACCAGCGGTACGCCGCCAGCGTCCGGGAAGCCTTCCGCACCGGGTCCAGCCCGAGCGACTTCCCGGCCGAGCACTACGAGCGGGCCTGGGCCAACCGCTTCCAGCCCGGTGACCTCAACCAGACCGGCCGGAGCGGGCTGGGCCTGCGCTGAGCGCCACGGCCTCCCGGGGCCGGGACGGCCGAGGCCGCGCGGCTAGGAGCCGCCTTCGCCGTCCGCCCGGCCGAAGCGGAGGAACACCGTGAGCGCCGCGATCACCAGCGCCACCGCGGCGCCCAGGTAGAACGTGCTCAGCCCGCCGTCCTTCGTCTCCACCACGACGTCTACGAAGGTGACCGCCGCCACCAGGATGATCATCGAAATCACCCTGGCCTTGAGGTCGTTGAGATCGCGCATCCTCAGCCAGCCGGGCAGCCGCAGCGCCCCTTCGCCAGCGTCGATCCTGGTGACGAAGAGGTCGTAGAAGCCGAAGGCCGCGATCATGAGGGTCGCGCCCACCAGGAACAGGTCGGTCAGCAGGAGCAGGAAGCCGAGGTTGTGGGCGGTCAGGTGGGATTCTTCCACGAAGCTCGCGACCGACCTGACGAAGATCTCGGTCCCCAGGGCAAACGACGATATGGCGGCGAGCACGAGGACCACCACCGGGACGACGACCACGACCCGGGACAGGCTCAGCGCCCGCTCGAAGCCGCGTTCCAGCCGCCGGCCGGGCGCGCCTCGGGGGGGCCCGGTCACCGCCCCCTCGGGCTGGGATGATCCGTCCTCGCCGCCCATCCGGGACGCCCCGCCCCCCTCGCGCGGCGGATCAGCCATGCCTCATTGGACTACTTCTCTCCCGTCGGGCACAAGGGCCCGGTGCCGGGCCGGGGCGTAGCGATCGTTACTGGCTGGGCCTCGCCATCCGGCCCAGCTCGGCGTAGTCGTAGGCAGCCTCGGGCTTCGCGCGCACCACCTCGTCGAGGGTCTTGGCGTCCTGGCCGACCAGGATCCGCCAGGCCCCCGACCGCACCCCGTCCAGGATGATGGTCGCCGCGTCGGCCGCGCTGAGCGGCGCCTTGTCCCGGAAGTCGGCGGCCATCTGCGCGAGCATCTTGCGCAGGTCGTCGGCTGACGCGCCCTCGGCCAGCAGCCCGGCGCTGATCAGCCTGGCCTGCGCGCTGGCGGGGATGAGCTCCTGCACCTGGGCGTCGCTCAACTGCTCAGGATCCGCCAGCCCGCGGGCGCGCATGCTGTTCGCGACGATATTCGTGCCCACGTGGCCGGGCATCACGACGGCCACCCGGACCTGGGGCGCGTTGGTGCGCAGGTCTTCGATGAGCGCCTCCGAGAAGCCCTTCACGGCGAACTTGGCCGTGCAGTAGGCGTTGTTCGGCATGCCCGGGCCCAGGGTCGCCCAGAATCCGTTGACGCTGCTGGTGTTGACCAGGACGCCGTCGCCGCTCGCGATCAGCAGGGGCAGGAACGCCCGGGCGCAGTAGTAGACGCCCCACCAGTCGACGGCGAACGTGCGCTCCCATTCCTCCCGGCTGTCGTTGACGAAGCTGGCTCCGCCGCCGACGCCCGCGTTGCTGAAGACCAGGTCGACGTGATCGCTGGCGTGCTCCTCGAGCAGCTCATCGCGGAACCGCAGGACCTGCGCCTCGTCCGAGACGTCGCAGGCATGGCTGCTGACCCGGACGCCGGGCGGGGCGGCCTCGCCCGCCATGATCGCGGTCTCCGCGACGGTGTCCGGGTGCCAGTCGCAGGTGGCGACCGAGCATCCCTGCGCCGCCAGCTGGCGCACCAGCTCCCGGCCCATGCCGGAGCCACCGCCGGTCACCACCGCGAGCTTCCCCGAGAACGAGTCCACAGCCCCACACCTCCCGCCGGTCATAAAACTGATATCACTATAGCGTAAGGTTCGGGCTGGCAGGATGATCACAGGGCCGGGACTTTCGCCCCTGTGTCCGTGGAACGCCGCGGGAGCATCATGGGTGGCAGGCGGGGCTGAGGTGCCCGCCGCCCGGATCCTGAAGAGGGGGAGGACATGGCGCAGCAGGGCAGCCTGGAGCTGTTGAAGGATCCTGTCGCCGACGCGCTCCTGGGCTCGGCCAACCCGGCGAGGCTGGCCTATACCTGGACCGACGGCAGCCCGAGGGTCGTGCCGATCTGGTTCCACTGGACCGGCGACCAGTTCGTGCTCGGGTCCCCGCCGGGGGCGCCCAAGCTCAAGGCGCTGGCGGCCGACCCGAGGGTGGCGCTCACCGTTGACGACAACGCGTGGCCGTACAAGGAGCTGCTGGTCCGGGGGCGGGCCAGCGTTGAGTTCCTCGATGACGTGTGCCCTGAGTACGCGTTCGCGGCGACGCGGTACTTCGGCCCGGAGCAGGGCCCGGCGTGGGTCAGCACGCTGCGCGGCAAGCCCATGGCGCGCATCGCCGTCACGCCGGAATGGGTGGGGATCCTGGACTTCGAGACCAGGTTTCCCAGCGCCCTGACCCTCTAGGGACGGGGCGGCTCCAGCAGCACCTTGACCGCGCCGGTGCGCCGCGCGTCCTTCAGCGTCAGCACCGCCTCGTCCCAGCGCTCGAGCGGGAACCGGTGCGTGATCACCGGCGTCAGGTCGAGGCCGGCCGCGACGAAGTCGAGGTAGTGCTGCATGGCGTGCTTGGCCACGCCGCCCACCTCCTCGACGCCGAAGCCGTTCGAGCCGATGACGCGTACCTCCTTGAAGTACAGCAGCGTCCACTCGAAGCGCCGGGGCGGCTCGACGCCGGAGATGACCAGCGTGCCGCCGGTCGCAACCAGCCGGAGCGAGGTCTCAACGGTCTCGGCCGAGCCGATCGTGTCGTACACCACGGCCGGGCCGTCCTGCAGCCAGTCGCGCTTGCTCCACGGCTCGAGCGGCGTCGCGCCGGCCCGCCGCGCGACCTGCGCCACGAGCTGTCCGGGCGAGGAGGACAGCACCGCGTGCGCGCCGAGGCGGGTCGCGAGCGCGGCCCGGGCGCCGGGCCGCGTCGCCGCCCACACCTCGGTGGCGGGATACAGGTGGCGCAGCAGCGCGATCGCCGCGAACGCGAGCGTGCCCGACCCGTAGACCAGGACGGCCCGGCCGTCCGGGGGCGGCGCGAGCAGGATCGACCGCAACGAGACGCTGGCGGGGTCGGCCAGCACCGCCGCCTCGTCACTGACGTTGCCGGGGATGGCAAACAGCTGGGAGAGGTGGGCGCCGAAGCGCTCGGCGTGCGCCCCGGCGGCCGCCGCGCAGTTCCCCAGGTGGATCGAGACGGGCAGGTGGCCCGAGCGGAAGTTGCGGCACCACGGGTAGCGGCCGGCCCGGCAGGCCGGGCACGGCGGGTCGATGCCGCGGGGGACGCAGGACAGCCACGGATTGAGCACGACGCGCTGCCCGGTGTCCGTGCGGCGCCCGACGACCTCGTGGCCGAGCACGTGCGGGAAGGAGACCAGCGCCGTGAGCGGGTTGTCGCGGGTGCCGTTCAGCAGGATCTGCTTCACGTCGGAGCCGCACAGGCCCGAGACCGTGGTCGTGACGCGCACCCAGTCCCCGTCCGGCAGCGGCAGCTCGTCGATGTCTTCGACGCGGACGGGCGCGAGGCGGGACACGAAGGCGCGCCGGCTGACGCGCCCGCCGATGGCCGACGCCGCCTCGCGGGCCAGGTCGTGCCGGAACACCAGCGCCTTCACCGGCTAAAGGTACTGCGCTAGAGGCGGCGCAGCCTGATGTAGCCGGTCACGTCCCGTGCCATGTCGGGCTGGGTCATGCCGGGGAAGCCGCCCGGCTCGCAGCAGAACCTCAGCACCTGCCCGGCCCGGGCCTGGAACGGGATGAAGTGGCTGCCGACCCAGATCGACCGCAGGAAGATGACGTGGCGGCCGGGCGTGATCGGGAGCTCGATCCGCTGTCCTCGCCTGATCTTCGCGACCTTGCGGCCGTCGAGCAGCACCCGGTACCCGGCGAGGCGGTCGCGCTGTTCCCCGTCCGCCCGCCACAGCACCAGGACGGCCGCCCCCTCGGGCACGGTCACGGGGCGGTCGGCGTCCGGGGGATCGCCGTACCAGCTCGTGACCGGCCGGGGCAGGGACAGCAGCTTGCCGCCCCGGCTCAGCCACAGGTCCCGGTGCTTTTCCACGGTGAAGACCTCGTCGCGGCCATCGGTGCAGCGTACGGTGATCCCGGTGTCGCCGGGACCGGCGGTGATGGCGCGCACCTGCGCCACCGGCCAGGAGCGGTCCTGGCCGAGCAGGTTCGGCCGCCTGGTGCTCAGGATCAGCCGGCGGGTGGTCAGCACCAGCCGGCCGGCGTCGCGGCCGGCGCCGGTGACGTGGGTTCCCGGCCCGGCGATCACGATGAACTCGCCGTCGGCCTCCGGGGCCGGGGGGTCGGCCGCGTCAAAGGCGCGGGCAGAGCCCTGGGCCGCCGCTACCGCCCGCCCGACGTCGGCCGCCTGGATCTCGTCGATGGTCGGCCCGGCCGCCCCGGGGGTCAGGGCCTGCTCGTGGCCCGGCCGCATCGGCGGCGGGACCAGGAACCGCGGCCGCCCGTACCGCTTGGTCGTCGCCATCGCGATCGCGGCGGACGTGAGCCCGAGGAAGCCGGCCGCGACCAGCCCCGCGCCGACGTCTCGCGCCGCCGTCCCCGGCAGGTCGGCGAAGACCGACCCGCCCACGAAGAACACGGTGAACGAGACGGCCAGGGCGGCCACGGCCGCGGCGCTGCGCGGCGCCTCCGTCAGCGAGTTCGGCTCCCAGTCCGGGTCCCGCCACGCTCGCCTGGCCTGGCGGACGGTAAATACCGACAGGGCGGCCAGTAAGGCGGCGAGCAGCGGGTCAGCGATCTTCATCCGGCAGCCGGGAACCCAGGGGTCTCAGGCCCGCTCGTAGACCGAGACGTGGCTGTGGCTCGCCGCGGTGAACGGGCTGCGGTCCCAGTCACTGTAGCGCTCCCGCAGCCGCATCCCGGCCAGCTGCGCCATCAGGTCCAGCTCGCTGGGCCAGCAGTACCGCAGCCGCAGCGGCCGCAGCGTGGTGCCCTGCGCGTCGAACGTCACCCGCTGGTAGGTGACGGCCTGCGCTACCGGGTCGTGGATCAGGAACTCCATCTTGACCGAGTCCTCGGTCAGCGCGCGGGTCGCGACCCGCTGGCCACGGTCGAATTCGGTCAGGTCCTGGATGAAGCACTCGATGACGAACAGCCCGCCGGGGTCGAGGACCTGCGCGACGTTGCGGAAGCAGTCGACCTGGCGCTGCTGGCTGGGCAGGTTGAACAGGGTGTTGTAGACCAGGTAGGCGAGCCGGAAGGGACCGGTCACCGCCACGTCGGCCATGTCGCCGATGGTCACCGGGATCGCCGCGCCGCCGGGCTTGGCGCGCATCTGCCCGGCCATCGCCGCGGAGCCCTCGATGCCCTCGACGGCGACGCCGCGCCCGGCCAGGGGGATCGCGACCCGGCCGGTGCCGACCGCGAGTTCGAGGACGCGCCCGCCGCCCGGGACGAGCCCGGCCAGGAACTCCACGGCGGGCGCGGGGTCGAGCCAGTCCGTCTGGTCGTACTCGTGGGCGTAACGTTCGCCGAAGAACCCCGGGTCGCCGAATCCGCGCATACCACGTACCCAACCAGCATCGCGCGCGGCCGCGCGACCGGATTAGCGCGCCGGGTCAGGGCGGCGGCGGGTCGCCGAGCAGCCGGGCCTTGACTTCGCCCTTGAGCACCTTGCCGACCTTCGACCGGGGCAGGTCCGGCCAGACCTCGACCTGCTTGGGCGCCTTGACGCTGCCCAGCTGGTCCTTGGCGAACGCGCGCAGATCGGCCTCGGTGACGCTGCGCCCCGGGTAAGGCTGCACGACCGCGGTGACGCGCTCGCCCCACTTGTCGTCGGGCAGCCCGACGACCGCGCAGTCCTGCACCGCGGCGTGCTGCATCAGGGCCTGCTCGACCTCCACGGAGTAGACGTTGAACCCGCCCGTGATGATCATGTCCTTGGCCCGGTCGACGATGAACAGGTAGTTGTCGTCGTCGAGGTAGCCGATGTCGCCGGTGTGGTGCCAGCCATGCCGCCCGGCCTCGGCCGTGGCCGCCGGATCGCGGTAGTACCCGGCCATGACCAGCGAGCTGCGGACCACGATCTCGCCGCGCTCGCCGCGCGGCAGCAGGTTCCCGTCGTCGTCCATGATGGCCACGGTGACCAGCGGCGCCGGGCGCCCCGCCGAGGCGAACCGCTCGGTGGCCAGCGCGCCGTCGGCCCGGAAGTGATCGGCCGGCGCCATGGTGGAGATCATCATCGGCGCCTCGGTCTGCCCGAACAGCTGGCCCAGCACCGGGCCGATCCGGGTGATGGCCTCCTCCAGCCGGGCCGGTGACATCGGGGCCGCGCCGTACCACAGGCACTGCAGCGAGGACAGGTCGGCACCGGCCAGGGCGGGCTGGTCGAGCAGCATGTAGATCACGGTCGGCGGCAGGAAGGTGTGGGTGACCCGGTGCCGCCCGATCAGCGCCAGGAACTGCGCCAGGTCGGCCGACGGCATGATCACGATCTCGCCGCCCAGCGCCATGACCGGGAAGCACAGGACCCCGGCCGCGTGGGTGAGCGGGGCCAGCGCGAGGTAGACCGGGCGCCCGCGCAGCGGGTAGCTCATCAGCACGATGGCCGACATCGTTTCGAGGTTGTGCCCGGTCAGCAGCACGCCCTTGGGCCGGCCGGTGGTCCCGCCGGTGCCCGCGATCATCGCGGTGTCGTCCGGCGGGCCGGCCTGCCAGGGCTCGTCCGGCAGGCCGTCGAGCCAGTCGGCGAAGGCCTGGGCCCAGGGCGGGCGCTCGTCCAGGCAGACCAGCGTGTGCAGTTTCGGCAGGTCCGGCGAGATCTCCGCGACCAGCGGCGCGAACGCGCCCTGGAAGATCAGGCAGGCGCAGTCGAACAGGTCGAGCAGCTCGCGGTTCTCCGCGGCCTGGTTGCGCGGGTTGACCGGGCACCACACCGCGCCCGCGCGGGCGATCCCGAACACGCAGGTGAACGCCACCGGGTCGTTGGCCGACAGGATCGCGACCTTGTCGCCCGGCCCGACGCCGGACCGGTGCAGCGCCCGGGCCACCCGCCAGGACAGGCGCTGGACCTCGCCGTAGGTCCGGGTCTGCCCCGCCATGGTCAGGCACGGGGCCGAGGCGCCCAGGGACGCGCCCTTGTCGAGGTAATCAGTCAGGCGCACGCTCATTCCTTACCCGCGGACCAGCCATAACGGTCCGGTGGCGACGCCACGCGGCGGACCGTTATGGGTGGTTGGTCGGTCGCGTCACATGCCCATGCCGCCCTCAACCGGCAGCAGGGCCCCGGTAATGAACCTGGATCCGTCGCTGGCCAGGAACGCCACCGCGTCGGCCATGTCGGCCACCTCGCCGAGCCGGCCGAGCGGAGTCAGGCCGATCACCTCGCCCACGGCGGCCTCCGGGCTGGCGAACAGCCCGAGCGTGGCGCAGTCCTGGGCCAGTTGCAGGCCCATGTCGGTGGCCACCAGCCCCGGAGCGACGGTGTTCACGCGCACGCCGTAGCCGAGCTTGCCCGACTCCATCGCGGCCACCCGGGTGAGCCGGTCCACGCCGGACTTGGTCGCCGAGTAGACGGCGATCCCGGGGAAGGCGATGGTCGCGGCCACCGAGGCCACGTTGATCACGCTGCCGCCCTGGCCGGCCGGGCCGCCCGGGCGCATGGCCAGGAACGCGTGCTTGATGCCCAGCGCGGTGCCGAGCAGGTTGACCTCGAGCATCCGGCGCACGTCGGCCGGGTCGATGTCTACCAGCAGGCTGGTGATCTCCACCCCGGCGTTGTTGACCAGGATGTCCAGGCCGCCCAGGTGGCCGATGGCCTGCCCCACGGCCTGCTCCCAGCTCGCCTCGTCGGTCACGTCCAGGGGCACGAACTCGGCGGTCGCGCCGGACTGCCGGAGCGAGTCGGCCGTGGCCTTGCCGGCGTCCTCCAGGATGTCCGCGACGACCACCGCGGCGCCCGCGCGCGCCAGGGCCTGGGCCATGCCCGCGCCCAGCCCGCGTGCGCCGCCGGTCACCAGCGCCTTCCGCCCGGTCAGGTCGTAGTACATCGAGCGTCTCCTCCCCGCGTCCGCCCAGGTGATGTGCCTCCTAGCCTTCTCACGGTTCTTGACAACTGTCAAGAGATTGTCTGACGATTGGCCAGAGATTTCTGGACGACTGTCAAGATGGGACCAGGCAGTGACCGAGGTTGCGGAACGGAACCGGGACAGGGTCGCGCGGCGGCAGGTCGACAAGTTCGCCGAGCGCCGCGCCGAGCTGGCCGCGGCCGCGCTGCAGACCCTGGCCGAGTTCGGCTACGCCCGCACCAGCCTGCGCGACATCGCGCACAACTCGAACTTCTCCCACGGCGTGCTGCATTACTACTTCAGCGACAAGATCGAGCTGATCACCTACTGCGTGCGGCAGTACAAGGCCGAGTGCGTCACCCGGTACGACAACATCGTGGCCACCGCCGGCTCCGCGCAGCAGCTGCGGCGCGGGTTCGGCGCGGCCATGGCCGCCACCTTGCGCCAGGACGCGCAGATGCACCGGCTGTGGTACGACCTGCGCAACCAGAGCCTGTTCGAGGAGTCGTTCCGTGACGACGTCCGGGAGATCGACCAGAGCCTGGAGCGTATGATCTGGCGCATCGTCAGCAAGCACGCCGACCTGGCGGGCGCGTCCCTGGCGGTGCCGCCCGGGCTCGCTTACGCGATCTTCGACGGGCTGTTCCAGCAGGCGCTGATCCGCCATCTCGGCGGCGCCGAGACCGCCGCGGGCGACCTGCAGGCCGCCGCCGAGCGCGTCCTGGCCTCGCTGGCCGCCATCAGCTGACCCGATCCGGGAGGACCTGGATGGCCGACGCCGACGACGTACGCCGCCTCGCGCTCGCCCTGCCGGGCGTCGTGGAGATCGACAGCGACGGCTTTGATTTCCGGGTGGCCGACAAGGGGTTCGTCTGGTCCTACCCCGAACGCCCTCCGGGCCGGCCGCGGATCATCCGGACCGACATCGCGGTGCTGTACGTCGGCGACGAGGCCGAGAAGCAGGCCCTGCTGCTGGGCGAGCCCGCGCTCTTCTTCACCACGCCCGGTTACGACGGCTGGCCGCTGGTGATGCTGCGGCTGCCGGAGGTGGACACCGGGCGCCTGGCGGAGCTCGTGACCGATGCCTGGCGGATGCGGGCCCCGGCCGCGCTGGCCGCCGAGTTCGAGCAGGCCGGCCCGGGCTAGGCGTTACGTGGCGCGCCCGGTGGCCTTCTCCACCACCATCCGCACGACCACGCGGACCGCGCCGGGCCGGTCCTGGCCGGGGTCCCGGCCGTCGTACTTCCAGGAGAGCTGGGTGTCGAGCCGTCGGCCGTGGTCGGGCGTCATCGACACCCGGCCGCGCAGCTCGACGTAGTTCTCCGGGTCCGACCAGTCGATCACGGTGACGCTGACGCGCGGGTCGCGCCGCATGTTGCGGTGCTTGACCCGGCCCTCCACCGTCGAGAACAGCAGTTCATCGCCGTCGCGGCCGACCCACACGACCGAGGTCTGCGGGCTGCCGTCCGGGTTGACGGTGGCCAGGACCGCGTAGTTCTTCCCGTCCACCAGCCGGAGCGTCGCATCGCTGAGCGGGATAGCCATGCCGGCACCGTAACAGCAAGCCGGCCGTGGCCGTGCCGGTGAGAGATCGCCGGCCTAGCCGCGGCTGTCGCGCTTCGCCTGCTGGCGGGCGTCGGCGGCCCGGGTACTGGCCCGGCGCATCTGCGTGGCCGGTGAGCGCGGGGCGCGGTCGCCCGGGGGCTCGGCAGCGACCGGGGTCGCGTCGGCCGCGCCGGCCGGCGCCGCGGGCCCCCGGCCCTGCTTCGCCGCCCGGGCCGCGGCCAGCCGCTCGGCGCGCAGGCTCGCGGCGGACTGCCGGGCCAGGACCGCCACCCGGCGGCTCACCCGGGCCAGGGCCTCCTCGAACGCCTCGGCCTTCATGGCGGCCCGCTTGTTCACCGGCCGCGCCTTGCCGCGCCCGCCGTGCTCGGCGACCGCGACGGTGGCGCCGCGCCGGTACTGGCCGACGTACTTGTTCCGCGCGCGCCTGATCCGGCCCTCGAACTCGATGGCCGCGTCCTCGTCGAGCGCGGCGAGCTCGGCCGGCTCGGTCTGGGCCACCAGCAGCCGCTCGGCGTCGTTGAGCACCGCCAGCAGGGATGCATTCATCTGTTTTCTCCCGTCGGTTCCCGTGCCGCGCACCAGCTTTCCATCCGGACTACACAATGCCGCGCATGGCTCACCCATCGAGGGTGATGCATCCCGTCGTGAGGAACAATGGACTACTGACATATCTCGCCCAGCCGGCCGCTCCGCGTTCCGCGTAGCAAATGGAGGCTCCGTGACTGAGAATCCCTCGCCTGTCCCTCCTGACCCGTCGAGCGGAAGGGACGTCGGGAAGCGCCTGACCGGGACCGCGGTCGGGCACATTTATGACCAGGCGCGCCAGACCACCAGCGCCGCGAAGGCGGGACGGGTGGTGAACACCGACGGCGAGCCGGGAATGCTCGACCTGACGCCGTTGCGCGAGTTGCTGGCCGAGTTCATGGATGAACTCAGCCAGCTGAGGCTGCGGGACCGGATAGCCCGCGCGCTGCGCCAGGCCGCCGACATGATCGAGCAGCCGCCGGGCCGCTGAGGCCGGCCCGGGTCGCGCCGTGACCAGCCGAAGGCACCAGGTGGTCGTCGTCGGCGGCGGGTTCGGCGGGGTGAACGTCACTCGCGCGCTGGCCCGCGCCGACGCCGATGTCACGATCGTGGACCGGACCAACCATCATCTGTTCCAGCCGCTGCTCTACCAGGTCGCCACCGGAATCCTGCCGGGCGGCCTGATCGCTCCGGCCCTGCGCCGGGTCGTCAGGAAGCAGGCCAACGCGCACGCCGTGCTGGCCGACGTGCAGCGCATGGACACCGAGGGCCGGGTCGTGCACGCGCTGGCCCCGGACGGCCGGGAGCTGGCGCTGCCGTACGACAGCCTGGTGGTGGCGGCCGGGTGCACGGACACCTACTTCGGGCACGACGAATGGGAGGCGTTCGCGCCCGGGCTGAAGACCCTGGAGGACGCCCATCACGTGCGCAGCCACATCCTGTCCGCCTTCGAGATGGCCGAGCTGACCGCCGACCCGGCCGAGCGGGCGGCGTACCTGACCTTCGCGGTGGTCGGGGCGGGGCCGACCGGGGTCGAGATGGTCGGCCAGGTCGCCGAGCTGGCCGACGAGGTGCTGCCGCGGGAGTACCGGTCGGTGGTCACCACGGAGGCGACGATCCTGCTGATCGAGGCGGGCCCGGCCGTGCTCGCGGCGTTCGCCCCCAAGCTGCAGCGCTACACGCAGCGGCGGCTGGAGCGCATGGGCGTGGACGTGCTGCTGAACACCATGGCGCAGGGCATGGATCACGACAGCATCACGGTCTCCGATTCCGGCGGGGAACGGCGCATCCCGGCCCGGACGAAGATCTGGGCGGCCGGCGTGCAGGCCTCCCCGCTGGCCGGGATGCTGGCCGAGGCGACCGGCGCCGGCACCGACCGGGCGGGCCGGGTGGCGGTACGGCCCGACTGCAGCCTGCCCGGTCACCCCGAGGTCTTCGCGATCGGGGACATGGTCTCGCTGAACGACCTGCCGGCCGTGGCCCAGCCCGCTCTCCAGGAGGGCGCCTACGTCGGCAAGCTGATCCGCGCCCGGCTGGCCGGCCAGGCACAGGCGAAGCCCTTCGCCTACCGCGACAAGGGCAGCATGGCCACCATCGGCCACCTGTCCGCGGTCGTGGACTCCTTCGGGATGACGTTCACCGGCGTGATCGGCTACACGATGTGGGCCTTCATCCACGTGCTGTACCTGGTCGACTGGGGTAACCGGATCGGCACCATCCTCAACTGGACCCGGGCCATGACGTTCACCAAGAACCGGCCGCACCGGACCATTACCTTCGAGCGGGCCCGTTACGAGGTGACCGAGGACGGCGGCACCGCCGAATGGCCCCCCGGGCCGGCCACGTCCGGGAAGAGAACATGAAGGCAGTCGCGGTTTTTCCGGAATCCCGCGAGGTCAGGGTGGTCGAACGGGAGCCCCCCCGGCTGCTGCAGCCCGACCAGGTGCTGCTGCGGGTGCTCGACATCGGCATCTGCGGCACCGACAAGGAGATCTGCTCCTTCGAGTACGGCACCCCGCCGCCGGGGGACGACCACCTGGTGATCGGCCACGAGGCGCTGGCCGAGGTGGTCCAGGCCGGGCCGGCGGTGCAGCGCTTCCGGCCGGGCGACCTCGTGGTGCCGTCGGTGCGCCGCCCGTGTCCCCACCCCGGCTGCCTGGCGTGCCGCCGCGGGCACCAGGACTACTGCTACACCGGGGACTTCACCGAGCGCGGGATCAAGGAAGCCCACGGGTTCATGGCCGAGCGGATCGTCGAGCAGGAGCGCTACCTGAACCCCGTGCCGCCGGACCTGCGGGACATCGCCGTGCTGGCCGAGCCGCTGACGATCGCGGAAAAGGCACTCGGGCAGATCTTCTGGGTCATGCAGCAACGTCCGCCATGGCTGGACCCCGGAACGCCCAGCGGCGAGCGTGGCCGGGGGCTGTCGGCGCTGGTGCTCGGCATCGGGCCGGTCGGGCTGCTGGGCGCGATGGTGCTCGCCAACGCGGGCTTCACGACCTACGTCTACTCACGCGAGCTGCCGCCCAGCCCGCGCATCGACCTGGTCGGCGCGATCGGGGCGACTTACGTGTCCTCCCAGGCCGTGACGTTCGCCGAGCTGGCGGAGAAGATCGGCAACATCGACCTGATCTACGAGGCGGTCGGGCACTCGCACTTCGCCCTGGCGGCCCTGCGGGTCCTGGGGACCAACGGCATCTTCGTGCTGACCGGCGTCCCCGGCCTGCAGGCCTTTGTCGAGGCCGACCCGGCCCGCCTCATGCGGGACATGGTCCTGAAGAACCAGGTCCTGCTCGGCACGGTAAACGCCGGCCCCGAGGCTTTCGCGTCCGCGCTGGCGGACCTCGACCTGTTCCGGCGGCGCTGGCCGGCGGTGGTGCGGACGCTCATCGCCGGCCGCTACCCGCCCGAACAGGCGCCCGACCTGATCCTGGGCCGGCCGGCCGGGATCAAGAGCGTGATCTCCTTTGGCTGAGTCCTGTTCATCCGCCGATCTCACGCCCAGAGCATGGGCTGACGCGGGCTACCCGCGCGCTGTTGGCCAGCACGGCGGGCAGGTCGGGCACCGGGGCGGGACCGCGCAGGCCGAAGGAGGACCACGACGACCAGTCGCGGGCCAGTCGCGCGGCGCGGGCCAGCGTGCGGACCGGGGCCGGGCCGCGGTTGAGGCTGGTGCCGCCGATCTGATCCGCCTCGAGCAGGATGACCCGCGCGCCGAGCTCGCGGGCCTGCAGGGCAGCGGTGATCCCGGCAGGGCCGCCGCCCACCACCAGCAAGCTGCGGTCAGTCACGGTCGGCGGCGCCCTCGGCGCCGGTTCCGGGCGCCGGGTCCAGGCCGGGCATGATCATCGCGTCGGCGCTGAGCCGCTCGTCCGCGCTGATCAGGTGCATGACCGCGTTGATGAGCGCCAGGTGGGAGAACGCCTGCGGGAAGTTCCCCAGGTGGCGCCCGGAATGCGGCTCGATCTCCTCGGCGTACAGGAACAGCGGGCTGGCGTAGGACAGCAGCTTCTCGCACAGGGCCCGGGCCCGGTCCACCTCGCCGATCTCGCTCAGCGCCGAGACCAGCCAGAACGAGCAGATCGTGAACGTTCCCTCCTCGCCGCTGAAGCCGTCGTCGGTCTCCTCGACCCGGTAGCGCAGCACCAGCTCGTCCTCGGTGAGCTCGTCGGTGATGGCCAGCACGGTCGCGCGCACCCGCTCGTCATCCGGCGGGAGGAATCCGACCAGCGGGATCAGCAGCGCCGAGGCGTCCAGGACGGTGGTGCCGTAGTACTGGCCGAACACCCCCCGGTCGTCGGTCGCGGTGGCGCATACGTCGGCGTGGATCTCGTCGGCGGCCTTGCGCCACGCGACCGCGTGCTCGTCATCCCCGCGCAGCTGGGCCAGCTTCGCGCCGCGGTCCGCGGCCACCCAGCACAGCACCTTGGACGCGGTGAAGTGCCGGGCCGGGCCGCGGACCTCCCACAGTCCCTGGTCGGGTTCCCGCCAGTGCGTGATAGCGGCCTCCACCTGGCGCACCAGCATCGGCCAGCGGCGCTCGTCCAGCGCGTCGCGGGACCGGGTGTGCAGGTAGACCGAGTCCACCAGCACACCCCAGACGTCGTGCTGGCGCTGGTCCCAGGCACCGTTGCCGATGCGGACCGGGCGGGCGCCGTCGTAGCCGGACAGGTGATCGAGGGTCTGCTCGGTCAGTTCCCGCTCGCCGCCGATCCCGTACATGATCTGCAGGTCGTCGTGCTGCTCGGCCAGGTCGGTGATGAAGTAGAAGAAGTCGTTCGCGTCTGTGTCGAAGCCCAGCGTGTACAGCCCCCAGAGCATGTAGGTGGCGTCACGCAGCCAGGTGTAGCGGTAGTCGTAGTTGCGCTCCCCGCCGGGGGTCTCCGGCAGCGACGACGTCGCCGCCGCGAGCAGCGCGCCGGTGGGCGCGTAGATCAGGCCCTTGAGCGTCAGCGCGGACCGCTGCAGGTACTTGCGCCACGGGTGATCAGGGAAGTTGCCCCGGCTGATCCACCCGTGCCAGTAGTCCGCCGTGCCGGCCAGCCGCTGGTGCGCCTCGGCGAAGGTCGCGGGCGGGACGCCGTCCCCCCACGACAGCGCGCAGAAGACCTTATCCCCGGCCCGCAGGCGGTGCCGCGCGATCGCCCGCGGCCCCTCGAACCCCAGGTTCAGGTCGGTGGTCAGCCTGACCCGCGGCTCGCCGTCCGCCGCCACCTCCGCCTGGCCGTAGCCGTCCCCGGTGTAGCGCCACGTACCGCGCTGGCGGCCGTAGTCGAAGGCCGGCTCGCACTCCAGCAGGAAATCGATGGACCCGTTCAGGCACCGCACGGTCCGCAGCAGCACCCGTTCCGCCTTGTGATCGACGGGCACCCGCCGGTGCGTGGTCGACCGGCCCGGTTCGCGAGGCCACGTCCCGACCAGCAGGACGTCGCGGACGACGGCCCAGCCCGTCGGGGTGGCCCACGTCGTCTCCAGGACCATCGTCCCGGGCAGGTAGCGCCGTCCGGACGGGACGGTCACGTCGGCCGGCCCGAGCCGGAACCGCCCGGCGCCCCGGTCCAGGATCGCGGCGAAGACGCTGGGGCTGTCCATGCGCGGCAGGCACATCCATTCCACATTGCCGCTGGCCGCGATCAGCGCGGTCACCTCGCAATTGGACAGGAACCCGTATTCGGCGATCGGGGGGAATGGGCTTCCGCTGAGCGTCGACCGGCGTGCTGGGGGTTTTACCGCGGGTTTGTCGGTCACCGGGCACGCCCTCCTCACCGGGCCGGCCTACCTGAAGCCCGGCGGCGGCCAGCCACGAAACCCTGCGCCGGCTGATCACAGTCTGCCGCGCCGCCGCGCGATCTGTCACGAGGCCGGACAGAAGGGTCATCGCGCGGGCGTCTTTCCCGGAATCTTCCGTAACGGTTAAGTTTCCGGCTGGTCAGTTTCTTGTCGTGCCTCGTTCATTCAGGGGC
>Ga0318496_10000120_pt1 | contig 22639 bp, 13 predicted proteins | sample GRESIP109b1f22_FD_203296 | JGI IMG/M metagenome (GOLD analysis project Ga0318496, IMG submission 203296) | Tropical soil microbial communities from Luquillo Experimental Forest, Puerto Rico - GRE.SIPMG.109b1f22 | ecosystem: Environmental > Terrestrial > Soil > Tropical forest > Bulk soil... | reverse complement strand
GTCCTACATCATCAAGGGCATCCTCGATCGCCACCTACCGTGGGGGCTCGTCCTCTTCGGCGCGATGATCGCCGTCGTGCTCGAGATGGCGGGGATCCCATCGCTCGCCTTCGCGGTCGGCGTCTACCTGCCGCTGTCCTCGTCGACGCCCATCTTCATCGGCGGGCTCGTGCGCTGGCTGATCGACCGCCGGAACCGGCCGCGGCTCGTGGCGCGCGGGCTCACCGAGGAGCAGATCACGGCCGAGGGCGACAAGAGCCCCGGCGTGCTGATGGCCTCGGGCTACATCGCGGGCGGCGCCATCGCCGGCATCGTCATCGCGTTCATGGCCGGGGTGCTCGAGCCCGTGGACGCGCTCCTCACGAAGTGGTCGACGGCGCACAACCCCTTCTTCGCGGGCGGCAGGTCCGACCTGCTCTCGCTCCTGCCGTTCGCGGCGCTCACCCTCGTTCTCCTGCTCTCCGGCTGGGAGAAACGGGCGCCGGATCAGAGCGCGCCCGCGCCGTCGAGCCGATGAGCGCGGGCGACGCGCTCCTGGAGCGTGCGCGCCTGCCGCAGCGCCTCGACGAGGAACCGCTGCTCGAGCGGGTTGAGGCGGCGGGGATCGATCCGGTTGTCGAGCTCCTTCCCGGCCTGGCCCAGATCGTAGTGGTGCCTGAAGCGCAGCACCTGGACGTACTGGAAGGCCTCAATCCAGGCCTCGACCTGACCTGAGGGGATCCCGGAGCGCGCGCCCGCCTCGCGCAGGCGCTGCTCCGTGCTCGGCCCGGCGCAGCCGTTGGCGAGGCCCAGGATGCGGGCGGCGTCGACGAAGATCCGGATGGCGTCGCGCTTCAGCTCGATGGTGCCCGGCCGCTCTCCGCCCTTCTCCACCGCGAGGCCCCCCAGGAAGCCGAGGGGCGGCCGCGTCTCCAGGGCGTTCTCCGCCATGAGGGCGAGGAACCGGCGATCTCCGGGCGCGCGGCTCGCGAGCCACGCCTGCAGCGAAGCGCCCAGCTGCACGTTCCCGTAGACCGGGCGCAGATCGAAGAAGATCGAGGCGTGCAGGAGCGCCTCCGGCTCGGGCCGCTCCATCCACTGCGAGAACCGCCCGCGCCACTCCTCCAGGCTGAGGCACCAGGCCGGGTTCCCGGCCATGACCTCGCCCTTGCACAGCGGGAAGCCACACTCGGCCAGGGCGGCGTTGATGCGCCTCGCCATGGGGAGGAGTCGCTCGCGCAGCGCGTCCGGCGGCTCGCCCAGCGGCGGCTCGAAGACGATCCCGTTGTCCTGGTCGGTGCAGAGGGTTTGCTCCATGCGCCCCTCGCTGCCGAGCGCGATCCAGCAGAAGTCCGCGCCGGCGAGGTCCGCCCGCTCCACCTCCAGCTGGATGACGCGTTCGGTGACCCGGTCGTTCATGGCGGAGACGAGCCGGGTGGTCTGGCCGGCCGCGATGCCCCGCAGCATCATGAGGCGCGCCAGGTCTCGGATGCCCTGGGCGGCCTTGGCGAGCGCCTTCGTGTCGCGCGCGCGCCGGATCGCGTTCGCGATCTCCTCCGTGCCGCTGCGCTGCATCGAGAGCTGGCTCGCCACCGTCCCCATCTCGGCCAGCTGGGCCTGCTGGATCCGGCGCAGCTTCTCGAAGAAGCGGCGCGAACGCCGCTCGCACGAGGCGCGGAACTCCTCGTTCATGGCCTGGAGCGCGCGGAAGTCCTGCAGCGACAGCTCGGCGCACTCGGCGTCGGTGCGCGCCCGGTAACCGAGCACGGCGGGGCGCTCCTCGTGCAGCTCCTCGAGCGGGAAGCAGTCGCCGGCCGCGATCCCGGAAAGACTGCTCGAGAGACTGCTCTCCTCCCCGTGGCCCGGTGCGACGATCTCGACGGCGCCCGACCGCACGATGTGGAGGTGGTCGGCCTGCGCTCCCGACCCGAGCACGACCTGGCCCGCCGCGTGTCGGGCCGGCCGCGCGCGGTCGACGAGCCACTCCAGCTGGGATCGGGTGAGGAGCGAGAAGGGGCGACGCTTCGAGAGCGCGCCGACGAGGTCGGTCTGCTCCTCGCGCGCGACGGCCAGCGGCGGGCTCTGGGTCATGTCCCCTCCGGTTCGATGATGCCGCGAGCCGGCGTTCGTGACGTTTTCCAGGCTTTATTTGTCGCAGGCGCTCGATTTGTTGGGCCCCCCCGTTCGGACGCCACCTCTTCACTCGAAGTCCCTCGATCCAGCGACGTTCTTCGCGAGCCGGTCGCGAGAAACACACCCTCCGGTACCTCTTCGGGAAATTCCGACTTTACTGTCCGTACGGTTCGCTGATCGTGAATCAGGAGGGAGCCGCGAATGGGGGATACGCAGACGCGTCCGTGGGCGCGGTGCGTGCGGTCGCGGGGTTGTCGCGTTTGTCGCAAAGTGGAATCGCTCGGCTCCTCTCCGGGGGGGGAATCCATGTTCCGAGTGCGTTTTCACGCAGCGGCAGCACTGTCCGCTCGAGTCGCCACGGTTCTGCTCGCGATGCTGCCCGGCAACTCGCCGGCGCAGATCGCGGGCGACAACGTCAACATGGTCTCGGGCACGCAGTGGCCCGGAGGCGATCCCTTCCTCCAGCGACAGAACGAGCCGACGCTCGCGGTCTCGTCGGCGAATCTGCAGCACCTCATGGCGGGGGCGAACGACTACCGCTCCGTGGACATCAAGGTCCCCGACGCCGACGTGAAGAAGATGGCCGGCGACGCCTGGCTCGGGGTGTTCAAGTCCCTCGACGGCGGCCAGACCTGGAAGAGCGTGCTGCTGCCGGGCTATCCGCAGGATCCGGCCTGCCTGAGCGCGGCGCCGTCGCCTCGGCGAACGCTGTGTGGCCTGCCGGCCGCTGCGGATCCCGTCATGCGCAGCGGCACCGACGGGATGTTCTACTTCGCCGGCATCAACTTCCAGCGCGACGCGCAGAGGAGCCGCGTCTTCTTGGCCCGCTACATCGACCTCAACAACAAGGAGAACGGCGACGCGACCAGGGATACCGATCCCATCCGCTACGTCGATACCCAGATCATCGCGGAGAACCCACCTGGCGTCTTCATCGACAAGCCCTGGATTGCGGTGGACGTGCCGCGCGCCGGCGCCGCCGTCTGCGAGATCCCGGTCTCGGATAATCCCGCCGACCCGCCGCGCAGGTTCCTCGGCGGCACGCTGTATGCGAGCTGGGCCGAGTTCACGCTGCCGGACGAGCTGACGAGCACCATCAAGTTCACGTACTCGCGCGACTGCGGCAAGACCTGGGTCACCCCGTTCAAGATCAGCGGCGCCAACAGCACCCTGAGCCAGGGGGTCTCGCTGGCGGTGGAGCCCATCACCGGCCGCGTCTACGCGGCGTGGCGCCGCATCGCCTCGGGGAACCAGAGCGACGCCATCATGGTGACCCGCTCGGAAGGACGGAAGAAGCAGTTCGCGAATGCGCGGGCGATCGCCAAGATCATCCCGTTCGATCAGTTCAGCTCCTACACGGCCTTCCGCACCGAGGCCTTTCCGACGCTGGCGATCTCGACGGACGGGACGAGCAGCTGGGCTCACGTCGCCTGGCAGCAGCGCAAGCCCACCGGGATCGGCGAGTCCCGGATCCTGATGAGCACGGCCAAGGTGCAACCGCCACCGCAAGGCGACCAGGACGACGACGAGGCCGAGGACCTCGACGACGAGACGCGCCTCGTCTGGTCGACGCCGGCCATGGTGGCGGACGACGCGATCACCGACGACGCTGGCAATGTCTTCTCGGTGGGCCACCAGGTCATGCCCGCGCTCACCTTCGGGCAGGGCCGGCTCATGCTCGTCTACTACGACAGCCGGCTCGACCACACACGACGCTACTACCGGCCCAACGTCCCGTTCGTCCCGACGGACGGCCGGTTCTACCAGGAGGCCCTGGCGCCGACGGGCGAGCTCGCCAAGCCCGTCGCCCCGGACACGACCCAGCCGTTGCCGGTCGGCGTGTACAACTCGTGGATCAACGACGGCTCCCTTTACAAGGTGCGTCACACGGTGGACGTGCGCGTGGCGAGCGCCCGAGCCGGCGGAAGCCCGTCATTCACCTCGGTCCTGGCCTCCAAGTTCCCCTTCGGCATCCGCGGCGACGAGGCGAGCTACGCCAGCACCGGGCTCAAGGTCCCGGACATGAACGGCGGTGACCTGACCGTGGTGGGCGCCGACGGCAAGCTCCAGCTGTTGCAGCAACTTCAGCTGAACCCACCGAATTACCCCTTGTTCAAGAACGGCAGCATCGCGTTCATGGGGGACTACATCGACATCCAGGGCCAGGCGTTCGTCCCGGCACCGGGCGGAGGCTGGGCCTTCAACAGCGCCTTCACTCCCGCGCCGGTCTTCCACGCCGTCTGGACGTCGAACCAGGACGTGCAGGTCCCGCGGGTCCTCGATCCAGTGACCCACCTCCCCGACTGGTCGCAGTATGCGCCGCCCTATTGCCCCACCTGCAATGCGCCGGAGGCGAGCCGCTACGCGAACGACGGCACGACGCAAGCGGACGCCTGCGTCCCAGGTGCGGAGGCGAGCCGCGACCAGAACATCTACACGAGCCGCATCACGGAGGGGCTCCTCGTCACCTCACCGCAGAACGTGAAACCGCTCGGCCAGGGCTACACCCGCGCCTTCGTCATCCTGGCGCAGAACACCACCTCCAAGGACATGACGGTCGCGTTCTCGGCCTCCGTCCCGGCCCAGGGCACGGCAGGAGCGGTCCCGGAGGTCGCCTACTCCTTCACGAATGACTTGGGAGCAGGGCGGACCTCGAGCCTCGGCGCCGTGGTTGTCCCGGCCCGCTCGTACGTGACCCGCTCCCTCTTCGTCCAACTCACGGGCTCGAACGTGAACCCCGGCACGACCCTCAACGTCGCCGTGACGGAGGTCGGGTGCGGACAGGCGTGCCGCTCCGGATTCGTCACCCTGAACCCGCCGACCGCCCTGGGCTCGCTGGTGCAGCCCGACACGGGCATCCCGGTGCCCGAGATCGGCGCCGGCGACGTGTACGCGGGGAAGATCGCCGCCACGGGCCCATCGGATCCCAACTGGACCAACCCGGGCTCGCCCAACTTCGCGCCGAATCCGAACTGGACCAATCCCGGCTGGGCTGATCCGAACTGGACCAATCCCAACTGGACGAATCCGAACTGGACCAACCCGTCGCTCACGAACCCGAACTGGACGAACCCGAACTGGACCAATCCCAACTGGACGAATCCGAACTGGACCAATCCGAACTGGACCAATCCGAACTGGACCAATCCGAACTGGACCAATCCGAACTGGACCAATCCCAACTGGACGAATCCGAACTGGACCAATCCCAACTGGACGAATCCGAACTGGACGAATCCGAACTGGACCAATCCGAACTGGACCAATCCGAACTGGACCAACTCCGCGATGTCGGACCTGAGCTACACGCTCACCAATACCGGCAACACGACCACCTCGTACCACCTCAAGGTCGTGGCCTCGTCCGATGCGACGGTGAACGGTCCGCTCCAGCTCGACGCCACGAAGTTCTACTCCACCCCAGGCGCCGTGAACTGCAACCTCGTCGAGTTCCCGCACTTCCTGCCCCTCGTCCAGGTCCCGGACATGTCGCAGGCCTTCGTCCGGCCCACGGATCAGGTCGACCCGAAGCCGACCGATGGCGCGGCCACGAACGTGACCATCTCGCTCGCGCCGGGTGAGTCGGCGCTCATCACGCTCCGCGCCAACATGACGCTCGCGCAGATGGCCGACCTCGGGACGAAGCTCGCGCCCGCCGCCATCCCGACGAGTTGGGTGCCGAACGGACAGACCTACCAGGATCTGCGCGGCTCTGGCATCGTCGCCGTGCCCGGAGCGCCCAGCAAGACCAGCCTGACGTACGACCGCGCCACCGGTACCGCGACGGTGACCGTCACCGGGAGCGGCCCCGTCCCCACCGGCACGGTCACCATCATCGCGAACGGTAGGCAAGCCGCCGCCCGGCGCATGCTCGATCCCACGGGCAGCACGAGCGTGGTCTTGAGCCCGGCGCTGGCCGCCGGCGACACGCTCCTCGCCGACTACGCGGGTGATACCGCCTACGCCTCCAGCACGTCGGCGCCGGTCACGGTGCAGGGTAGCGCGCAGCCGACCGTCACGCTCACGTACAACGAGGTCAGGACACTCCCGCCCAAAGGGTTCGCGACCGTCGTCGTCGACGGGGGCAACACGGGGACCCCCACCGGTTCGGTGACGCTCTACCTAAACGGCGCGCAGTTCGCGACGCTGGACCTGCCCGTCTCGTCCGGCCCCACCGCCAGCGTGAACTTCTGGTTCAATCCGGTGGCCAGCCCGGGCGACCAACTCATCGCCGTCTACTCCGGCGATTCTACCTACCCCAGCGCCTCCTCCAACCCCCTGACCGTCGCCCTCGCCGCGACCACCACCACGCTCAGCTTCGATGTCTTGAGCTCCACCGCGACCGTCTTCGTCTCGGTCCCCCCGATCGCCGGGAAAACGCCGACCGGAACGGTCACGCTGTACAGCAACGGCGTCCCGCTCACCACGGTGACTCCGACCGGCTCTGGCAACACCCTCGGTGCCACGGTGACGCTGTCCCCGCGCCCCGCCGCGGGTGAAACGATCACCGCCACGTACTCCGGTGACGGGACCTACGCGTCCAGCGGCTGCACCCCAGTCACCGTCGGCCGCGCGACGCCCACCGCCACCGTCTCGTATGACATCGTCAACTCGAGCGTGACGGTCTCCGTCGCCGCCGGGGTCAGCCCAGCGCCGACGCCCACCGGCTCGGTCACGCTCACCCGCAACGGCACACTACTCACCACGCTGGCGCTGACCGGGACGTCGGGCTCCGCCCAGGCCACCGATACGCTCTCGCGGCTCAGCGCCGGCGATGTCCTGGTCGCGTCCTACCAAGGCGACGGGATCTACACCCCCATGGACTCCAGCCTGATCGTGTCGCTCGCGGGGACCTGGACCATGCTCAAGTACGACCCCGTCACCTCCACCGCCGATGTCGGCGTCGGAAGCAGTGCTACCAGCATCGCCCCGACCGGTGCCGTCGACCTGTTCCTCGACGGCGCGCCCATCGCGAGCCTGTCGCTGACGCCTGGCGCGAACGGAGGGTCGACGGGCACGACGCCGCCGCTGAGCCCCTCGCCGGCGGTGGGAAAATCGCTCGTCGGCGCCTACTCCGGGGATCCCATCTTCGCGCCTAGCTCCTCCGTGCCCTGGCTCGTGACGGGCTTCAGCGCGGCGAGCCCGGTCACGACGGCGCGTCGGTTCCACGCTGCGGTGACCGTCGGCACCCAGGTGTTCGTCCTCGGTGGCCGCAACCCGAGCCTGAGCGGAAGCCTCCTCTCCGTCGAGGCGTTCGATACGGCCACCGTGAGCTGGACCGCCCGGTCGGCGGCACCGGTGGCGCTGGTGCTGAGCTACGGAACGGCTTCGGCTGCCCTCGGCACGAAGATCTATGCGTTCACGCCTGGCGTCGGGACCTACGTGTACGACGTGGCTGCCGACGTATGGAGCCAGCAGGCGACGCTGACGCCGGCTTTCACGGGGGATGCGCGCGCCGTGGCGGCCGGCAGCCGCATCTACCTCGTCACGGACGCCGGCACGCAGATGGAAATCTTCGAGTACGACCCCGTCACGGACACCTTCACCCCGAAGGCGGCGCTCGCCAATGGCCGGTTCCAGTTCAGCGTCGCCGAGGCAGGCGGAAAGGTCTACGTCCTCGGCGGCATGCACGCGCACTGTTCCAGCAACTGCATCGGCCTCTCTGACCTATCCATTGACGAGTTCGATCCTGCGGTGGGTGCCAACGGCACTTGGACCACGATGCCCGTGTCGTTCACGAGCCCGACCGAAATGGGGAGCGCGGCGACCGTGAACGGGAAGATCTACTTCTTCGGCGGCGGCGGCTATGGCCCGCCGGCCAGCACAGTCCGGGTCCTCGACCCCGTGGCGCGCTCTTTGAGCGACTATGCCGTGCCGTGGCCTTCTCCGCGCTACGGCATGGCGGCCGCGAGCGTGGCTGGTCACATCTACGTGACCGCGGGCGTCCAGAGCGGCTCCGATACCACCGCCGTGGATGACTTCTTCCCAGGACCGTAGGCGGATCACGGGCGGCGCCGGAGCTTGCGTTCGGTTCCGGCGCCGCGCCCGTGCGGGAGCGCGAGGTCGTCGCCGTAGCAGGTAGGATGACGCGATGCCAACGGGCGAGGTGACGTGCACGACGTGCAGCCGGCCGGTCCCGGCCGGAGCGCGCGCCTGCGGTCACTGCTCGTCCATCCTGCCCGCGCCGGTCGGACCGGACACAGGGTCCGACTCCTCGCTCCTGGCGCCCGGCTCGAGTCTGGGTGACCTGTCCGTCCTCCTCAAGGCGGCGCGCGTCGACGCTCCGTTTCACCCCGGGGCACGGCTCGGGACGCGCTACGAGATCGTGACACTCCTCGGCAAGGGTGGCATGGGCGCGGTGTACCGCGCCCGCGACCTCGAGCTGAACCGCGACGTCGCGCTCAAGGTCGTGGCGCCGCACCTCGCCGCGGAGGAGTGGGTGATCGAGCGCTTCAAGCGCGAGATCCACCTCTCCACCATCGTCACCCATCCCAACGTGCTGCGCGTCTTCGACCTCGGCGAGAGCGACGGGATCAAGTTCCTCACCATGCAGTTCATCGAGGGAGAGACGCTCGCCGACCTGCTGCGGCGGGAGCACCCCCTCCCCCTCGAGCGGTCCCTCGCGCTCTTCCGACAGGTGTGCGCGGGCCTCGCCGCGGCGCACGCGGCGGGCGTGCTCCACCGCGATCTGAAGCCTCAGAACGTGATGGTGGACGACCGGGGCCACGTGTACCTGACCGACTTCGGCCTCGCGACCTCGGGCGCCATGCCCGCCATGACGCAGACGGGCGCGCTCCTCGGGACGCCCCACTACATGTCGCCCGAGCAGGTGAAGGGCGAGGACCTCGACGCCCGCTCAGACGTCTTCAGCGCCGGCTGCATCCTCTACGAGATGCTGGCGGGCGCGATGCCCTACTCTGGCCACAGCACCTTCGACGTCATGATGGCCCGCACGCGCGCGCCGGCGCGGCCCGTGAGCGATGTCAACGATGCTGTCCCGCGGCACGTGCAGCGGCTCCTCGAGCGCTGCATGGCGATGGAGCGGGCGGAGCGGTACGGCTCGGTGGCGGAGGTCATCGAAGATCTCGACGCCGGGACCGCCCGCCCTGCGCGGCGGGGCGCCGCGCTGCTTCGCTGGAGGAGTCGCCTCGGCTGGCGCCACCTGGCCGCCGCCGTGGCGCTGGCCGCGCTCGCCGCCGCGCCCTTCGCCGCCTGGCGGCTCTGGCGCCGGCCCGCGACGGCGCCGCGAGAGCAGACCATCCTCGTGGCCGACTTCGACAACCGCACCGGCGAGGACGTGTTCAACGGCACGCTCGAGCCCGCGTTCGGCCTGGCGCTGGAAGGCGCCTCCTTCCTCAGCGCATACTCACGCGCCGCGGCGCAGAAGCTCGCGGGGCAGCTCAAGCTCGAGGGATCGGGGCTCAGCGAGCGGCGCGCCAGGCTCGTCGCCCAGCGCGAGGGGATCGCCGTCGTGATCGCGGGGTTCGTCGATCGTGAGTCGGCCGGATACCGCGTGGGAGTGCGGGCGGTGGACGCGTTCACCGGCAGGCGCATCGTCGAGGACGCAATCGAGGCCACCGACAAGCAAGGCACCCTCGGCGCCGCCGCCCGGCTCGCGGCCAGGGTGCGGTCGGTCCTCGGCGACGCCACGCCCATTGGCGTGCAGCTCAAGGAGGCCGAGACCTTCAGCGCGGCGTCGCTCGAGGCGGCGCACGAGTACGGCGTCGCGAGCGACCTCGCCGCGGTCCAGGGCAAGTACGGCGAGGCGCGACAGCACTACCTGGAGGCGCTCCGGCTCGATCCGGGGCTGGGCCGAGCCTACAGCGGGCTCGCCGTCATCGAGCGGAACGGCGGGCACCGCGCCGAGGCCGAGAAATATTTCGAGCAGGCGCTGGCACACGTCGACCGCATGACGGAGCGCGAGAAGCTCCGCACGCGCGGCCTGTGGTTCTTCCTGCGCCGCGACGACGACAAGGCCATCGAGGCGTTCGAGGCGCTCGTGAAGCAGTTCCCGGGCGACAACGCCGGGCTCGCCAACCTGGCGGTGGCGTACGGCTACCGAGGCGACTTCGCCCGGGCCGTCGAGTACACGCGCCGCGCGGTCGCCCTCTCCCCGAGCAACATCCCGCAGCGGAACAACCTCGGGCTCTTCGCCATGTACGTGGGCGACTTCGAGACCGCCCTGCGCGAGCAGGCGCGCGTGCTCGAGGCGAATCCGCAGTTCGAGAACGCCCTCTTCGGTCTCGCCCTGGCGCAGCTCGCGACCGGCCGCCGCGACGACGCCATGGAGACCTGGAAGAGGCTCGCCGCGCTCGGCCCCGAGGCGTCGTCGGCAGCCACGGCGGGGCTGGCGGACCTGGCCGTCTTCGAGGGCCGCCTCTCGGACGCCAAGAAGCTGCTCGAGGACGGGATCGAGGCCGACCGGGCGCGGAAGGATGGCGATGGCGCCGCCCGGAAGCTCGGGGTCCTGGCCGACGTCTACCTCACGCTGGGCGACGCGCGCCACGCGGGCGACACCGCCGAGCGCGCCCTCGAAGCCACCCGCGAGGAGCTCGTCCTCTTCTCCGCCGCGAGCGTGCTGGCCGAGGTCGGGAGGGACGAGCGCGCGCTCGCCGTCGCCGGCGATCTCGACCGGCGGCTCGAACCCGAGCCGCGGATGTACGCCGAGCTCCTGCGCGGCGTGGTGGAGGCGAGGCGGCACCGGCACGCCGAGGCGATCGCCCGTTTCAAGAACGGCGTCGCCCGGCACGACTCGTGGCTGGCGCGCTTCGCGCTCGCGCGCGCCTACCTCGAGGCCGGCGCGTTCACCGAGGCGGACGACGAGCTGGACCGCTGCGAGAAGCGACGGGGCGAGGCCACCGACGTGTCGCAGGAGACGGTGCCCACGTACCGGCTCTATGCGCACGTCGCGTACTGGCATGGTCGCGTGCACGAAGCGCTGAAGAGCCCGGCGGCGGCGGAGGAGTACCGCGCATTCCTCGCCGTGAAGAGGTCGGATGAGGACCCACTGGTGGTGGACGCGCGGAGGCGCCTCGCGAACCGGTAAGGTGGGACGGCGCCCCTGAGCGCCGCCTAACGCGCCACGTGCGGCGTCACCTGACGGGCAGCACCACCACAGTGTCCTTCCGCCCTGTCTCGTCTTCGCTTCGGGACTTGAATCGATCGCCTGCGTCTCCTCGAGGCGACGCTCTGTCCTACATGTGCGTACCATTTTCAAGGTACACGCCAGGCTCTAAAGTGCGCGCCATGAAAAGGCTCATTGCGCTCACCGCCCTCGTCCTGTCGCTCGCCCCGCTCGCCGCCCGCGCACAGGTGGGCGTGAACATGAACATCCAGCTCGGGCTGCCCGTGGCGCCGCCGATGGTGGTGGTCCAGCCGGGCGTGCAGGTCGTGGAGAACTACGACGAGGAGGTCTTCTACACGGGCGGCTGGTACTGGGTGCGCCGCGACGGCCGCTGGTGGCGCGCCCGCGAGCCGCGGGCGACGTTCGTGTACGTCGAGCCGCGGCGCGTCCCGCCCGGACTGGTGCGCATCCCGCCCGGACAGTACCGCCACTGGAACAAGGAACGCGCCAAAGCCGAGCGTCGCGAGTGGAAGGAGGCGCGCAAGGCCGAGAAGCACGCGTGGAAGGAAGAGCGGCGGGAAGAGCGGCACGAGCAGGATCACGACCACGGCGAGCACGGCCACGGCCATCACGGCGATTAGCCTGCGGTCAGCCCGAGAGGGCGGGCGGTCCCCCGCCCTCACCCGCGCGTGAAGTAGGCCACGGCGCTCGCGCCCTGCGCCTCGCGCAGCGCGACGCACGCCTCGATCCGCTCCAGCGTTTCCTCGGCCGCGCGCCGCGCCAGCGGGAACCGGGCGACGCGCCCGTCGAAGAATCTCCGCGCCTCGTCGAGCCGCTTCCGGTCGCACAGGCTCGCCGCGGCGCGCGGGAGCTCCGCCGCGTCGGACGGCGGGAGCGCCTCCACGAGCTCGTTCCAGCGAAGCTGGAGCGCCTTCCAGGCGGCCTCGCGCGTCTCCGGCCAGGCCGCCTGGTGCCGCAGCAGAGCGACGCGGTCGCCGGCCGGGAGGCGCGGCTCGCCGGCGAGAGCCAGGGCGCGGTCCGAGAGCGCCGCATCCCTCGCGGAGCCGACCGCGGCCAGCGCTCGCTCGCGCTCCTCGCCTTCGATCCCGTTCAGGAGGCGCCGGACGAGCGCGTCGAACACGGCCGCGTCGCCGTCGATCACCGCGGCCGCGAGCGCCAGCTCGGCGAGCTCGGGGCTCACGGCCTCGGCGCGGAAGTGGCCCTCGCGTACGCCGGCGTAAGCCGCCCCGCGCGCGGCGAGCGCATGCGTCACCTCGGGCTCGCGCGCGACCGTCACGAGCAGCCGCGCCACCTCGACGCGGAGCCCTCGCCGTTCGAGCGTCTCTCCGGCCGCGGGCTCGGCGCCGAGCGCGCGGAGCCGCGGCAGGTACAGCTCGGACAGCGCCGCGCGGGCGCGCGGCAGGATCTCGTCCGGCACGAGGTGGTCGATGGCCTCACCGAACGCGTCCGCCGGCACCAGCGCGACCGCCGCGGCGCCATCGCGCGCGAGCGGCGACAGGGCCTCGAGCGCCTCGCCGAACGCGATCCGCCCTGCCTCCGCGGACGCCAGGATCGAGGCTCCCAGCGCGACGCGCTCGGGCGCGGCGAGGTGCGCGAATCCAGCGTCGCGCAGGCGCGCCGCGTCGGCGGGTCCCAACGCGAACACGAGCCATGACCGCCCGCCCGCGTCGGGCATGATCCATCGCGGGCACGCCGGCAGCTGGAGCACGCCGTGCCCGCGCTCCGCGACAGTGCACAGCTCACCCAGCTCGCCCGCCGCCTCGAACCGTGCGCACACCGGGAGCGTGTACGCGAGCGGTGCGGCGCGGCTCCCGAGCGGGCGGAAGCGCCCCACCACCACGTCGAGGTGGGGTCCGGCCGAGTCGCAGACGGAGCGTGCCTCGACGAGCGGCGCGCCCGGCTCGTCGAGCAGCGCGCGCAGCGCCGCGCCCACGTCCCGGCCGGCCGCGTGGGAGATGGCGTCGGCGAGCTGGACGGTCGACGCGGCGCCGCGGGCGTGGGCGGCGAGGTGGGCCGCGACGCCGGCCCGGAACCGGTCCTCGGCGGCGAGCCGCTCCACCGCGCGCAGGAGGGCGGCGGCGTGCACCTCACCGGCGGCGTCGAGGCTGGGCCAGGCCGCCCCGGCGAGCCGTCGCGGCGGCCGGAGCGGCCGCGCCGAGGCCAGCCCCGAGCGGCGCACCTCCGCCGCGATCGCCCGCGCCTCCCCCTGCCCCACCTTCGCCTCCGGCCGCCAGCGCTCCAGCGCGACCCCCTCGAGCAGCGCCGCGAAGCCTCCCGGGATCCAGGCGTCCTCCGGCGCGGCGGGCGCCACGAGCCCTTCGACCCACTGGCGCGCCAGCGCCCGGGCGAGGAGGCCCGCTACCTCGAGCTGGCGCGCCTCCTCGTCGTGTCCGCGGCGAAAGGCGAGCCGGGCGGCCGGCGCGACGACGACCCCCGCCGCAACGCCGACCTCCTCACCGGCGGCCGGCGCCACCACCAGATCGAAGCTCGGGTACGGGAAGCCGGTCCCGAGCCACGCCTCGAGCGTGGGGACGAGCTGTCGCGCCACATCGAGGGCGAGCGCGTGGTCGCCGGACGGCGTCCCGCGCGGGCGGAACAGCCGGAACGGCAGAGGAACCGTCCGCGGGCCGGAGGCGGCCAGCGGCGCTGGCGCGACCACCTCGAAAGGGCCGGCCGCGAGAGCGAGCAGGTGGGCCGGGATCGGCGCGGTGGGCGCGAACCGGACGCGCTTCAGCTCGCCGGGCAGCGCCTCCTCCGCCAGCGCCGGAGCGCTCGAGATCGCGAGGGCGTCGGCGCGGACCTTGAGCGTCACCTCGAACGGCGCCTCCAGCGCGGGGTCGTCGAGGCAGGGGAAGACTCGCCGCGCCTCTCCGGGTCCGAGCCGGGCGAACGCGTAGCCCTGCCGGCCCGCCCAGCCGCGGGCCAGCCCGGGGCCGCGCTCGACGAAGGCGCCGTCGAAGTCGATGCGCACGGTCGCGCGCCCGGCCGGAATGGAGCTCCCCACCGCCAGCCGGGCCACGCCCTCGGCGTTCGCCGCCGTCACCATCGCCTGCCTGGCCGCTCCGGCCACCTCGACCGTGGCGTGACGGATCGTGAGATCGCGCGTGTGGAGCCAGAACCGCGAGAGCGGGCGCGTGAGCTCGACCTCGATGGCGACGGCGCCCTCGAAGCGTTCGCGTTCCGGCAGGAGCGTCAGGTCGAGCGCGTACCGCAGCGGACGGACGTCGGGCGGCAGCGCCAGCTCGGGCGGGGTTTCCCCGCCGCCGGGCGGCGACGGCGCCGGCCGCACGCAGGCCAAGGTGAGGACGAGGGCGGCTGCGAGCGGGAGCGCGCGCATGTATCGGTGAGTGTAGCGGAACAGCCGGCCGGGGGCCCGTGGTAGGGCGGGGGCTCGTCCCCCGCAGCTGCACCAGGGGTCGTCAGTCGGGGCCGTCGGTCGTAGGGCGGGGCTTGTCCCCCGCCGCAGGGTGGATCCGGACGATCACGCGATCAGGGCGGATTCGCAGGGGGGGCGGTTCCTGCTTCGGTGGGGTCTCGCGCGCCTTTGGCGCGCTCGACGGTCAGCTGACGCACCAGAAATCGCGCAGCTCGGCGAACCCTTGCTTCGCCAGCTCGCCCCGGATGAGGGGACGCGCGCCCGGCGCACCGACCGCCACGAGGAGGGGCAGGCCGCGGGCGCGCCGCGCCTCGGCGTGCCCGAACACGGGGGCGCCGCGCACGGTGCGGCCGATCTTGCGCGGGTCCACCTCGATGAAGAGCGCCACCCGCACGCCCACGGCGGCCAGCGCGTCCGCGAACGCCTTCCCGGTGTCGCCCGCCCCCCACACCGCCACCTCGCGGCGTCCGCGCAGCACCTCGGCGGCGAGGTGCGCGCACTTGAGCGCGACGTGCCGCTCGCGCGAGTACCGGCCGTCGACGCGGGTCGCGCGCCCCGGCCCCTCGCGCCACAGCAGCAGCGGCACGGGGAGGTTCGTCATCCGCCCACCGGCGGCGGCGAGGCGCAGCCACAGGTCGTAGTCCTCCGGGAACGCGCCGTCGCGCCAGCCGCCGAGCCTCTCCAGCGCGTCGCGCCGCAACGCCGTCGCGGGGTGCACGAGCGGCGCCTCGACGAGGAGGTCGCGCGCCACCAGCTCCGGCGTGACGAGGGCGTTCAGCCACCCGACGTAGCGGCGCATCCCGTCCCGCACCACGCGGCGCGGAAAGGCGCGCACCTGGGCGCCGACCACCCACAGGCTCCGGTCCGCCTCCAGCGCCTCGCGCTGCAACGCCAGCCGGCGCGGGTGGGCGAGGTCGTCCGCGTCCATGCGAACCACGAGCTCGGCGTCGCAGCGGGCGAGCCCGCGCTGGAGCGCCGCCGTGATGCCCTCGCCAGGGCCGTTCAGGAGCACGACGCGCGGGTCGCGGTCCGCGAGCTCCGCCACCACCTCGGCCGTCCCGTCCGTCGAACCGTCGTCGACGGCCACGACGGCGAGGTCGCGCTCCGTCTGGCGCAGGATCGACCGCACCGCCGCGCGCACGGTGGCGCGCGCGTCTCGGGCGGGCATGAGGACGCAGATCCGTGGCACGCCGTCACATCGGCTCGTAGTCCCCGCGCGCGTTCTGGTCGACGGGCACCGCCTCGGCCGGCTCGAGCCCCACCTCGCCTCCGGCGGCGGCGCCCGGCGGCGCGGTCGGCGCGTGGCGCGCCGGGGCGCGGGGCGGGGTCCTCGCGGCGTGGGCGGCAAGGAGGGCGCACAGGTGCTGGGCGGCGTAGTGGTACCCCGCCACGCCCAGCCCCACGATCTGCCCCGCCGCCGCCGGCGCCACCAGGCTCTCGTGCCGCCACGGCTCGCGCGCGTGGATGTTCGAGATGTGCACCTCGATGGTCGGGCAGGGCAGCGCGCGCAGGCAGTCGGGGAGCGCGCGGCTCGTGTGCGTGAGCGCACCCGGGTTGAGGATGACGCCCTGCGCCTCCCGCCGGTGCTCCTGCAGGAAGTCGAGGATCGCCCCCTCGGAGTTCGACTGGAACGCCTCGACCTCCAGCCCGTACCCGGCGCAGGTCTCGCGGACCATGCGCTCGACGTCGTCGAGGGTGTCGCTCCCGTAGATCTCCGGCTCGCGCTCGCCGAGCAGGTTCAGGTTGGGGCCGTTCACGAGCAGGATCATGGCTCCTCTCCGATCTCCGCGACCGCCGCCGCCACCGCGCCGTCGGGCGCGGCGACGTCCCACTCCACCTCCCACGCCTCAGCCTGGGCACGCGGCAGGACCCAGCGCAGTCCCGCCGCCGTCCGCTTCTTGTCATAGCTCATGAGGCGGGCGGCGCGTCGGGCGATGGCGAGCGGCACCCGCCGCGGCAAGCTGGCCAGCTCGAGGAGCTCCTCGACTCGAGCCACCGCCGCCGCGTCGACCCGGCCCAGCGCCCGCGCCAGCCGGAAGGCGAACGCGATCCCGACCGCGACCGCCTCGCCGTGCGTGTAGCGGCTGAACGCGCCCGCCGCCTCGACGCCGTGGCCGAAGGTGTGGCCGAGGTTGAGGAGCTTGCGCTCGCGCTGCTCGCGCGGGTCGCGCGCCACGACGTCGAGCTTGTAGCTGGCGCAGGCGGCGATGAGGCCCTGCCCCGCCCGGCCCGCGCGGGCCGCGGCGCGAACCTCGGGCAGCAGCGCTGGCTGCAGCGCCGCGTACTTCACCACCTCGCCCATGCCGCTCGCCAGCTCGCGCGCGGGCAGCGTCGCGAGCGCGGCCGGGTCGGCCAGCACCGCGCGCGGCGGGTGGAACGCCCCCACGGCGTTCTTGGCGAGGGGCAGGTTCACGGCCGTCTTGCCGCCGAGCGCGGCGTCGACCATGGCGAGCAGCGTCGTCGGGACCGCCACCCATGGCACGCCGCGCATGAAGGTGGCGGCCAGGAAGCCAGCGGCGTCGGTCACGGCGCCGCCGCCCACCGCCACGACCAGGCTGCGCCGGGTCGCGCCCGAGCGCAGCAGCCTCGTCGCCGCCCGCTCCAGCTCGGCGAGCGTCTTGCCGCGCTCGCCGTCGGGCAGAACGTGCACGAGCGCGAGCCGCCCGCTCGCCGAGAGCGCGCGCTCGGCGCGGCGCCCGAACGGAGTGCGGCGGACGCGGGCGCAGGTGACGAGCGCCACGCGGTCGTGCCCGGCCGCGAGCGCGCCGAGGCGCTCCGGCACGCCTCCGCCGACGCGCACCTCGCAGGCGTGCGCCTCCTGGCGCGCGTCGAGGACCAGGGCCGGCTTCATGCGTCCTCCTTCTTCCCCAGCGCGGGAGGGGGCCGCGGAGCTCCAAGCTCCTCCCTCTCCTCCAGCGGGGGTGAGGGCCGGGGAGAGGAGGAGGCGCGCAGCAGGTCCACGATCCGCCGCGCCACCGCCTCCGGGGTGAGCCCATCGACCTGCACCGTGTGGTGGGCGCGCCGGTAGAGCGGCAGACGGGCGGCGAGGAGCGCCTCCCAGCGCGGCGCGAGCGGCCGGCCCTCCGCGGCGCCGAGGCGCCGCGCCGCCTCGGCGGGGGAAACGTCGAGGAACACCACCGTGGCCGTGGCGAGGAGGCGCGCGGCGCCGCGCGGGTCGCAGAAGGCGCCGCCGCCCAGATCGACCACCGCCGGCCCGGCGATCCCCGCCACCACCTCGCGCTCGAGGGCGCGGAACGTCGGCTCACCGTCCTCGGCGAAGATGCGGGCGATGGGCTTCCCGGCGCGGCGCTCCACCTCGGCGTCGCTGCACACGACCCCGCGGCCGAGCAGCCGCGCCAGGTGCGCGGCGACGGTCGACTTCCCGGCGCCCATCATCCCGGTGAGCGCCACCGGACGGTCAACGGATCCGCGCGGCATACGCCTCGATGGCCTTCTCGATGTCGTCCACCTGGTCGCCGCCGAACTTCTCGAGCAGCGCGTCGGCGAGCGTCCACGCCACCACCGCCTCGCCGACCACGGCCGCCGCCGGGACCGCGCAGACGTCGCTCCGCTCGTACTTGGCGGTGGTCGCCTCGCGGCTTGCGAGATCCACCGTCGCGAGCCCCTTCGTCATGGTCGGGATGGGCTTCATGTAGCCGCGCACGACGAGCGGCGAGCCATTCGTCACGCCCGCCTCGAGGCCGCCGGCGCGGTTCGTGTCCCGGTAGAAGCCGCGCGCCGGGTCGTGGTGGATGGCGTCGTGGAACGCGTCGCCGCGCAGCTCCACGCGCGTCCCCTCCCCGATCTCGGCGGCCTTGATGGCCGGGATGCCGCATAGCGCGCCCGCGAGCCGCGCGTCGAGGCGCCGGTCCTGGTGGACGTAGCTGCCGAGCCCGGGCGGGAGGCCCTCGGCGTAGATCTCGAAGCTGCCGCCGATGGAGCCGCCGCGCTCCTTCTCGGCGTCGATGAGCGCGCGCCACTCGGCGGCCACCGCCTCGTCGTCGACGCCCAGGTCCGAGGCGAGGATGGCGGCCTGCGCCGCCGCGTCCGGCGGCAGGCCCACCTTCCGCTCGCGCTCGCCGATGGCGGTCACGCGGCTCGTCACCCGCGCGCCGAAGCGCGCCAGGAGCTGCCGCGCCAGCGCGCCCAGCGCGACTAGCGACGCCGTGCTGCGGGCGCTGGCGCGCTCCAGCGCGTCGCGGGCGTCGTCGAACCCGTACTTGAGCGCGCCGGGCAGATCGGCGTGGCCCGGGCGCACCTGCGTGAACTTTCGCCCCCCGCGCGCGTACGGCGAGACGAGGTCCTTCCATTGCTCGTGATCCCTGTTCCAGATGACAAGCGCGATGGGCGAGCCGAGCGTCACGGCGCCGCGCAGCCCGGAGAGGAACTGCGCCTGGTCGCGCTCGATCTTCTGGCGACCGCCGCGGCCGTAGCCCTTCTGGCGCCGCGCCAGCTCGGCGTCGACGGCGTCGAAGTCGACCTGCAACCCCGCCGGGAAGCCCTCGGCGATGGCGCACAGCGCGGGGCCGTGGGATTCACCTGCGGTGAGGTAACGGAGGCTCATGGGGCTCGCGGGGCGGCGGCGAGGGCGCGCGCCATGACCGGCTCCGGCGCGGGCCGGCCGGTGAAGAGGGTGAAGGCGAGCGCGCCCTGCCGGAGCAGGAGCTGTTCGCCGGTGACGAGCGTCGCGCCGGTGGCGCGCGCGGCGCGGGCGAAGCCGGTGTCGCCGTAGACGAAGTCGATCGCGAGCTGGCCGCGGCGCGGCGAGGCGGGCAGCGTGCCAGGGGCGGCGCCGGCGAGCCCGACCGAGGTCGCCTGGAGGAGCACGTGAGCCCGCTCCGCCTCGCCGCCGGCGGCGTCCCAGGCGACGGCGGCCACGGCCGGCGCGCGCGGGAAGGCAGCGGAGAGCCGGCTCGCCACCGCCGCCGCGGCCTCCCGGCGGCGCGCGGCGACGCGCACCTCGAGCCCGAGGGCGAGCAGCGCCCACGCGCCCGCCAGCGCGGCGCCGCCGGCGCCGAGCACGAGCGCGCGCTGGCCCGGCTCGGCGCCCGCCGCCTGCGCGAGGTCGCGGCAGGCCGGCGCGTCGGTGTTGAAGCCCTCCCACCCCGAGGCGGCGCGGCGGAGCGTGTTGGCGGCGCCGCACAGCCGGGCGGTCTCGTCGAGCGCCTGGCACAGCTCGGCCGCGCGCTGCTTGTGCGGCACGGTGACGTTGAGCCCGCGGAAGCCGAGCGCGTGGGCGCCGCGCAGCGCCTCCGGGAGCGCCTCGGGCGCGACCGGCAGCGCGACGTACGCGGCGTCGATCCCGACCGCCTCGAATGCCGCGTTGTGCATGGCCGGCGAGAGGCTGTGCGCGACGGGGTGGCCGAGGACGCCGTAGAGCTCGGTGTGACCGGAGATCACGGGCCCGCCCCCGCCGTGAGCCGATCGAGGACGTCGAAGAACGAGGGGAAGCTGGTCGCGACGCAGGCGACGTCGTCGAGGTGCACCTCGCCGCCCGCCATGAAGAGCTGCGCCACCGCCATGCTCATCGCCACCCGGTGGTCGAGCCGGGTGCGGACCCACGCCGGCCCGAGCGGCGTCGGCCCGTCGATGGCGCAGCCGTCCTCGAACAGCTCGATGCGCGCGCCGGCGGCCGCGAGCGCCTCGCCCATCGAGGCGAGCCGGTCCGACTCCTTCACCCGGAGCTCGCGCGCGTCGCGGATCACGGTCCGGCCGCGCGCCTGGGTGGCCATGACCATCACCACCGGCAGCTCGTCGATGAGGCGCGGCACGAGCGCGCCCTCGACGACGGTGCCCGAGAGCGGCGCCGCCTCGACTGTCACGTCGCCGCGCGGCTCGCCGTCGTCGGACCGGTTCTCGATCCGCACCCGGGCGCCCATGGCGGCGAGCACGTCGAGCACGCCGGTGCGGGAGGGGTTCAGCCCCACGTTGCGCGCCGTGACGCGCGAGCCGGGCAGCGCCGCCGCGGCGCACAGGAAGAACGCCGCCGAGGAGATGTCACCGGGGACCTCGACCGTGCCCCCGCGCGGCCGGCCCGGCGTCACCGTCACCGCGAGGCCGTCCACCTCGAGCTGGACGCCCATCCCGCGCAGCATGCGCTCGGTGTGGTCGCGCGAGAGGTGGGGCTCCTCCACGGTGGTCGGGCCGTCGGCGAAGAGCCCGGCCAGCAGCAGCGCGCTCTTCACCTGCGCGCTCGCGACGTCGAGGACGTGCTGCGTCCCGCGCAGCGGCGCGCCGCGCACCACCACCGGCGCCAGGCGGTCGGAGCCGCGCGCGTGCAGCACCGCGCCCATGCGCCGCAGCGGCTCGAGGACACGCCGCACCGGCCGGCGGCGCAGGCTGGCGTCGCCGGTCAGGACGGAGAGGCCCGGCACCGCGGAGAGGACCCCGCACAGCAGGCGCAGGCTCGTCCCGGAGTTGCCGCAGTCGACTACGTCCTGCGGCTCCGACAGCCGCTCGGGGGGCTCGACCACCACGAACGCGCCCTCGTCGCGCACCACCGCGCCGAGCGCCTCGATGGCACGGCGCGTCGCCCCGACGTCCTCCGCCGCGAGCAGCCCGCGCACCTTCGAGGGCGAGGTGGCGAGCGCCGAGAAGAGGAGCGCACGGTGAGAGACGGACTTGTCGCCGGGGACCTCGAACGCCCCCACGAGCGGACCACGCCGACGGCAGATCATCGATCCCTTCACGTCCCCCCCTCGGTGCGCGCTGGAAAGAGCGCCTCGCGCACGGCCCGCGCCTGCTCCAGCGCGCCGCGCGCGGCTTCGGGCGACTCGGCCACCGCGGACAGCAAGCGGGCGAGGTGGCGCGAGAGCTGACCGGCCGCCTCCGGCAGGCGCGCGTTGCGCCGCGAGACCTCGCCCTGGATGTCGAACGGGAACTGCGCGAGCCGCGTCATGTCCTTCAGGCCCGGCCCCGCCAGCCGGAGCGCCAGCGGCCCGGCCTCGCCGGCGGCGACCGCGAGCGCGCTCGCCACGAGGTAGGGCAGGTGCGAGACCATCGCCACCGCGGCGTCGTGCTCGGCGGCACGGCAGCGCACCACCTCCGCGCCGAGCGCGGCGTGGAACGCGGCCACCTGCTCCACGGCTCGGGGCTCACCATCGGTGCAGACGGCCACCCGCCCTCCGCGCCACAGCTCGGCGCGCGCTCCGGCGTAGCCGCCGTGGCCCCCGAACATCGGGTGGGCGCCGACGAAGGTGACGCCCGGCCGCACCAGCTCCGCGGCCCGCGCCGCGAGGTGCTCCTTCGCGCCGCCGACGTCCGTCAGGACGGCCCCGTCCCGGACGAGGCGCGACACCGGCCCGAGCAGCGCCTCGATGGCCGCGATGGGTGTGCACAGGACGACGAGCGGGCAGTCCGCCAGCTCCGGTCCGGGCTCGGCGAGCGCGACGTCGGCCACGGCGTCGTCGAGCGCCGCGCGACGCACCTCCGCCCGCGGCTCGACGGCGATGACGCGCAGGCCCGGGGCGGCGGCGCGAGCGGCGCGCGCCAGCGACGCGCCCATGAGCCCGAGTCCGACGACGCCGAGCGTGTGCGGGAGAGGTGGCGCCATGGGGAACCTTCGACTTTAGGGCATCCCGGGGCAGCGCTTCAACCGCGCTCGCGCGGCGTGACTACGCGAGGAACAGGCGCGAGAGCGCCAGGATCGCGAGCGGCGGCCCGAGGACGAGGATCCAGGCGCGGAGGGCGGCGGGGTGCCCGCGCGAGATCGCGAACCCGACGCCGATCGCCCGCGGCACGTAGAGCCAGCCGTCAGGCGGCGGGTGGCGCACGGCGGGCGGCGCGGCGCGCCTCGCGTCGCCGAAGATGAGGCTGACCGGCACCAGCGTGAGCGCGACCCCCCAGGCGATGACCGAGGGCGCCGGACTGAGCGAGGGCAGCGCGAGCGCGCCGCACATCACCGCCATCGTCCACTGCACCGCGCGCAACCCGGACGCGACGATGCGCAACGATCGCCCGCCGTCGAACGCCGGATCGGCGTGCCGGAGGATGTGGGCGCGCACGAGCTCGAGCCAGGCGAGCAGCGCCACCGCGACCAGGAGCGGCGAGGCGACCGAGCGCGTCGA
>Ga0318496_10000117_pt1 | contig 22898 bp, 25 predicted proteins | sample GRESIP109b1f22_FD_203296 | JGI IMG/M metagenome (GOLD analysis project Ga0318496, IMG submission 203296) | Tropical soil microbial communities from Luquillo Experimental Forest, Puerto Rico - GRE.SIPMG.109b1f22 | ecosystem: Environmental > Terrestrial > Soil > Tropical forest > Bulk soil... | reverse complement strand
CGCGCTGCTCACCGAGGACGCGTGGCTGACGATGCCGCCCGAGCCGCTCGCGTACCAGGGTCACGCGGCGATCACCCGGTTCTTCCGGTCCCAGAGCTGGTGGGGCCGTCAGGCGGTCCGGCTCGTGCCCACGCGCGCGAACGGCCAGCCCGCGTTCGGCTACTACCTCGCCGACGCCGGCTCGCCGGTCGCGCACGCCCGCGGGCTGATCGTGCTCACCCTCGCGGGCGACCAGATCTCCGCCATCACCCGCTTCGGCGACATCGGCCTGTTCCCGCTCTTCGGGCTGCCCCAGACGCTGCGCGATTAGGGCCGGCGGGTGCTGATCAGCACGCCGACCAGGACGCAGGGCTCGGTGCCCCGGTTCCGCCAGTCATGCGGCGTGCCCTGCTGCACCACCGTGTCCCCCGGGCCGAGCGTGACCTCCGAGTCGCCGACGGTCAGCGTGACACGGCCGGAGACCACGACGACGTAATCGAGCGTGTCGGTCGAGTGCTCGGCGAGGAATCCCGGGTCTTCGTCCTCCTGGACCGGCGGCCCGGCCGACTCGGCCTCCGGCGCGATCCGGACGACCCGGAAGCAGCTCCCGCCGGGCGGCGGCTCCAGCTCCCAGGGCCGGGTCGACGCGTCGGCCGTGACGCCCACGACGGGCGGCGAGGTATCGGTGACCCACAGCTCGGTCGTGCGGTACTGGCCGAACTCGACCACGGTCGGCGGCTCGCCGTCGAGCACGATGTCCGCGCCGCCGCCGGTGGCCGGCCCGGTGACCACGCGCCGCATCAGCCCGCGTCCCGGCTGTCCAGGAACGAGTTCACCAGGCCGGTGAACTCCTGCGGCTGCTCGGCGAAGCACAGGTGGGACGCGTTCTCGATGATGACCAGCCGCGACCCGGCGATGCGCCGGTGCATCTCCTCCAGGTGCCCGGGCCGGCACTCGTCGTACCGCCCGCCCACCAGCAGGGTCGGCACACCGATCTCGGGCAGCCGGTCCATGATGTCCCAGGTCTTCAGCGTGCCGGTCACGGTGAACTCGCTGGGGCCGTTCATCGTGTTGTACACCTGGTAGCCCGCCTCGGCGAAGGAGCGCTCGAAGCCGGCGGGCCACGGGCTCATGCGGCAGACGTGCTCCCGGTAGAAGCCGAGGATCGCGGCCTGGTACTCCGGGCAGGCGGTGAACCCCGCCTCCTCGTGCTCGCGGATGGCCTGCCGCACCTCGGCCGGCTCCGCCGCGAGCAGCTCGTCGCAGTCCTTGACCCACCGGATCATGCTGGCCGGGCTCCCGCACAGGATCAGGCTCTCCAGTTCCGGGCGGCGGTCCAGCGTGTACTGCATGGCCAGCATCCCGCCCCAGGAGCTGCCGAACAGGTGCAGCCGGGACAGGCCGAGCGCCGCGCGCACCTGCGCGAGTTCCTCCACGAACCGGTCGACGGTCCACAACGAGAGGTCATCCGGCCGGTCCGAGCGCCCGCAGCCCAGCTGGTCGTAGAAGATGACCTGGCGCCGGTCGGCCAGCGCCTCCAGCGGCTCCAGGTAGTAGTGGGTGAAGCCGGGCCCGCCGTGCAGGCACAGCAGCGGGGTCCCGCCCTCACCGACCGAGCGGTACCAGACCCGTCCGCCGGGGACCTCGATGAACCCTTCCTCCGCCATCACGCTCCCTCCTGGCCAACCGGCGACCCGGCGGCCGCCGGGACCGCGTCATCGGAGATGGCAACCTCCGTCGGGCCGAGCCGGGAGTTGTCGCGGGATCCCCGCTATTACGGTCATAAACCGTGACCTGGGGAATTGCAAGGGCGCAGCGTGCCTGGAGGTGCCACAGGGACCTCCACTGAAACGACTGGTGCAGCGCGGCCGGACGAGTTACGCTGGTCCGTACTGAAACAGTCGTGTCAGTAGCTGGGAAGCGGAGGTGATCGCGGTGGACGGCGAGGTGTCCATACGGCCGCTGGCCCGCCCGGGCGACCTGGGCTGGGTGGTGATGGCGCACGGGGAGGTGTACGCCGCGGAGTTCGGCTGGAACACCGAGTTCGAGGCGCTGGTGGCCCGCATCGTGGCCGACTACGCGGCCAGCCGGGACCCGGACCGGGAAGCGGCCTGGATCGCCGAGCTCGGCGGCAGGCGCGTGGGCTGCGTGTTCCTGGTGGCCAAGGACGCCGAAACGGCGCAGCTGCGGATCCTGCTCGTCGACCCGGCCGCGCGAGGGCAGCACCTCGGGCGGCGGCTGGTCGGCGAGGCCGTCGGGTTCGCGCGCCAGGCTGGCTACCGGAGCATCGTGCTGTGGACCAACGAGCCGCTGGCCGCGGCCCGGCGCATCTACCTGGCGGCGGGGTTCTCGCTGGTCAGCGAGGAGCCGCACCACAGCTTCGGGGTGGACCTGACCGGCCAGTACTACCAGCTGGACCTGGCGGCCGAGCTTTCCGCGGCGTCGCGATGACATCGGCGGCCGGGCGGGCGCCGTCGGCGCGGCAGGACGAGCTGCTCGAGCTGGCCTACCGGTACGTGCTCACCCGCGGCCTGGCCGACATGTCGCTGCGCCCGCTGGCCAAGGCGATCGGCTCCAGCCCGCGGGTCCTGCTGTTCCTGTACGGCTCGAAGGACGAGCTGATCCGCGCGCTGCTCGAACGGGCCCGGGCGGACGAGCTCGCGGCGATCGGCGCGTGGCAGGAAGCCGAAAGCCCGGCCGACCTGATCGATACGGCCCGGCAGGTGTGGCACTGGCTGTCCGCCGAGAGCCACCGTCACCTGCTCGGGCTATGGGTCGAGGCCTACGCCCGGTCGCTGGTCGACCCGGACGGTCCGTGGGCCGGGTTCGCGGCGCAGACCGTGCAGGACTGGCTCGGCCTGCTGGCTTCGCGCCAGCCGCCGCGGCGCCGCGGGCGGGCCGGCGCGGCGGAGCGCACCGCCGTGCTCGCGGTGCTGCGCGGGGCCATGCTCGACCTGCTGGCCACCGGGGACGTGGCCCGGACCAGCCGGGCCGTGGACCTGGTGCTGCGGGCCCTGCGGCCGGGGACCTGACCCCCTAGCCGCGGCCGATGAACGGCATCTTCGTGGCCATCAGCGTCATGAACTGGACATTCGCGTCCAGCGGCAGGTTGGCCATGTACACGACCGCGTCGGCCACATGGTCCACGTCCATGATCGGCTCGCCGCGCGTGCTGCCGTCCGGCTGCAGGGCCCCGGTCGCGAGCATGCTGGCGATCTCGGTCGCGGCGTTGCCGATGTCGATCTGGCTGCACGCGATGTCGTACTGCCGCCCGTCCAGCGACGTGGACTTGGTCAGGCCGGTCACCGCGTGCTTGGTCGCGGTGTAGGCCGCCGAGAGCGGCCGGGGCGAGTGCGCCGAGATCGACCCGTTGTTGATGATCCGGCCCCCGCGGGGATCTTGCTCCTTCATCACCCGGAACGCGGCCTGGGTACACAGGAACATCGCGGTCAGGTTGACGTCGACCACCGACTGCCAGTCGGCGAGCGGCACGTCCTCCAGGGGCACCGGTGGCAACGCCCGGCCCGCGTTGTTGAACAGCACGTCCACCCGGCCGAACTGCTGCCATGTCTGGTCGAACAGCCGGAGCACGTCCACCGGGTTAGTGACGTCCACGACCATGCTGACCAGCTGTGACCCCTCGGCGGCGGCGGCGCTCGCGGTCTGCTCCAGCGGGTCCGGCCGCCGGCCGGCGATCACCACCGAGTAGCCGTCCCGCCCGAGGGCCAGGGCCGAGGCCCGGCCGATGCCCGTACCGCCGCCGGTGACGATCGCGACCTTGCCTGCCATAGCGCCGGAACGTAGCACTCATGCGCCCGCAGGGCCAGCGCCGGGGCCGCCCGGAGCACCTGTGGGCGGGTTCCGGTCCCGTGCGCGCCGTCAGATGCCGCCGAGCATGATGATGAGCTGGGTGACCTGGTAGGCCGTGGGGAAGTCGGGCGCCGTGTAGCGCAGGGTGCAGCCCCCGGCGCGCTCGACGCCCGGGACCAGCAGCGCGCGCTCGGTCATGTGCGGCTTGAGTACGTCGACCTCCAGCCGCACCGGGCCGTCGAAGCGCAGCGTACCCATGGCCTCGGCGATGGCCTCGCGGTCGGCCAGCGCGCGTGGCACCTCCCGCTCGATCCGGTCGCAGGCCTCGCCGGGGTGCAGCAGCGCCGCGGCGCTGGCGCCCAGGGCCCGCTTCACCACCACCGTGTGCATGGCCGGCGCCACCTCGGCCGCCTCGGCGGCCACCGAGTCATCCCCGGACACCAGCACCGCAGGCACGCTGCGGTGCGCCGCGAGGGTCGCGTTCAGGCCGAGCTCGCCGAGCGAGCGCCCGTCGCAGCGCACGTCGGCGACTACTCCCCCGTGGATGGTGTGGGCCAGCACCGAGCACGGGGTGCCGGCCTTGCCGTGGTAGCCGATGAACAGCGCCGCGTCCACGCCGTCGCCGAGCCCGGCCAGCATCCCGTCGGGCTTGGGCTTGCCGCGCAGCAGTTCGGCCCGACGGTCCAGCTGCTCGGGCACCAGGTTCCTGAACGGCCCGTGAGCCTCGGTGACCAGCACCTGCGCGCCCGGCTCGCTGGCGTACACGCCGCGGACCGCGGCGTTGGCCTCCGCCGTGAGCAGCCCGCGGTTGTGCTCGTACGCGCCCTCCCCCGGCCTGACGTCATCGGAGTCCACCACGCCCGCGGCGCCCTCCATGTCGACCGAGATCAGTACCCGCATCGCGTCACCCCTCCGGTGCGTCGCCCGCCGCTTGCGCGATCAGCGAGCGCAGGCCGTACCACGACTTGTCGTCATCCTCGTTTCCCGGGTGGGGCAGGCGGAACCGGCTGACGATGACCGCGATGTCGGCGAGATCCCACCCGATGCGGTAGAGCTCCAGCACGGATGGCCGCGGCGTCACGCCGGTCGCCTCGGCGTAGCCGCGCAGCACGGATCCGTCGCCGGGATCGAGGCTCCACAGGTCGCGTTCGGGCGGGGCCACGAGGACTGTGTCCCAGTCGATGAGCATCCAGCCAGAGGCGGTCAGCATGGTGTTGCCCGGGTGAGGTTCCCCGTGGGTGAGGACCGGGCGGACTGTCCCGGAACGGGCGGCCGCGGCCAGCTCGTCGTAGCGGGCGAGCATCCGGCGGACGCCGGGCGCGCCGTCGGTCAGCAGGCGCGCGGCGGGGCGCGCGTACGGGCCGCAGTCTGACGCGTCCGCGGCATCGCGGCCGGAGTCGAGCGCTAGTTCCAGCTCGTCACGATGCAGGATCGCGAAGTCGTCCGGTCCGGCCTGCCTGCGCGCCGCGGCCGGGGCCGTGTGCACGGCCACGATGAGGTCGAGCATGCCGCGGCGCTGCGCGGGCAAGGTGAACTCGCCCCAGGTGAAGCTCTGCCCGTCGACGAACGGGTAGAGCGCCACGGTGAGCCGGTCGTTCAGCCGGACCAGCGGCTCGCCGTCCCGGGCGGGCACCGGGGCCACGACGAACGCGGCGCCGCAGTCCCGCAGGTCCCGGGCGGCGGACAGGGACGCGCGCAGGCGGCTGAACGTCGCCGCCAGCGGCTCATCCAGCGAGCGTTGCTTGGTCTGGAGCTCATCGACGGTAACGAACCAGCGAGCTCCGGCGGCGTCGAAGGCTTCCCAGTGATGACTGCCGAAGCCGACCGCCCGGTAGGCCAGGGAAGACATGTCGGCGTCCCAGCCACGGGCGAGCGCCGACTTCAGCACGGCCTCGGACAGTCCGTCCGGCGGGGTCAGCACCCTGCCACGGTAAGGGCCGGCCCCGCGGCCCGCACCCCAATATCGCCGGGACCGGTGCTTCCCGCGGACTCCGGGACTACCTTCGCGCCTCCTCCACGGTGAGCTCGGCCGCGGGGTCGGCCTCCAGGCGCTCGTCCGGGATCGGCACGCCGCTGCGGACCGAGCGCCCGTAGGTGCCCTCGTTCAGCCGCCGCAGCGCGCGGTCGATCGCGGCCAGCCGGTCACGCAGGCTCTCCGCGACGGCGTCGTCTATGCCCTCGGCGGTCAGCGACGCGGCCGGGTCGTCGACGTCGGCTCCCCGCTCGTCCTCGGCCTCCCGGTCTTCCCGCCCGGACTCCTCGGTCGTCGCGAGCAGGCTCTGCACCTCGGCCTGCTCGGCCTGCAGCAGCGATCGTGCCCGGTTCTCGTCCATCGGTTCTCCATCCGCCCGCGACAGTGCAGGGACCAGCATCTCGTACCGGGTCACGGACACCGCAAGGGGCCCGCGCCAAAGGCGGCATACTGAACCTTTTCCTTCCTCCCCGCGTACCCTGAGCGTGATCGGGAGATCAGGCCCGGGGAGCCGCAGGGAGGTGGCAGCGTGACGACCAGCCCGGCGCAGGCTGGCCGCCCCCGCGACCCCGACGTCGACCGCCGCGTCGCGGACGCGGCGATCACCCTGTTCGGCGAGACGGGCTGGGCCGGCTTCAGCGTGGAGGCAGTGGCCAAGCGGGCCAGCGTCGGCAAGGCCTCCATCTACCTGCGCTGGCCGACCAAGGAGGCCCTGCTGGTCGAGGCGCTGCGGCTGCGGGTCGGGATCATCGACGACGTGGACACGGGCTCGCTGCGCGAGGATCTCATCAGGCTGGCCCGCCAGATCCTGGACCTGTACCTCGGCGACGCCGGGCGCGCCGCCTTGCGCCTCGGGCTGGAGGGCGACCTCATCCCCGGCCTCGCCGACCAGCTCAGCGCGCTGCGCACGTCCCAGGTCCGGGCGGCGCGGGGCATCGTACGCCGCGGCATCCGCCGGGGCGAGATCCCCGAGGGCACCTCCATCACCCTGCTGCTCGACACCCTCGTCGGCGGGGCGACGACCCACGTCCAGACCACGCCCAGGCAGATGCGTGAAGCGCTCCGCGCGGGCGCCGCCCAGTACGCCGAGCAGCTCGTCGACTTCCTGCTCGGCGCGGTCAACCTCGGGGCGGTCGGCGTCGCCGCCGGCCACTCCCGGCGCCTGACCCGCTCCTAGGGAGCACGGCTAGCCGAGGCGCGCCTCCCGGCGCAGCAGCGCGGGCAGGTCCTCGGGAGCGGGGTCGGCGCCGGCCAGGCCGCGGGCGGTGAACCACCGGGCCACGTTGGTCGCGTCCCGGTCCAGGAACTCCGCGCCGCGCGGGTTCGCGATCACGTCGACGACCTGAGGCAGGTCGATGAGGATGACGCGCCCGCGGTGGACCAGCACGTTGTAGGCGGACATGTCGCCGTGGGCCAGGCCATGGCGGGCGAGCTCGGCGAGCGCCTGCACCAGCTGAGCCCACAGCCCGGCCAGCTCCCGGCCCTGCGGGCGGGTCTCGGCCAGCCGGGGGGCGGCGGTGCCGTCCGGTTCGCCGATGAACTCCAGCAGTACCTCGGTGCCGAGCACCTGCACCGGGTACGGCACCGGGACACCCGCCCGGTAGAGCTGGGCCAGGGCGGCGAACTCGGCGTTCGCCCACTGCAGCGCGATCATCTCCCGGCCGACCGCGCTGCGGTTGGCCATGGCCCGGCTGACCCGTGACTTCCGGGCCCGCCGGCCCTCCAGGTAGGCGCTGTCGCGGTGGAACATCTTGTGCTCGGCGGAGCGGTACCGCTTGGCGGCCAGCAGGCAGGACCGGTCGGTCCCGGGCACGCCGCGGCGCAGCAGGAAGACGTCGGCCTCCTTGCCGGTCTTCAGGATGCCGAGCTCGGTGTCGGTCGCGACCAGCTCGGTGACCAGCCAGCCCGGGTAGGGCCGGGGCCCGCGGTCGCTGGCGGTGGGCTGATCCCAGGTGGACCAGCGGTCGCCCTCGGGCAGCCCGTCTACGGCGTCGTAGGCGTCAGCCGGCGGCAGCGAGCGGCGGTGCCGGTCCCGCTTGGTGAAGGTTGGCTCGTAATCGTCGTCAAACCGCTTTCCGCGTTTCCCGCGGTCCCAGCGGCGGTCGTAGGCGTAGTCCGGCATGGGTGGTGCTCCTCGGGCAGAAGGGGAGCGGCGTGAGCCGCACGACGGGCGTGAACACCGTGGGCCCTCCCTTCTGCTCGACCGGCAGCACCGGGCCATGCCGGTACCAGCTGCGCCCCACGAGGCTGTCACGCCCGGCCGGCCGGAAGCAACCGAATTTTCTCGTAAGGCATCATTCGCATATGACCGCTCAGGTGATCTTGCAGACCGCGTACGCGGCTGAGCGCTGGACCGACTTCGGCGTCGGGGTGGCGGGGGCCTCGGCCGCCCTGGCCGGGCTGGTGTTCGTGGCCGTGTCGATCAACCTCAGCGAGATCCTCAAGTACCGGAACCTGCCGGGCCGCGCGGGACTGACCCTGATGTTGTTCGTGACGCCGTTGATGGTGGGGATCCTGCTGCTGGTTCCCGGACAGTCCCGCGCCGCCCTGGGCTGGGAGCTGCTCGCCGCCAGCGTCGTCCTCGGAGGCTCCCAGCTGGTGATCAATCAGCGCTCGGGGCGATCGGACAAGGAGACCCGGTGGACGTGGCTGATCAGCCGGCTCTCCCCGCCCATCGTGAGCTGCGGCTGCCTGGCCCTGGCCGGAGTGACCCTGCTGGCCCAGGCCGGGGGCGGGCTGTACTGGCTGGTGCCCAGCGTGCTGGCGGCGATTGCTTTCGGCCTGATCAACGCCTGGGTACTGCTGGTGGAGATCCTGCGCTGAGCCTTGCGCCGGGCCCGTGTCCCGGCGTCGAGTTAACTAAGAGGGGCGGCGAGAGGACGAGCCAGTGCAGTTCACGGCCGAGCACGAGGCGCTGCGCGCGAGCGTGCGCGATCTGGTGGAACGCGAGATCAACCCGCATGTCGACGAGTGGGAGCGGGCGGGACGGTTCCCCGCCCATGAGCTGTTCCCCGTCCTGGCCAAGATCGGGCTGCTCGGGCTGGAGTACGACCCCGCCTACGGCGGCGAGGGAGCTGACCACTCCTTCACCGTGGTGGCAGGCGAGGAACTCGGCCGGATCGACTGCGGCGGCGTGCCCATGGGCATCGCGGTGCAGATGGCCATGGCCACCCCGTCGCTGCACCGTTACGGCCGCCACGAGCTCAAGGAGCGCTACCTCGTCCCGGCGATCCGCGGGGAGATGGTGTGCTCGATCGCGGTGACCGAGCCGGAGGCCGGGTCGGACGTCGCCGCGCTACGCACCCGCGCGGAGCGCGATGGCAGCAATTGGGTGATCAACGGCAGCAAGCTGTTCATAACGAACGGCGCGCAGGCGGACTGGGTCTGCCTGCTGGCCCGGACCTCGGGCGAGGGCGGCTACCGGGGCATGTCGCAGATCGTGGTCGAGACCGACCGGCCGGGCTTCCGGGTGTCCCGCACCCTGGACAAGCTCGGCAACCGGTCCTCCGACACGGCCGAGCTGTCCTTCGAGGACGTGCGCGTTCCGGTCTCCAACACGATCGGCCAGATCGGCCGCGGCTTCCAGCAGCAGATGGAGCAGTTCCAGGCCGAGCGCATGATCGCGGCCTACCTCCAGGTCGGCGCCATGCAGAAGGCGCTGGACCGGACCCGGGAGTACCTGGCGCGGCGGCGGGTGTTCGGGCGGCCGCTGCTGGCCAACGACCACGTCGCCTACCGGCTCGCCGAGCTGTCGGCCCAGCTGGACCTGGTGCGGCACTACAACTACGCCTGCGCCGACGCCTACCTGCGCGGCGAGGACACCACGCGGTTCGCCACCATCGCCAAGCTGGCCGTGGGCCGGCTGGCCCGCGAGGTCGCCGACACCTGCCTGCAGTTCCACGGCGGCACCGGCTACATGGAGGAGACCTGGACGGCGCGGTTCTACCGGGACAGCAGGCTGATCGGCATCGGCGGCGGCGCCGATGAGGTCATGCTGAGCGTGCTGGCCCGCCTGGACGGGTTCACCGCTTAGCCAGCGGCGCGCGCCGCGGCCAGGGCCGCGATCGCCGAGCCCCGCGCCCCGGCCATGTCCCGGTCCGGGACCATGGCGATGGCGGCCGCCCGGCGCTGCTCCGCGCGGAGCACGGTGTGCTCGCGCACCTGCTCCAGGAACCAGTTGCGGAAGCGCATCGCCGACTCCACCACGCCGCCGCCGACGAAGTAGACGTCGGGATCGGTGAAGTTGGCCGCGATCGTGAACAGCCGGCCGAGCGCCATCGCCTGCTGCCGGAAGATCTCCACGGCGAGCGGGTCCCCCCGCTCGCCGTAGCCGCGTACCAGCTTCGCGGCCGTGCGGACCGGGCTGAGCTGCGCGAGCTCGTGGCCGGGGAACTGGGTCAGCCAGTAGGGCAGCAGGTTCTTCTCGATCCCGGTCAGCGACGCCACGCTCTCCGCGTCGCCGTGCAGACCGCAGTTGCACGCGGGCACCGGCTGGCCGGGGCCGAGCAGCCCGTCCATCGGGATCCACACGTGGCCGAACTCCCCGGCCATCCCGGCGGCTCCGCGCACCACCTGCCCGGCCTCGATCACGCCGCCGCCGAGCCCGGTGCCCACGATCGCCGCGACCGAGGACCGCCGCGGCGCCTCCACGGGCCCGAAGTGCACGTGGTGCGCGTACAGCGCCGCCGCGTTCGCGTCGTTGTTGTACAGAACGGGAATCCCGACCCGGGCCTCCAGCGCCCCGCGGACGTCGAAGCCGCACCAGGCCGGGTCGCCGAAGTTGGTGGCGCCCTGCATCGCGATGACGCCGTCCGCGCTGACCGGGCCCGGGGTATCCAGCCCCACCGCGCGCACTCCGGCCCGCGGTATCCCGGTGAGCTCGAGGACCTGGTCCAGCGACCGGGCCAGCGCCTCGATGGCCTTCTCCGGGCCCTCCCGCACGTAGCTCGGGGACTCGGCCATCCGATCGACGAGGAACCGGCCTGCGGAGTCGAGCACCGTCGCGTTGTTCATCGTCCCGCCGTTGTCGAGGCCGACCACGACCCACCGACCGGGATCCGCCATCCTGCCTCCTGCGCCCGGGCCGCCCGCAGGCCCGCGCCGGTCACGGGCCTACGGCCTCGGTCGGTAGACTACCGGCCCGCCGCCGCCGGACGGCCGGCCAGGCTGGCGGCGTGACGGGCCAGGCCGTCGGCGCAGCGCTGCACGAACCGGCGCAGGAACAGCTCGTACAGCCAGCCCGTTCCGGGGACCTTGGCCCGGAAGTCCTCCCGCCAGGCGATCGCCGTCCCGCCGTCGCGCTCGGCCAGGGTCACGTCGGCCCGGTGGTCCCGGATCGGCAGACCGGACAGGGCCACGTAGCTGAACGAGCGCCCCGGCTCGAACCCGACCAGTTCCTCGCGGCTGTGCACGCCGGCCGTGGTGAACACCCGGATCGCGTCCAGGCTCTCGCCGCCGTCGCGGCCCTCCCGCTCGAGCCGGAACGATCCGATCGGCGACCACTGCGGCCAGGTCGTACCGGAGCACAACAGCTCATAGACCGTCCCCGGGCGCGCGGCGGACCATGCCGACACCGTGAAAGTGACTCGCCTACTCATCGTGCCGCCTCCCTCACTGATGTACCAGATGGTACAGAGTCAACGTACCACATGGTACAGTGCAGGGCATGGAATCGCCAGCCGAGCAGCCGCGGGCCCGGCTGCTGGCCGCCGTCGTCGGCTACGCAAAGTCCCACGGCATCAGCGACCTCAGCCTGCGCGAACTGGCCGCGGCCGTCGGGACCAGCCACCGCATGCTGATCTACCACTTCGGGTCGAAGGAAGGGCTGCTGGTCGCGGTGGTGCACGCGGTCGAGGCGGAGCAGCGCGATTTCCTCGCCGGGTTGGCCGCCGACCCGGCCATCGGCCCGATCGAGGCCATGCGGGTGATGTGGCGCCGACTGGCCGACCCCGGCCTGTGGCCCAGCGAGCGGCTGTTCTTCGAGATCTACGGGCAGGCGCTGCAGGGCCGGCCGGGCACCGAGGGCTTCCTCGACCGCATCACCGAGGCCTGGATCGACCTGGTCGCCGAGTACTCGGTGCAGCTCGGCGCTCCGCGCGAGACCGTCAGGGCCGACGCCCGCCTCTCGGTGGCCGTGGGTCGCGGCCTGCTGCTGGATCTGCTCGCGACCGGCGACCGCGCGGCGGCGGACCAGGCCTTCGGGCGCTTCATCGAGCTGTGCGAGTCCGAACTGGCCCGGCTCAGCCGCTCGTGACCACTACCGCAGGTCGGCCGGTTGCTCCGGGGCATGCCCCAGGGAGGCGGCCGTGGACATGTGCCGCGGGATCACGACCGCGATGACCACGATCGTGGCCACGGCGGCGATGACCAGGCCGACGTAGACGTTATGGGCCGCCGCGGCGATGGCCGCCCGCAGGTAGCCGACGGCCGGCCCGAGGCTGGCAGTGTGGCCGATGGTGGCGCTGACCCCGCTGGCGCCGTGCGGCAGGTACGGCCGGAGCGGGGGCGGGGCTCTGCGCAGGCGCGCGATGAGGCTGGCGTTGAAGATCGCGCCGAAGATCGCCGCGCCCAGGCTCTGGCCGAGGTACCGGCAGAACATGACGCTGCCGGTGACCACGCCGCGCTGGTTCCAGCCCACCGTGGACTGGGGTCCCACCACCACGCAGACCGACAGCAGCCCGAGGCCCATGCCGAGCACGAAGGTGTCGGCGACCAGCTGCCAGACCTGTGCCTGGACCGGCAGCAGCAGGAACCCGGCCACCGCCACCAGGCAGATCCCGGCTCCGATCAGCGCGGTGTCGCGGAACCCGATGCGCAGGAACAGCCGGGCGGACTGCGAGGTGGCCAGCGGCCAGCCGAAGCTCATCGTGGCCAGCACCGCGCCCGCGGCCACCGCGTTCAGGCCCAGCACCAGCTGGCCGTAGGTCGGCAGGAACGTGGTCGGGCCGATGACCAGCAGCCCGAGCCCGAGGCCGGCCAGGCCGAACCCGGCCAGCGCCGGCCGCCGCCACAGCCAGGGCGGCAGGATCGGCTCGGCGGCGCGGCGCTCCGCCGCGACCGCCGCGGCGGCGGCCACGGCGGCCACCCCGAACACCGCCACGCTCGGCCGCGACCACCACGGCCAGGCCACGCCGCCCTGCAGCAGGCCGAAGACCAGCGCGCCCGCGGCCAGCAGCACGCTGAGCGAGCCGGCCACGTCGATCCGGTGCCTGGTCCGGGTGACCTGCTCGTGCAGGTACCGCCCGATCAGCGCGATCGAGGCCGCACCGAGCGGCAGGTTGATCAGGAAGATCCAGCGCCACGACGCGTACTGGGCCAGCGACCCGCCCAGGGTCGGGGCGAACACCGCGGAGATCCCCCACACGCTGGACAGCCAGCCCTGGACGCGGCCGCGTTCTTTCAGCTCGTACAGATCGCCGGCGAGCGTGTTGACCGTGGCCATGATCGAGCCCGCGCCGAGACCCTGCAGCCCGCGGAAGCAGATCAGGCTCACCATGCTCCAGGACGCCGCGCACAGCGCGGATCCGGCCAGGAAGATGACCGTCCCGATGATCAGGATCGGCTTGCGGCCCCACTGGTCGGCGAGCTTGCCGTAGATCGGGATGCTCACGGTCTGGGTCAGCAGGTAGCTGGAGAAGACCCAGCTGAACAGCGTGAAGCCGCCGAGATCACGGACGACCTGCGGGATCGCGGTGGCCACGATGGTGTTGTCCATCGCCGACAACCCCATGGTCACCATCAGCCCGATCAGGATCGGGCGGCGGTGGGCGCCACGGCGGACGCCCGGCGGCTGGGGTGCGACGGGCCGGGCAGACATCTGGGATTTAGCCTACCGGCAGTCTCGTTTTCGGCTCTGGCGGCCGTCAGCGGGCGCCGGGCGGCGGGCCGGGCAGGCTGGCCTCGGTGATGCCCTGCTCATCGGCCAGCCGGCGCAGCAGGTCCGTCAGCTGCTTGCGCTGCGCGGCGGTGAGCGAGGCGCCGACCTGGCCGGCGTGGCTGGCGCTGGCCTGCTGGGCCTCGCGGAGCTTGGCCCGGCCCTGATCGGTCAGGTAGAGGGCGTAGGAACGCCGGTCGGCGGGATTGCGCCGGCGCTCGACCAGCCCGCGCTGTTCCAGCTCGTCGACCAGGAACACCATGCGGGTGGGGTTGAGCCCCATGAGCTCCCCGATGGCCTGCTGGGACCGCCCCTCGTTTGCGGCCAGCCGGGTCAGCATGCCGAAGTGCCGCGGCTCCAGGCCGAGCGGGGCGAGCCGCTCGGCGAACTTCCCGGCCACGTGAAAGCCCAACTGGACCAGGAGGTAGGCGAAGCCATCGCCGCTGGCCGGATCGCGCCCGGCCGCGCCAGAGTCAACCATGGTTCGATATTATCACGTTGGACAATACTTGCGGTTCGTGATAGTTATGTAGTGTGACTGTAACGAGCAAGAAGTGAGGTGGACCCGTGGATGACACGACCAGGCGCCAGCTCAGGGTCTCCGACGCCGACCGCGACGCGGTCGTGACCGAGCTGGGCGAGCACTTCCAGGCGGGCCGGCTGGACGCGGCCGAGCTCGATGACCGGACCGGGCGGGCCCTGCGCGCTCGCGTCCGCAGCGACCTTGACGAGGTCCTTACCGACCTGCCACGAACACCGCCGGCCTCCGGAGGACCGCAGGCCGACGCGCGTTCGCGCTTCCCGGTCGTCCCGCTCCTGGTGCCGGCCCTGATCGCGGCGGTCCTCGTCGCGGTGACGCTGACCGCCGGGATCGCGGGCGGCGGCTGGCATCACCGCTGGGCCGCGGGAGTCTTCTGGTGGCCACTGTGGTGGGTGATTCCCGTTATGGCCCTGCGCCTGCTGTGGGCCAGGCGCCACCTGGGAGGCTCGCGGCCGTGGCGGTAAGCGAGAGCGCGCCGGCCGCTGCGCCCGAGCAGCGCTCGGACCGCCGGCGGGAGAACCTGGCCCGGGGCAACCTGGCCGCCGCGATCATGCTGCTCATCCAGTACGGCCTGGGCATCGGGGTGAACCTGTACGTCACGCTGCCGCCTGCGGGACACGGCGGGCGCGGCATCGGGGACGCCTTCTCCAGCGGGCCGGCCCTGGCCGTGCACACCGTGGTCGGCCTGCTGCTGATCCTGACCGCGCTGTCCATGATTGTCCGGTCCGTGATCGCCCGGCACCGCGCCTCGATCGTGACGTCGGCCGTGGGCCTGCTGGCCATCCTCGCCGCCGCGGGCTTCGGGGCCAGCTTCGTGCATGACGGCTCCGCGGCCGCGTCCCTGGGGATGGCGCTCGCCACCGGCGTGGCCCTGCTCAGCTACATCATCGGGCTCTTCGTGACCAGGCAGGGCTAGCGGGGCAGGTCAGCGCAACGGGCCGTCGGCCGAGTCAGCCTGCTCCAGGACCTGCACCGGGTCGCCGACCTGGATGGAACGCCCGGTCCCCGGGTCGTCGGGGATCAGGTTGACGCCGAACCAGACCTTGCCGTCCCAGCGCCGGGTCCGGGCCAGCGTGGCGATCGGCTCCTTGCCGGTGGCCGCGGTATCGGGATCGATGGTGGTCAGCACGCACCGGTCGCAGCCCTTGACCGCGCGGAACGCCACCTCGCCGATGCGCAGCCGCCGCCAGCCGTCTTCGGCCCACGGGTCGGTGCCCGCCACGACCACGTTGGGCCGGAACCGCCGCATCGGCAGCGGGCCCTCGGCCGCACCCGGCCCGGCCGCGATCGCCTCGTTCAGCTTCGCCAGCGAGCTATCGGTGGTGAGCAGCAACGGGTAACCGTCCGCGAACGAGACCCGGTCGCCGTCCCGGCTGTAGTCCGGATTCGGCCGCCGCCGCGTCGGGTCGTCGAGATAGACCAGCCGTACCGGTTCCCCGGTCACGGCGCTGATCCAGGCGTCCGCCGCAGCGCCCGCCGGCGCGGCGAGCACCCGGCTCTGCCACACCGTGACCGGGATCAGCTCATCGCCGCCCGGGGCGCTCACGGTCAGGTCCGACCCGCCGGGCCCGGTCAGGCGGAGGCCGCCGCCGGTGAGGAACGGCGTGACCAGCACCAGCCGCGGGTACTCCCGCGCGGTCACCACGTCGCCGTAGACGTCCACGATCATCCACCGGCGGTCCCCGGCCAGTCCCCACGGCTCGACCGGGGCGGCCACGCGCTGCTCGCCACGACACGACTTAACGGGGTAGCGGTACAGGTCGGTGACGGCCAGCGGCATGTCAACGAAGCCTAATCGAGTCCCCGGCCTGTTCAGCGGGCCGCTACGCCCAGGTTGGCCCGGTAACGCGGCAGTGTTGCCAGTATGGGACGTATGACACAAGAGCGAGCGTGGCTGTTCGCGGCCCAGCCCGCCTGGCCGGGGTGGCGCGGGCTCGCCGCGGTGGCCGACGGCGGCCACGCCGGGTGCCAGGGCTATGAGCTCCTGTCGTTCGGCGCGGACGGGCGTCGGGCAGCGGCCGAGCGGCTGCCGGTCGACAATCCCGTATCCGCCGCGGCCACGGCCGAGCGCGCCTTCGGCGTCGACGCTGCCGCCTGGCGCCCGGCTTACGCCCTGCTCGGCCCGGACCCGCTGCCGTGGTCCGAGATCGCGCTGCGGATGGAGCCGGGCCGGCTCGAGCGCGAGCGGCGCGCGTGCCTGCAGGACCAGTACGACGGGCTCTTCGAGGAGGTGGCTGGCCGCGCCGGCGAGGCGCGCGCGGCGACGGTCCTGCCGATGGTGCGGGCGGCGAGCTCGCTCGATGAGCTGCGCGCGGTCATCGGCGACGACGCCGATGAGGTCTGGGACGCGTGGTGGCGGCACCCGGACGTCGACCCGAGCGAGAAGGCCGTGCTCGCGGGCATCGACTCCTGCGGCTGGCATGGCCTGTGGATCCGCGAGGACGAGCAGGGGCCGCAGTTCTGTTACTCGATCGGGTTCTACCGCACCCTGGGCGCCCCCGAGGTGATCGTCGTCGGGATCCGCTTCGAGCTCGCGCACTCGATGCTCTGGGAGGCGTACCGCCGGGTCAGGCGGGGCGAGACCCTGGTCCCCGGCCGCTGCTACGACGGCTTCCTTGACGGGCACCCGGTCACGTTCGTCAACGTCGCCGACGACGCGCGCCGCGGGTACTTCGGGTTCGCTCACTGGTACTACAAGAGCGATTTCCCCGCTGTCCAGCTCGTCTGGCCGTCCGCCACCGACGGCCAGTGGCCGTGGGACAGCGATAGCCTCGCCCGCCTGCAGCCGCTGCTCGGCGCGGCACCGCCGGCGGCCGGCCCGCCGCCGCCCGCGGCCGGCCCAGCGCCGCCGGCCACCTGACCGCACCCGGCCGGGGCCGGACAAGGCGCCCCCGGGGCTAACCCGGCCGGCGTCCGCGGACACTATGAGGCGTGGCACAACTCCGTGATGGCCCCGTGCCCGACGCGGACCTGGTCCGCGCGGCGCTGCTCGGCGCCAAGGAGCCATTCGCGGAGCTGGTGCGGCGCCACCAGCGCACGGCCACGGCGCTGGCGGCCCGGGTGCTCGGCTCGGACGACCTGGCCCGCGACGCGGTCCAGGAGGCTGCGGTGGCGGCGATGACCGGGCTGGACCGGCTCCGCAGCGCCGACCGGTTCGGCCCGTGGTTCTGCGGGATCGCCCTGAACGTGTCCCGGCGCTGGCTCCGGCAGCTCCGCGCGGAGCGGCCGGACTTCGGCCCAGACCGGGCAGGCGCCGGCGCCGGGCCGGACGAGCTCGCGGAGCTGGCCGACCTCGCGTCCCGGGTCCGGGCCGCGATCGCGGAGCTCGCCGACGGCCAGCGGGAGGCAGTGCTGCTGTTCTACCTGCAGGGCCTCAGCCACCGCGAGGTAGCCGCGGAGCTGGGCGTCTCCGTCGGGGCCGTGAAGTCACGGCTGCACCAGGCCCGCGCGGCCCTCGCCCCGAGGCTCGCCCCGCTCATGGACATCCAGGAGGGAACAACCATGCCAGCCACCACGAACGAGCCGGAGTGGATCGACGTCTCGGTAGCCGAGATCCGGCGCGAGGAGGGCGATCCGGAGACGCGCAAGCACATCATGGTGCTCGAATCGGCCCGCGGGCAGCGGCTACCGATCTGGGTGGGACCGTTCGAGGCCACCGCGCTCGCGCTGACCCTGGAGGCGGTCGAGACGCCGCGCCCGCTGACCTACCAGATGGCGGTCGGCCTGCTGGCGGCCGCGGGCGCGCAGGCCGCCGAGACCAGGATCACCCGGCTGGACAGCGGCACGTTCTACGCGGTCGTGATCGTGGACGGGCCCGCCGGGCAGCGCGAGGTCGACGCCCGGCCCAGCGACGCGGTGACCCTCGCGGCCATGGTGGACGCGCCGATCCGGGTCGACGCCCGGCTGTTCGCCGAGGCCGACGCGGCCGAATGCGAAGACCCCGGGTGGCAGTCCTACCCCAGCGCCTCCGCCGAGCTGGCCGCCGACGTCGAGCGGCAGATGGAGCAGGCCCGCCGGTGGCGCCCTCCGGCGCCGGGCCAGGCCGGCCTGCCGGAGGCCGGAGACTAACCCCGATGTCCGGCGCGCCTGGGCGGCCTACGCGGCTTTCGGCGGCTTATTGACCGAAGCCCCACCGTCTCTGTCTGCCGCTGACCGCACCGCAGCGCGCCCGCCCGTTAGGGGATATTCGCTTCCTTCGAGTCGGTGAACGCCTCCATGATCAGCGATTCCCCGCGGAACATCGGCGCCTGGCGGACCTGCCGCTCGATCGACGTCGCCGACATGGTGTAGCCGAGGAACAGGAGCAGCGAGACGGCCTGGATGACGATCCACACCCAGTAGGAGTTGAAGGCGCCCGCGCTCCAGTCGTTCAGCGCGTGCAGGATGACCGGGATCGACACGCCGAACAGCACGAGCTGCACACGCCGCCGCGGATAGTTGATGGCCATCCCGATGAAGAACGCGGAGATCCCCGCCCACACGGCGTGCTGGAAGCCGTCGACGAACACGCGCTCGGCAAAGGACAGGACCGCCATGACCGCCTGGCTGGCGACCTGCGCGTGATTGATGATCACGATGTCCTGGGAGGTGTAGAGGGCCGCCTCGGAGACGCCGAAGGTGAGCCCGGCGATGGTTCCGAGGAACATCCACATCCGGACGTCGAGCTTCACCGAGCGGAACTTCAGCAGGATGAGCCCGGCCAGCAGGATCGGCAGCGCCTTCGTGATCTCCTCGTTGAGCCCGACCGCCAGGGCGGCCGGGAAGGAAAGCGGCTGGCCGGGCTTGCCCAGGTGGTCATTGATGGTGATCGTCACGAGGTTCAGCCACACCAGCGTCCAGATGATGATGCCGATCCCGACCCGGATCTCCAGCGCCTTGATCGGCCCGGGCCGGATCAGCAGCCAGAAGCCGATTGCCCACAGCGGCGCGATGTACAGGCCGTACGCCCAGCCCGGGGTTCTCAGGTCGCCCGACGACGCGAACAGCGCGATGAACAACAGCGGGAGCAGCGCGTACGTGATGACCAGGAGCCGCAGGCCCTGGTGCCAGCCGGGATTCTTGAGCCAGCTCCGGAGCGGGATCAGGATCCGGAACGCCGTCACCAGCTCGTCGAGCTCGCCGGCGGGCGGAGCGGCGGGCCCGCTGGAGCCGTGCCGGGGGCCAGCGGGCGGAGGCGCGGGCGGCGCCTGCGCGCCCGCACCCGGCGCGCCCGGCGCCGACGCGTTCGCGGCCGGCCGCCCCGGCGCGGGCTGGTCCGACACCGGCGCGGCCTCGATGCGCAGCACCGGCCCGTGCGCCGACCCCAGGACGAGCTCCATCCCCGGGCTCACCGCGACCCGCGTGACCTGCTGCCCTTCCAGGAAGGTGGGCGCCTGGCCGACGTTCTCGAAGAGCCACCCGTCGGCCGCCCAGCTCAGCTGCGCGTGCTTGCGGGAGACGGCCGGATAGCTGATCACCACGTCGTTGTCGGACGCGCGCCCGATCCGGACCGGCTGGCCGGGAGGGAAGGCGTACGGCTGGCCGTCGACGATGAGGTGAAGCTCCCCGGCCGGGGCAGCCGCGAGAGTGTCCCCGCCCGGCGCCGGGCGCCAGAACTCCCAGCCCGCCGGGGCCGCAGGCCAGGATGGGTCGGGCTGCCAGCCCGGCTGAGGCTGCCACCCGGCGGGCGGCGTGGGCCATCCGGGCGGCAGGTTAAAGACCCACCTCGTGCCCTCGGAACCTGCGCGCTCCTGAGGTGAACTCGTGAATGTCATGGCCCTCTTGCCCGTCCGACCGTCACCGTGAGCGTGCCCCGGTGTCTTCCGGCGTTCCCCGCTGCCCCAGCCCCCCAGGGTAACCGGCCGGGCGCCGGTAGGGTCGGGGCCGGACCCGTTACCTGTTACCCCGGCCGATCCGGAAAGCGATTCAAGTGCCTCATGAGCCAGCCAGCGGCGACGCGGTGCGGCGCAGCCAGCAGCACTGGCGGCGGGTCCGCGGCTTCCTGAACCGCCGCCGGCACGAGCTGAGCCGGGCCGCGGCGGACCTGTACCCGCGCTCCTGGCACGTCGCGGGAACACCGCTGCTGGCCCGCCCGCCGTGGCGGCCCGCCGCGCCGGTCCCGCTGGACCGGGTCGCGCTGGCGTGGCATCCCGGCCCGCAGCCGCAGGGCGTCGACGGCACCGGGCCGGAAGCCGCGGCGGCGCTCCCGCTGCGCGAGGACGCGAGCCGGTTCGGCTGCTACGCCGCCGCACTGGGCGCGCTGAACCCGCCGCGGCTGTTCGAGGACCGCGCCTGCTACCGGCTGCTCAGCGCGGCGGCGGCGCCGGGCACGGCCAGCCTCGGGTTCGGCGAGGGCCGCTACTTCCAGGTGATCAACACCTGCGAGGCCGTGGCGCACGAGTACGCGGCGGCCGTCCTGGCCGCGCGCGACCCGGCCCGCCCGCCGACCCTGGACGAGCTGCCGCTGCGGTCGCTGATCGGTGACCCCACCGACCTGGGGCGGCGGCCCGTGATGACCGCGATCTGCACGCTGGTGCTGCGCGCCGACCACGCCTCAGGCCGCGCGGCGATGATCCTGCACTGGCGGGATCCGGCCCGGGTGGCCAGCGGCGGCGGCCTGTACCAGGTCGCCCCGGTCGGGGTGTTCCAGCCCTCGCACGACGCCGAGTGGAACCGGGCCAACGATTTCAGCCTGTGGCGCTGCATCGTCCGCGAGCTGGCCGAGGAACTGCTGGGCGGCGGCGAGGACTACCACAGCGACGCCGCGCCGATCGACTACCAGGCCTGGCCGCTGCAGGCCGGGCTGGCCGAGGCCCGGCGGGCCGGGCGGCTGCGGGTGTTCTGGCTCGGCCTGGGCGCTGACCCGCTCACGCTCGCCGCCGACATGCTGACCGTCGCCGTGTTCGACGCCGACCTGTTCGACGCCACCTTCTCCGGCCTGGTCCGGGCCAACGACGAGGGCCGCATCGTGGCCGGTGACGGCCCGGCCGGGGCGGCCGCTGGCGTTGCGTTCGAGGCCGGGAACATCGAGCGCTTCGCCGCCACGGAACCCATGCAGCCGGCCGGGGCCGCGCTGCTGCGCACCGCCTGGGCGCACCGGGACACGCTGCTGGCCGGCTGAGCCACCGTCATCCGAAAGAGCCCGATAAAACGGTACTTGAGGGCATAGGATGACCCGCGTGATGCCCGGGCCAGGCCGCCTCATTCCCCTCGCGGTGGCCGCCCTCGGCCTGGCCCTGACCACCGGCTGCTCCTCCGGCTCCTCGGTCCCGGACCCGTCCACGGTCGCGCAGATCAAGACCCGGCTGCTGGCGCCCGGCACGGCCCCGGGGTTCGCGCCGCAGCCGCGGAACCTGCAGACCGCGCAGCGGTCGGCCCAGGCCCGGCCGTTCGTCCCGCCGCGCGGCAGCGCCGACCGTGTCTGCTCCCAGCTGGTGGCGCCGGCATCGTTCGTCCCGGGCGCCGCGCTCAGCAGCGGCCAGTCCATCGGCGTGCTGCACCCGCAGCTGTACGGGCCGTTCGCGCCGTCCTGGTACGAGGGGATCGACGTCTACCCGGGAGCCGAAGCCGCGAACATGGTCAAGACGCTGTCCGCGCTGATCGGCAGGTGCGGGCACTTCCTGTTGCCGGCCAGCGTGCCCGGCTCGGGCCCGGCGTCGGCCAGCGAGGCGGCAGCACCGCTGCACGACCTTGGCGATCAGGCCCTCTACGTCACGGTCCGGGTGCGCACGCCGACCCCGGACCTGTTCCAGGCGCACGACTGGATCGTGATCAGGTCCGGCCGCACCCTGATCTGGATCGACGACCGGTCCATCGCCTCAGAGGCGGTCGGAAAGGGGCACGAGCAGCTGACCCTGCGGCTGGCCCAGGACGCCTGGCGGCACTTCTCGGCGGGCTAGCCGCGCGGGCCTGGGCAGCGGGCGCCAGGCGAGCCGCGGCAGCAGCGGCGCGGCGAGCCGCTCGGCCACCGCCCCCCGGTACACGCCCGCCCCGTAGGCTGCCTCGTCGGCCAGGTACCCGAGCGCGAACCTGACCGGGTCCAGGCGCGGCCTGCTGCCGAGCCACGCCGCGGCCGGCGGGCCCGCCAGCAGGGAGGCCAGGGCGAGCCGGCGCCCGGCCCTGGTCCGCGGACGGCGCCCGCCCGGCCAGGCGAGCCCGGCCGCGACCGCCGGGAGGGCGTACTGGATGCTCCACCGCCCGGCGCCGAGCCAGGCCTGCTGCACCGACCCGGCCATCGGCCGGAGCACGCCCCGGGCCGGCACGTCCCAGCCGCGCAGCAGCCAGACCAGCTGGCCCGTCCCGACCGCGTACGCGGCGAGCGCGGTCACCGGGCGGCGGGCCAGCAGCGCGCCGGCCGCCGCGCCCGGCCAGGCCTGGACGATCAGCGGCGGCACCCGGCCCGGGTGCCTGCGGGCCAGCGGCGCCGCCGAGCTCCCGTACCGGAACCGGCGGGCCAGCACCGTGACCCAGCGGTCGGGTTCCACGTGGCCGACCTCCGCGCCCGGGTCGTACCGCACCCGCCAGCCCGCGTCGATCATCCGCCAGATCAGGTCGACGTCCTCGCCGTAGCGCAGGCCCGGGTCGAATCCGGCGGCGACCGCGTCCCTGCGGGCCAGCAGGGCCGCGGTCGGCACGTAGGACAGCCGGGTCAGCGGCGCGACCCGGGCCTCGCGCGGGCCCAGGTCGACCGGGGCCCGGGCCGCCAGGTAGCGCCCGACGGCGCTGCGACCGGTCACGCCCCGGAC
>Ga0318496_10000115_pt1 | contig 22937 bp, 21 predicted proteins | sample GRESIP109b1f22_FD_203296 | JGI IMG/M metagenome (GOLD analysis project Ga0318496, IMG submission 203296) | Tropical soil microbial communities from Luquillo Experimental Forest, Puerto Rico - GRE.SIPMG.109b1f22 | ecosystem: Environmental > Terrestrial > Soil > Tropical forest > Bulk soil... | reverse complement strand
GGCTATGGCGGCCCGCCGGCTCGGTACGGAGCTGGGCAGCACGTTCCGGCCGGACGCGGACGGCCCGCCCCCGGCCTGCCGGGACACGGCCGAACGAGACGTGAAGGGCATGCTGACCCAGCAGGGCTACGAGCCCCGCCGCGACGGCGACGGCGTCATCCGGCTGCGGAACTGCCCGTTCCACCAGCTCGCGGAGCAGCACAGGGACGTGATCTGCGGGATGAACCTGGCGCTGGTGGAAGGAATGGTCGAGGGCCTGGGCGCGGGCGGCTGGCGCCCGGCCCTCGACCCTCGGCCCGGTCACTGCTGCGTCACGATCGGCGGTGGCCAGTCATGACGGCGGGACCGTTCCTGCATGTCGCGCGGGACAACACCGGGGTGGACGTCGACGCGGCCGAGCGTGCGGCGGCCGACTTCCTGGCCGCGCTGGGGATCGACGTGGACCGGGAGGACCTGCGGGAGACCCCGGCCCGGATGGCCCGCGCCTACGCCGAGCTGTTCGACGCACCGCCGCTGCTGCTGACCACGTTCGCCAACGACGAGGGCTACGACGAGCTCGTGCTGGCCAGGGAGATCCCGTTCCGCACCGTGTGCGAGCATCACCTGCTGCCGTTCTCCGGCCTCGCGCACGTCGGCTACCTGCCCGGCGAGCGCATCGTCGGGCTGTCCAAGCTGGCCCGGCTGGTGGAGCACTTCGCGGCCCGGCCGCAGGTCCAGGAGCGGCTGACCAGGCAGATCGCCGAGTGCCTGGCCGCCCGGCTGCGCCATTCATGTCATCACCGGGGCAATTCACGAGAAGGAGAGCAGGAATGAACGGGAGCAGCGCGTACGTGATCGTGGGGGCGAGTCTGGCCGGGGCGAAGGCCGCCGAGACGCTGCGCGGCGAGGGGTTCGACGGCCCGGTCGTGCTGATCGGGGACGAGACCGAACGGCCGTACGAGCGGCCGCCATTGTCCAAGGACTACCTGCTGGGCAAGGCCGAACGCGAGACGATCTACGTCCACCCGGCGTCGTGGTACGCCGACAACGGAGTGCAGCTGCGCCTCGGCGTCCCGGTGGCCGGCATCGACCGTGCGGCGCACGAGGTGGCGCTCGCCGACGGCAGCCGGATCGGCTACGCCAAGTTGCTGCTGACCACCGGCTCCTCACCGCGCCGCCTCCCGGTGCCGGGCGCCGATGCCGACGGCGTGCTCTACCTGCGCCGGGTGGGCGACAGCGACCAGATCAAGGCCACCTTCCAGACCGCTTCCCGTATCGCGGTCATCGGCGCGGGCTGGATCGGCCTGGAGACCGCCGCCGCGGCCCGCGCGGCGGGCGTCGAGGTCACCATCCTGGAGGCGGGGGAGCTGCCGCTGCTCCGGGTGCTCGGCGCCGAGTGCGCCAAGGTCTTCGCCGACCTGCACCGCGAGCAGGGTGTCGACCTGCGGTTCGGCGTGCAGGTGAGCGAGATCACCAGCGCGGGCGGCCGGGTCACTGGCGTCCGCCTGGCCGACGGCAGCCAGGTCGACGCCGAGGCGGTCATCGTCGGCGTCGGGATCACGCCGAACACCCAGCTGGCCGAGGCGGCGGGCCTGGAGACGGGCAACGGCGTGGTCGTCGACGCCGCGCTGCGGTCCTCCGACCCGGACATCTTCGCCGCCGGCGATGTCGCCTACGCGATGCACCCGGTGCTCGGCCAGCACATCAGGGTGGAGCACTGGGCCAACGCGCTGAACCAGCCGCAGGCAGCCGCCCGGGCGATGCTCGGCCAGGAGGTCGCCTACGGCAAGATTCCCTACTTCTACACGGACCAGTACGACCTGGGCATGGAGTACGCGGGCTACGTCGAGCCCGGCCGCTACGACCAGGTCGTCTTCCGCGGCGACGTGGAACGGTACGAGTTCATCGCGTTCTGGCTGGGTGGCGGCCAGGTGCTGGCCGGCATGAACGTCAACGTCTGGGACGTTAACGACGCGATCCAGGACCTGGTCGGTAGCGGCCGCCAGGTGGATCCGGCCCGGCTGGCCGATCCCGGCGTGCCCCTGGAGGAGGTCGCCGGCTGAGGCTCAGCTGCCGGTCAGCCAGGCGAACCCCACGGTTGATTTCGTGCGGGCGCCGTTACGGTCCGTACGGGCAGCGCCGAAGTTGACGGAAGACCGCTCTCGCCGATTACCGGCCCGGCAGCTTGCCGCCCATCAGGCGCCTGAGCCGCAGGATCTCGGTGTCCCGCGCGTCGAGGACCGGCTCGATGACGTTCATCGCGGCATGGACGGCGATCTCCGGGTCGCCGGGAACGCCGTAGCGGAGGAAACTGCGTCCCAGCGCCCGGCGGAGCCGTTCCGCGGTGACCGTCAGCAAATCGGCCGGCTCTTTTCGCGGCTTACCGGGGCTGTCGGCCCGGGCCTGGCGCGAATTAGGCCGTCGGCCGCGTGCGGGCGCCCGCGTTTCCTGGCGGCCGGGCGGCGGGAACATGTCAGGGCTGTCCGGCACCGCGAACAACGGCGTCATCGCCCCCGCCTGCGGCTGCGTCGCAGGGCCCAGGGCGGCGCGCCGCCGCTTTGGTAGGGTCGGCTCCGGGAGCATTAGCGTGACCTTTCCTGTCCAGGATTTGTCTGCACAGCGCTAATGCTCCCCCTTTGTGGCCGTCATATCACAGATGTCCAGGTCGCACGGCGTGTCATCAATACTGCGCTCGGTGCCTTCCGGCTCCTTCAGGGCATATTCCGACGACAATTCCTATCGAATATTTGTGCGTACGAATGCCGTTCACGCAATGACCGGACCCGCCTCGGCGGCCCGGCCGATTTCCACGTGCGGGCGGGAAAGCCAGATCGCCCACTCCTCGCTGATCCGGCCGGCCGTGGTCAGCAGCCGCGGCAGGTGATCGTTCAGCAGCCGCTGCGTGGTCGTCTCGGCCGCGTGCACGGTGACGTTCATCGCGGCCCGGACCGCCCCGGTCCCGTCCCGGACCGGGACGGCCACCGAACGGACGCCGGGCGCGAGCTCCTCGTCGGCCAGCGCCCAGCCCCGTGCCCGCACCCCGGCCAGCTCGTCCCGCAACTGGTCCGCCAAATGGCCGCCAGCCCAGTGGTACTGCGGCGGCAGCCCGGACCGGCTGGGCTGGGCCAGCGCGGCCGCGACCCGATCCTGGGGCAGGGCCGCGAGCAGCACCTTGCCCTGCGAGGTCTGCGCCGCGGGGAAGTGGGTGCCGATCTCCACCCGGAGCGCGATCAGCTTGGGCACCGAGACGCGGGCCACGTAGACGATGTCGGAGCCGTCGAGCTGGGCCATGGACGACGACTCGCCGGTGCGGGCCACCAGCGCCTCCATGTGCGGCCGGGCGATATCCCACAGCCCCAGCGAGCTGACGTAGGCCATCCCCAGGTTCATCACCTTCGGGGTCAGCTCGAAGGTCCCGGCGGAGGACCGGACGAAGCCCAGCTCCTCCAGGGTGAGCAGCAGGCGGCGGGCGGTGGGCCGGGCCAGCCCCGCCGCGGCCGCCACCTCGCTCAGCGACATGCTGCGGTGCTCCGCGCCGAACGCGGCCAGGATGTCCAGCCCGCGCGCCAGTGCCTCGACGAAATCCGGCCCGTTGCCGCGCCCAGCCATCCGCTCCCCTAGCCGTCCTCGCCGAACAGGCTGCCCCGCGCGTCGTGCGTGGACTCGGACTTGTATTCGGTGTACTGGTACGGGTTGTCCAGCACCTCAGTGGACGGCAGATCCGGGTTCATGCCGGCCGCCCAGGCCTCCTCGCCGAGCTCGGACCGCAGGTAGCCGACGGTGGCCTCGACGGCGCTCCGCACTGCGGCGAGGCCGGCCCCGACCAGCCGGTTCTCGTGCTTGACCACACGCCCATTCACCAGGACGGTGTGCACATCCCCCCGCTGCGCCTGGAAGGCGACGTGGCCGTAGGGGTTCACCAGCGGGAACGACACCGGCGAGGCGTCATTCTTGATCAGCACCACGTCGGCCTTGTTGCCGGGCTGCAGGCTACCCAGGTCATCACGGCCCAGAGCGCGGGCACCGCCCCGGGTGGCCCAGTCGACGACATGCTCGGCGCGCAGCGCGTGGTGGGTGACGGTCTCGCCCTTCACGTGCGCCTCGAGGTGTTCGCGGGCACGGTCGGCGCCGAGGGTAGTGCGCATGGCGGAGAACAGGTCGCCGCTCCACCAGACGCTGGTATCCATCGACAGCGCGACCGGGATGCCGTGGCGGCGGACCTGCCAGGTGGGCGGGTAGCCCTGCCCGGCGCTCTGCTCGGACTCGGTTGATACCGAGATGGTGCCGCCGGTGGCCGCGATGCGCTGGTAGGAGTCGGTGCTCAGCGTGGCCGCGTGCACGTAGATCGTCTCCGGGTTCATGAACCCGTTCTCGTGCATCAGCCGGATGCCGTCGTCGTTGGTGGCCCCCCACACCCCGGCATGGGTGGTGACGGCCAGGCCGAGCTCGCGGGCCGCCTCGAACGCCGCCTTCTCCGGGAAGGCCGGGTCGCCGGTGACGTCGAAGGCGATCTGGAACCCGAGCATGTCATCCGCCGTGTGCCGGCCGAAGAACGACCGGACGGCCGGGTCGGCGGTCCACTCCCAGGGACCGGCCTGGATGTTCCCGTAGGCCAGCACGAATCGCCCGGGCACCGCGCGGAGCGCGGCGACGGCGGCCTCGGCGTGATCGGGGGTGTGCAGGTTGTGCGACCAGTCCACGCTGGTGGTCACGCCGGCCTCGAGGGCTTCCCAGGCCGAGACGAGGTTGCCCGCGTGGATGTCCTCGGGGCGGAACTTCCGGCCGTGCTCCAGGTAGTTCCAGACGAAGTACTGGGTCAGCGTCCAGTCCGCGCCGTAGGCGCGCATCGCCGTCTGCCACATGTGCCGGTGCGTGTCGATCATCCCCGGCATCACGATTCCGCCGCTCGCGTCGATCTCGAGCGCGCCGTCCGGCGCCTGCAGGCGCGGTCCCACCGCGGCGATCCTGTCGCCGGTCACCAGCACGTCCGCGTCGGTGAGGACGGTGTGGGCGTCGTCCATGGTGAGCACCGTGCCACCGCGCAGCACCACCGGGCGGCCCGCTGCTACCTCGTCGGGATTCGTCATCGAAACCTCCGGGTATTTTCTACGGACATGCGTCCGCTACACGACCGTTCGGCTAACCAGTGTCACTGTCGGCCATCGGCGATCCGGCTGTCAAGCCACCCTCGTGGTGGTCGGCCTTGACAGGTACCTTCCCGGGCCTAGGCTGATCCGTACGCCGATCATGGACGGCTGTCCGCATGACGGACAGCCTGACGAAGGGACCGACCATACGATGACGGTGGACCAGGCGGAGGGGCCGCTGGCCGGGCTGCTGGTGGCGGACTTCTCCCGGATCCTGGCCGGGCCTTACGCCACGATGCTGCTGGCCGACATGGGCGCCGAGGTGGTCAAGGTCGAGGGCCCGGGCGGCGACGACACTCGCACCTGGCAGCCGCCGGTCCGGGACGGCATCTCGACCTACTACCTCGGCGTGAACCGCAACAAGCGCTCGGTCGCGCTGGACCTGCGTGACCCCGGCGACCTGGCCGCGGCGCACGAGCTGGCGCGGCGCGCCGACGTGTTCATCGAGAACTTCAAGCCGGGGGGCCTGGCCCGCTTCAAGCTCGACTACGACTCCGTGTCGGCCGCCAACCCTTCGGTCGTCTACGCCTCGATCAGCGGTTTCGGCAGCGGGCCCAAGGGCGCCGCGCTGCCCGGGTACGACCTCATCGTCCAGGCCGTCTCCGGCCTGATGAGCGTGACGGGAGACCCGGAGGGCGAGCCGTACCGGGCCGGCGTGGCGGTGTTCGACGTGATCTCCGGCCTGCACGCCACCATCGGGGTCCTGGCCGCGCTCAACCACAGGCACGAGACCGGCCGCGGCCAGCACGTCGAGATCAGCCTGCTGGCCTCGGCCCTCTCCGGTCTGGTGAACCAGACCAGCGCCTACGTCGCGGGCGGGGTGGTCCCGTTCCGGATGGGCAACAGCCACCCGAGCCTGTTCCCCTACGAGCCGCTGCCCTGCTCCGACGGCGAGCTGATCATCACCGCGGGCAACGACCTCCAGTTCCGCAAGCTAGCGCAGGCCCTGGGCGTCCCCGAACTGCCCGATGACCCGCGGTTCGGCCGCAACGAGGACCGGACGGCCAACCGGGACCAGTTGCGGCCGTTGCTGGTCGAGCGGTTGCGGACCCGGACCAAGATGGAGTGGTTCCGCGAGCTGAGCGGGGCGGGGGTGCCCTGCGGGCCGATCAACACCATCGACCAGGGCGTGGCGTTCGCCGACGAGGTGGGGCTCGATCCGGTCGTCGTCGTGGGGCACGGCGACGAGGCGATCCCGTCGGCGCGTCACCCGATCACGTTCTCCGCGACCCCGGCCAGCTACCGGCTGCCGCCGCCGTCCCTGGACCAGCACGGCGAGGAGATCCGACGCTGGCTGGCCGAGCCCCAGCCCGATGATGCTGAGCCCGACGACAAGGAGAACGCCACGTGACCGAAGGGCTTTCCTTTCCCACCTCGCTCGGCACGTCCTCGCCGGATCAGATCAGGCTGCTCGGCCAGGACCTGACGGCCGACCTGATGGGCCAGGTCAGCTTCGGGGAACTCGCCTTCTGGCTGGTGACGCTGCGGCGGCCGACCCGGTCCGAGACCCGGGTGTTCGAGGCCGTGCTGGTGGCGCTGGCCGACCACGGGTTCACCCCGACCGCGATCGCCGCGCGGCTGACCTACCTGTCCGCCCCGGACTCGCTGCAGGGGGCGCTGGCCGCCGGGCTGCTCGGCGGCGGCTCCCGGTTCCTCGGAGTCACCGAGGACAGCGGGCGCTACCTGCACGACGTGCTCGAATCCCTCGATGGCGCGCTGCCGTCCGACGACGACGGCTGGGACGCGGTCGCGCTGGCGGCGGTGCGGCAGACCAAGGCGGCCGGGCGCTACGTCCCCGGGCTCGGGCACCCGGTGCACAAGGTGACCGATCCCCGCACGCCGGTGCTGATCGGGATCGCCTCGGAAGAGGGGCTGCGGGGGCCGCACCTGCGGCTGTTCGAGGCCATCGGCCGGGTGCACGAGCAGGTGCTTGGGCGTCGGCTGCCTTTGAACGGGGCGGGCGTCTGCGGCGCCGCGCTCGCCGACCTGGGGCTGCCCGTCGAACTGCTCCGCGGGTTCGCCCTGCTGGCCCGGGCGGCCGGGCTGCTCGGGCAGATCGCCGAGGAGCGCCGGCGCCCGATCGGCATGGACATGTACATGACCGTCGACCGCAACGCCGTCTACGTCGACCCCTCGGACGACGCTGACTGAGAAGGAAGGGAGTGCCGCATGGCTACTGTCGCCGCGGTCATCGCCTCGACGCACCACCCGTTCTACTATCGCGCGAGCACCTCGGCCGGCCCGGACCGGCCGCCCTTCGCGGACGAATGGGTGGCCAAGATCGAGGCGTTCCGCCAGACGCTCACCCGGGCCGAGCCCGACGTCCTGGTCATGGTGGGCAGCGACCACTTCCACCAGCTGTGGCTGGACAACATGCCGCAGTTCCTGGTGGGCAAGGCGCCGTTCTTCGACGCCAACTGGTACAACGAGGAACGGGAGTTCGGCCTGCCGCGGATGCGGCTGGCGGGCGACGAGGACCTGGCCGGGTACCTCCTGCGGGAGGGCCTGGACGCCGGCTTCGACCTGGCCTTCAGCAACGAGCTGCGGATCGACCACAGCGTGACCTGCCCGATCATCACCTTGCGGCCGCAGGCCGACCTGCCCATCGTGCCGGTCTACACCAACATCTTCGCGCCGCCGATGCCCCGGCCTTCGCGGTTCGTTGAGCTGGGCCGGACACTGCGGCGGATGGTGGAAGCATGGCCGTCGGACAAGCGGGTGGCCATCATCGGCACCGGGCATCTGTCGCTCGAGCTCGGCGGCCCGCGGCAGTTCGGCCCGCACGGCCCCGACCCGGAATTCGACCGCAAGGCGGTGGCCTGGATCGCCAACGGCGACGTCGACGGTTGCCTGGCCGAGGTCACGCTGGACAGCCTGCACGCCCCGGGCAACGCCACCCACGGGTTCATGGACTTCATGCTGATGATGGGCGCGGCCGGCGACGGCGTGAAGGCCGACTACACCGACAGCCTGGACCTGTTCCACACCATGGAGGCGTACTTCACCTGGTATCCATCGGGAGCGTCATCGTGAGCAAGTATCTGCTGAACAAGTTCCTGTACACGGTGGACCGCGATCCGGGGCTGGTGGAGCGGTACCGGTCCGATCCCGGTGGCACCGTGGAGTGGTGGGAGCAGGAGATGGCCAACACCCTGCTCAACTGCGTGGCCGCGGAGAAGTCGACCTGGCTCGCGTTCTCCGAGGAGGAGCGGCGTGCCCTGCGCGAGCACGACCACGTGGCGCTGTTCGGGATGGGCGCCCACCCGTTCCTGACCCTCACCTTGTTCATCGCCATGTTCGAGCGCGACCACGGCCCGCTGGAGTACCAGATCGCCTACGCCCGGGCCATGGACCACATCATGCTCCCCTACCCGGACATCGCGACCTGACCGCCACTTAGCTAGGCCGGTCAGGGGTGCGCCGGGCGTGCGTGTTCACCGGCGTGCCAGGATGGCGGCATGACAGACCCGCGTGCCGGTCAGCCCGCTGCCGCTGAAGACCTGGTGGACGTCGCGAAGCTGGTCACCGCCTACTACGCGGTGCACCCGGACCCCGGCGATTCCGCGCAGCGGGTGTCGTTCGGCACGTCGGGGCACCGCGGATCGGCGTTCACGGCGACGTTCAACGAGGACCACATCCTGGCCACCACCCAGGCGATCTGCGAGTACCGGGCCGGGCTGGGCATCGACGGCCCGCTGTACCTGGGCGCCGATACCCACGCGCTGTCCGAGCCGGCGCAGGTCAGCGCGCTCGAGGTGCTCGCGGCCAACGAGGTCCTGGTCATGGTCGACGCGCGCGGCGGGTACACGCCGACACCCGCGGTGTCGCGCGCGATCCTGGCGCACAATGCCTCTCTCGGGGCGTCCGGGGCGGGCCCGCGCGCCGACGGGATCGTCGTCACCCCGTCGCACAACCCGCCATCGGACGGCGGGTTCAAGTACAACCCGCCGGACGGCGGGCCGGCCGGAACCGACATCACCCGGCAGATCCAGGACCGGGCGAACGAACTGCTGGCCGACGGGCTGAAGGGGGTGCGCCGGGTCCCGTACGCCCGGGCGGCCGCGGCCGGCACCACCGGGAAGTTCGACTTCCTCGGCGGCTACGTGGCCGGCCTCGGGCAGGTGGTGGACCTGGCCGCGATCAAGGCGGCGGGGGTGCGCATCGGCGCCGACCCGCTCGGCGGGGCGAGCGTGGCCTACTGGGCCGAGATCGGCGACCGCTACGGTCTCGACCTGACCGTCGTCAACCCGGTCGTGGACGCCACCTTCCGGTTCATGACGCTGGACTGGGACGGCAAGATCCGGATGGACTGCTCCTCGCCGTTCGCCATGGCCAGCCTGATCGGGCGTCAGCACGAGTTCGCCGTCGCGACGGGAAACGACACCGACGCGGACCGGCACGGCATCGTCACGCCGGACGCCGGGCTACTCAACCCCAACCACTACCTCGCGGTCGCCATCGACCACCTGTACCGGCACCGGGACGGCTGGCCATCCGCGGCCGCCGTGGGGAAGACGCTGGTCAGCTCCTCGATGATCGACCTGGTGACGGAAGGTCTGGGCCGGGAGTTGCTCGAGGTCCCGGTCGGGTTCAAGTGGTTCGTACCCGGCCTGCTGGACGGTTCGGTGGCCTTCGGCGGCGAGGAGAGCGCCGGGGCCTCGTTCCTGCAGCGTGACGGCTCGGTCTGGACCACGGACAAGGACGGGATCATCCTGGCCCTGCTCGCCTCCGAGATCACCGCGGTGACCGGGCGCTCGCCTTCGGAGCTGTACCGGGAGCTGACGTCCCGGTACGGGGACCCGGCCTACGCGCGTATCGACACCGCGGCCAGCCGGGCGCAGAAGGCGGCGCTGGCCAGGCTCTCCCCCGAGCAGGTCTCCGCGACCGAGCTGGCCGGCGAGCCGATCGTCGCGGCGCTGACGACCGCGCCGGGTAACGGCGCCCCGATCGGCGGGCTCAAGGTGGTCGCCGAGTCCGGCTGGTTTGCCGCCCGCCCTTCCGGCACCGAGGACGTCTACAAGCTCTACGCCGAATCCTTCCGCGGCCCCGCGCACCTCGCGGCCATCCAGGACCAGGCCCGCGAGATCGTCGCCGCCGCGATCGGCGGCTCCTGACCAGGTCGTGCCTCACCGGATCCGCTCTCCATACGAACTACATATGGTCTTCACCCTGGTGCCACCGCCGCGGGCTGGGCTAGTCTCGTGGATCTTGCCGGGCGGGATGGGCTCATGGTGCGGCGCGCCGGGGCGGGGCAGGCATGCGGACCTGCCCCGGATACCCCCCGGGCGGCCGTCCTGGGCAGACGGTCACCCTGCCTGACGAGCTTGCCGCGGTACCAGCGGACGAGGACGGTCCGCACCGGGGTGTCCCCTGTGCTCCTATTCCCGGACGCGGCCGAGGACGGGCTGGTCAGCACCCGTCGGCCGGCGTGGGGGTGGGCGGGTAAGAGCACGGCGCTTCGCGGTACCGCGGCACCGCCCGGCAATTGACCCACGGGCCGGCTAGTGCCGCGCGGCGAGTGCCCGCCAGTCACCGCCGCGCGGCCGGCCCTCTTACCTGCTCAGGGGCAGGCCGAGGTCGTAGGCGAACATGGAGATCACCCTGGGGATCAGGCGGCGCCAGCGCTGGCCGCCCGGGTCGTTGGCGAGCTGCTGGTTGACCAGGCCGCCGATGAGCGCGGTGTAGACGTCGGCGTCCTCGTCCCTGGTGATGCCCATGCCGCGCAGCTGGTCGAGCATCAGGCCGTAGACCGCCACGGCCGGCGCGTAGGCCTCCCGGCTGGGCCGGAAGTTCGGGACGATGTTGACGTCCATGAGCTGGTGCCGCGGCAGGTCGGCGACCGCGAAGTCGAAGTAGTGCTCGGCGATGGCGATCAGCCGGGCCCGGGGCTCGGCGGGCAGGCCACCGATCGCCTTCCTGGCGTCATCGAGGTAGGCCTGCCAGGCCTGCTTGAACATCGCGTCGTAGATGGCCTGCTTGGAGGCGAAGTGCGAGTACAGCGAGGGCTGCTGCATGCCCACCCGGGTGGCGATGTCGCGCAGGGTCAGCCCGGCGATGCTGGTCTCGTGCGCGGCGTCCCACGCCGCGTCGAGAATCTCCCGCCTGATCGCCTCATGGCGTTCGGTTCTCCTATCACGATTAGGTTTTACTATCACCGCTTGATCATGGGCCGACGCTGACACCGTGTCAAGGGGTTCGGCGGGAGATTCACCCCGCAGATGAAGGCCAGGCGGGTGCCGAGCCCGCCTCCTATACGGCGTGGATGCCACATCCACGCTGTTTGAGCGACATGGCTGGGACATCCACGCCGTACCAGCGCGCGGCGGGTATGTATCACCAGGCACGGCAGCATGCAGGAACGCAGGAACATCAGGGGTTAGGACCTGGGCACCCGCACCCTCGCGCCTACGGGCGGCCGCGCCCCGAGGGGGGCGTGCCGCGGAGCCGGGCCACGGCGGCGACCGCGTCCCCGTGGTGGAACTCCTCGCCGTACAGGTCCCCCTTGGGCTCCTGGTGCCCGGCTTCGGTGCGGGCGAGCGTGCCGGTGCGGACCGGGTCGAACCCGGCGTCGTTGATGAGCCGTTCGGCCCGCGGGGCCGCGTCGTCGTGGTCGGTGGCGTAGAAGACCACCACGCGGTCCGGCCCGGTGCGCCCGGCCGAGGAGGCCTGGAAGCCCGCCGTCAGCGTGTTGAACGCCTTGACCCAGATCGCCTGCGGCGCCCTGGCGGCGTTGACCGCGGCGGCGGAGGAATCCCCGAGGTCGAGCACCCCGAACCCGCCGCCGGTCCGGCCGAACTGATTGGTGGTGTCGATGACGAGCTTGCCGGCCAGGGCGCCGGGCCCGCCGGCCTGCTCGATGGCGGTGTCCACCACCGCCCACGGCACCGAGATGACCACCACCTCGGCCCGTGCCGCCGCCGGGGCGGGGTCGCCCGCGGTGGCGCCGACCTGGGCCGCCAGGGCGGTGAGCTTGCCGGAGTCCCTGGCGAAGCTGACGGTCACGTCGTGTCCGGCGGCGGCGTACAGCCGAGCCAGGTTACCGCCGATGCGCCCGGCGCCGACGATGGCGATGCGTGTCATGAGCTCGATCCCTTCATTGGCTTCAATGCTTGAATTCAAGCATTGAAGCCAATGAAAAGCCACGGCTAGACTTCGGCCGTGAGTGAAAAGCCCGCGGCCGGCCCGCCTTACGGCGTGCCGGCCTGCCGGAACAGCTGGGACGAGGTGGATCTGCTGCTGGCGGACTGGGCCGGGCAGCGCCCGGACCTGGACTTCACCCCGGTCGGGGTGGTGACCCGGCTGACCCGCCTGCGCGGCTACCTGGACGCCGAGCTGGCTGGGGTGTTCGCGAGGTTCGGCCTCACCTCGGCGGACTTCCTGGTCATCGTGAGCCTGCGGCGCGGCGGGCCGCCGTACCGGATGCCGCAAGCGCGGCTGATGGACGCGCTCGGCCTGACCTCAGGGACGGTATCGGTCCGGCTGGACCGGCTGGAGAAGAGCGGGATCGTCACGCGCGAACCCGATCCGGCCAGCGCCCGCGGCTCGCTGGTCCAGCTCACCGGCGAGGGCCTCGAGCTGTTCGATCGGGTCGCGCCGGTGCACCTGGCCAACGAGGACCGCCTGCTGTCCGCGCTGTCGCCGGCCGAACGCGAGGTCCTGGCCGGCCTGCTGCGCCGGCTGCTCTCCTCGTTCGAGTCGGGCAGCACCGACGTGGCGGCCTCGCTCGGGCTCGTGCTCGAGCCGGCCCGGCTGGCGCGCGCCCGGCGCCAGGCGGTCGGGCTGTCCGACCGGGCCGGGCTGCTCGTCGCCTCGGTGGCGCCGGGCAGCCCCGCGCACGAGGCCGGCATCGAGCGCGGGGACCTGCTGACCTCGCTCGACGGGGTAGAGGTCATCAGCAGCACCGGGCTGGCCGGGCAGCTGGAGAACCTGCTGGGCCGCAGGACGGTGCGTGCCGGGGTGCTGCGCGGCAACGAGGAGCTCACGGTCCGCCTCACCAGGCCGGCGACCGCCGAGGGGTAGCCGGCCAGGCGGCGCGGGGAAGGCGTGGCCAGGGCGGCGACGGCGGCGACGGCGGCGACGGCCAGCAGGGCCGGCCAGCCGCAGAACGCCAGGACCGCGAGCACCGCCAGCACCGCCACGGCGGCGGCCACCCGGGCCGGGCCGGCCAGGATGCGAGCCGCGGACGCGGTGCAGCTGAGGTAGACGGCCAGGAACATCGCGGTCGGCACGCTGACCAGGGCGGTGATGTCGGCCAGCCGCAGCGCGGACAGGGCGATCAGCCCCAGGCCGGCCAGGGCGATGAAGCCGAGGAAGGCATGAGCGGACAGCCGGGGCGAGCGGCCACGACCGTTCGGCCCCTTCTTGTCGGCTACGGCGGTGAGCTCGCGTAGCATCTCGGTCGCCCCGGAGAGGTAGGCGTTGACCGAGCCGGCCGTGAGGACCAGCGCGGCCGCGGCGGCCACCGCCCGGCCGGCCGGGCCGATGGCCAGCTGCAGCAGGTCGGCGAGCGGCACGGTCAGGTCAGCGCCGCGCCCCAGGCAGCTGACCGTGGCCACGGCCAGGCCCAGGTACAGCACCGCGGTTACGGTGAACGCGATGCCGATGACCCGGGATAGCTGACCCGCGCGCAGCCGCCCGGTCAGCGGGGCCACCGCCTCCCAGCCCACGAACGAGAGCATCAGGGTGGCGGCCGCCCGGCCGACGGACAGCCAGCCGTGCGGGGCGAACGGGGTCCAGTTGGCCGGCCGGGCCGCGGGCGCCGAGCCGACCACCGCGGTCACCACGACGGTGACCAGCAGCGCGACGAGCAGCAGCTGGGCCAGCGCGCTCGCCCGGACGCCGCCGATCGCCAGGCCGAGCACCGCGAGCAGCAAGCCGGCCGCGATGGCGGCGCGGGCCAGCGCGCCGCCGCCGGTCAGCGCGGTCACGTAGCTGGCGCCGATGAGGCAGACGATCGGCGCGCCGGCGATGACGCCGGCCAGGAACCACCAGCGGGTCATCGCCGCGGCCCGGCGGCCCAGGCCTGCGGCGGCGTACCCGGCGGCACCGGCCGCGCCGGGCACCTTCCGGCCGAGCGCGGCGAACACGGTGGCGAAGATGGCGGACAGGCCGAGCAGCGCCACCCAGGCGATGATCGAGGCCGGCCCGGCCTGCTGGGCGGCCAGCCCGGGCAGGAGCAGGAGTCCCGGGCCGAACAGGGCGCCGATGTACAGCGCGGAGGCTCGCGGGATCGACAGCGGGAGGGTTCGTGCCGACGAGGTGCTCATGCATCAATCATCGGCGAAAATGGCTCGCACGCGATGGCAAAGATTGCGCTAAGGATGGCTCACTGTGCAATGCCGTGCGGTCAATAGGACGATATGATGATTTTCATGCCATCGCCTGGAGACCGCATTGACCGCGCCATCCTCACCACGCTGCAGCGCGACGGCCGCATCGCGAACATCGATCTCGCCGAGGCCGTCTCGCTGTCCCCCTCGGCCTGCCTGCGCCGGGTCAAGGCGCTCGAGGCCAGCGGCATCATCGAGGGCTACCGCGCCGAGATCAGCCGGACCAGGGCCGGGCTCGACCTGACCGCCTTCATCGGGCTGCGGGTCCAGGCCCACTCCAGGGCTACCGCGCAGCAGGTCGAGCAGGCCCTGACCGCGATCCCCGCCGTGGTCGCCTGCTACGTGGTGTCGGGAGACGACGACTTCGTGGTCGAGGTGGCGGCGCGGGACCTGGCCGACTACGAGCGCATCCTGCTCGACCAGATCCTGGCCACTCCGGCCGTTAGCCAGGGCCGCAGTACATTCGCCATCCGCACCGTGCTGAGCCGCGGCCCGGTGCCCCTGACCCACTGGCGCTGACCAACCGGCTAATGTTTCGGTGTGCCGCGGACGGGGAGCCTTCGGGTTCTTTACGCGCGCACCAGGGGCGAAGTAGCGTCGGAAGGGTTCCCTGCGCAGCGCCATACCGGGAGGGCAGTAGATGACCGAACAGGAAACGGCATGGCAGGCCGCGGAGGCGGCGGCGGCGGTGCTGGCCCCGGACGCCGACGTGCTCGCGTCGGTGGATGCCGCGGGCCTGGGCACCTCGACGTTCGCGGTGATGCGCCGCGCCGCGGGCAAGCCGGCCGCGACGGCGTCCGCGGCGATGCGCTTCTGGACCAGCATGGCGATGGCCGGGCCGGTGGCCGCGGCCCGCTGGATGGGGATGGACGCGCCGCCGCCGGTTCCGGTCCCGGAGGGCGATAAGCGGTTCGCCGACCGGACCTGGTCCGACAATCCGGCCTTCTTCGCCCTCCGGCAGGCCCACCTGGCGGCATCGAGGCTGGTCAGCGACCTGCTCGAGGCCGGATCCGGGAACGCGGTGGATGACGCCAAGGCGGCGCTCGCAACCGGCTTCCTGATGGACGCGCTCGCGCCGACGAACTTCCTGCTGACCAACCCGGCGGCGCTGAAGCGGGTGTTCGAGACCGCCGGGGCCAGCCTGGTCGCCGGGACCAGCCACTTCGTGGACGACGTGCTCAACAACGGCGGGCGGCCACGCCAGGTCGACACCCGGCCGTTCCGCGTCGGCGAAAACCTCGCCGCCACCCCGGGCAAGGTCGTGTTCAAGAACGACCTGATGGAGCTCATCCAGTACGCGCCGCAGACGCCTGAGGTCCGTTCGGTCCCGGTGCTGGCCAGCCCGCCGTGGATCAACAAGTACTATGTCATGGACCTGGCGCCCGGCCGCAGCTTCCTGGAGTGGGCGGTGCAGCACGAGCGCACCGTGTTCGCGATCTCCTACCGCAACCCGGACTCCTCCATGGGCGACACGACCCTGGACGACTACCTCATCAACGGCCCGCGGGAAGCGCTCGACGTGATCAGCGAGATCACCGGATCACCCAAGATCGACATCATCGGGCTGTGCCTGGGCGGCGCGCTGACCGCGATGCTGGCCGCCTACCTCGCCGAGAAGGGCGACGACAGGATCGGCTCGATCACGCTGCTCAACACGCTGCTCGACTACAGCGAGCCCGGCGTCCTCGGCGCCTTCACCGACGAGAAGACGGTACGGCGGCTGGAGAAGCAGATGGCGAAGAAGGGCGTGCTGGAGGGGAGCCAGATGGCCGGGACCTTCGACATGCTGCGCGCCAACGACCTGATCTTCAACTACGTGGTCTCCAACTGGCTGATGGGCCAGGAGCCGCCCGCGTTCGACATCCTGGCCTGGAACGGCGACAGCACGCGCATGCCGTCCGCCATGCACTCGTTCTACCTGCGCTCGCTGTACATGCGCAACGAGCTGGCCCGGGGCGAGCTCGAACTGGTCGGCCAGGACCTGTCGTTGTCCTCGGTGAAGAACGACACGTACGTGGTCGGCGCGATCAACGATCACATCGTGCCCTGGCACGGGTCCTACAAGACCGGCGGGCTGATGGGCGGCAAGGTGCGCTACGTGCTGTCCAGTGGCGGGCACATCGCCGGCATCGTCAACCCGCCCGGCCCGAAGGCCTGGCACGAGGCCGCGGACTACGCCGGCCCGGACCCTTCAACCCCTTCAGACCCGGAGGCCTGGCGCCGCGCCAACAGCAAGCACCGCGGCTCGTGGTGGGAGGACTGGACCACCTGGTCGGACTCCCGCGCGGGCGAGCACATCAAGCCGCCGCACATGGGCAGCAGGCAGCATCCGGCCATCGCGGACGCCCCCGGGGAGTACGTGTTCGGCTGACCGCGGCCATTTGCCCAGCCGTACGACACCGAACGGAGGTAACACCGTGGCAGACATGAACGGGCAGGTCGCCCTGGTGACCGGAGGGACCCGCGGGATCGGGCTGGCCATCTGCGAGCGCCTGATGAACCGCGGCGTGCGCGTTGCGGCCGGATACGCCGGCCGGCACGACCACGCCCAGCAGTTCGCCGACAAGTACGCCGACCACGGCGTCAGCATCCACCAGGGCAACATCGGCTCCAACGACGACTGCATTCGGGTCATCGGCGAGGTCCTGGACCGGCACGGGCAGCTGGACATCCTGGTCAACAACGCTGGCATCACGGTGGACAAGACGGTCCGCAAGATGACCCCGGACGAGTGGGACCACGTCATCCACGTCAACCTGTCCGGCGCGTTCTACCTGTCCAAGGCCATCCTGCAGCACATGCTCGACAACGGTTACGGCCGCATCATCAACATCTCCTCGGTCATCGGCTCGGCCGGCGGGTTCGGCCAGGCCAACTACGCGTCGGCCAAGTCCGGGCTCTTCGGGCTGACGATGAGCCTGGCCCTGGAGACGGCGTCCAAGGGCATCACGGTGAACGCGGTCACGCCCGGGTACATCACCACCGACATGACCGCGGCGGTGCCGCCGAACGTGATGGAGAAGCTCGTCGCCCGCATCCCGGTGGGCCGGCTCGGCGAGCCCAATGAGGTCGCCCGGGTGGTGGAGTTCCTCGCCGACCCGGAGTCCGCGTACATCACCGGCCAGGTCTACCCGGTCAACGGCGGTCTCTACATGTAGGTCATCCGTCCGTCGGGCCTGTCGGTCCTTGCTGGTGTGAAGGCGGTCTTCCGTTACTCCGGTACCGTCCGTACGGACCGTTGTGGATGCCACATCCACGTCGTATGAACAACATGGCTGGGACATCCACGATGCCTTATCCAGCGGCTACCTTGACCAGGAAGAGGCAGAAGCCACAGCCGGATGCCGGCTACCCGGAGGGCAGGATGGCGGAAGAGTTCGCGGAGCGGATGCTCCGCACGATGAACGAGGCCGCGCTGGCCTTGATGGTGAGCGTGGGCCACCGCACCGGCTTGTTCGACGTCATGGCCGGGATGCCCGCGGCGACGAGCGCCGAGATCGCCTCGAAGGCCGAACTCGACGAGCGGTACGTCCGGGAGTGGCTAGCGGCGATGACCACCGGCAGGATCGTCGAGCACGACGGCGCGACGGGCTCTTACTGGCTGCCCGCCGAGCACGCCGCCTGGCTCACCCGGGCGGCCGGAATGCAGAACCTCGCCATCGGGATGCAGTACATCGGGTTGATGGCGCAGGTGGAAGACCAGATCGTGGACTGCTTCCGGCACGGCGGCGGGGTCCCGTACTCGGCGTTCCCGAGATTCCAGGAGGTCATGGCCGAGGACAGCGGCGCCGTTCACGACGCCACCCTGATCGACGTGACGCTGCCGCTGGTGCCCGGGCTGACCGATCGGCTCGGGGACGGAATCGACGTCGCGGACGTCGGGTGCGGGTCCGGCCACGCCGTCAACCTGATGGCCGGGGCGTTCCCCCGGTCGCGGTTCACCGGTTTCGACTTCTCCGCGGCCGGGATCGCCGCGGCCCGCGCCGAAGCGGGCCGCGAGGGCCGCACGAACGTGCGCTTCGAGCAGCGCGACGCCGCCCGCCTGGGCGAGACCGCCCGGTTCGACCTCATCACCACCTTCGACGCGGTGCACGACCAGGCCCGGCCGGACCTGATGCTGGCCGGGATCGCCGCGGCGCTGCGGCCCGGTGGCGTCTACCTCTGCGTCGACACCTCGGCCTCGAGCAAGCTCGCGGACAACCTCGGCCACCCGCTCGCGACATTCCTGTACACCGTCTCGTGCATGCACTGCATGACCGTCTCCCTGGCCGACGGCGGGATGGGCCTCGGCACGATGTGGGGCGAGCAGACGGCGCGGAACATGCTCGGCGAGGCGGGCTTCACCTCGGTCGAGGCGAAGCGGGTCGACCGGGACATCGTCAACGCCTACATCATCGCCACGAAGGACTGACCGATGCGCTAGGGGCTGGCGTCCAGGACCGGTCTCATGAAGGTTCGTTCGTAGCGCAGGACGCAGCCGGAGTCGTCGCGGATCTTGTCGGCGGCGATGAACTCGGGATCGACGCCGAACCGGCTGCGGTAGGTCTCGTAGGCGGCCAGCGACGGGAAGGAGAACAGCGCCAGGGCCCGGTCGCTGGCGCCCTCGGCCGGCAGGAAATAGCCGTGGTGCTGGCCGCCGTGCTTGCCGACCAGCCTGATCCAGGCGCGGGCGAAGCGCTCGAACGCGTCCAGCTTGGCCGGATCGATGGTGTAATCCACGACGCAGGTGATCACGGAACCGTCAGCTTAGCCCGGCTGACTCCGGCTGGAGGCGGCGCAGGACGGCCGGGTCGCCGGTGATGGTCAGGCCCAGGTCCCGGGCCTCGGCCGGGGTGAGGCGGGCGGAGAGCAGGCCGAGGATGAGGCGCGGGGACCCGTCCAGGACCAGATCCGGCGCCTGCGCGTCGCCGAGCCGGGTAGCGACCTCGCCGCCGGAGACCTCGACCACCGCGGGGCGGCCGCCGGGGCGCAGCTCGATCGAGAGCGGCGGGCCGTCCGGGTCGCTGTCGTGCAGGAACAGCGCGATCGGGAAGGCAAACCAGTGGCTGCGGAACTCGTCGCCGTCCGCGGGCCGCGCCATGTACCTGATACCCCACGCGCCGAGGGCGTCGAGGGCCCGCTCCAGCCCGGCGCCGGCCTCGGTCAGGTGGAACAGCGTCGTAGCCACCGGGGGCGCGGCCTCCTCGCGCCGGACCAGGCCCGCGGCCTCGAGCTCGCGGAGGCGGTCGGAGAGCAGGTTGGTGGCGATGCCGGGCAGCCCGTTCCTCAGGTCGGTGTACCGGCACGGGCCCTGCAGGAGGAGTTCCCTGACGATCAGCAGGCTCCACCGGTCGCCGATCATGTCCAGGGCCTTAGCCACCGAACAGTACTGGCCATAGCTGCGCATGCCGTCCAGGATAGCCGGACTTAGCTTGAGTTCAAAGCTTAATCGCTTGACTTTATAAAGCTACTATCTGAGTATCTCAACTATGAGATCCAAGCCAATGATCCTGGTCGCTCTGCTGCTCGCCGCCTTCGTGATCAACCTCGACACCACCATCGTGAACGTGGCGCTCCCGGCCCTGGTCCGCGAACTGCACGCCACCACCACCCAGCTGCAATGGGTGGTCGACGCCTACAACCTCGTGTTCGCCGCGCTGTTGCTGACCTTCGGCAGCCTGTCGGACCGGTTCGGCCGCAAGGGGATGCTGCTGGCCGGCCTCACCGTGTTCGGCGCGGCCAGCCTGGTCGGCGGGTTCACCACCAGTCCGGGCCAGCTGATCGCGGCGCGGGCCGTTATGGGGCTCGGCGCCGCCATGACCTTCCCGTCCACCCTCTCGCTTATCTCTAACGTCTTCACCGAACGGCGGGAACGGGCCCGCGCCATCGGCCTGTGGGGCGCCATCGCCGGAGTGGCGATCGCCCTCGGCCCCATCGTCGGCGGCTGGCTGCTCGAGCACTTCAGCTGGACCAGCATCTTCATCGCCATGGCCCCGGTGGCGGCCGCCGCCATCGTGCTGGTCATGATCAGCGTGCCGGGCTCGAAGAACCCGGACGCGGCCGCGGTGGACCTCCCCGGCCTGGTGCTATCGGCCGCCACCATGGGCCTGCTGGTGTTCACCATCATCGAGGCGCCGGACTACGGGTGGGCCAGCGCGCGGAGCCTTATCGGGTTCGCGGTCTCGGCGGTCCTGCTGGCCGCGTTCGTCTGGTGGGAGCAGCGGACCAGCCATCCCATGCTGGACGTGCGCCTGTTCCGCAACATGCGGTTCAGCGCGGCCAGCGGCGCGGTGACCGTGGCGTCCTTCACGCTGTTCGGCTTCATCTTCCTGATCACGCTGTTCTTCCAGTTCGTCAAGGGTTATGCGCCGCTGTCCACGGGCGTGCACCTGCTGCCGGTGGCGCTGTCGGTCGGCGTGGGCTCCGTGGCCGGAACCCAGCTCGCGGTGCGGTATGGCACCAAGCTCATCGTCACCGTGGGGCTGGTCGCCATGGCGGGCTTCTACGGCTGGGTCGCCGTGACCACCAGTGCGACCCTCGGCTACGGCATCATCGCGGTCCAGATGGTGCTGTACGGGCTGGGCATGGGGCTGACCTCGGCGCCCGCCACCGAGTCGATCATGGGCGCGGTGTCCAGGCGCCAGGCCGGCGTCGGGTCCGCGGTCAACGACACGACCCGTCTGCTCGGCGGCACGCTGGGCGTGGCCGTGATCGGCAGCGTGTACGCATCGTTGTACGGCTCCCGGCTGACCGCCGACCTGCCGGCCGGGCTGCCGCACGCGGTCACCGCCATCGCACACCAGTCGCTCGGCGCCGCGTACGCCGTGGCCGGCCGGCTGCCGGGCGCCGCAGGCCAGGCCGTGCACGACGCGGCCACCAACGCCTTCCTGCACGGGCTGTCGATCGGCTGCCTGGTGGCCGGCGGGGTCGCGGCGGCCGGCGCCGTGCTGGCCGTGCTGTTCCTGCCCGCTCAACCGTCCAGGCCTGCGGTGGCCGCATCGGCCGAACCGCGGCCGGCCGGGGCCCCCGCCGAAGAGTCGGCTCGCGCCTGAGCCGGCCGGCGGGGAAAGGCACACCGCGGGTTGTCTCGCTGGCTGCCCAGGCATTAGCGTCCGATCATCAGATTCAGCTTCGACTTGGGAGCCGCCGCGTGCCGACGATGAACCACCAGGTGCGACTGGCCGCCCGGCCGTCCGGGCTGCCCCGGGATACCGACTGGTCGCTGACCACCGAGGAGGTGCCGGACCCGGCCGAGGGGCAGTTCGTGGTGGCGGTCTCGCACGTGTCGATCGACCCGGCGATGCGAGGCTGGATGAACGCCGGTGCCTCCTACGTCCCGGCGGTGGAGATCGGCGCGGTCATGCGGGCGGGCGCGGTCGGCCGGGTCACCGCCTCGGCGCACCCGGGCTTCGCCGTGGGCGACGACGTGTACGGGGTGTTCGGCGTGCAGGAGTACGCGACCTCGGACGGCCGGGGCGTGAGCAAGATCGACACCTCGCTGGTCGCGCCCTCGACGTACCTCGGCGCGCTGGGCGCGACCGGGCTTACCGCCTACTTCGGCCTGCTGGACACCGGCAAGCTGAAGGAAGGCGACACCGTGGTCGTGTCCGGCGCGGCCGGGGCGGTGGGCAGCGTGGCCGGGCAGATCGCCAAGCTCAAGGGGGCCCGGGTCATCGGCATCGCGGGCGGGCCGGAGAAGTGCCGGGTGCTGACCGAGGAATTCGGCTTCGACGCCGCGATCGACTACCGGGCCGGGAACGTGCGCCGGGCGCTGCGCGAGCACGCGCCGCGCGGCGTGAACGTCTACTTCGACAACGTGGGCGGCGACATCCTGGACGACGTGCTGACCTGCCTGGCCCGCGGCGCCCGGGTGGTCATCTGCGGCGCCATCTCGCAGTACAACGAGACCCAGGTACGGGGCCCGGCGAACTACATCATGCTGCTGATAGCGCGGGCCTCCATGACCGGCATGCTGGTCTTCGACTACGAGGACCAGTACCCGCAGGCGAGGGCCGAGCTGGCCGGGTGGCTCAGGGACGGGAAGATCGTCTCCCGCGAGCACGTCGTGCACGGCGGCGTGGGTGACTTCCCGCAGACGCTGCTGCTGCTGTTCGACGGGGTGAATACCGGCAAGCTCGTGCTCGCCCTAGAACGGAGCTAACCGCCGGTCCAGGCCGGTGAGCAGGGCCTCGATGACCGTGGTGGCACGGTCGATATCGGGCGCGCGATCGGCGATCGGGTCGGCGTACAGGAAACCCTCGCTGATCCGGACGATCGCGTAGGCCAGCGTCGGGGTGTCCAGGCTGGCGTCGAAGCAGCCGCGGCCGCGCTCGGCGTCGATGAGCCTCTCCAGCGCGCCGGCCATGCCCCGGTGCACGGTGCTGCGGGTGCCGGTCAGCAGGCGCAGCGCGGTCTCCGGGTCGGACCGGAGGAACGCCCGCAGCGGGCGGTCCCTGGCGATCGCGCGGAGCACGCCACCGATCACCGCGATCAGCCGCCCGGT
>Ga0318496_10000114_pt1 | contig 22963 bp, 20 predicted proteins | sample GRESIP109b1f22_FD_203296 | JGI IMG/M metagenome (GOLD analysis project Ga0318496, IMG submission 203296) | Tropical soil microbial communities from Luquillo Experimental Forest, Puerto Rico - GRE.SIPMG.109b1f22 | ecosystem: Environmental > Terrestrial > Soil > Tropical forest > Bulk soil... | reverse complement strand
GGACCGGCAGCGGTGGGATGCGCGCTACGCGCAGGGCCAGGCTCCCGGCTTCGAGCCGCATCCGCTGGCCGTCCGGGCACTGGCGGTACCACCGCCGGCCGGGCCGGTAGCGGAACTGGCCAGCGGCCCGTCCGGCAGCGCCCTGCTGGCCGCGGCGGCCGGGCGGCGGGTGACGGCGGTGGACATCTCCGGCGTTGCGCTGGGCATGCTCGCCGCCGAAGCCGCCCGCCGGGGGCTGGCGGGGCTGATCACCCTGGCCGAGACCGACCTGGCGGAGTGGCGCCCGGCTGCGGGTGGTTACGCACTGGTGCTGTGCACCGGCTTCTGGGACCGGCCCGTCTTCGCCGCCGCGGCCGCGGCGGTCCGGCCGGGCGGGGTGATCGGCTGGGAGGCCTTCACCGCCGCCGCCCGGCAGGCCCGGCCCGGCCTGCCTGCGGCCTGGTGCCTGGCCAGCGGAGAGCCGGCCAGCCTGCTGCCAGCAGGCTTCGTGGTCCTGCACGAAGGCGAGGTCGGCGGTGGCCGGGGCGCCAAACGGCGGCTGCTCGCGCAGCGGCGGCCCGGGTAGCGGGCCGGCGCCTACCCGCCGGGCTGCTGCCGGGCCTTGCGCAGGCTGAGCACCAGCGCCGCGGCGAACCCGAGGGCGGCCACCATGGCGGCGATGCCCAGGCTCAGCGGCTCACCGGCACCAATGCCGTGCTGCACCGTCTCGATGTCGAGCACGGACCCGAACAAGACCAGCGCGGCACCCCCCGCCAGCACGGCGCCCAGAACTTCGGCGGTGCCCGCCGGCAGCGCGGCCATCGTGGCCCGGTCACGCCAGCGGGAACGCAGGAACAGGTAGCCGGCCCCGGCGATCAGCCCGAGCAGGCCGGCCGCGGTGGCCTGCAGCAGGAAATCCCCGGCGTGGTCGGCGAGCATGGCGGTGACACACGACCGGGTGCCGGGTCGCCCGCCAGCCAGCGCGCGCAGTCCGCCCGGGTGTAGGTGCCCGGCGGCCACGGCGCGGTCATGAACAGGTTCCCGCGCGCGGCCACCAGCAGCCGCCCGATCAGGCTGGCCCCGCCGATCGCGATCAGCCCGGCACTGCCGATCAGGCCGGCGGTGAGCACGAGCCGCCGGGCCAGCGCGGCCGGCGGCCAGGCCAGAATGACCGGGGGCCTGCCAGCCGCGGGCACCGGGCCGATCCGCTCCAGCGCCTGTGCCTGGGCAGTCTGCTCGGGTAGCCCGGCCGCGACGCCCTCGGCCACCGCCTCACGCAGGTGCGCTTCCACCTCGGCCAGGGTGTGCCTGATCTGGCGCGGGCTGCCGGTCAGCGAAACCAGCAGCCGGTCCAGGTAATCCTCGATGATGTCGCCGGTGGGCCCGCCCGCTGCTGGTGAGGTCATGCCTAGTTATCCTAGGTATAAGTCGGTGCGCTGTCCACTTCCCGGGACACCGGATGGCAGCGGCCGGGCCGGGGCATCGTCCGCCGGAGCGGTGCTGGCGGCCTGCCCGGCCAGGCTGGGCAGCGTGATGACGAACCGGGTCTGGCCCGGCCGGCTGGTCACCCCAACGCTGCCGCCGTGCGCGGCGGTGACCGCGTCCACGATGGCCAGCCCCAGCCCGGTGCCGCCGGTGGCGTGCGAGCGGGATGCGTCGCCGCGGACGAACCGCTCGAACAGCCCGGGCTGGAGCTCGGCGGGGATGCCCGGCCCGTCGTCGGTGACGCTGAGCACCACCTTGGCCGCGGACGGGTCCGGTGCTGCCAGCGACACCGTCACTGTGGTGCCGGCCGGGGTGTGGCGGCCGGCGTTACCGAGCACGTTGGCCAGTACCTGCCGGAGCCGGTGCTCGTCCCCGCGGACCAGCACCGGCTCATCGGGCAGTTCCAGCTGCCAGCGGTGATCGGGAGTGGCCGCCCGGGCGTCGCTGGCGGCGTCGATGGCCAGCCGGGTCAGGTCGACCGGGTCGCTGGCCAGGGGCCGGCCCGCGTCCAGCTGGGCCAGCAGCAGCAGTTCGTCGACCAGCACGCTCATCCGGGCTGACTCCGACTCCACCCGCCCGAGCGCGTGCGCGATGTCGGCCGGGACCGGGCCGGGATGCCGCCGGGCAAGCTCGGCGTAACCGCGGATCGCCGCCAGCGGGGTGCGCAGCTCATGGCTGGCGTCGGCGGCGAACCGGCGCAGCCGTGCCTCGCTCGCTGCCCGCCGCCGCAGCGCGGCTTCGACGTGCCCGAGCATGCGGTTGAACGCCGCGCCGACCTGCCCGACCTCGGTCCTGGGATCGGCGTCAGGCACCCGCTCGGGCAGCTTGACCTCACCGCTGGCCAGCGGCAGCTCGGCCACCCTGGTCGCGGTGGCAGCGACCCGGCGCAGCGGCCGCAGCGACAGCCGCACGAAGGCCGTGCCGATGATGCCGGTGCACAGCAGCACCGCTGCGAACACCGCGATCAGGGCGAGCGCAACCTTGCGCAGGGTGGCTTCCATGCCGGTCAGCGGCACGCCCGTGATCAGCACGTCGCCGTCGTGCCCGGCCACCGCGATCAGCCGGTAATCCGCGCCGAGCCAGGGCAGTTCCATGGTGTAGAAGCGGTGAGCCGGGGTCAGCCGGGCCAGCGCCGCCTTGTCGGCGGCGGTCGGATGGGACTTGCCGCTGACCACCCCCTGGGCGGTGACCGCCCCGTCCTTGACCCGGGCGCCGAACGTGCCGGCCGCCAGGCCGGGAATCGCGCTGCAATCCTGCTCCCCGGGCGGGACGCCGGGGGTGGTCTGGCCGGGCACCGGGCCGCTGCCACCTGACTCGCCGTCCTGCTGCGCTTCGCGCGCCTGCTCGATGGCGTCGTTGGCCTCCATGCAGCTGGCGTACCGGCCGCCCGCAGCGGTCAGCTGCGCGTCGATCTGGTTGAGGAGGGTCTGCTTCAGGGTCAGGTAGGTGACGATCCCGACCACCGCGCAGGCCACTGCCAGCAGCGCGACCAGCCCGGTGATCAGGCGGCCGCGCAGCGTCCGCCCGGCCAGCCAGCGGCGCAGCCCGGAGGCTGGTGGCCGGGGGCTGCTGGCGCCGGGCGTGGTCATCAGCTGGCCGGCTTGAGCACGTAACCGACGCCGCGGACGGTATGGATGAGGGGCTCCCGGCCGGCGTCGATCTTCTTCCGCAGGTAGCTGATGTACAGCTCGACCACGTGCGCCTGGCCGCCGAAGTCGTAGTTCCACACCCGGTCCAGGATCTGCGCCTTGGACAGCACCCGCCGCGGGTTGCGCATGAGGAATCTGAGCAGTTCGAACTCGGTCGCGGTGAGCTCGATCAGCTCCCCGTCCCGGTGGACCTCCCGCGAGTCCTCGTCCATGGTCAGGTCGCCGACGGCCAGTTCGGTGCCGCCCCGGCTGCGGGCCAGGCCCGCCCGCCGCAGCAGGCCGCGCAGCCGGGCCAGCACTTCCTCCAGGCTGAACGGCTTGGTGACGTAGTCGTCACCACCGGCGGTGATGCCCGCGACCCTGTCCTCCACCGCGTCCCTGGCCGTCAGGAACAGCACGCACACGTTCGGCAGCTCGGCCCGCAGCCGGCGCAGTACCTCCAGGCCGTCGAAATCGGGCAGCATGATGTCCAGCACCACCGCGTCTGGCCGGAACTCGCGGGCCACCCGGACCGCGGTGGCACCGTCGCCCGCCGTCTTGATCTCCCAGCCCTCGTACCGCAGCACGCTGGCGAGCAGCTCCGCCAGGCTCGGCTCGTCGTCGACCACCAGCACCCGGATGGCCGAGCCGTCGGCCCGCTGGCGGGCCAGTTCAGGCGGCATCGGTCAGCGCCAGGGCCAGGGCCGGGCAGTCGGCCACCGCCCGCCGGGCGTGCCGGTGCAGCCTGCGTGGCACCGGGCCGCCGGGCAGGATCGGATAGCCCCACTCGTCCAGCGTGATCAGCTCCGGCAGCAGCTCGGCACAAAGCCCGTGCCCGGAGCAGGCGATGGGGTTAACCCGCAGTTGTCTTTCCATGTCACCTCCAGTCTGCTTCATCCAGAGCCAGATCTGGCGGCAGGGGCAGGAACGGCCGGTTGCTGCTGCCCGCGCACCGCCCCAGGATGTGCTGGTCCAGCTCGGCTGCGAACACTTCGAGCGCGCTGCGCACCAGCCGGACCGTCCCGTCCGGATGGCGGCAGGCGCCGCGTCCCTCGACTAGGCCGCACCAGCGCCGGACATCGGCGATGATCTCCGGCCGGGGCCAGGGACTGGCCAGTTCCGCCAGTGCACCGGCGATCCGGGGCAGGCCGTTGAAGCACGGCCCGCACTGGCCGGCCGATTCCAGCGCGAGATACCGCACCACGCGGGCCGTCTCGGCCAGGCCGCACCGGTCAGCGGGCAGGGCGGCCAGCACCCCGGCCCCGACCGCCGCTCCCAGCGGGCGCAGGGCGGCGTTGGTGAGCGGCAGCCGCTCGGCCAGGCCACCCGGAATCCAGGCCCCGTGGTAGCCGCCGACCAGCACCGCCGGTGCGGGCAGCCGGAGCAGGTCGCGGATCGGGGTGCCCAGCTCGGTCTCCACCACCAGCATCTGGCCGTCCGCCTGGTGCAAGGTGGCCAGCATGCTGCCCGGCTCGTCGGTCGTGCCCGCCGAGCGGAACCAGGCCGCGCCGTACCGGGCGATCAGTGCCAGCTGGGCCAGTGTCTCCACGTTCTGCACCAGGGTCGGGCGGTCAGCCACGCCGCGCTCGGAAGCGCGCGGGGGCTTGAACCTGGGCAGTGCTGGGCCACCCGCGGCCCTGCTCGCCAGCGCCGACTCCTCACCGGCCAGGAACCGGGCGGGCGCCGCGATCAGCTCCACCGGGACCAGGTCAAGCCCGGCCGCGGCGCGTTCCGCGATCGACGCGGCCAGCCACTGATGCAGCCGCTGGTCGCGGTGCACGTACAGGCCGGCCGTGCCGGAGCCGATCGCGGCGGCGGCGAGCTGCAGCCCGTCCAGCACCAGCTGGGGCGCGGCCCACAGCAGGGTCTTGTCCTTGCTGCTGGCCGGCTCACCCTCGGCGCCGTTGCCGATGACTACCGCGGGCCGCCGGTGCCCGGCCACCGCCGCGAGCTTCCGGTAGGTCGGGAAGGCGGCACCGCCCCGGCCGGTCAGCCCAGCCGCCTGCAACTCGGCCACCAGGCCGCGGCCGGCCCAGTCCAGTGGCGGGGCGCCGAACCGGGCCAGGTGCGCGCGCAGGCCGGCCGGGCCCGGGCCGGGTGGCAGCAAGCGCGGCATTCCGCCCAGGTAACGGCTTTCCGCCGGGCCGGCCAGCGGTTCATTCGGGTCCCTCCCGGAGTACTGGGCCAGGCTGGGCAGCGGGCGGGTCATGCTGGATGTCATCGGGCCTCACGATCCGGGACGAAGGAGGGGCGGGCCGGGCGGCGGACGGGCGGCTCGCTGGCCGCCAGCACGGCGGCAGCGCGCTCGGCCCGTGGCATCTCCCGGGCCCGCTGGGCGAGCCGCCACAGCCCGGCCCCGCCGACTGTCAGCGTGCAGCCGATCGCCAGCAGCCGCAGCCCGCCCGAGCGCAGGTCGGGGCTGGCCCCGATGCTGTGGATCAGCGCCACCGGCCAGGCGGCATAGGCCAGCCAGTGGATGCCCCGCCAGGCCCGGCGTGGCATCCGGGCCCGCGCCAGGCTGGTCAGGATGAGCGCGGCGATCAGGTCGAGTGACACTGCGCCCAGCCCGAGCCAGAACGGCTGGTAGGCGGACACGAAGGGAATCACCACCGCCGCTGCCCGGATGCTCACGTACGGGTCGATCACCGCCGTGGCCACATGGGCGGCGATGAACAGCACCGACAGCAGCGACACGCTCCGGTGCAGGCCGGTAACCGCGAAAGCGGGGAGCCCGGGCAGCCGGCCCTGCCGGTTCACGGCAATGCCGAGCACCACCACCAGCGTCAGCAGCAGCAAACTGACGACGCCGGTAGCGCGGCTGGCATACCAGAGCGCGGTGCTCTGGGTGATCGCGGTCATGATGGAGCTCCTTGCTGGTCTGGGTCTGCTGTCGAGCATCACCGGCGCTGTGCAGGGGCGGCTCTGGCGTAGCTCTGAATTAGCTCTGAGCCCGGGGGGGCCAGCTGTTGGCCCCCGGGCCCCCGGCCTGGCAGGATGCGCCAGACAGCCCCGTCCCTGCCGGAGGCCGCATGTCCGTCCCGCCCGCCCGCCGCCGTGGCGTGGGCGGCGTGCTGGTGGACATGAGCCCGCTCCGGCGCCATCGCGGGTTCCGGTGGCTGTGGACGGGGCAGCTGATCGCCGCCACCGGCAGCCAGCTGACCGTGGTCGCGGTCAGCTACCAGACCTACCGGATCACCGGCTCGACCGCGATGGTGGGCCTGGTCAGCCTGGGCCAGCTGCTGCCGCTGCTGGCCGGGTCGGTGCTCGGCGGCCCGCTGGTAGACGCCTGGGACCGGCGCAAGGTGCTGCTGGGCACGCAGATTCTGCTGGCGGCCGGGTCTGCGGGCCTGGCCGTGAACGCGATGCTGGGGCATCCGCTGCTGTGGCCGATGTTCGCCTGCACCGCCGAATCCGCCGCGTTCCAGGGCGTGGACTGGGCCGCGCGGCGGGCGTCGCTGCGCGGGCTGGTGCCGCCCACCGACCTGGCGGCCGCCCTGTCCCTGCAGTCGGTCGCGTTCCAGTCCACTCAGGTGATCGGCCCGGCCGCGGCCGGCCTGCTCATCGCCCACGCCGGGTTCGCGCTGGTGTACTGGCTGAACGTGGCCTCGTTCGGGTTCGCGTTCCTGGCCGTGGCCAGACTGCCGGTGCTGCGGCCGGAGGGCGGGGGGCAGCGGGTGGGCCTTGCCTCGCTGGCCGACGGCATCCGGTACCTGCGCTCCAGCCGGCCACTGGCCGGCTCCTTCCTGATCGACCTGGGCGCCATGGTCTTCGGGATGCCCCGGGCCCTGTTCCCGGCGCTAGCGGAAACGGTCTTCCACGGCGGCGCCACCACCGTGGGTTACCTGAATGCGGCGCCAGGGCTGGGTGCCCTCGTCGGATCCGTGCTCACCGGCCATATCGGCCGGGTCCGGCGGCCGGGGCGGGCGGTCGCGTTCTGTGTGGCTGCCTGGGGCCTGGCCATCACCGGATTCGGCCTGGTGGGCTGGCTGCCTGCGGCCCTGGCGCTGCTGGTGCTGGCCGGTGCCGCCGACGTGATCTCGTCGGTGTTCCGGATGATGATCGTGCAGCATGCCACCCCCGACGCAGTGCAGGGGCGGATCAACAGCCTGGTCTTCGCGGGGCTGCAGGGCGGGCCCCGGCTGGGGGATGCCGAGTCGGGGATGGCCGCCGCGATCGCCGGGCCGCAGGTGGCGGCCTGGTCCGGTGGCCTGCTCAGCGTCGCGGCGGCGGCCGTCACCAGCTGGGCCATCCCGGAGTTCTGGCGTTACCGGAACCCGGCCGTCAGCGTACTGCCGGCGCGGCCAGCCCCGCCCGGCGCCGGGCCGGGCCCAGCCGGGCAGCCAGCTGGCTAGCGGCCGGCCAGCCCCGTCAGGAGCCGCCGGAGGTGGAGTGGGCGGTGCTACCGCCCACCGCGACGCTGCTCCCGCCGCTGCCGCCGTCGTCACTGCCGTAGCTGGCCGGGATGGTCACCGTGGGCTGGGCGCTCGGTGTCACCGTGGTGGCCGCCGTCTTGTGCACGGGGGCAGGGAGGTGGTAGGCCACCACCCCGGCGGTCGCCAGTGCGGCCGCGCCCAGGCCAGCTGTCGCCATCCGCATGCGCGCCCGGGCGCGCTCGCGCCCGGCCAGCGCCGAGGTCAGATCCCGCTGGTCGTTCATCAGTTGTTACCGCCTTCCGCGGGCCATCCCCCGGATGTCTGAACCTGGCCGTCCGCGCTCACCAGCCGGGCGGGCAGGCCCAGCCCGGCCAGCCAGGCGGGCGCCGCCCGGCCCCGGATGATCGCGGCCGTGCTGGCGATGTTGGCGTCGGTGCAGCTGGCCGCCGCCACCGAAACCGTCCGCCAGACCGGTGGGGCGGGCAGGCCGGTGCGCGGGTCGAGGATGTGGTGGAGCACATCGCCGCCCCGCCGCCAGCGGCGCGCCGCGGTGCTGGACGTCGCCAGGCCGCCGGTGCGCACCGCTACCACTGTTGCGGGCCCGATTGGCGGCTGGTCGGGCGGGCCGCTGATGTCCTGCACCCGGATCAGCCAGCCGCTTTCCGGCGGCTGGCCACCGACCGCGATGTCCCCGCCCAGGCTGACCAGCACGCCACAGCCGAGCCCGGCACTGATCCGGGCGGCCGCCCGGTCGGCCGCCCAGGCCTTCGCTGTGGCACCCAGATCGAGCCGGACGCCGGCCGGCAACCGGAGCCGCCGCGAGCGCTCGTCGAACTCGACCTGCCGCCAGCCGGGGACGGCCCGGACGGTCAGCCGGAGGGCTGGCCCATCCGGGGCGACCAGTGCGAAGTCGCGGTCGTATCCGACTGCGTTCATGGCGGCGCCGACGGTCGGATCGACATCGCCGCCGGTCAGCTCCGCCGCCCGGAGCGCGACCCCGATCGCTTCCGCCAGCAGTGGGCTCACGGTTACCGGGCCGTCCGCCCGGTCCAGGCTGACCAGCTCGGAGTCCGGCCGGAACCGGCTGCAGGCCAGGTCAACTGCGGCGAGGTCGGCCACCAGCATGGCGCGGGCAGCAGCCAGCTGGTGGGCGTCGGTAACGACCAGCTGGACACCGGTGCCCAGCGCCCGCCAGGATGCCGACGCTTCCTGGATGACCGGGCTGGCCGGCCCGCGGCCCATCAGGAGCCGCCCGAGGTGGCGTGGCTGGTCCCGGCCGCCGCCGGCCCTGGCGTGCTGGCAGCACCAGCGGACGTGGTGGTCGTGGTGACGGCTGATCCGCCCGATGTCACGTGGACCACGGCGGGGGTGCCGGTGGAGGTGGCCGCGCTGGCCACCTGGGTGCTGGTGCTGGACTGGGCGGCGGTCCCCGGCAGGGTGGCGGCTGCCGCCCCGGCGGCCACCAGGCCCGCGGCGCCGACCGCGAGGGTCGCCACGCGCAGCCGTGCCCGGCCCCGGTGGCGCCGGACCACCGCCGAGAGGGCATCCCTGGTGCTCGCGCCCATCTTTGCTGCCTTCCTCGCGCTTCCCCGCGGATCCGTTACCTGGGAGTCTGGTCGGCGAGGGTATGTGCCGACTCCGTAAGTTCTCTGAGGATTCTCTGAGGATCACTGCGGCAGCAACGTCCGGGGCCTGGGCGGGGCCCAGGGCCCCGGCTCCGCCCGGGCCTGCTGGCGGTCGGCCCAGCCGCCGGTCAGTCGCCGCCGGGCGGATCCGGGGCGGGGCCGCCCGCTGAGCCGGCCCCGGACAGCAGCCGTGCCAGTTTCGAGGCGGCCGCCGACGGTACCGCGCCCGCCCGCCGCAGCCGGTCACCGACCTCATCCAGCAGGCTGGCAGGACCGGTCTTCAGCTCCACCTCGATCTCCCGCCAGGCGGACTCCTCCCGCCATCCCTGCCCGCCCGGTCCCGGCAGCCAGCCAGTCACCAGGTCGTCGGCCAGTTCGGCGAGCACCTGGCCGCCCGGGCCGGTCAGCAGGAGTATCCGGCGGGTGGTGTCCAGCCGGGCGGCCGGCCGCAGGGGCTGGCCGCTGGTCCAGTCCGCCACCCAAGCGGCCAGCGACGCGGGTACCGGCTCGGTGCCGTCGCCGAGCGGTGCGTGCACCTCGCGCCGGCGGTCGGTCCCGGCCGGCAGTTTGAGGTGCCAGCCCGCGTCCGGGCCGCCGGTGCGCCGGCGCAGCGTGATCCCGGCTGCCGCCAGGGCGAGCCGGGCGGTGTCGTAGTAGACGGCCCGCAGCTCGTCGGTCCGCGCCCCGCCGGTGGCGGCCGCTGCCGCCAGCCCGGTCAGGTCAGGCAGGGCAAAACCGGTGCCAGCCTCGTATTTGCGCTCGGTCTCGATGAACCCGCCCGGTCCGGCTGCCATGCTCGAAGGCTAAGGCCACGGCGGCTGGTCCAGCGAACCGCGCCCGGTCTGGCCCGCCGGCGCCAGCCCTACTGGACGGTCACCGCCACCGTCGGGTAGCCGGTCGCCCCGTTGGGCTCGGGCGGCGCCTGCCGCGCGGTCTGGGTGTAACCGGTCGCGTCGGTGGCCCGCGCCAGCAGGGTGTGATTGCCCGGGGTGGCGTCCCACTCCCACACCCATTGCCGCCAGGTGTCGATTCCTGGCACGGCGGCCAGCCGGGCCTGCTGCCAGGGGCCGCTGTCCACCCGCACCTCCACCGCGTCGATGCCTTTGTGCTGCGCCCAGGCGACGCCTGCCACCGCCACCCGGCCTGCCCGCAGCGGGGCAGCGCCGTTTGGCACATCGATCCTGGACTCGGTCTTGATCGGGGCCTGCTGCGACCATCCGCGCGGCACCCAGTAGCCCTGCGCGTCGGCGAACGTGGTCACATTGATGTCGGTGATCCACTTGCAGGCCGACACATACCCGTACAGGCCGGGCACCACCAGCCGGACCGGGAAGCCATGCGCGACGGGCAGCGGGGTGCCGTTCATCGCCACCGCCAGCAGCGCGTCCCGTCCGTCCATGACCGCCGCCACCGGAGTGCCGGAGGTGAACCCATCGGTGGAGGTGCACAGCAGCTGGCTGGCGCCGGCCCGGAGGCCGGCCGCACGCAGCAGCCGGGCCAGGCTGGCGCCCAGCCACAGCGCGTTGCCGATGTAGGGGCCGGCGACCGGGTTGGAGACGCAGGTGAGGGTGGTGTAGTTCTCCACCAGCGGGAGCCGGAGCAGCTGGTCCAGGGTGAGGGTGAGCTCCCGTTCCACCATGCCGTGGATGCGCAGCTGCCAGCCCGACGGCGCCACCTGCGGCAGGATGATCGCGGTGTCCACCCGGTAGAAGGCGCTGTTCGGGGTGATGAACGGGCTCAGCCCGGGGATGTGCAGGTCCGCGCCGGGCGGCAGGCCGGGCACGGTGTGCTGGGGCCGCGGGATATGCAGCGAGGCACGGGCCTGGGCCACGCTGGAGCGTTCGCTGAGCGCCCGCCCGGCCAGTGCGCCGACGCCCGCCACCGCCACCGCGACTGACCCGTTGACCAGGAACCGGCGCCGGTCAGGCTGCGCGACCCGGTCGGCCGGGCGGGCGCCGGCCGGGCTGCCCGCTCCCTGGCCGGCGCCGGCCGGGACCCACGAGGCGCCAGGCTCATGGCCCGTCGGCAGCTCGTCCTGCCCGGGCTGGCCCGGCTCCGGCCTGGCGGACCCCGGTGACGAGGCGGGCCGGGCCGCCCGCGCGGTTGTGCCTGCCGCCGCGCGGACCAGCCGGACCATGACGAGCACCGCAGCCGCCGCGCCGGCCAGCACCGGGATCGCATCGGCTGGCCCGGAGGCCGGGCGGCTGAGCGCGGCCAGCAGGCCGATCAGGGTGAACACCGCCAGCCCGGCCAGGCCGTAACTCAGCCGCCGGACCGCGGCCACGCCGATCAGGGCCGCGAACACAGCGAGCAGCACCAGGATCCCAATGACCAGGACGGTCTTGTCGTTCGCGCCGAACGCGGAGATGGCGAAGTTCTTCAGCGGCGCCGGGGTGGCGTCGATCGCCGCACCCCCGACCGCGACCACCGGGGAGCCCTGCGGCCCGGTGATCCCGGCCACCAGCTGGGCGACTCCCATCGCGACGGCCGCGGTGATCAATCCGGTTGCCACGCCGTAGCCGGTGGGCACCCGCGGCCGGGCATAACCCGTAGGGTCGGTGTCACTGGAAGACGTCACACCGACTATTCGTAGCCCAGCCGGCTGCGGATTGCCCATACCGCCGGCCAATCCCGCCCAGCCGCGGCCACGAATAACAGCTGTGGGAGGCAGCACGTGGGCATGACCGAGGGCCAGCCGGGCGAGCCGGGGCAAGCGGGGCAGCGGCCGCCTGCCCGGCCTGGCAGTGACCTGGCGGGGCTGCTCGCGCTCGTTGCCCGGGGGGACCAGAATGCTTTCGCCGCCGTCTACGACCGGTCCGCGGCACAGGTATTTGGCCTGGTCCGGCGGGTGATCCGGGATCCCGCCCAGTCGGAGGAGGTGACCCAGGAGGTGATGCTGGAGGTCTGGCGCAGCGCCTCCCGGTTCGATCCGCACCGGGGCAGTGCGATGGCGTGGCTGCTGACCCTCGCCCACCGCCGCGCGGTCGACCGCATCCGGTCCGGGCAGGCCGCGGCCGAACGGGAGGTCCGGGCGGCCGCCGCTACCGGGCCCGGCTACGACATGGTCGCCGAGGAAGTCGAGACCCGGCTGGACGCGCAGCGGGTGCGCCGGTGCCTGGAGTCCCTCACCGACCTTCAGCGGGAATCGCTCACCCTCGCCTTCTACGGCGGGTACACCTACCGGGAAGTGGCCGGCCTGCTCGGGGTGGCGACCGGGACGGTGAAGACCCGGATGCGGGACGGCCTGATCCGGCTGCGTGACTGCCTGGGGGCCGGCCAGTGAGGCTCCGGCGGGAGACCCCGCACACCCTGGCCGGTGCGTACGCGCTGGACGCGCTGAGCGAACCAGACCGGCGCCGGTTCAAGGTCCACCTGGCCGAGTGTGACGTCTGCCGGCTGGAGGCGGCCAGCCTGCGCGAGGCTGCCGCCCGGCTGGCCGCTCCGGTCGCCGAGGCGCCACCGGCGGACCTGCGGGAGCGGCTGCTGGCGACCGCCGCCACCACCCGCCAGCAGCCACCGGCTATTGCCGATGCCGCGGCGGGCCTCGGCCGCCGGGCCTCGCGGCTGGTTGCGCCACGGATGGCGGTGGCGATCGCGGGCGGCTGCATGCTGGTGGCCCTGGTGCTGGGCGGGATGTTCCTCAGCAGCCAGCACCGGCTCAGCCAGGCGCTGACCCGCAGCCGGGAGGTTGCGGCCGTGCTGAACGCCCCGGATGCGAAGATCCTTACGGCCCAGGCGTTCACCACCGGCAGCGCCACCGTGGTCATGTCGCACCGGGACCGGGCGCTCGTGCTCACCACGGCGATGCTGCCGGCGCTGCCCGCCGGGCACCACTACCAGGTGTGGCTGATGGGCCGGGACCGGCCGCAGTCAGCCGGGATGCTGCCCGACCCGCACCGCGGGCTGACCGCGCCAGTGGTGGTGACCGGGGTGCGGCCGGGAGACATGGTGGGGGTCACCGTCGAGCCGGGCAACGGCACCGCCGCGCCTACGGCCACACCGGTGCTGATGCTGGTGCTGCCCGCCTGACCAGAGAACGGTACCTGCCCCTGCTCCCGGTACGGCAAAACCCTTTAGGGTGAACTCTTGTGAAAGCATCCCCGGAAGCGCAGCTCCGGCTGCTCGAACTGGCTGACCTGGACGCCGAGCTGGGACGGCTGGAGCACCGGCGGCGCGGGCTGCCGGAGATCGCGGAATACCAGCGGATCGAGACCCGGGACGGCGAGCTGCGGGACGAGCTGACCGCGCTGGAGGCGGAGGAGAGCGACCTCAAGCGGGAGCAGGCCAAGGCGGAGGCCGACGTCGAGCAGGTACGGTCCCGGGTGGAGCGGGACCGGGGCCGGCTTGACGCTGGCCAGGTCTCCTCGCCGCGTGAGCTGGAAAACCTGCAGTCAGAGATCGTCTCGCTCGGGCGCCGCCAGTCCGACCTGGAAGAGATCGTGCTCGATGTGATGGAACGGCGGGAAGAGGCGGACCGCCGCCGCGGCACGCTCACCGCGGAGCGCGGGGAACTCGGCGAGCAGCGGGCGGACGTGGGCGCGCGCCGGGACACGGCGCTGGCCGATATCGGCGAGCAGGTCGACAAGGCCGCGGGCCTGCGCGCGGGCGTGGCCGCCGAGGTGCCGGCCGATCTGCTCGAGCTGTACGACAAGCTGCGGGCCCAGCACGGGGTGGGCGCGGCCATGCTGCGCGGTGGCCGGTGTGAGGGCTGCCACTTGTCGCTGAACGCGGTCGACCTGGCCGCGTACCGGGCCGCCAGCCCGGACGAGGTGCTGCGTTGTGAGGAGTGCGGCCGCATCCTGGTCCGCACCGCCGAGTCGGGGCTGTGACCCGGTGACCCGCCGCCTCGTGCTGGAAGCTGACGGCGGCTCCCGGGGCAATCCCGGGCCGGCCGGCTATGGCGCGGTCGTCCGCGACGCGGCGACCGGGGAGGTGCTGGCCGAGGTGAGTCATTTCCTGGGCCGCGCCACCAACAATGTGGCCGAGTACTCCGGCCTGATCGCGGGCCTGCGCGCGGCGGCCGCGCTCGCCCGGGGCGCTGACGTAGACGTGCGGATGGACTCCAAGCTGGTGGTCGAGCAGATGTCGGGCCGCTGGCAGATCAAGCACCCGGACATGCGCCCGCTTGCCGCCCAGGCCCGGCAGGCTGCCCAGGCACTGGGCCGGGTCAGCTACACCTGGGTGCCGCGGTCCCGCAACGCCCACGCCGACCGGCTGGCCAACGAGGCCATGGACGCCGGCAGCCCCCGGGAGGCGAGGGGCCGGGCCAGGCAAGGCGGGCCAGTGGGCGGTGCTGGTTAGGCGCTGATGACGGATGCCGCGACGCAGCGGTGGATGTCGGCGGGGGAATGGACCGGTGACCGCCTATGCTGATGATCGCGGCGGGCGAGTCGGCCGGGCGGCCGCGCCGGGGAAACCCGGTGAGGAAGGTCCGGGCTCCGCAGGGCAGGGTGGTCGGTAACACCGACCCGGGGCGACCCGCGGGACAGTGCAACAGAAAGCAGACCGCCTCCCGCCCGGCTTCCGGGCCGGGCCGGAGGTAAGGGTGAAACGGTGGTGTAAGAGACCACCAGCGCCTGGGGTGACCCAGGCGGCTAGGTAAACCCCACCCGGAGCAAGGTCAAAAGGGCCACGCGGTTCCGGCCGCGGGCCTGCGCGAGCGTTCGAGGGCGGCCCGCCCGATGCTCGCGGGTAGACCGCACGAGGCTGCCGGCAACGGCAGTCCCAGATGGATGGCCGCCGGCCCGCGCAAGCGGGTGCACAGAACCCGGCCTACAGGCTGACTCGCCCGCCGCCTAGGCTTTGACCTGTGCGTTTACGCTCATTGGGGCGCACGGTCGACTTCAGCAACCCTGGCGACTGGTCCCATCCACCGGATTTCCCCTGGACAGGCACGCCGCCCCCGGGCGTGAAGCTACCCATGAATGAAGATCCGCCGTAGCTCAGGCCTGTGAGGCCTTGGCCCGCCCATCCCCAAGCGCTGTTCACTGGACTCCCGTTCCGGACAATAGTCCGGGGCGAGTCTCTGGCGCCTTCAAGGTCCTGCTACTTACTCCCGCAAGACCAGCGCTTACGATGGCTCGGAGGTTACGAAGTGACATCGCAGGGCGTGATCGAGTTCGGCGGCTGGCCCCGGCCGCCGCGGTGGGTGTGGGCGGTCGCCGGTCTTGCCGTCGTGGCGTTGCTGGTCGGCGTGGTTGTCGCCCGCACCGGGCCGCACCACCGCGCCGCTTCCCCAAGGGCGGCCGCAATAGTGGCATTCTCTCCCCTGGCCCAGGGAGCGTGCGGACCGACTGTCTACCCGCCGCCGATGGGCTTGGCCCAAACCCCCGCCGCTGTTCCCGTGAGGGTGAATCCCGGACAGCTCTGGCATGCCGATGGCATCGTCCAGGTCTGGCACGTCGGCGCCGTGTCCGGGGTCGCGTTCAGTCCCGACGGGAAGCTGCTGGCCAGCGCGGGCGGCGACGGCACTGTACGGGTGTGGAACCCGGCTACCGGCCGCCCCGTCCTCGCGCCGCTGGCCGGTGAGGTTATCTCTTCACCTGTCTGCCTGCCAGGGCCCGTCTCGGCACGCGTTCCGTAAGCCGCCAGGCTCGCTGTCCGCTGAACGCCGTTAGCGGACAGTGCAGAGCGTGGCCTGCCACTCGCCAGCCGCCTCGAGCTGCAGCGGTACCTAAATAAGCCCTGGGTGCCACAGCGGGCAGCCTCCGCTTAACACCCGCTGGTCAGCGCCGCGCCGGGATGGCTTGGTGCCGGGCAAATATGCGGGAGCTAGTTGCTACTCCTGCTGGGAGGCTGAAAAGGCGCCGAACGCCGATTCCAGGCGGGTAGTCACGCGGCTGATGAATCGGCTGTTGGCGCCCAGATGCGCTGGTTCTGGGAGTCCGGAAATGCGGTAGGCGGTCGGCTGTGCCGCGTGCCACGCCCGGCGTGACCGGCTGTGGCTGCCGCGGGTGCGGGTCATGTACCGGGGCGTGGCCGGAGGGTATAAATGCCTGGTGGACAGGCGTGCGCGGTGCGGCGCATCCCTGGGGGAGAGCCACCGGTTCTTCCGGAACTGGCGTGCGCCCGTGGGGGGTTGCCCATCGTGTGGTGAGCCGGTCATCGCTGCCAGCCGGTTTTGTCATGCGTGCGGCCACCCGCTGGCTGCCTGTGGGGGCCTGGCATGAGTGGGCTTCCGAGCGGGGCGGTCACGTTCATGTTTACCGATATCGAGGGGTCGACCCGGCTGGTTAAGGCGCTGCGGGAGCGCTACCCGCAGGTGCTGGCCGACCACCGGCGGCTGGTGCGCGACGCGGTCGCCGCCCAGGACGGCCATGAGGTGGACACCCAGGGGGACGCGTTCTTCGTGGCGTTCGCGAGCGCGAAGCAGGCGGTGCTGTGTGCGCTGGCGATCCAGCGGGCGCTGACGGGTCACGCCTGGCCGGCCGATGGGCGGGTGCGGGTGCGGATCGGCATTCACACCGGGCAGGCGGTCCCGGCCGGGGGGATGTACACCGGTCTGGCGGTGCACCGGGCGGCCCGGATCGGTGCCGCGGCCCGCGGCGGCCAGGTGCTCATCTCGCAGGCCACCCAGTCGATCATCGAGGATGAGGAGGAGCAGGACCCCGGGTTCACGCTGGTGGACCTGGGCGAGCGGCAGCTAAAGGACCTGGACCGGCCGGTGCGGCTGTTCGGGCTGTCCGCACCAGGGCTGGATGACCCGGCGGGGCTGCGGGCCGATGGTCACCGCGCTGGCGGCGAAGCGGCGGTGAATTCTCCCTACCGTGGGCTGAGCGCATTCGAGGAGCAGGATGCGGCGTGGTTTTTCGGCCGGGAAGCGGCCACGACCGAGGTGGTGGAACGGCTGTCGCGGCAGCTGGAGGGCGCGGGCCTGCTGGTGGTATCGGGCGTCTCGGGAGCGGGGAAGTCTTCGCTGCTGAAAGCGGGGGTGCTGCCGCGGATCCGGGGGGCTGGGCTGCCCTCAGCGCCGGGAGCGGTGTCCTGGCCGTGCCTGGTGTTCACCCCGACCCGGGCGCCGCTGGACGAGCTGGCGCTGCGGGTGGCGGTGCTGGCCGGGGCGGACGCAGCGGCGGTGCGGCGGGGGATCGCCACCGATCCGGACGGGTTCGCGCTCACCGCGCGGCAGGCCGCCCTATCGCTGCCACCAGGGCAAGCCGGAGACTCCACCCGCCGGGCCGGTGAGCGTGATCAGCGGGGACAGCAGCACCGGCTGTTGCTGGTGGTGGACCAGTTCGAGGAGTTGTTCACCCAGTGCGCCGATGAACGGCAGCGGGGGGCGTTCATCACCGCCTTGTGCGCGGCCGCCAGCTCCGGGCATGGGCCGGATAAGGTACCGGCGGCGCTGGTGGTGCTGGGCGTGCGCGCCGATTTCGAGGGCCGCTGCGCCGACTACCCGCAGCTGGCCGACGCTGTCCAGCACCGTTACCTGGTGACGTCGATGACCGGGCGGCAACTGCGGATGGCCATCACCGAGCCAGCCAGGAAAGCGGGTTCCCAGGTCGACGATGATCTGGCCGAGGTGCTGCTGGCCGAGGTGCGCGGCGGCCAGCCCGGGACGTCCGGCGCGGGGATGCTGCCGCTGCTGTCGCACGCCCTGGACCAGTCCTGGCGGTCCCGGGCCGGGCAGGCGCTCACCCTGGCCGACTATGAACGCACCGGCGGCATCGACGGCGCCGTCGCCGCCAGCGCCCAGCGCGCCTACGACGCCCTGACGCCCGCCCAGCAGGACGCGGCCCGGCAGGTGTTCCTGCGGCTGACCGCCACCAGCCCCGACGGCATCGACACCGCCGGCCGCGCCCGCAGGGCGGAACTGACCGACGGCAAGAGCCCCGCCGAGGCCCAGGACGTGGAGGCGGTGCTGGAGGCCTTCGCTGCCGAACGGCTGCTCACCCTGGCGGCCGGCACCGTCGAGATCAGCCACGAGGCGCTGCTGACCGCCTGGCCGCTGCTGCGCGACACCTGGCTCGCCGACACCCACGCCGACCGGATCGTCCGCACCCGGCTGCACACCACAGCCGCCGAGTGGGCCCGCCACTCCCGTGACCGGTCCTACCTTTACGGCGGCACCCTGCTGGCTACTGCGGCCGGCACCGCGGCCCGGATCGGCGCCGACCCGGCCCGCCACCCGCCGCTCAGCCAGACCGAACGCGACTTCCTGCACGCCAGCAGCCAGGCTCACCGGCGGACCGCCCGCCGACGGCAGGCAGTGATCGCTGGCCTGCTCGCCCTGACCCTGACCGCTCTCGCCGCCGCCGGGATCGCCGTCCACAACGCCACCAGCGCCAGCCACCAGCACGCCATCGCCTTGTCCCGCCAGCTGGCCGCCGAAAGCCTCATCATCGATAGCACCAATCCGGTGACCGCGCGCCGGCTCGCCGTCGCTGCCTGGGCTGTCTTCCCCACCGGCCAGGCCGCGTCCGCCATCACCACCCTGCTGGCCGAGCAGGAGCAGCAAGGCATGCTGCCCGCGGACTCGTCCAGCGTGTTCGCGGTGGCATTCAGCCACGACGGCCACCTGCTGGCCACCGGCGGCTCCGACGGCACGGCGCGGCTGTGGAGCCTGGCGACCGGCCGCGCCGTCAAGACATTGCACGCCAGCGCCCGGCACGGCGTGTACGGGGTGGCGTTCAGCCCCACCACCAGCCTGCTGGCCACCGCCGACGGCGACGGCACCGTGCGGCTGTGGAACCCCGTCACCGGCCGCCTCGTCAAGACCCTGCACGCCAGCGCCCAGACCAAGGCCCGGTGGGGCGTACGCGCGGTGGCGTTCAGCCACGACGGCAAGCTGCTGGCCAGCGCCGGCGCCGACGGCACGGTGCGGCTGTGGGACCCGGCCACCGGCCGCCTCCTCAAGATCCTTCACGCCAGCGCCCGGTACGGCGTGTTCGCGGTCTCGTTCAGCCACGACGGCAAGCTGCTGGCCAGTGTCGGCGGCGACAACACCGTGCGGCTGTGGAACCCAGCCACCGGCCGCCTCGTCAAGACCCTCCCGACCAGCACCGGCCCTCTTGGCGGCTTGGGCGGGGTGGCGTTCAGCCCCGACGGCACGCTGGCTATCGGCAACGGCGACGGCACGGTGCGGCTGTGGAACCCGGCCACCGGCCGCCCCGCCGGCAAGACCATCCAGACCGGCTCCGGGTTCGGCGTGTGGGGCGTGGCGTTCAGCCCCGACGGCACGCTGCTGGCCACCGGCGGCGGTGACGGCACGGTGCGGCTGTGGAACCCGGCCACCGGCCAGCCCGCCAGCGCGCTGCTCAAGGCCACCAGCCCTCTGAATGGCGTTCACGCGGTGGCGTTCAGCCCCGGCGGCACGCTGCTGGCCATCGCCGGTGGTGACGGCACGGTGCGGCTGTGGAACCCGGCCACCGGCCGCCCCCCCCTCGGGCCGCTCCAGATCGGCTCCGGCGGCGTGTCCGCGGTAGCGTTCAGCCACGGCGGCAAGCTGCTGGCTAGCGCAGGCGCCGACGGCACAGTGCTGCTGTGGAACCCGGCTACCGGCCAGCCCGCCGGCAAGACCCTCCAGACCGGCTCCGGCCCGCATGGCGGCGTCGTCGACATGGCGTTCAGCCACGGCGGCACGCTGCTGGCCGTCAGCTACGGCGACGGCACAGTGCGGCTGTGGAACCCCGTCACCGGTCACCCCGGCGCGACCCTCCACGCCACCAGCGCCCAGCACGGCCCGCCCGCGGTGCCGCTCAGCCAAGGCGGCCAGCTGCTGGCCACCGCGGTGGCGTTCAGCCACGACGACACGCTGCTGGCCACCGGCGCCAGCGACGGCACGGTACGGCTGTGGAACCCCGCCACCGGCCGCCAAGTCGGCCAGACCCTCCATGCCAGCACCCAGCACACCATCGTTCGCTCGGTCGCGTTCAGCCCCCACGGCAAGCTGCTCGCCGCCGGCGTCGGCGACGGCACGGTGCGGCTGTGGAATCCGGCCACCGGCCGCCTCGTCGGCGTGCTCCAGACCGGCACCGGCCCTAGTACTGGCGTGCAAGCGGTGGCGTTCAGCCCCGACGGCACGCTGCTGGCCGCCGCCTGCGGCGACGGCACCGTGCACCTGTGGAGCCTGGCCACCCGCCGTCCTGTCGCGACCCTCCACGCCACCACCAGCACCGTGTACGGCACGCCCGCGGTGGCGTTCAGCCCCGGCGGCAAGCTGCTGGTCGCCGGCAGCGCCGACGGCACCGTGCGGGCCTGGAACCCGGCCACCCGCCGCCCCGTCGGCACCCCCTTCGAGGTCGGCGCCGGCGTTGCTAGCGGCGTGTTCGTGGTGGCGTTCAGCCCCGACGGCAAGCTGCTGGCCACCGGCGGCGCCGACAGCACCGTGCGGCTGTGGCAAACATCGCTCTTCGCACACACCTATGCGCAGCTTTGCGCCGACGCAGGGCCACCGACACCGCAAGAATGGAACCACAACGCCCCCGGCGAACCGCAGCCGAAGGTCTGCGCCTGAACCCCGAAATGCTGCAACACACAAAGGCTTCCAGCCGTCCAGGCTGGGGCGCGTGAGAGGCCGCCGCGCGGAGTAGGGATTGCTGCAAGTTGCTGGCCAACCGTGAGTTCAAGCTCGCGGCCCCGGCCCGCACGTCAGCAGCGCACGACGGCGCTGGCGTAAGTCATCGCACCACCGCCGAACCGTGGGCAGCTATGGCTGCCAGCCGCGCAGATCCCGCAGATCTGAGTTCTTACTGTCGGTACCGTCGTGGGCCAGTGAGAAGTGCTGAGACGCAAACGCGCAGGTCAAGCATGACGTTGGAGGAGTAGCAGGAGGTCAGGAAACATAGGTGACAGAACCGGCCTACAGGCTGACTCGCCCGCCACGCGCCTAGGCACTTCCCGGCATCTGACCGGTTTCAGACACAGAATAGTCGTATGGCACGTTCTGTCCGGGTCCGTAAGGCGCGCCGTTCCGGGCGGCTGCACTGTGGCTGCTGGGCGACCGTGGGCCAGCGGATCGCCAGCCGTGAGCACGGCCCGTGGATCTGCCTGCGGCACGCCCTGGCTGCCCCGGCGTGGCGCGCCACCGCGCAACCTACTGCCGCGTCGCAACGTTTGCCCCGATGACGATACGGCCCGGTGCCGGTCCCAAAGGACAGGGGCCGGGAGGCGGGGCAGGCTGGTGTGCGCTGCCCGTCTCCTGGCATCGCGGGCCGCGGGTTAGCAGCCGAGCGCGGTGGCCAGGTTGTTGGCGTCGGCTGTCAACAGAGCCGCATCGGCATGGCTCAGCTTCTTCCCGGTCTGCGCTCTGACCCGGCCGGGGAGTTGGTGAGAAGGGCCCGCGTCTGGCGGCATGGGAACTGCCCAAATCAATCACCAGAGCCCTGGAACCGCAGCCCGGTGCGGGAGCAGCTGGCTTGGCGCAGCCCAGCCGACGGCACACGCAGGCTCTGTCTTGAGTCAGGAAGTTGGCAGCACGGGACGTGCTGGCCAGTCCCGCATGCGGATCGCTACCCGGGCGTCCCGTCGCGTTGGCTCCTTCGGGCGAGGCGCTGGAGTTGCCGTTCGTGCACGCCAGGAAGCCAATCCCAGCCGAACGTGGCCGATGGGCCGACCCGCGGGTCGCTGGGGACACCTGTGTCACGCAAGGCGTGCACGTACGCCCGATCCTGGTCGATCCGTGCGTGCACCTGATCGGCCCCGCCGATGGACCCGTGGCCGGGGACGAGGACATCGACGTCGCCCGCCACGCCCTCGAGCAGCCGCAGCGCAGCAAGATAGTCCTCGATCGGGTCAGCGGTGTCGTTCAGGTCGAGCATCGGAATCAAGACGTCAGAAAGCATGTCGCCGGCGATGAGAACCCCGCGTTCCTCAATCAGCAGCGCAGCATGGCCCGGGGCATGGCCTTGATGCTCGACAATCCGGATTTGAGGGCCATCCCAGGGAACCCGCGCCATCTCGGCGGGCAGGCCGGTAATGAGGCCGAGCAGGTCCAGCGGTACCTGCCCGGCGATGTCCGGCGGTATCCATTCGGCGATGCGCGCCCTCCAACGCACGTCCGACAGCTGAACTCTGACGGTGGCCGCACAGCGCGCCGTGCCGTAACGGGGCGCCGCACCGAGCCTGGCGTGCCAGAGCAGGTGATCCCAATGAGGATGCGTCGAGAAGCCTGCCACAACGGCCTGGCCCGAACTGGACAGGTCGTTCGCGAGGCAGTCCATTTCGTTCCCCTGGATCCCCGGGTCGATGAGCAACACACCAGCCCGGCCGTGCACGACAACGGCGTTGCTCTGACAGAACTCGCTCTCGTGGATCAGCACACCCTCCGCGACCTGCCTCAGCACGGTGCAACGCTACCGTGCCGCCACGAGCCAGGGACGTCGCCGCAGCGGCGGGCACAACCCGGCTATGGCGTGGAGCGGGCAGAGGATCTGGTCAGACAGGCTCCCAGCGCAAGCCCATTGTTGTCTTCGCAGATGATGGGCTCGCCGTCGCCGGCCACGCCGCTGATGCCAGCGTCCGCCTCCGGGCAGAACTCGCCCGGCTCATAGCAGTTGCCGCTGGGGGTGTGCGGGTGGCAACCAGCCGGTGCCGGGGCCGCGGACGGCGGCGGCGCTGCGGCCGACAGCACGGTCAGGCGGCTCACCGGGTGTATCTCCATCCAGCCATGAACTGCGTCCAGGACATACGTGCCGCTGATCCTGATGCGCTCGCCCACAGCGGGGACAGCAATGTGATTAACGTGACGTGCGCAGGCGGATTCAGCATCGGCCTGGGTAGTCGTGCCTACGCAGATGATCTCTGCCACCAAATCACCATGCGTGTCTGAGAGATTTCCATCGTTCAGCAGCCCCGACCGGCTCGCCGGCAACTTGAGCAGCAGGTGCACGTCACCATCAGGCTCGGAGCGGACACTCTCAACTGTCCCCGTCAC
>Ga0318496_10000113_pt1 | contig 22991 bp, 20 predicted proteins | sample GRESIP109b1f22_FD_203296 | JGI IMG/M metagenome (GOLD analysis project Ga0318496, IMG submission 203296) | Tropical soil microbial communities from Luquillo Experimental Forest, Puerto Rico - GRE.SIPMG.109b1f22 | ecosystem: Environmental > Terrestrial > Soil > Tropical forest > Bulk soil... | reverse complement strand
CCGACCGGGTGGTGGGGAGCGCCGACACCGTGGTGGAGGCCGGGGGGCGCCGATGGGCGGTCTGCCTGGCCAAGTCCAGGCACCGCAGCGTGGTGGCCGCCTGGGACCTGGGCCAGGTCCGCTCCGAGATGGAGGGGATGGAGAACGCCTTCCTGCTCGCCCTTCCGGCCGCGCTCCTCCTGGTCGCGCTGGGCGCCTGGTTCCTCTCGGCCCGCGCGGTCCGTCCCATCTCCCTGCTGTCCGAATCGCTGCGCGAAGTGGGCGCGCAGGGTCTCGATCGCCGGATCGCCCGCTTTCCGGGAGACGGCGAGTTCGACGAACTGGTCGACGGCATCAACGCGATGCTCGGGCGATTGGAGCGCGGATTCCTCCAGGCGCGCCGGTTCTCGGCCGACGCCGCCCACGAACTGCGGACTCCGCTCACCATCATCCAGGGCCAGGTCGAGCGCGTCCTCGACGCCGCCGAGGCGGGTTCGACGCTGCAGGTGGGGCTCTCCAGCGTGCTCGACGAGGTCCGTCGCCTCTCGAGCATCTTCGGGAAGCTCCTCCTCCTGTCCCGCGCCGACGGGGGAACCTTGAGGCCCGCCTTGGAACCGTACGACGTCTCCGAAGCCCTGGAGGCCCTGGTCGACGACCTCCGGCTCCTGGCGCCTCGGCTGGAGATCCACGCCAAGTGCCCGGCGGGCCTGGTCGTGTCGGCCGATCCCACCCTGATGTCCCAGGTGCTGCTCAACCTGGGATCGAACGCGATCAAGTACAACGTCGACCGGGGGTGGATCCTGGTCTCGGCTCAGGCTCTTCCCGACGGCGTGGAGATCTGCATGGCCAACTCGTCCCGCGGGATCGATCCGGCCGACCGGGAGCGGATCTTCGACCGCTTCTACCGCTCCGACCCGGCGCGCAACCGGTCGGTGGAGGGCGTGGGACTCGGGCTCGCCCTGGCGCGCGAGATCAGTCGCGCCCACGGCGGGGAGCTCCGGGCCGATTCGAAGGCCGACGGCACGGTGATCTTCACGCTGAAGCTGCCGGGAGAGCCCGCCTAGGAATCGCGCGCCTGGGGCCGCGGGGCGGATTCCGTCCGATCAGGCCTCGGGAGGATCGGGCAGAGGTTCGCCCGCCGGATCCCGGGCGGGAAGGGCGGCGGTCCGCACGCCCTTTCCCCGCCAGCGTCCGGAGCCCCAGCGCCACAGGTTGAACCCCCCGCGGATCCACTCGTCGGCGGCCATTCCCGCCCAGATGCCGGCCACGCCCCATCCCGCGCCGCGACACAACCCCAGCGAGAGACCCAGGCCCAGGCTCCACATCAGGCCGGTCCCCACCCACGCGGGGAACTTCGAATCGCCCGCCGCGCGCAGGCTGAAGGTCACGGCGATGTTCACGGCCTTCGCGGGCTGCAGGACGGCGTCGATCAGGAGCAGTCGCGCTCCCAGCGCCACCACGGCCAGGTCGGCGGTGTAGGCGGGAAGTGTCCATCGCGCCGTGGCCGCGACCGCGAGGGCGGCCGCGAACGAACCGCCCACGGCCCAGGCGAGGGCCCCGCGCAGGCGCCGGTCGGCCTCGTCCTCCCGGCCGGCTCCCACCAGGTGCGCGGTCAGGATCTGCGCGGCGAAGCCGGGCCCGTAGGAGAAGATCACCGGGATGTTGGCGAAGGTCATGGCGTAGACCCGCGCCTTGAGGGCGGTCTCGCCCTGCCGGGCCACCTGGGAGGCCAGGGCCACCTGGAACAGCTGGTAGGAGATGGGCTCCACGGTGGAGGGCAACCCGATGCGCAGGAGCGGTCCCAGCGCCTGCTTCCATCCGACGGCGACGTCGTGCCAGCGGGGATGGTACCCCAGCCGCCGCGACACGAGCGCGAGCAGGCCCAGCGCGGTCGCCGCCCACGAGAGGACGGTGGCCAACGCCACCCCGGAGGTTCCGTGCCCGCGCAGCGCCTCGGGGCCGAACAGGAACAGCGCGTTGAGCAGGGCGTTGAGCGAGAGCGCGAAGACCGACCCCCAGAGGTTCCAGCGCGTGAGTCCGCGCGCCGCGAGGATGTTGATCATCGAGGTCCACAGCGCGCGCGCGCCCATCCCGCATCCCAGCACGGCCATGAACGTGGCGGCGTGGTCGGCGATCTCCCCGGTGAGCCCCATCGCCCGGGCGGCGAGACCGGAGAAGAGGACCATCGCCGCGCCGATCGCCACGCCCAGGCCCAGGAGGATGGCCTGCAGGAGGGCGAAGGTCGCGCGGGCCAGCCGGCTCCGGCGCGCTCCCAGGAATTGTCCGGCCACCGAAGATCCGGCCTGGCCCAGCGTGTTCACCAGGATGTTGAGGGCCGCGAACACCGGGATCATGGCTCCCACGCCGGCGGCCGCGCGGTCGGAGACCCGGGCGAGGAACAGCATGTCCAGGGCCGGCTGGGCGATGCCCACAGCGAGGGTCAGGGAGACCGGCCAGGCCAGGGAAAGCAGCGACTTCTCGGCGACCTCGGGCCGCGGTTCCTTGTTGTCCATAGGGAGGAACGGGGAACGATAGTTCGGAAGACGGTCCGGCCGGTCGGCCTCAGAGCCGTTCGAGGAGCGCCACCACCAGGCGGGCCGCGTTGGACGCCGCCTGCCGCAGGAACACGGGGAAGTCGAGGTGGTTCCCCTCTCCCGCCGCGGGTACGTCGGAGAGGCTGCGCACGATCAGGAACGGGACCTCGAAACGCCGGCACACCTGCGCCAGAGCCGCCCCTTCCATCTCCACGCACGCGACCCGGTCGGCCCCGAAGCGGGTGCGGATCCGGTCCACCTGTTCGGGCAGGTACACGAAGGAATCGCCCGAGCCCACGGCGCCGCGGTGGACCTCGGGCAATCCTTCCCGGTCGCGGGCGGCCTCCTCGAACCGGGCGCGCAGGGCCGGATCGGTGTGGTACACGGCGGGCTCGCCGAGCATCTGCCCGAATTCGAAGCCCAGCGGGGTGACGTCGACGTCGACGGCGAGGACCTCGTCGGGCACGACCAGATCCAGGATGGATTGCCCTTCCCGCAGGCCTCCGGCGCTTCCCAGGTTCACGACGGCGCCCACGCGTTCGTGCGCGAGGATCAAGGTGGCGTTCATGGCCGTGTTCACCTTGCCCACGCCCGAGCGGGCGAGGACCAGGGGGCGTCCGCGGTGCTCCGTGCGCAGGACTTCGAGGTGACGGATCCTGTCAGTGCGGGACGGGGGGAGCAGCGCCGTCAGGGCGTCGAGCTCCTCCTGCATGGGGGCGAGGATGGCGATCGGATCCATGCCCGAAATCTAGACCGGATGCGAAAGGGCCCGCCCCGACGATGCCGGAACGGGCCCTCGGTTCCCGCGACGCGGGAAGGGTTCACTTCGCGACGAGGATCAGCCAGTCGTTCTGGAGCGGGGCCAGGAAGGCGTTGCCGTTCTCGTCCTTGAGGGCGGAAAGGCTCACGGAGATCTCCGCGTTCAGGCCGGTGGCGTCCTTGCCGGGCTTCACGCCCAGGGTGACGCGACCCGTGGAGCGCGAGATCCACGACCAGGTGATCGAGAGCTTGCTCGCGTCGAAGGCCACGGTGTCCTTGTTCGTGAAGGTGAGCTGGGCCGACTGGGTGGTGTCCATGTCCTCGGAGAAGGAGAAGTCCACCGTGTCCAGGACCAGGGTCTTGGTGCCCGACCCGTTGGCGAGCGAGGGAGGCAGGGCGAACTCGCCCGGGCTGGAGAGGAGCTCGGGACGGATCCTGTCGGTGAGGACCACCTGCGGGGCGCCCGAGAGGGGGGCGCTGCCCTTGGCGTTGGTGGCCACCACCAGGAAGGCCACGGTGTCGCCGTTCAGGAAATAGTCGGTCGAGACGAACCCGAGCGTGGTGTCGGTCCTCTTGGAGGTGGAGGCGACCTTCACGAAGGCGTTGTCGCCGCGGGCCTTCTTGTACAGGTCGTAGCCGTCGGCGCCCGAGGCCTTGCCCCACTTGAAGTTCACCAGGCCGGTGTTCCCGTTGACCAGGGCGGTGTCGCGTCCCTGGTAGCTGGAAGTGAAGCCGATCGCGCCCGCCTGGCCGGGAAGGGCGTTCACGGTGCCGGCGGTGAAGCGCAGGGTCTGGGCCACGACCGCGCCCTGGGTCGACTTCAGGTTCAGGTGGAGGGCGTTGGAGCCCGCGGGCCAGCGTCCGGCGAAGGGCTTGACGACCAGTCTGGTGGCCTTCGCGGCCCAGCTGGAGACGATGGCCACGAGCTGGTTCCCGGCGCTGTCGGAGACGTCCCCGCTGCGCAGCGCGGTGGTGTCGACGGCCTGCGAGAACGAGAGCACGACGCTGTCGGTGAGGGCGATCGCCGAGAGGTTGTCCGAAAGGAGCGAGAAGGCCTCGATCGAAGCGGTCAGGGAGAAGGCGGGGACGAACCGGCTTTCGCCGGACTTGAGTCCGGAGACGGTTCCCGTCGCGGTGGGCGCGTAGACCGTGCCGGCCAGGGAGACCGAGCGCGCGGAGATGCTCGCCTGGATGTCCTCGGGAAGGTTCTGGAAGGAGTAGGACCCCTGCGAATCGGAGACGGCGAGGAAGTGGTCGGCGATCCAGGAGCCGACCGCCGGAGCGGCGTAGTAGAGGTCGATCGTGTCGCCGGAAAGCGGCAGGCTGTTGCCGAGGCGGTCGATGGAGTAGACCTTGCCGGTCGCCGAGGCGCCCAGTCGGGGCAGGTCGAGGTCCAGGGAGACGTCGACCACGCGGGGGACGTCGCTGGAGCCGTCGACCAGGGTCGCGGTCACGATCCGTCCGGCGTAGCCCGTCTTCTCGACCTTGACCAGGTACTGTCCGGGGGTGAGTCCCGAGAACGAGGTCCAGCCGAGCGAATCGGTGGCGTGGACGGTGGCGGAGTCGCCCAGGAGGGAGACCTTGGCTCCGGCCAGGGGCGAACTGGTGACCTGGTCCCGCAGCAGGACGTACACGTGCCCGGCCAGCTTGTTGCCGGTGTAGGTGGTGGTCTCCTGGGAAGTCGAAGTCATGGTGTCCTCGCAACCTGCGAGGAGGAACCCGGCCAGGACGACCGGGAAGAGACGGGCAAAGCGCGGCATGTGCACCTCGATGCGGATTTGGTTGCCTTGTCGACGGGGCCGGGACGGCCGGCCCGCAAAGCTAGACCAAACGGTCGCTTCGCGCGGGGAAGAGCGTTCGCAACTCCCCCGAAGGACGCCGGGGCCTGCCCTCGCGGTCCATGCACACGTGGACGGTCCACCCTTCGGCCAGGAGCTTCCCGTCCAGGGAGCCGCGGCGGGTGCGGTAGTCGAACCGCAGGCGCAGGCCGTCGACCAGGGAGGGGACGACCTCGATCGACAGTTCGTCGCCGTAGCGCGCGGGGGACCGGTAGTCGCAGTGGGCCTGGAGGACGGGGATGGCCCAACCCGACGATTCGAGCACGTGGTAGGGCATGCCGCGCGCGGCGAGCCAGTCGGTGCGGGCGACCTCGAAGTACACCAGGTGGTTCGCGTAGTAGACGAACCGCATCTGGTCGGTCTCGGCGTAGCGCACCCGGATCCGGCACTCGTGGGGCGTCCCGCTCACGGTTCGGTCTCCCGTCCGGCCAGTCCCAGGTCCCGGAGCTTCTGGGACAGGGACTGACGATGCATGCCCAGCGTCTTCGCGGCCACCGCGAGGACTCCCCCGGCGCGGTCGAGGTGGTGCTGGACGTAGCGCCGTTCGAACTCCTCGATCAGCCGTTCCTTGGCGTCGCGGAACGAGAGCTCGAGCGACACGGGGGACAGGCGCAGGAGATCCTCCTGGGGTTCGCCCGCGTCCAGTGGGTTCGGGGGCGGCGGCGACCATCCCGCGGCCTCCGGCAGTCCCAGCAGCTCGGGTCCCACGCGGTTCCCGCGGCACAGGACGCTCGCGCGCTCCACGACGTTGCGCAGTTCGCGGACGTTGCCCGGCCAGGTCCAGCGCGCCAGGGCGTCCTCGGTGGCGGGATCGAAGCGCAGGTCGCGGTTCCCCCCGTAGTGCGACAGGAAACGTCGGGCCAGCAGGAGCACGTCGCCGGGCCTCTCGCGCAGCGGGGGGATGGCGATCGAGATCACGTTGAGGCGGTAGAAGAGGTCCTCGCGGAAGCGTCCTTCGGAGCACAGTTGGCCCAGGTCCCGGTGGGTCGCGGCGACCACGCGGATGTCCACTTCGATGGTCTGGTTCCCGCCCACCGGTTCGACGATCCTCTCCTCGAGCACGCGCAGGAGGCGGACCTGGGCCTCCAGGGGCATGTCCCCGATCTCGTCGAGGAACAGGGTTCCGCCGTGCGCCTGGCGCAGCCTTCCGGGTCGGGCGGTCACCGCGCCGGTGAAGGCGCCCTTCTCGTGGCCGAAGAGTTCCGCCTCGATCAGGCTGGTGGGAAGGGCCCCGCAGTTGACCGCCACGAAGGGGCCGGTGCGCCCCGACCGCTCGTGGAGGAAGCGGGCGGCCATCTCCTTGCCGGTCCCGGATTCGCCCAGGAGGAGCACGCTCGATCCGCTCGGGGCGATCTGCCCGAGGTCCCGGCGCAGCCGGACCAGGGCGGGCGAATCGCCCAGGAGGTCCCGGGTGGGACGGGTTCCGTCGGCCTCGTGGCGGGCGAGCTCCAGCTCGGTGCGTTCGCGCTGGCGCGAAGCGGCCCTCTCCAGGACCAGCACCAGCTCGTCGGCGTCGGCCGGCTTGCACAGGTAGTCGGCGGCGCCGCGGCGCATGGCCTCGACGGCCACCCGCTCCGATCCCTGCGCGGTGAACAGGACCACGGCGGGGGCGCCGGAGCGCTCGCCCAGGACCGAGAGGGCCTCCAGCCCCGACATCCCGCCCATCCGGTCGTCCAGGAGGACGGCGTCGAAGTCCCGGCGCGACAGTTTCTGGAACATCTCCTCGGCCGAACCCGCCTCGGCGACCTCGTGGCCGGCCCCTTCCAGGAGCCTGCGCGCGCCGTACCGCGCCGCCGATTCGTCGTCCACCACCAGGATGCGGCTCATCCCTCCGTCCCTTCCCCCCTCCGGGGTCCGTCCCAGGCCAGCCGGAACACGGTGACGCCGGATTCCGTCCGATGCGCCAGGGTCCCGCCCGAGGCCTCGGCCTTGGAGCGCGAAATGTAGAGCCCCAGCCCGGTCCCTCCGCTGGAGGCCATCGGGAGGAAGAGGCGGGAGCGCATCCCGGGCGCGACCTCGCCGCGGTTGCGCACCTCCAGGGCCGGGCCGGAGGGATCGAGCCGGACCTCCACCACGGAGCGTTCCGGGGCGTGCCGGAGCGCGTTCTGGAGGAGGTTGAACAGGACCGCCTTCAGGTCGTTTTCCGACATGGGCACCGCGAAGGGCGCCGCCGGTCCCACTTCCAGCGAGAGTCCGCGCTCGCGGGCCTCCATGGACAGCAGTCCCGCCACCACCCGCGCCGTCTCGGGCGCGTCGTCGCAGGCGTCGCGGTCGCGGGCGAAGTGGAGCATCCGCCGCACGGTGGAGTCCAGCCGGTCGACCTCCCCGACCACCACGGCCAGGTCCTTGCGCAGGACCGATCCGTCGGGCGCCTCCCGCAGCGCGGCGGTGGCCACGTTGCGGATGGCGGAGAGGGGATTCTTGATCTCGTGGGCCGCCGAGGCGGAGAGGAGGCCGAGCATGGCCAGCCGTTCCCCGTCCTGGATCCTCCTCTGGTCCTCCAGGCTCCGCCTCAGGCGGTGGCGCGCCTCCAGGACGCGCCCGCAGGTGCGTCCCAGCGATCCGAGCCGTTCCAGGACGGGGTCGGGGAGGCGGTCGGCCTTGGGGCTGGACCCGAGAACCAGGGCGCAGGGACGGTCGGGATCGGAGACGGGCACCACGACCCGGGCGCCCAGGGCTTCCCAGGCGGGGATCTCGGCGCGGGAGCGGGCCTGGAACATCGCGTGGGGTCCGGGGCGGCCCGCGCGGGAGGAAAGCAGGAGGGAGAGGTCCGCGTTCGACGACGACACGACCTTCCAACGGCAGTCCAGGATCCGGCCCACCCCGCGGGCGCAGAATTCGGGCAGGCGTTCGTCGGGGATCCGGTCGTTCCACAGGCGCGATTCCAACCTCGAGAGCAGGGCGGTCTCGGCGGGCAGGCCCCAGCCCACCCGTTCCGACAGGAGCTTCCCCAGCGGTTCCACCAGGGGTCCCAGGGTCCCGACCAGTCCCAGTCCGGCCATGAACCAGGTGGCCGCCACGTCCTCCGTGGAGTGGGGGAACGCGAACTTCAGCGCCAGGTAGCCCAGGAGCAGGCCCGCGAACGCGCGCACCCGCCGCAGGGACGACCGGGTGACCTCCAGGGCGACGGATTCCGTCCGGTAGGCGGCCCACAGGAGGGCGGTGGGCGGCAGCAGGTGCGCCAGGTCGTGGAGGAGCACCCAGTCGTAGCGGCCGATCCCGGAAAGTCCGTAGCGCGACTTGATCCAGCAGGCGGCTCCCAGGAAGGGGAGCATCGCGACCAGGGCCTTCAGGAGGGGGCGGGCCACCGACCGCTGCAGGTGGTCCATGGAGCGCAGGGCCCGGGCCAGCATCCAGGCCGCCACCAGGCACGAGAGCGTGTCCCAGAGGACGAACAGGAGGGCCAGCGGTTCCACGTTGGGCAGGAATCCCCGCATGGGGTGCGCCAGCACCTGCCATCCGCCCCACACGACCATCGCCGCCGGAACCAGGAACCAGGTCGCGGCCGGGAGGCGCTTGAGGCTGCCCGTCCAGGCCGAGATCCCCTGGAGGAGGAAGGCCGACTGGAGGCAGAGGAGAAGGCCCTTGACCAGGTCGGCCCCCATCGAGATCCAGGGGAACCGGTCGGTGGAGAGGGTCTCCAGGTTCAGGGTGGAGAAGACCGACGCGTACCAGATGGTCCACGAGAGGGTCCAGAGGAACAGCGGGGGATTGAACCACAGGGTCCGCGCGCTGCTGGAGCGGGACTGCACGATGTGCAGGTGCGAGAGGGCGCCCGTCCCGACCAGGACGAGCTCCAGCACCTGCACCGGGGTCACGGGGCCGTACCCGCTACCAGGCGACGCCCAGGGCGATCTGGGCGAAGTAGAAGCCGCCGATGGTGGATCCGGTCTTGTAGACCTTGTCCTCGGCGAAGATGGGCTCGCCCGTGTTGTCGAAGGCCATCACGCGACCGCGGGTGGCGACGGGACCGTCGGCGACGTCCACGTTGTAGTAGCCCAGGGTGAAGCCCATCTGGGCTTCCAGGACCAGGTGGTCGCCGACCAGCGCGCTGTAGCCCAGGACGGGGCTGATCTGCGGGCCGGAGACCGCGACGGCGTGCTCCGGGAGGAGGGTCGAGATGCTCGTGTCGGGATTCGGGGCGCGCCCGTCTCGGACCTTGGATCCGGTCTGGTCGTACCACTGGGCGGCGAACTGGATGTATCCGCCCTTGCCCAGGTCCAGGTAGTAGCGTCCGTAGACGCCGGCCGACCAGCAGGTGGCCTTCACCGAGTCCAGGGCCGGATACCAGGTTCCGATGGGCCCGAACGAGAGGGTTCCGTCGACGCCGACGATGTACTCGTAGCGGGCCTCGAGCATGTCGATGTTCGGGGTCCAGGCGAGGTTGACCTTGGGCCCCTCGTCCCGCTTCGCCGGATCCATCCCGCCCACCATCTTCAGGGGGGAGACGACGAACCGGTTGTGGCAGAACTCGTACTCGCCGGTCGGGTAGTCGTTGTACTGGGCTGACACCACGGCGCCGAGGGCGAGGACCAGGGTGAGGAAGCGACGCATCGGACGTTACTCCAGTCAGGAAAGGAGGCGGTCGGGTGTCCCCAAGGTACGAAGGGTCGGGGAAGGGGGGCAAGCTATATTCGGCCCATGCCACTGCCGTCCCGCTCGTCCGTCTACTTCGCCCTGGCCACCGTCTTCGTGGCCGCCGCCTCGGCCGCCGCCATCGGCCAGAAGGCCAACGACAGCTTCTACGCGGCCACCCAACGGGTGCAGTCGGTCCTGGGCCGGATCAACGAGCTCTACGTCGATTCCATCCCCTCCGACACGCTGGGCGACGCGGCCATCCGCGGACTCTCGTCCATCCTGGATCCCCACACGGCCTACTTCGCCGAACAGGAGTCCGAGGACCTCAAGACCCACACCAAGGGCGAGTTCGGCGGACTGGGCATCACCATCGGAGTCCGGGAGAAGGTCCTCACGGTGATCTCCCCGCTGGTGGGCACCCCGGCCTACCGCATGGGCATCCAGGCCGGCGACCGGATCCTGGAGATCGACGGAAAGCCCACCCGCGGACTTTCGGTGGACGACGCGGTCTCCAAGCTGCGCGGCAAGCCCGGGACCCCGGTGTCCATCAAGATCTGGCGACAGGGATTGACCGAGCCGCTGCCGTTCACCATCGTCCGCGACATCATCAAGATCGAGTCGGTGCCCTACGCCGGCCTCCTTCCGGGCAAGGTGGGCTACGTCAAGCTCGTCCAGTTCTCCGAGAAGACCAGCTCCGACCTCGACAGCGCCGTTGGCGTCCTCCAGAAGATGGGTGCCACCTCCTTCGTGCTGGACCTGCGCTACAACCCCGGGGGCCTCCTGAACCAGGCCGTCGAGGTCTCCGAGGTGTTCCTGCCCAAGGGCCGCGTGGTGGTCAGCACCCGGGGTCGGCAGTCGAGCTCCAACACCGAGCTCTCCAGCGAACGGACCCCGCTGGTCGACACCACGGTCCCGCTGGTCGTCCTGGTGAACGGGGGATCGGCCTCCGCCTCGGAGATCGTCTCGGGCGCCATCCAGGATTGGGACCGCGGCGTGGTCCTGGGCACCCAGACCTTCGGGAAGGGGTCGGTCCAGAGCATCGTGCCCATGGACCAGAAGCACCTGCTCAAGGTCACCACCGCCTTCTACTACACCCCCAGCGGCCGGTGCATCAACAAGAAGGAGAACGGGATCCGCTGGAAGGTGGCCCGCCAGGCCGATTCGGCCCGCGCCTCCGACACCGCCGCTTCCAAGGCCCCGGCCATCGACGACGACCTGGGCGCGGAGATCGACGACGGATCGGCTCCCGACACGGCCCTGGACACCGTCGGCCACCAGTCGTTCCGGACCAAGCTCCTGGGCCGCAAGGTCTGGGACGCCGGCGGGATCCTCCCCGACCTGCGCGTGGCCGGTCGGCGCCTCAACGCCTGGCAGCAGGACGTGGAGCGCAAGAACCTGTTCTTCCGCTTCGCCGTGATGGTGAAGCCCCGCCTGGTCGCCAAGGGAGGGATCGACAGTTCCTTCCGGGCCTCCGACGCCCTGATCGAGGAGTTCCGCCGCTGGACCCAGACCGATTCGATCAAGTTCAGCTTCGAGTCGCCCGAGAGCCGGATGGTGAAGGAGCTGCGCCGGATGCTCAAGCTGGACTCCACCCGCGGCGACAAGTATCCTCCCGCCGAGCGCGCGCAGCTGCACCAGCGCCTGGACGCGCTGGATTCCGCCCTGTCGCGGTCCGGCCAGAGCCTGTTCGACGCCAACCGCGACTACGTGCGCGAGGGCATCACCCGCGAGATCCTGATGGCGGTGGCCGGCGTCAACGGGGCCACGCCCTACGAGCTGTCGCTCGATCCCCAGGTGGCCGAGGCGGTCAAGCTCCTGCGCGACCCGGCACGCTACCGTCAGATCCTGTCGCACGCCAAGGCCGCACCGGCGAAATGAGCCTGTTCGACAGGATCCGGCAGGGCCTGGGCCGTTCCAGCGAGGCCCTGATCCGGGGACTGCGCGGGGTGGCCGGGACCGGTCGGCTCGACGAGGCCGTGCTCGAGGACCTGGTCGAACGCCTGGTGCGCGCCGACGTGGGCCTGGAGACCGCCGAGGCGCTGGGCGAGACCCTGCGGCGACGTGCCTGGGGCCGCACGTGGCGCGACCACGGCGAACTGCTCGACTGGCTGTGCGAATGCGCCGTCGAGCACCTGGGACCGGCGGTCCCCTTCGATCCCGGGCCCGGCCTCCAGGTGGTGGCCGTGGTGGGCGTCAACGGGGCGGGGAAGACCACCACCGTGGGCAAGCTCGCCCACCGCCTGCGCGCCCAGGGCCGCAACGTCCTCGTGGGCGCCTGCGACACCTTCCGCGCCGCCGCGGTGGACCAGCTCGAGGAGTGGTGCCGGCGCGCCGATGTGCCGTGCGTGCGGCAGAAGGCGGGAGCCGATCCCGCCGCGGTCGCCTACGACGCGGTGGCCGCCGCCGCCGGGCGCGGGGCCGACCTGGTCCTCCTGGACACGGCCGGCCGGCTGCAGAACCGCGCCGATCTCATGGGTGAGCTGGGGAAGATCCTCAAGGTGGTGGGCAAGCACGACGCCTCCTTTCCCCAGCACACCTGGCTGGTCCTGGACGGCAACACCGGGCAGAACGCGCTCAGCCAGGCGAAGCTCTTCCACCAGACCGCTCCCCTCACGGGACTGGTCGTGACCAAGCTCGACGGAACGGCCAAGGGCGGTGCCGTGCTTTCCCTGCGCGCCGCTGCCGCGGCCCCGGTCCTGTTCCTGGGCACCGGCGAGAAGATCGACGACCTCGTCCCCTTCGACCCGGTGTCGTTCTCCCGCGCCCTGTTCGACCGCCAGGAGCCGGCATGAGACGCCTGGTCCCCTTCCTCCTCGCCCTCCTGGCCCTGTCCGCGTGCCGCGAACGGGAGGCCGGGATCCGGACGACCTCCTTTGCTAGGTTGTACGTGCGTCTGCGGGTCGCCTCCTCGAGTCGGGAAGGCCACCCGGAACGCGCGCGGCAGGCTCGCGACAGCGTGCTTCGCGCCGCCGGAACCGACCTGCAGGGCTACCGCCTGGAACTGAAGCGGCTGCAGGACGATCCCGATCGGTGGGAGGCTTTCTGGAACGAGGTGCGGCGACTGTCGGACTCGATCGCCAACCCAAAAAAAGGACACTGAAATGGCCGGCAACCTGGTGGAATTCACCGACGCGAACTTCGAGCTGGAGGTCCTGAAGTCCGACCTCCCCGTGCTCGTCGACTTCTGGGCCCCCTGGTGCGGCCCCTGCCGCATGATCGGACCCTCCGTCGAGGCCCTCTCGACCGAGTACGCCGGCAAGGTCAAGATCGGCAAGCTCAACACCGACGACCAGGTCGAGACCGCCGCCAAGTACGGCATCCGCTCCATCCCCACCCTCCTGATCTTCAAGGGCGGCGAGGTCGTGAACCAGCTGGTGGGCGCCCTGCCCAAGCCCAAGATCGCCGAGCAGCTCGACAAGGTGGTCTGATCCCGGGCAGGCGGTCGTGGCTCGGGTCGCGACCGCGCGCTCGCCGCCGAGGGTATATTCACCCTCCTGCCACCTTACGCGGAAGGACCAACGGCATGCGCACCGAACATTGGAACACGGGTGTCCGACTGGGCCTCCTGGCCTTCGCCCTGACCTTGCTTCCGCTCCGCGCCGGGGCCGATCCGGCACCGGCCCAGGGTCCGGCCCCCGCCGAGCTCCAATGGTCGCAGCTCGACGTCGCGGTCAAGCAGGCGAAGGCGCAGAAGAAGGGCGTCTTCGTGATGGTCTACGCCGACTGGTGCGGCTACTGCCATCGGATGGAGGCGACCACCTTCCGCGACCCCGCGATCATCGCCAAGCTCAACTCGGCCTTCGTCCCCGTGAAGCTGAACGGGGAAAGTCCCCGGTCCATGAATCTGGACAAGCAATCCATCACCGAGACGGCCTGGGCCATGCAGCAGGGAGTGCAGGGATTCCCCAGCCTCATCGCCCTGGATTCCAAGGGGCGGACCGTGGCCATGTACCCCGGGTACCTGACCACCCCGCAGGCGGCTCGGTTCATCGCCGACCTCGCGGAGTACCTCCACGACGGAGGCCTGGACAAGCTCGGCAACTTCTTCGACTGGGCCGAGAAGAAGAGCTGAGCTCCTACCTCTTCTCGAGGGCCTTGGTCATCCGGGCCCTCTGTTCGGGAGTCGAGAAGCCTTCGGGGAAGATGATCTCCACGTCCTCGACGATCTGGGATGTGCAGTCGGCACCTCCCCGCAGGGCCGTCCAGACGCACCCGACCGTGTAGACCGGACCCCAGGGCAGGCCCCACCAGCCCAGGAGGAGGCTCAGGAGCAGGTAGGGCAGCCCGGTCACCAGGCCCGAGCGGCCCGGAGCGAGGTAGATCACGCCGGTGGGACGGCGGAAGGTCACCAGGACCAGCGACACGCACCAGGTGAAGGTGACGAAGCGCGCTCCGTTCTCCAGTTCCTCGCACAGGCGTTCGCCATCGAGTTCCTCGATGCCGCGGATGCCGCCGATGGTGGAGAGGGAGAGGCGATCGAAGGTCATGCTGCCCTTCTGTCGCGCGGAGGAAAGGGGGCGTTCACCGCTTCAGTCCCTCAACTCGTAGTGGCTGCGCCAGGTCGATTCGTCGGGGGGGACCGACTCCTCGCCCAGCACGCGGTGCGACAAGGTGACCGAGGCCTGGGCGGTGGGCCACAGGACGATCTCGCCGACCTGCACGTGGGCGGGTCGCGTGAGGGAGAACAGGGCGGCTTCGGCGACGTCGGCGCCGGAGAGCGGATGCAGGCCGGTGTACACGGCATCGGCGCGGTTGCGGTCGCCGTGGAAGCGCACCAACGAGAACTCGGTGTCGACCATGCCCGGGCTGATCTGGGACACGCGCACGGGCGAGCCCACCAGGTCCATGCGCAGCCCGCGGGTGATGGCGTCCACGGCGTGCTTGGTCGCGCAGTACACGGCCCCGCCGGGATACACCTCGTGGCTGGAGATGGATCCGATGTTGACCACGTCGCCGCGGCCGCGGGCGACCATGCCGGGCAGGATCCGTCGCGTGACCAGGAGCAGTCCCCAGACGTTGGCCCGGATCATCTCCTCCCAGTCGTCCACGTCCCCCTCGTGCACCGGTTCCAGTCCGCGGGAGAGGCCCGCGTTGTTCACCAGCACGTCGATGTCCCGGAAGGCGGGAGGCAGGCAGGCGGGAAGTTCCTCGACCGCCTGGCGTTCGCGCACGTCCAGGGAGAACACGTGGACTTCCGCGGCGTGCGCCACGCGCAGTTCCTCGGCCAGCACCTCCAGCCGCTCGAGCCGACGGGCGCACAGGACCAGCCGGGCGCCTTCCCGGGCGAACAGGCGCGCCATGGCCTCGCCGATGCCGCTGGAGGCGCCGGTGACCAGCACGGTCTTGCCCATCAGGTCGTACATGGATCCCCTTCGGAGTTTCGGGCCGGCCGGTCGGCCGGTGGACTCCGGGGAAAACTATTTCGCCGAGGGGGGTTGCGGCGAGCGGGAGGCGATCCAGCGGTCGAGAGCCGACCGCAAGGCCGCCTTGGAGACGGGCTTGGACAGGAAATCGTCCATGCCGGCCGCCGCCACCCGATCGCGGTCCTCCGAGAGGGAACTGGCCGTGAGGGCCACCACCGGGATGGTGCGGTTCCGCTCCCCGGCTCCACCCGCCCGCAGGATCCGGGTCGCCTCGTACCCGTCCATGATCGGCATGTGGCAGTCCATCAGCACCATCTCGAAGCTTTCGCGGGAAAGGATCTCCAGGGCCGCGCGGCCGTGCTCGGCGATGATCGGATCCACCCCCATCCGCGAGAGGATCCCCGTCGCCACCTTCTGGTTGGTGAGGTTGTCCTCCACCACCAGGACCCGCGGGGCGTGGACCACGGGAAGATCCTGCCGGGTCCCCGGGTCGGAGGGCTGCTCGAGGAACCGGTCGTCCTCGGGCTCCCCGAACAGGCCGCGCAGGCAGCGGGAGAGGTCCGATTCGCGCATCGGTTTGGCCAGGAACTGTCCGATCCCGCGGGAGCGCAGGGATTCCAGGGACTCCATGGGCGAGAAGACCGAGGCCACGGCGAGGGGGAGCCGTTCGCCCCAGGGGCGGCGCCGGATTTCGGCCACCAGCGACTCCCCGTCCATCCGGGGCATGAACCGGTCGACGAAGACGGCCAGGAACGGATCTCCGCGTCGCACGGCGTCCTCCAGGGCCGCCAGGGCCGTGGCGCCGTCGACCGCCTTCTCCACCCGGGCTCCGCGGGCCTCCAGGCTGCGCGCCAGGCTCACGCGGAAGGCGGGATTGTCGTCGACCACCAGGATCCTGGATCCTCCGGGGAACTCCGGACCCGAAGGCTCGATGTCGGATTCCGCCCGCTGGACGGGGATGGAGAACCGGAACGAGGAGCCCTTGCCCTCCTCGCTCTCCACCTCGATGGTGCCGCCCATGAGCGTGACGAGCTGGCGGCTGATGGCCAGGCCCAGGCCGGTGCCCCCGAACTGCCGGGTGGTCGAGTTGTCGGCCTGGCGGAAGCTCTGGAAGATCTCGTCGCGCTTGGAGTCGGGGATCCCGATCCCGGTGTCGGTGACCGAGATCCGCAGGCGCCAGGAATCGTCTTCCTGCCAGTCGGCCTCGGCCGACACCACGATCTCCCCCTTCTCGGTGAACTTGAGCGCGTTGCCGGCCAGGTTCGTGACCACCTGGCGGATCCGGGTGAGGTCCCCGCGGACGCGGCGGGGAAGGGAGGGCCGGAGATCGGCCACGAACTCGAGCCCCTTGGCGTGGGCCCGCTGGGCCAGCGGCGCGCAGGCCTCGTCGAGGCAATCGCGGAGGTCGAAGTCGGCCTGCTCGATCTCCATGCGCCCGGCCTCGATCTTGGACAGGTCGAGGATCCCGCTGACCAGGTCGAGCAGGGTGTGGGCGCAGGAGTCGGCGATCTCGGCGTACTGCTGCTGGTCGGGGGAGAGCGCGGTCTCCTTGAGGAGCTGGATCATCCCCACGACCCCGTTGAGGGGGGTGCGGATCTCGTGGCTCATGTTCGCGAGGAACAGGCTCTTGGCCTCGCTGGCCTCCCGGGCCTTGGCCTCCGCCTGGCGGTGGCGCTCCAGGACGGTGGCGTAGTCCTCCTGGACCAGCCGCACGGCCTGCATGGCGGGATGCAAGGGATGGTCCTCCGGGAACGGCTCCACGTTCTCCCGCAGCTCCCAGGCGATCAGGCCCATCATCCGCACGAACCGGTCCAGGTCGGCGCGGGGCATGGAGACCGGCTCCTTCGACCGGACCGCGGCCTTTCCCTTGGCGGCGCCGACCAGGGACAGCGCCTCCTGCAGCGAGGAGGCGAAGGCGACCTCCGAGGCGAGCAGGCTGCCGATCACCTTCCAGCTGGCCCGGATCCAGAACGAATCGGTCACCGCGACGCTCAGGCTGGCGGTCACACCCAGCTCGTCCTTGATCCGCCGCATGACCTGCGCCATCTCCCGGCGCACGGCGAAGGAGGCGTTCTCCATCTCGCTGAAGTCGGCGATGCGCCGGATGGGGCCGCGCGTGATCCGTCCCTGCTCCAGGAGACGGCGGAAGACGTCGGCGATCCGGTGGACCACGCCCAGCTGCTGGAAGGAGCCCCGGAAGCGGTAGAGGACCAGGTCGTCCCCCGACAACCCCAGTTCCACCACCCCCTTCCCGTCCTCGGTGGGCGAGGTCCATTCGGGTCGGAACTCGAACTCCCCCGGTGGCACGCGTTCCATGCTGGCGCGCCCCAGGGCCCGGGCGGTCCCGAGGTCGTCGACCACCTTCATGGGGTAGGAGAGGTCGCCTCCCTGGAGGGCCAGTCCCACCCGGTAGATGGCCTTGGTGACCAGGCTGCCGCCGTACACGTAGCAGCCGCGGCAGTTCCGGAACGCGTCGGACAGGTGGTAGCGGGCGTGGATCCGGCGCAGTTCGGGATTGGGGAGGGCGGTCAGTCCGGAGATGTCGTAGAACTCCACGTAGGGGCCGTCGCCGAAGCGCTCGCGGATCACGCCCTCGCGGAAGGCCTGGAAGGCGGCCTGGTTGCGGGTCGACCGGGCCCCGTGGGTGATGAAGTCGGCCCCGATCCCGTCGACGATCCGGGCGGTCAGGCGGGTGCCGCCCCCGATGTCGACGCCCGTCCATTCCGGACGCGTCTCGATCTCCATCCCGCCCGCGGAAGCGGAATCGCCGATGCGCGTTTCGCCCATTGCCGGAATGTTACCATGCCATCCGCCGGGAAACCGGCTCCTCCGCGCGGCGCCGCGCTTCCGGACCGGTTCCGGGAGGCCCGTGTTTCCGCGCTGTTGCAGATTCTGTCCACAGGACTGTCCACACGCGGTGGAGAGGGACGCCCGGACCGTCCCCGCGCCGATCTACCTTGGATGACCTCATGTCGTGGAAGGAATCCCTCTACCGCAAGGCCGTGGCCCTCAAATCGGGCACCGAGCACCTGGTCTACGGAAGACCCATCCTCCGGGAGTGGGCCGTCGGACGCTCGAGGAACCTCGGCCGGCCGTTGCGGATCCTCGACGTCGGATGCGGCCAGGGGGACGATCTCCTGTCCATCCGCGAGGCCCTGGGCGGCACGGCCGAGCTGTACGCCCTCGAGAGCTATCCCCCCTACCGCGCCATCTGCGAGTCCAAGGGGATCGAGGTGCGCGATGCGGACGTGGAACGCGACCGGTTGCCCTTCGACGACGGGTTCCTCGACGCGGTGCTCATGAACCAGGTGCTGGAACACACCAAGGACCTGTTCTGGATCTTCTCCGAGGTGGGCCGGGTCCTGCCCGCGGGAGGTGTGTTCCTGGTGGGGGTGCCCAACCTCGCCGCCTGGCACGACCGCGCCATGCTCGCCGCGGGGATGCAGCCTTCGGGGATGAAGGTCCTGGGCCCCCACGTGCGCGGCTTCACGGTCCCCGGCCTGCGCGCCTTCGCCGAGGCCGACGGCTACTTCCGCGTGACCGCCGTGCGCGGAAGCGGCTTCTACCCGTTCCCCGCCTTCCTGGCGATCCGCCTGGCCCGATGGTTCCCCACCCTGGCCACGGGAATCTTCCTGCGGATCGAGCGCACCCAAAAGCCCGGCACCTTCCTGGACGTGCTGCGTTCCCGGATGTACGAGACCGCCTACTACCAGGGCCCGGCTTCCTGATTCAGTTCCGGTCGGTCCAGCGGACCAGCCGGTAGATCCCGGTGCTGTCGACGCGGATCGTGAAGTCGGCCTGTCCCAGGACCTCGTAGAGGGTGTCCTGGATGGAGAGGGTCATGCGCAACTCCGAGACGTGCCAGGTGCTCTCGGCCGGAACCTCGGTGGGTTGGGCGAGGTCGTGGAGCAGGATCAGGTTCACGTCGCCGATCGCCTGGAACATCCGCTGGTGGCGCACCAGCTCCACGTCGCGGCCCCAGGTTGCCATGGAGGGGTCGGAGACGGAAGCGGGATCGGCCTGGAACTCGTAGTCGGGGGCCAGCAAGGTGGCCAACGTCCCCACCGAACGGGTCTCGTAGGCCTGCTGGAACAGTTGGAAGAAGGCGTCGGAACTCCGCGCATCCAGAGCGGCGGCTCCCGTCGGTTCGATCCGGTCGGCCGTGAAGAGGCATCCGGAAAGGAAAAGGAGAGGCAGGAAGCGCTTCATCGCGGATTCCGGCACAGTTGGGCCCAGCCCGAATCCTGGCCGATCTCCTTCCACGAAAGGAGGCGCCATTCGGTTCCCGAGCGGACCACCGTCCAGGTGGCCTGGGCCCAGGCGATCCGCTGGCCCGACCGGTAGAGGGAATAGGGAAAGGTTTCGACCACCGTGTCGGTGCCCTGGGAGAGGGGACTGATCGAACCCAGCAGCGAGCTGACGGGAGAGGATGATGTCGTGGCGATGCGGGCCGCGCAGGTGGTCAAGGCGCTGCGGGATTGGGTCGATCCGTCGGAGGTGAAGGAGGCCGAGTCGGACAGGAGTGCGCCGATCCGGTCGGTCCGGGACGAATCCATCGCGTGCCAGAAGTCGGTGGGTACGCTCTGGTAGTCCGACGAGCCATGGACCGAGACCTGGGAGGTCGGTGCCTCAGGTTCGACGGCCGCGAAGGGATCGGTGCAGGCCGTCAGGCACCCGGCGAGAGCCGCCGCGATCGCGAGTCGAATCACCATGCCACCTCCGCGCGGAGCGAACCCCGCCAACCGCTGTACCCCGGAGAACTCCACTCGCGCCCCGCGCCGGTCCGGAACAGGAGCGCATCCCTCCGCCAGGAAAGATCCATTCCCGCCTGCCCGTTGGCCGAACGGATGAGCGGAGCCCATCCCGTTCCGTCCCAGGCCTGGATCCTCTCCACCTGGTCGCGGAACCAGGGAAGGAGATCCAGGCTGTCGATTCCGGGCACGGGGATGGTCCCCGAGACATCGAGCATCCAGTCGATCTGGATCCGATCGGGCGCGAAGTCCGCTCCGGGAAGCTGGCCGGTCCAGGTGGTCCAGCGCTTCCAGCGCGCCAGGAGCCAGGGACGCGACTTGGGCCCGGCCTCTCCACCGAGCCACCATCCCTCTTCCAGGAGACCTTCGGTCCGGGAGGTGTCGAACCTCCAACGGTTCCGCTGCTCCCGACCCCAGATCCCCCCGGCCGGACGCAGGAGCCCGGAGTCGGAATCCGTCCACCGACCGAGGTCGACCAGGGAGGGGTCGAGGTCGAGGGAGAACCGGTTCTCGGCCCGGTGGTTGGTCGAGATCGACTGCACGGCCCGCGGGAAGACGTCGTCCTGCGAGGTGCCCGTCCAGCTGACCAGCGGGCGGTCGGCGGGGGACCACGAAGGGCTGGAGAGCGAAAGGGTCAGGATCCGTCGGGACAGGTCCTCGTCCGGTCGGTCCAGCGCCGTGGGCGTGTCGTTGTCGGGATGGCGGACCTGCCGCAGCGACTGGACCAGGCCCGCCCAGGCGGTCCATCCCCCCGCCGCGTCGGTGGTCCAACGGAGGGTGTCGGAGAGCTGGAGGATCCTCGCGAGGCTCCCGTCGCGCAGGTCCTGCCACGCTTGGGCGCTGTCGGCCACGGGGTCCCCGGTCAGGAGGGTCGACCAGGTCCGGCGTTCCCAGGTGCGGGACAGGTGCTGCCGGTGGGTCCAACCTCCGCCGAGCGGGCCCTGGAGGTCCAGGTCCAGGTACCAGCCGGTCAGATCCTGTCCCTGGCTCCGCCCGGTGGCGTCCCTCTTCCCCCCGGCGGTCCACGATCCTTCCGCGTCCCAGGTCTGGCGTCCCGCCCGCAGGTTCCAGCCAGCTCCGGCCGACCGGTCGCGCTCCGTCCGGTCGGATCCCAGCTGGAGCGATCGGAGCCGCAAGCTGTCCCAACCGGCCCAGACCCGCAGCGAATCGCGCCCGTCTCCGGAGAGGGAGGTGGTCGCCCACGCCGAGAGGGAGCGGCGTGAAAGCCGCAGCGCCCCGCTTCCCTGGTCCTCCAGGAGCGCGCCATCCACACCCGATCCGACCTCGCCGGACCGGGTCCAATCCAGTTCCGCGCCCCAGAGGGCCGCCGCGTCGGAGCGTCCGGGAACACCCCCCGGATCCAAGGGGAGGGTGAGCGATCCCGGGTCCTGGCGCTCCACCAATCCCCCTCCCGCCACCGCCAGCCGGGCGCCGCGCCATTCGGGGAGTCGCCACCTTGCGAGCGCTTCCTGGAGCCAGGCATGGTCGGCTTCGGCGGGATCGGACGCGAGGAGCCCTCCGGTGCGCGACCACATGCGCCAGGCCAGGTCCAGCGAGTCGCGGCTCCACGATCGCGAAAGGAGGGCGTCTCCCGACCAGGTGCCCGCTTCGTTGGAACGGGAGACCACCGTGTCCAAGCTCCGCCAGGACCCGCCGCCCATCGAATCGAGGGCGATGGAATGGAGGCGCACCCGGGTCCGTCCCGTCTCGCGGACCGCATCCAGTCCCGCGCGGGAGGTGTCGGTGCCCGGGGGCGCGAAGACGGTGTCCAGGGGCAGAGCCATGGCCGAACCGGCGGCCAGGGCCGAAAACATCAAGGATTGGAGGAGTCCCGGCACCGCAGCCAAACCTACTTCGGAACCCCGGCGTCCGCCGGTGAACCACCGCGCTTCCGCCAGTGACTAACGTGTCCCAGCCGGAGGATGTCCTCCGGGAAGGAGCAGGAGCAGAGCCATGAAACCCCAGACCGCCGGACTTCTCGTGGGAGGGCTCGTTCCCGCCCTGGGCTACGCGGTGTTCGCGGTGGGCACCAAGCTCGCCGCCCAATCGGGGTTGGGTGCAGGGCCGCTCCTGGTGCTGGTGGGCGCCGGCTGCCTGGCGGTGGGTGCCGTTTTCTGGAAGCTCCTCCCCGCCGGGATGGACCTGCCCTCGGCGGGTTGGGGACTCCTGGCCGGAGTCGCCTGGGCCGCCGGTTCTGGATTCGTCTCGCTCGCGTTGTCGCGCTGGGGCACTCCCATCTCCAAGCTCAACCCCATCTACAACACCAACACGCTCCTGACGGTGCTGTTCGGTCTGGTGGTGTTCGGCGAATGGAGGCAGGTGCATCCGGTCCAGCTGGTGGCGGGCGCCCTGCTGATCCTGGCCGGATCGCTGCTGGTCTCCGCGGCCTGAGGCCGAAGGCTCAGAGTCGGCCGATCGCCTCGTCGAGGGCGTCCCACACCCGGTCGAGCTCGGCGCGCCGCACGCTCCACGGGGGCATCACGTAGAGGGTGTCGCCCAGGGGGCGCACCAGGACTCCGCGTTCCCGGCACTGCCGGGCCACCTCTCCTCCGCGTCCCGCCAGGTAACCGTCTCCCGCACCGGGCAGCTCGAAGGCGGCGATGGTGCCCAGCACGCGCGCGCCCTCGATCCGGCGCGAGGTCGAAAGCTCCGACAGATTCCGCCGGTGCGAAGCCTCCAGCAGCGCCCAGCGCCGGGCGGTGGAGGGTTCCCGCAGAAGCTCCAACGAGGCGATGGCCGCCGCGCATCCCAGGGGGTTCCCCGTGAACGAATGCCCGTGGAACAGGGTCCGGCCGCGGTCGTCGGACAGGAAGCGCTCGAAGACCTCCTCGCGGAAGGCGGTGGCGCCCAGGGGGAGGAAACCGCCCGACAGCCCCTTGGACAAGCAGATCGCCGAGGGTCGCAGGGTCGGGCCTCCCTCGACGTCGGCGCAGGCGAACATCCGGCCCGTCCGTCCGAAGCCGGTGAACACCTCGTCGGCGATCCACGGCACACCGGCCTCGCGGCAGAGCCGGTCCAGGCCTTCGAGGTAGCTCCGGGGGTACATCCGCATGCCCGCCGACCCCTGGACGCGGGGCTCGACGATCACGCAGGCCGCTTCGCCCGCGTGCCGGGCAAGCCAGGACTCCAACGACCGGAGGGCCGCATCGGCCCGTTCCCGGGCGCAGGGGGATTCCGGATCGAAGGTAC
>Ga0318496_10000110_pt1 | contig 23141 bp, 19 predicted proteins | sample GRESIP109b1f22_FD_203296 | JGI IMG/M metagenome (GOLD analysis project Ga0318496, IMG submission 203296) | Tropical soil microbial communities from Luquillo Experimental Forest, Puerto Rico - GRE.SIPMG.109b1f22 | ecosystem: Environmental > Terrestrial > Soil > Tropical forest > Bulk soil... | reverse complement strand
GCTCCATAATCACAAAAACGCCGCGTACGCCACTCGTGACTACTGGATTGATTTCCTGAGGGCCCGGAGAGAGTTTCTCGACGCCATCACCGCCCGTGCCGACAAGGTGCGGCCCGAGGCGCGGCAGAAGATGCTCGCTTCGGTCGCAGCCGCGCGGGAATGCTCGGCGCAGATCGAACCCTCCCTGTGCGAGCACTACGTCCGACTCTGGAGAAAAGACCTGGGCTACTGGGAACAGACCCTGAAGGAGACCCCCAGACTGTCCTCCGTCACCGAAGCGCTGAGCCGGCTCGGTTTGGTACCGACTGCAGAAGCGGACGGGAATGATGGCGATCACCGCAGCGTCGCGGTGACGGTCGAACGTCAGGTCCATGTGGACACTTCCCCCGCGCCCGATCAGTCGATGGCGCCGGAATCGGTACTGATCTCGACGGCCGCCGTGCTCAACCTGTCCGACGACCGGGCGGACCTGGCCCGGCTCGCTGCTCAGGCCAACGTCCACCAGATGGAATGGCTGCGGCGGACGATCGCGCGCTCCGCGAACCGGGCCGCCTCGATCCCGGCGAGCCAGCGAAGGAAGCTGGCCGCCGCTTCTCATGCCAGTCAGGGCAAGAAGCTGGCCGCCGTGAGCACGGTGGGGGCGCTCGCTCTCTTCGGGACGCTGCTGCTGGCCATCATGGCCTTCACCTAGCCGCTGACGCGGGCTCTTCTGCCGCGCTACGCCGGCTCGACCATCACCGGCAGGGTGTCCAGGCCGCGCAGGGAATTGTTGAGGCGCGGGCGCGGCTCGCCGGTCAGGTGCCAGGACCTGATCCGGACCGCCAGCGCGCGGAGCACGGCCTCGCCCTCCATGCGCGCGATGACCTGGCCCACGCAATTGTGCACCCCGGTGCCGTATCCCAGGTGGCCGGCGGTCTTGCGGCGGATGTCGAAGCGGTCGGGCTGCTCCCAGCGCCGCGGGTCCCGGTTGGCCCCGGCGAACGACACCATCACCTTCGCGTCGGCGGGCAGGTCGGTCCCGGCCAGCTCGACCGGCTCGGTGGTGGTACGGAAGAAGTTCATCACCGGCGCCTCGATCCGGACCACCTCCTCGAACGCGTTGCGGGCCAGCGACGGGTCCTCGCGTAGCGCCTGCCACTGACCGGGGAAGCGTACGAAGTCGAGCACGCCCAGCGCCAGCGCGCTGACGGTGGTGTCGAGCCCGGCGGACAGGAACGAGCGGACCAGCAGCGCCGCCTCGTCCTCGGTCACCTCGCCCGCGTCGACCCCCGCGTAGATCAGGGCGCCGAGACCGTCCGGGCGCAGCGACGAGCGAGCGCACTGGCGGGTGATCCAGGCAATCACCTCCCCGGCACCGTCCATCGAGGCCTCGAACAGGTGGTTGCGCGGGCCCTGCCCGTTGAAGACGATCGCCCCGTAGGCCAGCAGCTGGTCCCGGCCGTTCTCGGTGATCCCGAACGCGTCGGGGAACACCTTGGTCGGGAAGATCTCGGCCAGATCCGGCACGGCGTCGAAGGATCCCCGGGCCACCAGCGAATCGGCCAGCTCGGCGGCCTTGCGGTCGAAGATCTCCTGCAGGTAGGTCAGCGAGCGCGGGGCGAGCGCCCGCGCCACCACCTTGCGGTTGTGGGTGTGTACCGGAGGGTCGACCTCGAGCAGGATGCTCGGCTTGCGCCAGGCTTTCTCCGTCTTGAAGTTGGTGATCCCGGCGCCCGCGGCCGAGGAGAAGACCAGCGGATCCTTGAGCACAGCCTGGACCTGCTCGTGCCGGGCCACCGCGAACACGCCGTACCGGTCCAGGTAGACGACCGGGCCCGCGTCCCGCAGCTGCGCCAGGAACGGGAATGGGTCGGCCAGGAACTCACCCGAGTACGGGTCCACCTCGGAGCGCGGGCAAGCCGCCGCCGTGCCCGTTACGGAATCGGTCATGTCAGCTTCTCCCCGCCTCAGCGGTTCATCCCCGATGGTAGATGCGGCGGGCGAGCTGGCCCAGGGCCCGGTCCAGGGGGGTGCCGAAGGGGTTGTCGCGCACCACGTACGTCCAGGTCGCGGTGGGCCGTTTCAGCCCGGAAGCGTCGAGGTCGATGCCCGCGCTGGTGATCGCCGCGGTCCGGAACGTCTCGGCGGAACGGTCCTGGACCTGGTCGAGCAGGCGGGCGAACAGCTTGACCGCCTCGGCGTGGAACTCGGCCAGCGGATCCAGGGACATCCCGAACGGGTTCGGGCCCTGCCCGAGCGCGCGCAGGTGGATGCCCTCGCGGATCTCGGCCAGCACGGCCAGGTGATCGGCCCAGCCGCGGTCGAGATGGTACAGGACGATCGTCCGGGCCACCCCGGCGAGCACGCCGTCGTCGAGGCTGGCGGCCAGCTCGGCGTACCGCTCGGGGCAGCGGCCGGCCAGGGCCCGCAGGGCCGCGTCGCCGCGCAGCAACCGGTCCCGGTGGGACAGCACGACCTGCCGCTGGTCCTCGATGAGCTTGTTGTACCGGAAGGTGTTCCGGTGGATCTCCAGGTGGGCGCCGTCCGCGACGCGCTGGGCGTGGGCCACCGCCGCGTCGGCCCGGGCGTCGCGGACCCGGCCGTCGGGGGCCACGTCGCGCGGCGCGGCCGTGTCCGGGGCGTAGCTGGTGATCAGCTCGTCCTCCAGGCTGACGAAGAAGGCCGAGCTGCCGGGGTCGCCCTGCCGGCCGGACCGCCCGCGCAGCTGGTGGTCGAGCCGGCTGCTCGCGTGCCGCCCGGTGCCGATGACGTACAGGCCGCCCAGCGCGGCGATCTGGTCGCGGTCACCGTCGCGGCCGCCCAGGCGGATGTCGGTGCCGCGCCCGGCCATCTGGGTCGACACAGTGATCGCCGCCCGGGCGCCGGCCTCGGCCACGATCGCGGCCTCTTCCGCGTCGTTCTTGGCGTTGAGCACCACGTGCGGCAGCCCGGCCGCGGCGAGCCGGCGCCCGATCCGCTCCGACTCGGCGATGTCGAGCGTGCCGATCAGCACCGGCCGCCCGGTGACGTGCGCGGCGGTCACCTCGGCCACGACCGACTTCTCCTTCTGCGGCAGCGTCGCGTACAGCCGGTCCGCCTGGTCCTCGCGCACGCACGGCCGGTTCGGCGGGATGACCGCCACCTCGAGCCCGTAGAACTCCCGGAGCTCGTCGCCCACCGTCACGGCGGTGCCCGTCATGCCGCAGACCCGCGGGTACCGGCGGACCAGGGACTCCACCGTGATGCTGTCCAGGACCTCGCCGCTGTCGCTGGCGGCGAGGGCCTCCTTCGCCTCGACCGCGGCCTGCAGGCCGTCGGGCCAGCGCTGCCGCTGAGCCACCCGGCCACGGGACGCGCTGACCAGGTGGACCTGGCCGTCGCGGATGATGTAGTCGATGTCGCGCCGCAGCAGGGCGTGCGCGTGCAGGGCCACGTTGAGCCGGGTCAGGGTGTCCAGCCGGCCGGCGGCGTACAGGTTGATACCGCCCAGGGCCCGCTCGGCGGCGCGCGCGCCGGCGTCGGTCAGCGACACGTTGCGTCCCTGGTCGTCGGTCTCGTAGTGCAGGCCGGGGCGCAGCCCGCGCACGACCTCGGCCATCTCGGCGTCGCTGTCCGTCTCGCCGGTGGCGCCCGCGAGCACCAGCGGGACCAGCGCCTCGTCGATGAGGACCGAGTCGGCCTCGTCGACCAGCAGCACGTCGGGGTCGGCGGCGACCAGGCTGGCGACGTCGGTGACGAGGCGGTCGCGGAGCACGTCGAAGCCGATCTCGCTGACCGGCGCGTAGGTCACCTGCGCCGCGTACGCGGCCCGCCGCTGGGCCGGCGTCGAGGCCTGGCCGATGCAGCCGACCGTGACGCCGAGCAGCTCGTACACCGGGCCCATCCAGTCGGCGTCGCGGCGGGCCAGGTAGTCGTTGACCGAGGTCACCTGCACCGAATGGCCTTGCCGAGCGTACCGGGCGGCGGCCAGCGCGCCGGACAGCGTCTTGCCCTCGCCGGTGGCCATCTCGGCGACGTGCCCGTCGAGCATGACCAGCGTGCCCAGCAACTGTACGTCGTACGGGCGTTCCGCCAGCGCTCGGCGGGCGGCCTCCCGCCCGACCGCGCAGAACTCGGCGTCGTCGCGGGCCTCGCGGGCGCGGCCGGCCAGCGCGCCGTCCGGCAGGTCGGCCAGCTCCTGCTCGGCCGCGGCGATCGCGGGCACCACGCGCTGATAGCGGGTCAGGTCGGTCGTGCCCGGCCGCTGCAGGAAGCGCTGGACCCGGTCACGCAGCGGGCTCATGGCCTCAGAGCACCGCCTCGATGATCTGCTGCGCCTCGGCCTGGATGCGGGCGAGGTGCTCGGGGCCCCGGAACGACTCGGCGTAGAGCTTGTAGACGTCCTCGGTCCCGGACGGCCGGGCGGCGAACCAGCCCGACTCGGTGGCGACCTTCAGGCCGCCGAGCGGCTCGCCGTTGCCGGGCGCGTTGGTGAGCCGGGACAGGATCTTCTCGCCGTCCAGCTCGGTGGCGGTGACCTGGTCCGGGCTGAGCCGGGCCAGGGCCGCCTTCTGCTCGCGGCTGGCCGGGGCGTCGATCCGGGCGTAGGCCGGGTCGCCGAGCCGCTGCGTGAGCTCGCGGTAGTGCTCGGACGGTGTGCGGCCGGTGACCGCGGTGATCTCGGAGGCGAGCAGCGCCAGGATGATCCCGTCCTTGTCGGTGGTCCAGACCCTCCCGTCCCGGCGCAGGAACGAGGCCCCGGCGCTCTCCTCGCCGCCGAACGCGACGCTGCCGTTCAGCAGGCCGGGGACGAACCACTTGAACCCGACCGGCACCTCCATCAGGCGGCGCCCGACCGTCTCGGTCACCCGGTCGATGATCGACGAGCTGACCATGGTCTTGCCGATCGCGGCGTCCGCGGGCCAGTCCCCGCGGTGGCGGTAGAGGTAGTCGATCGCGGCGGCCAGGTAGTGGTTGGGGTTGAGCAGGCCGTCGTCCGGGGTCACGATGCCGTGCCGGTCGGCGTCGGTGTCGTTGCCGGTGGCGATGGCGAACTCGGTGCGGCGGGCGATCAGCGAGGCCATGGCGTACGGTGACGAGCAGTCCATCCGGATCCGGCCGTCCCAGTCCAGGGTCATGAACCGGAAGGTGGCGTCGACCACCGGGTTGACCACGGTCAGATCCAGCCCGAACCGCTCGCCGATCTCGCCCCAGTAGGCCACGCTCGCCCCGCCGAGCGGGTCGGCCCCGATGCCCACCCCGGCGTTGCGGATCGCGTCGGTGTCCACGACCGCGGGCAGCTCCGATACGTACGCGGCGAGGAAGTCGTACCGGCCGGCCGCGGACCTGGCCCGGTCGTACCGGATCCGGCGGACCTCCTTCAGGCCGCCGCGCAGCAGCTCGTTGGCGCGGTCCTGGATCACCGCGGTGATGTCGGTGGCGGCCGGGCCGCCGTCGGGCGGGTTGTACTTGAACCCCCCGTCCTCGGGCGGGTTGTGCGACGGGGTGACCACGATCCCGTCGGCTAGGCCGCCGGTGTCCGGCCGGTCTTCGTTGTAGACCAGGATGGCCCGGGACAAGGACGGGGTCGGCGTGTAGCCGTCCCGGCTGTCCGCCAGCACCTGCACGTCGTTGGCGATCAGCACCTCGAGCGCGGTGGCAAAGGCGGGCTCGGACAGCGCGTGCGTGTCCCGGCCGATGAACAGCGGGCCGGTGATCCCGGCTCGGGCGCGGTAATCGCAGATCGCCTGGGAGGCCGCGGCGATGTGGTCGTCGTTGAACGACAGCCGGAAGGCCGAGCCGCGGTGGCCCGAGGTGCCGAAGGAGACCTGCTGCCCGGGCTCGGCCGGGTCCGGGTGCTCCGTGTAGTAGGCGGTCACCAGGGCCGCGACGTCGACCAGGTCGGCCTGGCTGGCTGGCTGTCCGGCCCGCTCGTTCCCCTGCACTGGCCACTCCTCCGGTCCGGACGGGTGCGTCCCGGCATCTTCACAACACACTAGAGCGCGCGCGGGCCCGTCCGCCCAGCCGCCCCGAGGCCGGACGCCGCTAGGTGATCGGCGGAAGGGCCTGGCCGGGGCCGAGCACGGTGCGGAACGGGTCGCCGCGCCGGGCCAGCCGGTCCGGCACAGTCCGGATCGTGATCCCGTCAGGTTTCAGCGACGGATCGTCGAGCTCGTCCCAGTCGATGGGCGCGGACACCGGCGCGCCCGGTGCCGGGCGCGGGCTGTACGGCGCGACCAGCGTCTTGTTCTTGACGTTCTGGGTGTAGTCGAGCCGGGCCCGGCCCTGGCGCGCCCGGACGTCCCATTCCCAGCTGACCAGGTCGGGCACGACCGAGCCGACCGCGCGCGACAGCTGCTTCACCCATCCGCGGGTCTGCTCGTAACTGGGCCCGCGGGTGATGGGAATCCAGATCTGCAGGCCCGTGTGCCCGGTCAGCTTGGGCTGGGCGCGCACGCCCAGGTGCTCCAGCGCGGTGCGGTGCAGCCGGGCCAGGACCAGGACGTCGTCCCAGGACGTGCCGGCGCCCGCGTCGATGTCGATGAGCGCGTAGGTCGGCAGGAGCGGCTCGTCGGTGCGCGCGGTCCAGGCGTGCCACTCCAGCGCGCCGAAGTTGGCCGCCCAGATCAGCGCGGCCGGCTCGTCCACGACCAGGTAGGTGGTGACGTCCCCCGGGTCGGCGTTGGGGTTGTCCCAGCGCGGGAGCCAGTCGGGCGCGTGGTCGGGCAGCTGCTTGTGCCAGAAGCCCTTGGTGTCGGCGCCGCCCGGGAAGCGGTGCATGTTGAGCGCGCGGCCGGCCAGGTACGGCAGGATGACCGGGGCGATCCGGGCCGCGTAGCCGATGAACTCGCGCTTGGTCACCGGCTGCTCGCCCGGGCGGGCCGGGAATATGACCTTGTCCAGGTTGGTCACCCGCAGCCGGCGGCCGAACACCTCCCAGGCCCCGCCGCCCGGTCCGAGGGCGGCGAGCGCGTCAAGCTCGGCCGGGTCGGGCCTGGGCGGCAGGTCGTGGGCGGCCTGGTCGCCGATGGCGACCGACGCCTCGGCGGGCGGCAGCTCGCTGCGCCACATCCGGTCGGGGTGGGCCTTGACCTCGTCGTTGGTGCGCCCGCTGAGCACCGATCTCGGATGGTCCTCCGGCTCCCAGCCCTTGACGGCGTACTGATCGTGCTTGTGCAGCAGCAGCCACTGATCCTGGTCGGCGTCGCGGGAGTCGCGGCGCACCAGGATGAGGCGGCCGCGCAGCTTCTCCCCCTCGACGTCGGCGTGGAAGTCGCCGCCGGCGACCGCGGCCGCGGGGTCATCGGTGGCGTGCGGTTCCCAGGTGCCCTGATCCCACACGATCACGTCACCCGCGCCGTACTCCCCGGCCGGGATGATGCCCTCGAAGTCGAAGTACTCGATCGGGTGATCCTCTACGTGGATCGCGGTGCGCCGTACGTCCGGATCGAGCGTCGGGCCCTTGGGCACGGCCCAGCTCACCAGCACGCCGTCGATCTCGAACCGCAGGTCGTAGTGGAGGCGGCGGGCCCGGTGGCGCTGCACGACGAACCGCCGCCGACCCGGGGAATCCGGCCGGGGTGGCGCGCCCGCGGGCTCGGGGGTGCGCGCGAAGTCCCGCTTGCGCTGGTAGGCCGCCAGCCGCCCAGAATCCGGCTCGCCTGGCTTCCCCGGCGTCCCTGGGTCCGCTGCCTTCTTGCGCTTGGTCGGTGACGGCATGGCGGCTCACAGCCCGAGCAGCCGGGCCGCGTTGTGGTGACAGACCGCGCGCAACCAGGCCACGCCCAGGTCCAGGCGGGCCAGGGCCTCGAGCTGGTGCAGGTAGGGATAGGGAATGTTGGGGAAGTCGGTGCCCAGCAGGATGCGGTCGGCCGCCTCCGCCAGCCGGGGCCGCAGGGCCGCCGGGAACGGCATCAGGCGCTCGAAGAATCCGGTGAACGCCATCGTCGTGTCTAGATAGACGCCTGCGTGCCGCCGCATGAGGTCGAGGAACTCGCCGTACTCGGGCGCCCCGAGATGCGCGACGATCATGACCAGTCCCGGGTGGCGCGCGAGCACCTCGGAGATCGGCCCGGGGCCGGTGTACCGGCCCGGCGTCGGCCCCGACCCGCAGTGCACGATAACCGGGACGCCCGCCTCGGCGAGCAGCCCCCAGACCGCGTCGAGCTGGTCGTCGCGGGGGTCATAGCCGCCGACCTGCAGGTGTGCCTTGAACAGGCGCGCCCCCGCGCCGATCGCCCCGGCCACGTACCCGTCGGCGCCAGGTTCGGGGTAGAACGTAGCGCTGTGCAGCGCGTCCGGCGTCCGGGCCGCGAAATCGGCCCCCCAGGAGTTGAGCCACGCCGCCATGCCGGGCTTGTGCGGATAGGCCAGCGCGCCGAACCGGCGAACGCCGAACGCCCGCAGCAAGGCGATCCGCTCCTGCTCGGGCCGCCGATAGGCGACCGGCCACGCCCGCCCGCCCTCGAGGCCGTTCTCGAAGTAGTTCCAGACCTTGTCCAGCACGTTGGGGGGCATGAAGTGCGTGTGCACGTCCACCAGCCCGGGCAATCCAAGATCCTGCCAGAACGCGACGACCGCGGCCGGCTCGCCGGCCGCCGCGGACTCGTCCCCGAAGGCGGCTCCCGAGTCGTGCGGTCCGGTCACCAGTCAAGTCTGCCAGGCTCAGGCCGAGCCCCCGGACACGCCTGCCCGCGCCAGGTGCGAGCGGACGCAATTGAAACGTGTTCTAGTTAATCCGTAGGCTGGCCCCACTCAGCGGGAAGGAGCCCCGTGATCCTGGATCGTTTCCGCGTCACCGACAGCGTGGCGGTGGTGACCGGCGCCGGCCGCGGCATCGGCGCGGCCACGGCCGTCGCCCTGGCCCAGGCCGGGGCGGACGTGGTGATCTCCGCGCGCACCGAGGACCAGCTGGCCAAGGTCGCGCGCGAGATCGAGGCCGCCGGGCGGCGGGCCGTAGTGATACCCGCCGACCTGGCCGATCTCGACGCGGTGGCGGGGCTGCCGGCCGCCGCGGTCGAGGCGTTCGGCCGGCTGGACATCGTCGTGAACAATCTCGGCGGGGCCATGCCGAGGCCGTTCCTGGCGACCAAGCCGCGGCACCTGACAGCCGCGTTCCAGTTCAACGTGGCCACCGCGCACCAGCTCACGCAGGCCGCGGTCCCGCACCTGCTCGACTCCCCCGGCCCGGTCGGCACCGTGATCAACATCTCCTCGGTCGTCGGGCGGGTGGCCGGCCGCGGCTACCTCGCCTACGGCACCGCCAAGGCGGCCGTGGCCCACTACACCCGGCTGGCCGCGGCCGACCTCGCGCCCCGGATCCGGGTCAATGCGGTCGCGGTCGGCTCGGTGGCGACCTCAGCGCTGGACATCGTGATGACCGACGACGCCTTGCGCGGCCAGATGGAGCGGGCGACGCCGCTGCGCCGGATCGGCGATCCCGAGGATGTCGCGGCCGCCGTGCTCTACCTGGCCTCGCCGGCGGGCGGCTACATCACCGGCAAGGTCCTCGAGGTCGACGGCGGCCTGGAGCAGACCAACCTCGATCTCGGCCTCCCGGACCTCTGACCGGCCCGGGTCAGGTCCCCAGGTAGCGCAGGACCGCGAGCACGCGGCGGTTGTCGGCGTCCGACGGCGGCAGACCCAGCTTGCCGAAGATGCTGGCCACGTGCTTCTCGACCACTCCGGCCGAGACCACGAGGGCGCCGGCGATCCCCGCGTTGGACCGGCCCTCGGCCATCAGGGCGAGCACGTCGCGCTCGCGGGAGGTGAGCGCGGCGATGCCCTGAACGTGACGGCTGGCCCGGACCAGCTGGCTGACCACCTCGGGGTCGAGCGCGGTGCCCCCGGCCGCGACCCGGGCCAGGGCGTCGGCGAACTCGGCCACGTCCGCCACCCGGTCCTTGAGCAGGTAGCCGACGCCGGCCGCGTTGCTCCCGAGCAGCCTCGCCGCGTACCTGGTCTCGATGTACTGGGACAGCACGAGCACGCCGGTTCCCGGGTGGTCGCGGCGCAGCTCGATCGCGGCGCGCAGCCCCTCGTCGGTGTGCGTCGGCGGCATCCGGATGTCGGCCACGGCGACGTCGGGGCGGTGCTGGCCTACCGCGTCGAGGAGTGCGTCCGCGTCGCCGACCGCCGCGACCACCTGATGGCCGCGGTCGGCCAGCAGCCGGGCCAGGCCCTCACGGAACAGGGCGGCGTCCTCGGCGATCACCACGCGCAACGGGCGGGCGGTGGCCTCGGCGCGCTCCGGCGGCGAGGGCTGGGACGGCCGAGAAGCGGTCATGCGCGCATCGGCAGCGTCACGGTGACCCGGGTCGGGCCGCCCGGCGGGCTGGCGATCTCCACCTGGCCGTCCACGGTGCGCACGCGCTGGGCCAGCCCGGCCAGGCCGCTGCCCCCGGCCGGGTCCGCCCCGCCGACGCCGTCGTCGCTGACCCGCAGCACGAGCGACGGACCCTGCTCGTCCGCCTCGACCGTGACCTGGCCCGCCTGACTGTGCTTGGCCGCGTTGGCCAGCAGCTCGGCCACGCAGAAGTAGGCCATGGTCTCGATGGCCGGGACGGGCCGCCGCGGCAGCGCCGTGGTCAGCTCGACCGGCACGGCGCTGCCCGCGGCGAGCGTGGTGAGCGCGTCAGCCAGGCCGTTGTCGAGCACGGGCGGGTGGATGCCCCGGGCCAGGTGGCGCAGCTCCACCAGGGCATCCTTGGCGCCCTGGTGGGCGGCGTCGACCAGCTCGCGGACCTCGGGATCGGCGTCGGCCGAGAGCTTCTCCCGGGCCAGGCCGAGGTTCATGGCCAGCGTAGCCAGCCGGATCTGCGCGCCATCGTGCAGGTCACGTTCGAGCCGGCGCAGCAGCGCGGCGGAGTCCTCGACCGCCAGTGCCCGGCTCTGCTCCAGGTCGGCGACCCGCTGGGCCAGTCGGCCGCGTCCGAGCATGCCCCGCATCAGCCAGACATCCGCCGCCGCGGCACCCCGCGCCACCCAGGGCGCGGCGAGGACCATCGCCACGCCCGCCGCGAACGCGGCGAAGGTGCCGGCGAACGTCGCCACGTGGAACGCGCCGAACGGGGTGAGCACGGGCACCGGCTGCAGCCGCACGCCGGGCGGGTGATTGCGGAACAGCCGCCACCAGAACGGATAGGTCAGGTTCACCAGGCCGCCGACGGCGAAGACGACCGCGTAGATCTCGACCACCAGGACCGGCAGCTTCACCAGCGGGTAGGCCACGGCCCGCCAGCCGGGCCCGTCGCGCAGCATCGCCGCGAGCCGGCCGAGCACACCGTGGCCGCGGCGGGCCGGCGTGGGCTCCCCGACCCGCTCCCCCAGCAGCCGCGCGGCCACCAAGCGATGGACCGTCCCGAGGCCGCGACCGAACCTGGGCGCCAGGAACACCACCAGCAGCAGGACCGCGAGCAGGACGACGAGGTACAGCAGCGCGCCGGCCGGGTGGTCCGACACGGCCGGCGCGGAAACCAGGTTCGGCGGCGTGGTGCCGCGCGTCAGCCGCTGCACCACGACCAGCAGGGCAAGCAGGCCGAACGGGACCGCCAGGACGACCAGGCCGAGCGCCGCCTCGGTCAGGCAGAACAGCAGCGCACGCCGGGTCCGGGCGGTGAGCGGCGCTCGCACCACCAGCCAGGCCAAGCTGCCCGGCCGGCCGCCGGGCGGCTCGTGTCCGGTGGCCGGGTTCATCGGGCCCATGGCGCCCATGTGCTCATTGTCTGCTTCCCCGTTCTCAGGTGTCACGGCGAGCGAGCAGCCACCACCCGAGCCCCAGGGCCGCGGCCGCGTACAGGCCGAGCACCCCGAGACCGGCCCAGGCCGACAGGAGGTGCGGGCACGCCGAGGGCCCGGTCCCGCAGGACAGTGGCTTGGTGGTGCTCAGCGAGTTGGCGATGATGAAGATCGGCGTGTAGGCAGCTACCTGGTGGGCGACCGCGCCGATCAGCGGCGGGCCCACGTACACGCCGCCGACCAGCACGGCGATGGCCGCTCCCGAGTGCCGGATGATGGCCCCGAGCCCGAGGCCGAACAGGCCGATCAGGCAGAACCCGGTGCCGGCCAGCAGCACGGCCCGCAGCACGCCCGGCTGGCCCAGCGTCGGCGCCGCGATGCCGTGCCGTAGGGCCGCGCCGCCCGCGAAGAACGAGATGAACGACGCGACCTCCCCCGCGGCCAGGGCCACGGCGCCGAACACCGCGGCCTTGGCCGCCAGCAGCAGCCCCCGGCGGGGGATCGCGGTCAGCGTGGTCCGGATCAGGCCGGATGAGTACTCGCTGGTCATCGTCAGCACGCCCAGGACGCCGCTCAGCAGCAGGGCGGGGACGATCCCGGCTAGCGCGTTGTTGGTCAGGTCCCCGCCGGCGTCGCGGGTGTTGAGCCCGACCGTGACGCCGATGCCGATCGCGCCGGCCACGGTGATCACCAGGGTCCACCAGGTGGACCGCAGGCTGCGCAGCTTGATCCACTCCATCCGGGCCGCGTGCCGGAGCCGGAAACGCCCGGCCGGGACGCGTGCGGCCAGCGTGGTCATGACGAGCCATCCTTCCGTGAGGCGAGCGGCGGCCACGCCGCCCGGTACTCGGCGCTGTCGCCGGTCAGTTCGAGGAACGCGGCCTCCAGGGACGCGGCGCCCGCCGACATCTGCGCCACCGAGGTGTCGGCGAGCAGCCGCCCCTGGCCGATGACCACGAGATGATCGGCCATCAGCGCGACCTCGCTGATCAGGTGGCTGGAGACGAAGATCACGCGGCCCTGGGCGGCGAGCGACTTCAGCAGGTCCCGGATCCAGTGGATCCCAGCCGGGTCAAGCCCGTTCACCGGCTCGTCCAGCAGCAGCACCGGCGGGTCGCCCAGCAGCGCCGCGGCGAGACCGAGCCGCTGGCCCATGCCCAGGGAGAACTTCCCGGCCCGCCGGCGCGCGGCGCCGGCCAGGCCGACCATATCCAGCACCTCATCCACGCGGGACCCCGGAATGTCGTTGCTGGCCGCCAGGGCGGCCAGGTGATCACGGGCGCTGCGGCCCGGGTGAAAAGCGCGGGCCTCCAGCAGCGCGCCGACCTCGCGCAGCGGCCAGCGCAGGTCGCGGAAGGGGCGGCCGCCGATCCGAGCGCGCCCGGCGTCGGGCCGGTCCAGGCCCAGGATCAGTCGCATTGTGGTGGACTTGCCCGAGCCGTTGGCGCCCAGGAACCCGGTCACCATCCCCGGCCGCACGTCGAAGCTGAGCGCATCGACCGCGAGCGTGGGACCGTAGCGCTTCGTCAGGTCACGGACCTCGATCATGTGACCTCCTTCCGGTCCGTGCGTGCTATCTGAAGATCACGTTATGAACGGGGCGCGCCCGGCGGAACGCGGCTAACGCCCGTCTTCTGCTGGGGGAAATCCCCCAGGCCAGGCCGGCCTGACCGCCAGCCTGCCGTCGGTACGATTTGTCGATGCCGAACGACGCCATCGCCGCCCGATGAGCCGGCGACGCCGCCTGGCCGCCGGGCTGGTGGCCCTGGCCGGGCTGACCTGGGCGGCCGGGGGCGCGGCCGCGGCCGCGGTCTCGCCGGACCCGGCCAGCGCGGCTTCCTGGACGGTGTACCACGGCAGCCCGCGGGGCACGGGGGTCGCGGGGCCGGTGACCGCGGTCGACACCCGCACCCGGGCGTGGACCTCGCCGACCCTCGACGGCGAGCTTTACGGCGAGCCCCTGGTCTTCGCCGGGCGCGTCTACGTGGCCACGCAGAACGACACGGTGTACGCCCTGTCGGCCGCCACCGGCGCGGTGGCGTGGTCCGCCCACCTCGGCAGCCCGGTACCTTCCACCTCCCTGCCCTGTGGCGACATCACGCCCACCGTGGGCATCACCGGCACGCCGGTCATCGACCCGGCCCGTGCCGAGATCTTCGTGGTGGCCGACGAGATGGTGAACGGGAGCCCGGCCCACATGCTGACCGGCCTGGCCACCGCCACCGGCAGGACCGAGATGACCCAGGACGTGGACCCGCCCGGGGCCGATCCCGCAGCGCTGCTGCAGCGCACCGGCCTGACCCTGGACGACGGCCGGGTGGTGTTCGGCATGGGCGGGAACTACGGCGACTGCGGCAGCTACCGGGGCCGGGTGATCGCCGCGCCGGAGACCGGCGGGAAGCCGAGGATCTTCACGGTCGACGCCGCGGGCGGCCAGTCGCAGGGCGCGGTCTGGATGGGCGGCGCCGCGCCGGTCGTGGACGGCAGCGGCCACGTCTGGGTCAGCGTCGGGAACGGCTCGGTCGACTCGCCGTCCCAGCCCTTCGACCACAGCGACTCGGTGCTGGAGCTGTCGCCGACCATGCGGCTGCTGCAGTACTTCGCGCCTAGCGACTGGGCCTCGAACAACGCCCAGGACCTGGACCTGTCCACCGCGCCGGCGCTACTGCCCGACGGCCAGGTGATCGGCGCCGGCAAGAACCGCACCGTCTACCTGCTGGACGGCGCGCACCTGGGCGGCATCGGCAGCGAGCAGGCGAGCCTGGGCTCGGCGTGCGGCGACGACATCGACGGGGGCGTCGCCGTGTCCGGCATGACGGTCTACCTCCCCTGCCAGTCCGGCACCATCGCGGTGCGCGCGGAGCAGTCCCCGCCTGCCCTGCGCCTGCTGTGGAGTTCCGGAACGGGCGGCGGCCCCCCGATCCTGGCCGCCGGCCTGATCTGGACCATCGGCCAGAACGGCACGCTGTACGGGCTCAACCGCGCGACCGGCACGGTGCGGCAGCAGACGTCCATCGGCGCGGTGGCCAACCACTTCCCGACCCCGGCCGTGGCCGGCGGCCTCATGCTCGCCGCGGCCGCGCGGAACGTGGTCGCGTTCGCCGCGCCCGGCCCGGGGGCGCCGGCGCCCGCTATCCAGACGGCGCCGCCGGGCACGACCGCGCCCAGCCCGCCAGCCAGCCAGCCGCAGGCCGCCGGCGGCGGCCTCCCGGCCGCTGCCCTTGCGGGCATCGCGGCCGGCGCCCTGATCGTGATCGGCTTCCTGGGCTGGCTGCTGTGGCAGCGGCGGACGACCGGCCACAATTAGTGCAGCGCCGCACATCCCGGAGGTCCCGTGCGCTTCTCCTACGCCGAGTCGATGACCAGCCCGGACTATTACGCGCCGCTCGCGCGGGCCGCCGAGGACGCCGGGTACGACTCGATGGTGGTGCCCGACTCCATCTGCTATCCCGAACGCTCCGACAGCGTCTACCCGTTCAACCCCGACGGCACCCGGGAGTTCCTCGAGGACAAGCCGTTCCTGGAGCCGTTCTCGCTCATCCCCGCGCTGGGCGCGGTCACCGAGCGGCTGCGTTTCATCACGTTCGTGCTGAAGCTCCCGGTGCGCAACCCGGTGCTGGTCGCCAAGCAGGCGACGTCGACCGCCGTGCTCACCGGCAACCGGCTGGTGCTGGGCGTGGGCAGCAGCCCGTGGCGGGAGGACTACGATGTGCTCGGCGTGCCGTGGGAGGGCCGGGGGCGGCGCATGGACGAGGAACTGGCCATCATCCGCGGGCTGTCGGCCGGCGGCTACTTCGCCTTCCACGGGGAGATATTCAACGTGCCGCCGGTCAAGATGGCGCCGGTGCCGAGCGAGCCGGTCCCGATCCTGGTCGGCGGGCACGGGAACGCCGCGCTGCGCCGTGCCGCCCGGTCTGCGGACGGCTGGCTGCACGGCGGCGGCGACCCGGCCGACCTGCCCGGCCTGCTCGCCCGGCTGGCCGAGTTCCGCCGCCAGGAGGGCACCACGGGCCGCCCATTCGAAGTGCACGTGATCTCCATGGACGCCTATAGCGTGGATGGTGTCCGCCGGCTGGAGGACCAGGGGGTGACCGACGCGATCGTCGGCTTCCGCTGGCCGTACCAGGTCGGCCTGGACACCGAGCCGCTGGCCGAGAAGATCGCTAAGCTGCGCCGGTTCGCCGACACCGTGATCGCCAAGGTCAGGGGCTGATGACCGGCGCGACCGCGCTGCGCGGCTAAGCCCGGGCAGCGCGCACAATTAAGGCATACACCCGATGCGGGCCGCCGGATCTTACGGCGAGTCTCGAAGCGTCAGGGGCACTGGAACCCCTCTCCCGAGGAGGCGACGCGATGACCAAGGTTCTGCGGACGCTGGCGCGGCGGGTCGGCGAGGTCGTCGCCGAGTGCAACGAAGCTCAGAACCGGCTCTTCATGCTCCGGCTCAACCCGGACAACTACCTGCCCGTTCCGGATGAGGCACCAGACACCTACCAGGAATTCCTGTTCCGCACGTCCGGCGTGTTCGTGCATGAGCCCTCCGCCGCGGCCCGTTCCAGAAGGCGGAACGCTGGCTAAGACAGCACCGCACACAAGCGGGTGACGGCGGTGGTGAACGCGTGCGCCGGCGGGGTCCCGTACCCGAGCACGAGCGCCTCGGGGTACCCGACTCCGTCTGGCCGGAAGTTGCGCATCCCGTCCAGCGCGAGGCCGCGCTCCGCGGCCGAGGCCACGACGTCGGCCTCGCGCTGGCCCGGCGGCAGGTGCAGGACCGCATGCAGGCCCGCGGCCATCCCGGTGACCCGGACTGCGGGGCGAACCGGGGCCAGGGCGCCGATGAGCCGGTCGCGGCGGCGGCGGTAGCGCAGGCGGGCGCGCCGGACGTGCCGGTCGTAGCCGCCGGAGGCGATGAACTCGGCCAAGGTCAGCTCATCCAGGCCGCTGCCGTGCCGGTCGCTGAGCGACTTGGCCTCCACGACATCCGCCACTAGCCAGCCGGGCAGCACCAGCCAGGCGAGCCGGACCGCGGGCGAGAGCGTCTTGCTGGCCGTGCCCACGTAGACGACGCGGGACGGGTCGAGCGCCTGCATGGCGCCGATCGCGCGGCGGTCGTAGCGGAACTCACCGTCGTAGTCGTCCTCGATCACGACGGTCCCGGCCTGTGCGGCCCACTGCACGGCCTGGCTGCGGCGCGGCGGGGCCAAAGGCACGCCCAGCGGGAACTGGTGCGCCGGGGTCAGCAGGACCGCCCCGGCCCCCGGAACCTGGCGGACCTCGTCGATCACGGCCCCCCGGTCGTCGACCGCCACCGGCCGGGCCGCCAGGCCCTGCGCCGCGATGACGTCGCGGTGGTGCTGGTGGCCGTACGCCTCCACGGCCACTGCCGCCGCGCCGGACCCGGCCAGGACGCGGCTGAGCAGCGACAGGCCCTGGGTGAATCCCGAGCAGATAACGATCTGATCCGGCGTCGCCCGTACCCCGCGCGCCCGGGCCAGGTAGGACGCCAGTTCCGCGCGGAGCTCCCGTCGCCCGCGGGGATCGCCGTAGCCGAACGCGGCGGACGGCGCGGCCGATATCGCGCGGCGGGCCGCCGCCAGCCAGGCGGCGCGCGGGAAGTCACTCAGATCGGGCACCCCGGGCCGCAGGTCGTAGTGCGGCGCCGGCGGTTCCGGACGCGCCCTGGCGGGCGGTGCGCCCGGGGACGTGACGTGCTCGGCGACGCGGGTCCCCGAGCCCTGCCGGGCGGTCAGCCAGCCCTCGGCGACCAGCTGACCGTAGGCGTCGGCGACCGTGTTGCGCGCCACGCCCAGGTCGGCGGCCAGCGTGCGGCTGGCCGGCAGCCGCGTACCAACAGCCAGCCGGCCGGTCTGCACCGCCTGCCGCAAGGCTGCCTCGAGCGCGGCCCGTACCCGCGGCCCGGTCAGTTCCAGGTGCAGGTCAAGCCCGGCGCCCTGGGGCGCCGCCGGGGCGCCGGTGCCGTCCCCCGAATTGGCCCACGAAGACTTCATATAAATGGACCATAGTCCCGGGCCTAATGTTGGCTAGCTTGGAGGTCATGACGACATCGACCATCACCCCCGGCTCCGCCGCGCAGATCCCGGTCCGGCTCGACTTCGACGCGCACGCGCCGGCGTTCGCCAAGGCCATGGGCCACCTGGACCACACCGCCACCAGAGAACTCGACCGCGTCGACTTCGATCCCAAGCTGCGTGAACTGGTCCGCGTCCGCGCCTCCCAGATCAACGGCTGCGCCTACTGCATCGACATGCACACCAAGGACGCCCGCGCGATCGGCGAGACCGAGCAGCGCCTGTACGGGCTGGCCGCGTGGCGCGAGACGCCGTACTTCACCGCCCGCGAACGCGCCGCGCTCGCGTTCACCGAGGCCGTGACGCTGCTCGCCGACACTCATGTCCCGGCCGCCGACTACCAGGCGGTCGCGGTCGAGTTCTCGCCGGACGAGATCGCCGCGCTGCTGAGCCTGATCGTCGCCATCAACGCCTGGAACGCCATCGCGGTCAGCTCCCGCGCCTGGCTGCCCGGTTCCTACCAGCCCTGACAGAATCGTCCGGTGACATCAACCTCAGATGCTGAAGGCTCGGACCTGGCCGCGCGCTTCCTCGCCCTGCACCTTCCTGGCCGGCCGCTGCTGCTGCCGAACCCGTGGGACCTCGGGTCGGCCCGGATCCTGGCCTCGCTAGGCTTCGCCGCGCTCGCCACCACCAGCAGCGGTTTCGCCGCCACGCTCGGCCGGCCGGACGGGGCGGTCACCCGGGACCAGGCCATCGGGCACGCCGGCCTCATCGCGCGGACGATCCCGCTGCCGGTATCGGCCGACCTGGAGAACGGGTACTCCGACGACCCGCAGGAGGTGGCGAGCACCGTGACCGCGGCGATCGAGGCCGGGCTGGCCGGCTGTTCGATCGAGGATTCCACTGGGCGGCAGGACGCCCCGATCTACGACAGCTCGCTGGCCGTGGAGCGGGTAGCGGCCGCGGCCGAGGCGGCTCACTCCGGGCCGCGGCGACTGGTGCTCACCGCGCGCGCGGAGAATCACCTGCACGGCCGCAACGACCTGGCCGACACCATCGCCCGCCTGCAGCGCTACGCCGAGGCGGGCGCCGACGTGCTGTACGCTCCCGGGCTGACCCGGGCCAGCGACATCGGGGAGGTCGTCGGCTCGGTCGGCCGGCCGGTCAACGTGCTCGCGCTGGCCGACGCGCCGACCGTCGCCGAGCTGGCCGAGCTCGGGGTGGCCCGGATCTCGGTCGGCGGCGCGTTCGCCTTCGCCGCGCTCGGCGCGCTCGCCGACGCGGCCCGGGAGCTGCAGACCGCCGGCACCTACAGCTTCTGGCGCAACGCCGCGACTGGCAGGCAAGCGGCGCGGGCCGCATTCCCGCCGTGAGACCTGCGGGCTCGTCCTGACCGATCCGACCCTCAGGACGGCATGCGGAAGCGGGCGTAGAGGGCCTTGTGGTCGCTGCCGGGCACCCGGTGCGCGGAGGTGGCGAGCACCGCGCAGCGCGGGTCCACCAGGACGTGGTCGAAGGCCAGCAGGGCCGGGCGGCCGCGGGGCTCCGGCCCCCAGGTGGGAACCAGCCCGCGGCCCACCTGGCTGGCCGCGTCGACATGCCCGAGCCGCAGGAGCCGGCGGAACTGCGCGTGATCAAGCGTGGCGTTGAAATCGCCGGCCAGCACCACCGGCGGGTCACCGGCCGCGGGCAGCGCGGCCAGCTCGCCGCGCCAGCGCGGGGCAGACGGCAGGTTCCACGGCGGCATCGGCGGATGCGGGTGCACGCAGACCAGGTGCACGGACTGCCCGGACGGCAGGTCGAGGCGCGCGGTGGGCTGGGAGGCGTAGCTGGGCCCGATGGCCAGCCCCTCGCGCAGCGGGTAGCGGGCGTAGATGCCGCTGCCGCGGTAGCGGTACTCTTCGACGTCGAGCATCTCGTTGGGCAGCATCTCGCCGAGGCCAGCCAGCTTCAGCCGGATGACCGCGTCGCCGGTGAGTTCCTGGAGGAACAGCACGTCAGCACCGGTCCTGCGGGCGAGCCGGACCAGCCCCTCCCCCGCGGCCCGGCCGTACTGCAGGTTGACCGTCAGCACGCTCAGCACGGGCCCGGACGCGGCGGGCGGCCGACGGGGGATCGCGCGGGGCACCACGACCGCGGTGAGCGCTGCCGCGGCCAGCCCCGCGGTCGCGGACGGCCCTCGGCCGCGCAGCGCGACCGCAGCCAGCCCGGCCCCGGCGGCCGCCTGCGGGGTGAAGGACAGCAACGGCACGGCCGCCCGCTCCAGCGGGCGGAAGCGATCGGCGGCCGTGAGGCGGGCCACGGCCCAGCCGGCGATGCAGCTTGCGATGGCCCACTCCAGGCGGGGCGAGGGCATTGCCTCATAGTGGCACGCGCGCAGGCGTTATGGGTCCGCCGACCCGCCAAAACGTGAGGCGGACGGCTGGGCCTCGATCAGCCGTGGCGCCCGTCAGGGGGCCGGCGGCCCCGGCTTCCGGAAAATCTGAGCCGGACCCGGAGGCGGCCCTTTGGGCAGATAGCACGGCAGCAACTCGGTGCCCTGGCCTGGCCCCTTCGCCTCGCACCGTGAGTGCACCGACCACTGCGCCTGTGTAGCTGACGCCGGCCTGGGCAGGCCGATAGCCGCCATGACCACGAGCACGCCCGCGCAAGCGAAGATGACGTCACGCAGGATCCCGTTCCTCATGCTCAATTAACTACCGGACGCGGCCAGAAGTGCCAGCGCTTTCGAGCGAACCCCGTGATGAATCGCGTTGGCGGGCCGCTGCTGCGGTGAGGCGCGGGCCGCCGGCTGGCGCTGGTCCACGGAGGGAAGCTCGCCAGGAGGCGCTAGGCTCGGTCCGATGCGAGGGCAAGCCGGGCATGGGTGATCCGCTGATCGGCCGATCGGTGCCAGACGACAGATCCGACGGAGAACTCCCCCACGATGGACCGTCGGCTGCACCGCGCCCGCCGGCCGGCGACGACGCTCCGGCAGCGACCGGCAGCGGCCCGCCGCGGAGCACCGATGGGCAGGCCGCCCCCGGCGGGCCCGCCGATCAGGAAGCACCGGCGGGCCAGGATGGCGCGGGTGGCCGCCACGCGCCGGCCGCCCAGGATGCCACAGCCGCCCGCGACGCATCGGCGGCCCACGAGGCGCCGGCGGATGCGGGCGAGCCAGGCGACGCCCCGGCACCCGATCGGGCGGTCGCCACGGCCGGCCGGGCTAAGCCTGGCCGGCGGCGCAGGCCGCTCTGGCGCGAACTGCCCCTGCTCATCGTGGTCGCGCTGACCATCGCCCTGCTGATCAAGACCTTCGTGGTACAGGCGTTCTGGATCCCGAGCGGGTCGATGGAGAACACGCTGGAGATCGGCGACAAGATCCTGGTCAACAAGCTCGTTTATCACTTCCGCAGCATCCAGCCGGGCGACGTCATCGTCTTCGACGGCGCCGGGTCGTGGGACCCGGTGCCCCGCGCGGCGCAGCCGAGCTCCAACCTGCTGGTCCGGGCCTATGACGCGACCATCGTCTCGCTCGTGCACTCGATCGCCGGCCTGTTCGGGACCGCGCCCGGGCAGACGGACTACATCAAGCGCGTGATCGGCGTCCCGGGTGACAAGGTGGCCTGCTGCAATGCCCAGGGCCTGATCACCGTCAACGGCGTGCCGCTGCACGAGCAGTCATACCTGTTCCCCGGCGCCACGTCCAGCCAGGCCCCGGCCGGCTACCCGGGCCACTTCAGCATCACCGTCCCGCCGGGCCGCCTCTGGGTACTCGGGGACAACCGGGCGATCTCCGCGGACTCGCGGCTGCACCAGGATGATCCTGGCCACGGAACGATTCCGGAGAGCGCCGTCATCGGCCGGGCCTTCATGATCGTGTGGCCGTTGTCGCGGTGGCGAGTTCTTCCGATCCCATCCACGTTCTCGCAGCCCGGGGTCACGAGGCAGGCGCGCACCGCCGCCGGCTCGTGGTCGGGCGCCGTGCGGGCCGCACCGGCCGCGCCGTTCCTGCCGCTGGGCGGCGGCGTGGCCGGGGCCGTGCCGCTGACCTGGCTGCGACGCGAACGGCGCCGCCGGCGGCATCCCGGGCCAGGGGCCCGCGGCCGGATCAGGCGCCCAGGCGAGGCCAGCCGGCCCTGAGCGCGGGCCGACGGAAGCGTCCTGCGATGTCGATCTTGCTGGCCTCCGCCAGCAGCGCAGTCAGCGACGGGACCGGCCTGCCCGCGCGCAGCGCCTCGCTGTTGACGTAGCGGCCCCGCCGAACCGTATGACCCGCAGCGCCGACGACGTCGCGGGCCACCGCACAGGACGCGGAGCCGAGGGCCTGACGCGTGTTGACCCAGAAGACCGCGCCCGGGGCTTGCGCGATGACGTCGTCCAGCAGCACGATCCGCCCGGCCCGGTACTCCTCCCAGAACCATGGCCCGAAGAAGCGCTGGCCGGTGAACGGCGGCCAGCGGGCGGCCGGTAGGCCCGCGAGCGGCATCACGGTCCAGCAGGGCACCGGCCTGCCGGGCACGTGCTCGCTGTAGACGACGACCAGGGCATCGACGGCGTCGTCCGTCGTCCAGCCGAACATCGAACCGTGCCGTGGCAGCGGGACACCGCGCCTCACCGCATTCACGACGTACCCGGGGACCGAGCCGTCCGCGGCCACGTCCACGACGTCACCGCACGGCCACGGGCACAGCGAGTACACGGGCATGTCGTAGCCGCAGCCCTGTGACAGCACGAAGAACCAGGCCTGGCCGCCGTCACAGACCATCAGCACCATCGAACGGATGGTCCCGGCCAGGTTGACGTCCCTCGCCGCCAGCGGGTGGCCGCTGAACAGCTCGTGACAGGCCTCGTCTAGCGCAGTTGTCACCGCCACCTCCCGGCCCTCCGCCGCGGGCCCCAGGCGAAGGGCGGTCGCGGCCAGGGTTGCTCCTCGCGGCGTCCCCTCGCCCGCGTCCGGGCATCCGCCCCGGCACCGGTGCCGACCGGGCGGCCGGCGTGGACGCGCAAGGATGGACCTGGCCGCTCAGGCCCGGCTTGGTCGCGGTGCGCGACCAGCCGGGAACCTGATCGGCGCCCGCCGACCTGGCCGACCACGGGGGTCTGGCGGGCCAGCCTCCCTGGGCGGGCGACTTCATGAATCGAATCTATATTCGAGAACGGCTTTCGTCAAGAGGCTGGATCGAACAGACTTGGATCCGGCCAGCGGGCTCGGCCGAGTCGCACAGCCGCGGCGCGCTTGGCCGTCGGATCGGGCGTGGCCGAAATGCCGGGGCGGGTTGCCACCCTCGGGTGGCCGGGCGGCTCGGTGATCATCTTGCCATCGAGCTGGGCCAAGGCATGGCACCGTCGCACGAACATGTGTTCTAATGGAGAAGGCTTCACAGCGTGTCCGACAGTATGTTCTAATAAACTTCATGTTCCAGCCAACTCTCC